>Ga0169931_10005972_pt1 | contig 18460 bp, 16 predicted proteins | sample Kivu_15m_20L_FD_129675 | JGI IMG/M metagenome (GOLD analysis project Ga0169931, IMG submission 129675) | Freshwater microbial communities from Lake Kivu, Western Province, Rwanda to study Microbial Dark Matter (Phase II) - Kivu_15m_20L... | ecosystem: Environmental > Aquatic > Freshwater > Lake... | reverse complement strand
TGCGTCGCCTGCGCCGGCTCGGGGCCGTCATCATCGGCAAGGCGAGGCAGTCGGAATTCGCCTTCGCCGCCAACCTGCGCAAGGACGCGCCCTGGAACCCGTGGGACGCGCGCACGAAGCGCATGGCCGGCACGTCGAGCGGTGGCAGCGCCGTGGCGATGGCCAGCCGCCTCGCCGCCTTCACCCTCGGTTCCGATGCCGGCGGGTCCGTGCGCCAGCCGGCGGCGCTGAACGGGGTCGTCGGCTACAAGGCGACGGTCGGGTTCCTCCCGACCGACGGCGCGCTGGCGCTGTCCTCGACCTTCGACAGCATCGGCACGTTCCATCCCGGCGTCGCCGACGCGGCGCTCGTGCTGTCGGCGCTGCGCGACGAGCCGCCGATCGCGCCGCGCGCGCCGCGGGGGCTTCGCCTCGGGCTCGATCGCCGCTTTGCCCTCGACACCGCCGCGCCGGGAGTCGCCGCGCGCTTCGCCGTGGCGCTCGAGGCGCTGCAGCGCGAGGGCGTCGAGCTCGTCCCGATGTCGACCCCCGGCGTCGACGAGATCCCGCGCATGGCGGGGCAGCTCGTGCCCGCGGAGATGGTCGCCTTCTACGGCGCGGAGCGGCTGCGCGCCAATCGCGCGCTGGTCGATCCTGTCGCCTGGGAGCGCATCGTGCCCGGGCTGGAGGCGAGCGCGCATGACTACCTGCGGCTGGTCGTGCTGCATCGCGAACTCGTGCGCCGCGGCGTCGCCGCGATGGAGGGACTGGATGGCTGGGTGATGCCGACCGTCCCGGAATTCCCGCAGCCGGTCGCCGACTTCCCGACGGTCGAGCGCGTCCACTGGTGGAATGGCCGCGTCAACGACGCCACGCGCCTCGCCAACTACCTCGGCCAGTGCGCGATCTCGCTGCCGCTGCCCGCCGACGATCCAGGGGCGCTGCCTGCGGGACTGCAGGTCGTCTGCGCGCCCGGCGCCGACCGCGCGCTGCTGGCGATCGGCATGGCGATCGAGCAGGTGATCGGGACGGGCGACGCGCCCGACCTGGCCGGCTTCGCCTGACGCGGCGGAGCCTACACTTCGCCGTCGGCGCAGGGCAGACTCCGGCCACGACATCCACGCGGCGGAGGCATCCATGGCTGGCGAAGAGACGGGCAGCGGCTTCGAGTTCGCGCTGGGCGACGAGGAATGGCGCGCCCGCCTGTCGCCGGAGAGCTACGCGATCCTCCGGCGCCATCGCACGGAGCGCGCGGGCACCAGCCCGCTGAACCACGAGAAGCGGCCGGGCCGCTTCCTCTGCGCGGGCTGCGGCAATGCGCTCTTCGACGCGGGCACGAAGTACGAGAGCGGCTCGGGCTGGCCGAGCTTCTGGCAGCCGCTCGAGGGCGCGGTCGGCACGCGCATCGACCGCACGCTGTGGATGACGCGCACCGAGGTGCATTGCCGCCGCTGCGGCGGGCACCTGGGCCATGTGTTCGAGGACGGGCCGCGGCCGACCGGGCTGCGCTACTGCATGAACGGCCTCGCCCTCGACTTCCAGCCCGAGGAGCCCTGACGCGGGAGACGCGCCAGGGCTGCGGCTGTCAGGCCGCGGGTTCGTCCAGCCGGGCGTGCAGCGAGGCGGCTTCGCGTCGCGCGATGGCCGCGAGCCCGAGGCCTTCGTGCAGTTCCGCGAGGACCGCCTCGAGCGCGCCGCGTGCCCGCGGGGCGATCTCCGCGACGTCGTGCCTCGCCTGGTCGACGAGGGCCTGGACCTCGACCAGCCTCTGCATCATCGCGTCGACCCGCTGCGCGAAGCCCCGGGCGAGGGAGTCGATGCCTGGATCCATGCCCGCCATGCCGGCGAGCAGCGCCGCCGCGAAGGCGTTGGCGACGAGTTCCGCCCGGAAGGGCGAGCCCGCTTGGGCCACGAGCCTCGACAGTTCCGCGTCGAAGCCCATGGCGCGCACGACCTCGCGCGGATCCGACATGGCGCGGATATGCCGGGCGCGCGCGAGGATCGAGCCGCGGCGCGTGAAGGCCGATGGAACCTCGGCTTCCTCCAGCCTCGCGGCAATGGCGGACGGCAAGGACGTCGCAGGCGAAAGGTCGGCGAAGCTCGTGGCCGGCATGGACATCGCCATGTGCGCGCTGGCGACGCCCGTGCCGCCCCAGCCGGCCGCGAGCATGTGGGGGACCGGGCGCAGCGCGGGCATGCCGTCGGTCTTCCCGGCGGCGGCGCGCTCGTCGACCACGACCCAGGCCGTGTGCGCCGACAGCAGCTGGTGGGAGAGCGCGAGCTCCGCCGCTTCCTCCTCCGGCAGCGATGCAAGCCGCGCTGAGGCGGCGAGGCGCGCCACCGTCGACGGCCTTCCATCCGTCCCCTTGGCCACCGGGCCGGAGAGCTCGACGCGCTGGCGATGCCGCACGCCGTCCGCGGTCGCGAATTCCAGCGCGACCTGCCCCGGCGCGGCCATGTCGGCCAGGCTGGCATAGGCGTGGACCGCGTCGCCGGCGAAGATGGCGGCCGGGCCGGCGGGCGCGAGATGGGTCGCGCCCGGCGGCCAGGCGAAGGCGACGTCCGTGGCGCGCGGCGCGCGCATCCGCTCGAAATGCCGCGCCACGCGCTCGGCCATGGCTTCGTCCGGGGTCACGAGCTCGCAGGCGCCGCCGGTCTTCTCCGCGAGCGTGGCGAGGAAGGCCTCGGACGCCGCATGTCCGACGCCGACCACGAAGATGCGCACGCCCGCGGCCTTGGCGGCCTTCACCACCACCTCCCAGCCAGCGACCTCGCCATCGGTCACGAGGAAGATGTCGGCCGGCCGCGCGCCGCCGCGCGCCATCGCGATGGCTTCCCGCAGCGCGGCCTCGATCTCCGTGCCGCCGAGGTCCGCGTCGATCGCGTCGACGAAGCCGCGCAGCGCCGCCACGCCGCGCGCGTCGCCGACCCTCCGGCCTCCGGTCATCGGGCGCGTCGAGCTGCCGAAGCAGATGACGCCGAGCCGGTCATGGTCCTCGAGCCGGTCCACGACCGAGCGCAGCGCCTTGCGCGCCTGGTCGATCGACGAGCCGGCCATGGAGCCGGAGCAGTCGATCACGGCGACGGCGTCGACCGCCACGCGGCGCTCGAGCCCGGGCATGAAGGGCTGGAAGCTCGCCAGCGCGACGACACCCGCCGGCCCATGGCCGAGCAGCGCGAAGCCCGGGCGCGGCTGGGCGTGCCGGATCTCCAGCACGAAGTCGCGGTCCATCGCCGCGGTCGCGTCGGCGAGGACCAGGTCCCGGGCGCCGCCTTCGTCGCGCGCCTCGAGGCGATGCGAGGGGCAGGAGATGCGCGCCTCTCGCAGGTCCTGGCCGAGGGCGACGCGCAGCGAGAAGCGGTTCTCCGCATGCAGGTCCGCTTCGGGGATGGCATGCGGCGCGATGCGCCAGTCGCCGTAGCGCGGCGCGACCGTGGTCGGCAGGAGGAAGCGCAGCCGGTCGCCCGACCAGCGGTTGAGGACCGCGTAGGAGAAGGAGACGCGCGCGGCCTCGCCGGGCCTGAGGTTGCCGGCGTTGAGCGTGAAGAGCCCGGGCTCCGCCTGCTCCAGCATGTACGCGCCGTCGCCGTACTCGATCGCCTTCTCGTAGGTATCGCGCGCCTGCGCCACGCGCTGGATCGAGCCGCGCAGGCGCCGGACGCCGACCTCCACGCCGATGTCGAGCAGCACCGCGCCGCTCGGCAGGGGGAAGGTGTAGACGGCCTCGATCGGCTTGTCCTCGGCGTTGCGGTAGGACTGCTCGATGCGGACCTCGGACATCGCGCCGTCGATCCTGGCGTCGACGCGCAGTCCGGCCAGCGCCACGGGCGGCCGGGCCTGCCCGTTGCGGGCGGTCGCGGCCATGGCGGCGCTCTTCCTGGTGGGCATCTTCAGTCCTCCTTCTCGGCGCCGTCGCCGGCGCGATGCTGCGTGGAAGCGGGCGAAGCGGCGCGCTCGCCGCGGATGCCGGCATGAATCCGGGCGACGGCGCGGAACAGCGCGCGCACCTGCTCGGGGGAGAGGCGGGCGCGGCCCGGCTCGATCACGAGCTCGACGCCGTCGGCGACGACGAGATGGCTCCAGACCTCCACCGTGCCGGGCCGCCGCGGCGCGGGCGGCAGCGGCGCGTCGGCGTCGGGCCGGCGCATGATCTCCGCGATCCGCTCGAGCGACAGCCCGGCGAGCTGCCACTTGCGGATCTGCAGCAGCTGCTCGACATGGCGCCTGCCGTAGCGGGCGCCGCGGCCCGCGCCCTCGGGCGGGTCCACGAGGCCGGCCTGGATGTAGTAGCGGACGGTCCGTCGCGGCAGTTCCGCGAGGCCTGCGATCTCGTCGATGCCGAAGCTTGGTTCGTCTATCATGACAGTCAAATAAGACAGTCGTGGTGTCTTGTAAAGGGCGGCCCGGAAAGAATCCCGCCGCGCGGGACTGGGCCGCGCGGCGGGTCGGGTTCCTGCCGGGGATCGGGGCGCGGGCGGCTGGCGCCCGCTGGCGTTCAGGCGCCGGCGCGGGCGCGGTCGATCAGGGAGCGGAAGCGGGCGATCGTCGCGGGCAGCCCCTCGAACACGGACTGCGACACCAGGAAATGCCCGATCGAGACTTCCGACACCTCGGGCATGCGCGCGATGTCCTCGACGCTGTCATAGGCGAGGCCGTGGCCGGCATGGCAGAGCAGGCCCGCGGCGCGAGCCGCCGCGGCGCCGGCGCGCAGCCGCGCCAGGTGCGGCCCGCGCGCCTCGGCGGGCGCGTCGGCATAGGGCCCCGTATGCAGCTCGATGCAGTTGGCGCCGAGCCGCGCCGCGGCCTCGACCTGCCGCGGGTCGGCCTCGACGAAGATCGAGACGCGCACGCCCGCGGCGCGCAGCCGCGCGATCGCCGCGGGAAGGAAGGCCGAGGGGCGCAGCAGGTCCAGGCCACCCTCGGTGGTCAGCTCGGCGCGCTTCTCTGGCACGATGCAGCACGCGCGCGGGCGCAGGCGTTCCGCGATCGCGACTATCTCCTCCGTCGCCGCCATCTCGAAGTTGAGCGGCGCGTCGACCTCGGCGCGGATGCGCTCGACGTCGCGGTCGCGGATGTGGCGGCGATCCTCGCGCAGGTGGACGGTGATGCCCTGTGCGCCCGAGGCGATCGAGACGCGCGCCGCCTCGACCGGGCAGGGAAAGCCGCCGCCGCGCGCGTTGCGCAGCGTGGCGACGTGGTCGACGTTGACCGAGAGGTCGAGCGCGTTCATGCCTGTGCCTTCCTGTCCGAGAGTTCCGCCGCGAGGCGCAGCGCCGCGACGAGCGACGACGGGTCGGCGCGACCCTTGCCCGCGATGTCGAGCGCGGTGCCGTGGTCCGGGCTCGTGCGCAGGATCGACAGCCCCAGCGTGACGTTCACGCCGCCGGCCATGTCGAGCGTCTTGATCGGGATCAGCGCCTGGTCGTGGTAGAGGCAGATCGCCGCGTCGTAGGTCGGCCGCGCGAGCGCCGTGAACATCGTGTCGGGCGGCAGCGGGCCGCGCGCGTCGATGCCTTCCGCGCGCAGCGCGGCGACGGCGGGGGCGACGACCTCGATGTCCTCGCGCCCCATCGTCCCGTCCTCGCCCGCATGCGGGTTCAGCCCCGCGATGGCGAGGCGCGGCCGCGCGATCCCGAACTGCGCGCGCAGCGCGGCGGCGACGACGCGCGAGGTGGCGACGATGTCCGCGGGCCGCAGCCGCGCGATGGCGCGCGCCAGCGCCTCGTGCACCGTCACCGGCACGACGCGCAGGCCGGGGCAGGCGAGCATCATGACCGGTGGCACGCCGGTGCCGGCGAGCGCGCCGAGGAACTCCGTGTGGCCGGGATGCGGGAAGCCGGCGGCGGCGAGCACGGATTTCTGGATCGGGTTGGTGACGACGGCGCCGACGCGCCCCGCGCGCGCGAGGGCGACGGCCTCCTCGATCGCCGCGATCACCAGCGGCGCGTTGGCGATGTCGGGCCTGCCGGGCACGGGCGCGGCGGAAAGCGGGCGATGCAGGACCGGCATCGCGTCCGCGAAGGCGTCGATCGCCTGCTCCGGGCCGTCGACGCGACGCACGGGCACGCCGAAGTCGCGGCGCGCGTCGTCGAGCAGCACGAAGCGCGGGCCGCCTTCGCGCAGCAGGCGCCAGGCGCCGGCGGCGATCTCGGCGCCGATCCCGGCGGGTTCGCCCATGGTGAGCGCGAGCGGCTTCATCGGGATCGACATATAGAGAGCGCCCGCGTCGGCGTCGATGGCGAGGCCGGCGCCGCTCAGTCGCGGGCGAGCTCGGCCTCGGCGTCGATCTCCACGAGGTAGTCGCCGACCAGGCGCGACACCTCCAGGAGCGTGTTGGCCGGGCGCGCCTGCGCGAAATGGCGGCCATGCGCGCGGCCCACCGCCTCCCAGTCGTCCGCGTTCGCGAGGTAGATGCGCGTGCGGACCACGTCGTCCGGCGAACCGCCCAGCGCGGCGATGCTCGCCGTGATCTTGTCGAGGATGTAGACGGCCTGCCCGCGCGGGTCGCCGGGGCAGACGACGCGCCCGGCGCCATGCGTCGCCGTCGTGCCGCTGACGAGGATGCGGCTGCCCGCGCGCACGGCGCGGCTGTAGCCGCAGAGCGGCTCCCACATGCTGCCCGTGTCGACGCGTAGGCGGCCGCCCGATCGCGTCGCCGCGTAGGGAAGGACCTGCGCTGCGAGGTGGTGGCTGAGGTCGCCCGAGGCGGTCAGGAACGGCGGGCGCCGGTACTCGTCGCCGCAATCCCCGGGGATGCGGGACGTGCGCGCGAAGGCGGCGTCGAGGCGCGCATGGTCCTCTGCATCGAGGGCGAAGGCGAAGCAGCGCAGGTTGTCCGCGCGGTGCTCGCGCTCGCCGAGCCGCGCGCCGACGATCACGGCGGCGACCGCCGGGTGGTCGAGCACCCAGCGCGTCGCGACATTGGCGATCGACACGCCGTGGCGCCGCGCGATCGCGCCGGCCGCCTCGAGTATCGCCTGGAACGCGTCCCAGCCGCCCGCGGCGTCGATGAAGCGGCGATACTTCATCTTGCTCCAGTCGTCGATCGCGTCGACGCCTGGGTCCGGCCTGCCGAGCCAGCGCTCGGACAGGAAGCCGCCGGCCAGCGTGCCATAGGCGAGGAGCCGCGTGCCGCTGGCGGCGCAGAAGGCCGACATGTCCTCGGCCGCGCGGCGGTCGAGAAGCGAGAAGCAGGCCTGGTTGGAGGCGATGCGCACGCCGTCGCGCCAGAGCAGGTGCAGGTGGTCGGTGTCGAAGTTGGTGGTGCCCAGGTGCGCGATCGCGCCCTCGTCGCGCAGCCGCGACAGCTCGTGCATCGCGTCGAGATAGGCGGGATGCGCGTAGTTCCACCAGTGGAACTGCATCAGGTCGATGCGCTCGACGCCGAGCCTGCGCCGCGCGAGGTCGACGGCCGCGCGCACGGCCTCGCGCGGCATGGGGCCGGGCTCGGGGCACCATTTCGTGAAGGCGACGGGCCGGCGCCCGCCCGGCGGCGCGGCGCGCGCGAGGAGCCGGCCCGCGATGACCTCCGCGCTGCCGTAGTGGTCGGCCATGTCGAAGGCGTCGAAGCCCTCGGCGGCATAGGCGGCGAGGTCGTCGGCGGCACGCTCCGGGTCGAGCGCGCGGCCGCCGCGCTCGAGGTCCGCCACCTGCCAGAGGCCGGTGACGAGCCGCGGGATCGCCAGCCCCGGCGCGAGCTCGACGCGCGGCGGCGCGGCTGGACGGGGCGCCATCGGCGTGGCGTTCAGCGCGGCAGCTGCGCCTTCACCGCGTTGACCTCGTCGATGCCCATCTCGCCGACGGTGACGACCTGGCCGTTCTGGATCCGCCACTTGCGGAAGGGGCCGGTGATGTCGCCGTTCTGGTCGAAGGCCACGGGGCCGATCACGCCGACATAGCGGATGGGCTTGCCCTCGCGGATGAGCTGCATCGCGCGGCGGAACTGGTCGGGGCCCGCATGGATGGCCTCGCCCTCGCCGCCGGTGACCTGCCGGATCGCATCGCGGATGGCGGCGGACTCCGCCTTGCCGGCCTTCGCGATCGCAAGCCCGAGGATCGCCGCGGCGTCGTAGGCGCGGTCGGCCGCCGGGGCGTTCGCGTCGAAGCCGCCGGACATCTGCGGATAGGCGCCGGCGAAGTATTCCGTCGACGGCGTGCGCACCGTGCCCGAGGAGGTGCCGTAGGCGTTCTCGAGGAAGCGCGGGCCGACGTCGCGGATGAAGTCCGCGCTGTTCATGCCGTCGTTGAGCAGGAAGACCGGCTTGCCACCCTGCGAGATCCAGGTGCGCGCGATGTTCGTGCCGTCGCCCGGGTACGCGACGAGGTAGAGCGCCGGCGGCTCGCCCTTGAGCGCGTTGGTGACCTCGGGGGCGTAGGAGGCGGCGCCCTGGTTGTACGGCGTGGTGGACACGATCTCGCCGCCCAGCGCGCGGAAGGCGCGGCCGAACTCGGCGACCATGTTGACGCCGAAGTCGTTGTTCACGTGGATGATCGCGAGGCGCTTGAGCCCCTGGTCGATCGCGTACTTCGCCGCCGCGACGCCCTGCAGGGCGTCCGACGTGATGGTGCGGAAGAAGATCCCGCGCGTCTGGCCCTCCGCGGCGAGCTTCGTGAGCGTCGGCGAGGACGAGGCGGGGGAGATCTGGACCACGCCCGCCGGGCCGGTCACCGAGGTGACGATCGGGATCGACACCGACGAGATGATGCCGCCGAGGATCGCCGGCACGCGGCGCAGGTCGACGAGCTGGCGCGCCTGGTCGACGGCGACCGAGCCCTGGGACTGGGCGTCGCGCAGGTCGATGGCGAGGTTGCACCCGGCGGCGCCGCCCGCGGCGTTGATGTCGCGGAAGGCGAGCTCGGCCGACTTCGAGGCCGCCTGGCCGAAGCGCCCGGCGGGGCCCGTGAGCGACACGACCATGCCGACGGTATGCGTGCAGGCGGCCTGCTGGGCCTGCGCGGCGGCGGGCAGCGCGGCCGCGGCGAGCGCGGCGGCCAGGAACACGGAATGGCGCATGGGATCTCCTTGGGTCCTCGGCGAAGACGGTCTCTGCAACCAATAAGCCAAGCCCGGCCCGGGCGGAAGCCGCCTCGCTCAGCCGGTGTTCAGGTTGTACTTCATGATCCGGCCATGCGGGCCGTCGCGGTCGCGCTCGAGGTCGTAGCAGTCGCCGGCCGGACCCTTGCGCCGAGCCAGCACGGCATCGATCGCGGCGCGGTCGTCGGCGTCGAGGCGGAAGGCGAAGGTCGACAGCGTGCCGGCGAGGCGGTCGGCGTAGCGCGCGCCGACGATCGCGCCGGCGACATGCGGCTGGTCGAGGGTCCAGCGCAGCGCGACCGCGGCGATGCCGACGCCATGCCGCGCGCCGATGGCGGCGAGCGCCGCGAGCAGGTCCTGGAAGAGGTCCCAGCCGCCGAACTCGTCGATCACCAGAAGGTACTTGACGAGCGAGCGGTTCGTCGGCGCCTCGGGGCGCGCGCGGCCGAGCCAGGCGTCCGACAGGAAGCCGCCCGCGAGGGTGCCGTAGCAGAGCAGCTTCATGCCGGTGGCGGCGCAGAGCCCGCTCATCGCCCCGGCCGGCCGCGTGTCGAGCGGCGAGTACTGCACCTGCATCGTCGCGAGCTCGACGCCCGCGTCGAAGAGCAGACGCGCGCGCGGCGCGTCGAAGTTGGTGCCGCCGACATGCGCGATGCGCCCCTCGCGCTGGAGGCCGGCGAGGATGCGGCCGGCCTCGGCGAGGCGCGGCGAGGCGTAGTTCCACCAGTGGAACTGCACGAGGTCGAGCCGGTCCATGCCGAGCCGCGCGCGCGAGCGGTCCACGATCCTGCCGACATAGGCCGCGTCGATCGTGTCCAGCGCGTCCCAGTCGGGGACGAACTTCGTGTGGACGTGGAAGGCGCGCAGCGCCTCGGGGCCGCGCTCCGCGCCGAGGCGCCGGCGGAACTCGCCGATCGTCTCCTCGACCCCGGTGTAGATGTCGGCGCAGTCGAACACGTCCACGCCCGCGTCGACGAAGGCGAACATGTCGGCGATGGCGCGCTCGCGCTCGACCGGGCCGTGGCCGCCGGCGAGCTGCCAGCCGCCGCGCAGGATGCGCGAGATGCGATAGCCGGGGGCGATCTCCGTCGTCTCGATGGCCATGTCAGGCCTCCCGCGCGGGCAGCTTTACGGCGGTCACCTGCGCGTGGCTGAAGCGCCGCAGGCCGAGCCGCGTGATCCGGAAGCGCGTCGCGCAGTTCGGGTCGGGGCAGGCGACCTCGGCGTCGGTCGTCATCCAGTCGTTGGGATGCGTCTGGCGCTGCTTGGCCGGCAGCAGCGGGAGCAGGGCCGCGAGCGAATAGATCGAGAAGCCCTGGCCCGGAGGCAGGTGCAGCATCTCGCCGCGCAGCTCGAAATGGTCGCCGGGACTTGCGCCGCACAGCACCCGGCCCTCCGCCGGGGCGACGACCTCGACGCGGAGGTCGTGGAGCTCGAAGCCATCGTCCGCCATGCCTGACCTCGCGACCGTCGGGATTGCCGGGCTCGTGGCGAGCCGCTATCTCGTCGACCTCAATGCTGAGCGTCCGCGACATCGTCAAGTCCTTCGGTGGCGTCCGCGCCGTCGATGGCGTCGGCTTCGCGGTCGCGCGCGGCGAGATGCTGGGCCTGATCGGCCCGAACGGCGCCGGCAAGACGACGCTCTTCAACTGCCTGTCCGGCGCGCTGCGCCCGGACGCGGGGTCGATCGAGCTCGCGGGCGTGCCCGTCGCGGGGCTGCCGCCCGACCGCGTCTTCGCGCTGGGCCTCGCGCGCACCTTCCAGATCCCGCGCCCGTTCCCCGAGACGAGCGTGCTCGAGAACGTGATGCTCGCGTCGAAGGACCAGGGCGGCGAGGTCTTCTGGCGCAACTGGTTCTCCCCCGGGCGCGTCGCCGCCGAGGAGCGGCGCAACCGCGAGCGCGCCATGCACTGGATCCGCTTCGTGGGGCTCGAGCCGCTCGCGGCGCGGCCGGCGCGCGTGCTGTCCGGCGGCCAGCGCAAGCTGCTCGAGCTCGCGCGCGTGATGACGGCGGAGCCGCGCGTCGTGCTGCTCGACGAGCCGGCCGCGGGCGTCGCGCCGCGGCTGCTCGAATCCATCTGCGATCGCATCGTCGAGCTCAACCGGCTCGGCGTCACCTTCGTCCTGATCGAGCACAACCTCGAGATGGTCATGCGCCTGTGCGGCCGCGTCCTGGTGATGGCGCATGGCCGCGTGCTGGTGGAGGGCCCGCCCGACGCCGTGCGCGCCGACCCGCGCGTGGTCGAGGCCTATCTCGGCGGCGCGCCGGCATGAGCGCGGCGCTCGTCGTCGAGGACCTCGTCGCCGGCTACGAGCCCGGACTGCCGATCGTGCGCGGGGCGAGCCTGTCCGTGGCGGCGGGCGAGATCCTCGCCGTGCTCGGCCCCAACGGCGCGGGCAAGTCCACGCTCGGCAAGGCGGTCGCGGGGATCGTCCCGGTGGCCTCCGGCTCGGTGCGCCTCGATGGCCGCGAGATCGCCGGCGACCCGGCGCACCGCATGGTCCGGCTGGGGCTCGGCTTCGTGCCCCAGACCGAGAACGTGTTCGCCGAGCTCTCGGTGGAGGACAACCTCGACCTCGCCGCCGCCGTCGTCGGCGCGCCGCGCGCGCAGCGCATCGCCGGGATTTTCGAGCTCTTCCCCGACCTCGCCCGCCAGCGTCGCCTCGACGCCGGGCGCCTCTCGGGCGGGCAGCGGCAGATGCTGGCCGTGGCGCGCGCGCTCGTCGCCTCGCCGCGCGTGCTGGTCCTCGACGAGCCTTCCGCCGGCCTGTCGCCGAAGCTGGCGCAGCATGTCTTCGCGAAGCTCGCCGAGATCGCGCGCGACGGCGTCGCCATCGTGCTGGTCGAGCAGAACGTGCGCGCCGCGCTGGCGCTGGCGGGCCGCGCGGTCGTGCTCGTCGAGGGGCGCGTGCGGCTCGAGGGCGAGGCGGCGGCGCTGGCCATCGACCCGCGCCTGCGCGACGCCTTCCTCGGTCGCGGGGAGGCGGCGTAGCCCCATGCTCCAGTTGCTCGTCGACGGGCTCGTCGTCGGATCGACCGTGGCGCTCGGCGCCATCGGCCTGACGCTCACCTACTCGCTGCTGCGCTTCGCCAATTTCGGCCACGGGGAGCTGCTGACCATCGGCGCCTACGCCGCGCTCGCCGTGGTGGGCGCGCTCGCCGGGTTCGCGGCGCCCCCGATCGGGCCGTTCTCCTTCGGCTGGCCGCTCCTCGCGGCGCTGCCGGTCGCGGCGGCCGCGACCGCGCTCGTCGCGCTGGCCGTCGACGCCGCGCTCTTCGCGCGGCTGCGCGCGCGCGGCGCCGCGATCGTCCTCATCATCGCGAGCTTCGGCGCGGCGCTGGCGCTGCGCAACCTGCTGCTCTTCTCCTTCGGCCCGCTGCCCGAGTACTACAGCCGCGAGATCCAGATCGCGATCGCGCTGGTGCCGCGCTCGGTGCTCGGCGGCATGCGCGTCACGCCGGACCAGGCCTTCGTCCTCGGCCTCGCGCTGGCGTGCATGGCGGCGCTCCACCTCTTCCTGTCGCGTACCGTCCTCGGCAAGGCGATGCGCGCGACCGCCATGAACCCCGACCTCGCGCGAGTCGCCGGCATCGACACCGCGGCGGTGATCCGCGCGACATGGATCCTCGGCGCCACGCTCGCATCGGTCGCGGGCGTCTTCGCCGGGCTGACCGGTCAGGTGCGCACGACGCTCGGCTTCGAGCTCCTCCTGCCGATGTTCGCCGCCGCCATCCTCGGCGGCGTCGGCAGCGTCCTCGGCGCCGCGATCGGCGGCCTGGTCGTCGGCCTCGCGGAAAGCCTGCTGACACCCGTGCTCGGCGCCGAGTACCGCGCCGCCTCCGCCTTCCTCGCGATCATCGCGATCCTGCTGGTCCGGCCGCAGGGCCTGTTCGGGAAGGCCGCGCGATGAGCGACCTCGCCGGCATCGCCAGCTACGCGGCGTTCTTCCTCGCCTTCGCGGGGATCTTCGCGGTGGTCGTGCTCGGCCTGAACCTGCAATGGGGATTCACCGGCCTCTTCAACGTCGGCGTCGCCGGCTTCGTCGCGATCGGCGCCTACGTGTCGGCGATCCTGACCACGCCGGACCATCCGGAGCAGCTCGGCGGCTTCGCGCTGCCGATCCTCGCGGGCTGGGCGGGCGCCGCCGTCGCCGCCGGCCTCGCGGGCCTCGTGGTGGGCGTGGCGGCGCTTCGCCTGCGCCACGACTACCTCGCCATCGCCACTTTCGGCGTGGCCGTCGCCATCCAGCTCGTCGCGCTCAACGCGCAATGGATCGGCGGTGGCCCGTTCGGCCTGCATTTCATCCCGAAGCCGTTCGAGTCGACGCTCGGGGCGGGCCTGCCGTTCAACGCCGCGTATCTCGCGCAGGTCGTCGCCATCGTCGCGCTCGCCTACGCGGCCCTCGAGCGGCTGGTGCGCTCGCCCTGGGGGCGCGTGCTGCGGGCCATCCGCGAGGACGAGGCCGCCGCCGAGTCCCTGGGCAAGCGCGTCTTCGCCTTCCGGCTGCAGGCCTTCGTCCTCGGTAGCGCGTTGATGGGGCTGGGCGGCGCGCTCTATGCGCATTTCGTTGGCTACATCGCGCCCGAGGACTTCCTGCCGATCCTGACCTTCCAGCTCTGGACCATGCTGGTCGTCGGCGGCGCGGGAAACAACCGCGGCGCGATCCTCGGCGCGGTGGTGGTCTGGGGCGTCTGGGCCATGTCGGGCGGCGCGCTGCGGGCGATGATGCCCGCCGACGCGCAGGCGCGCGGCGCGGCGCTGCAGGTCGTGCTGATCGGGATCCTCCTCGCCGCGATGCTCGTGCTGCGCCCGCGCGGCCTGCTCGGCGAGGAGACGGCGATCTCGCGCCACGCGGCTGCGCCCGCGCCCGCGGACGAACGGCGACCGGGCTGAGGCTGGCGGCGCCGCTGGCCGCTCGGCGATGGACAGGCCAGGCGCGCGCCTCTACCCTCGTGGCCAAATGGCGCTGCTATGCAGCGGCATCCGGCAACAGCGGAGGAAGCCATGAACTCGATGATCAAGGGACTCTGTGCGCTCGCGCTCGGCGCGGTGCTGGCAGCGGCGCCGGCGGCGGCGCAGACGCCGCGCTCGCTCACGCTCGGCACCGCCTCGGTCGGCGGCGTGTTCTTCGTCTACGGGCAGGTCTGGGCGAACCTCGCCTCGGACGCGATCAAGGTCCCCATCAACACGCGCCAGACCGACGGACCCAACCACAACATCATCCTGACCGAGACGCGGCAGATCGACCTCGGTATGACGACGATGGGCGTCGCGCTGCAGGGCTGGCGCGGCGAGGGGGCGTGGACGCAGGGCCGCAAGTTCAACAGCATCCGCGCCATGTTCCCGATGTACGACACGATGTTCCACTTCGCGGCGCTGCAGAAGAGCGGCATCAAGTCGGTCTCCGACCTCGCCGGCAAGAGCCTCGGCGTCGGCCCGCGCGCCGGCACGCCGGGCACCTACCTGCCGCTGATGATGGATGCGCTGGGCATCAAGGTCTCGGCGATCCGCAACGGCGGCGCCAGCGACATGACCTCGCAGCTCGGCGACGGGCTCATCGACTCCTTCGGCTTCGCCTCTGGCCTGCCCTTCCCGGCCTTCTCCGAGGCCGAGGCGTCCAACCCCGTCACCTTCTTCACCTTCACGCCGGAGCAGATCGCCACGCTGAAGCAGAAGATGCCGGAGCTCTCCGACGCCGTGATCCCGAAGGGCACCTACCGCACCCTTGCCGAGGACCAGAAGACGGTCGGCGTGTTCAACTTCGCGATCGCGCACAAGGACGTGTCGGCGGACATCGTCTACGGCATCGTCAAGGCCGTCTTGGAGAACAACCCCCGCATGGTGCAGGGCCACGCGGCGGCGAAGGAGACGCTGCCGGAGAACGTGACCAAGAACACGTTCCTGCCCTTCCATCCCGGCGCGGTCCGCTACTTCGAGGAGAAGGGCTTCAGGATACCGCCGGAGCTGCGGGGCTGAGCGCCCCGCGCTCGGGGCAGGCCGGACGGGGCGGGCGGAGATGAGCGACACCAAGGGCAAGCCCGCCGCCTCGGCGGAGACCGTCTCCGCCGAGGCCGCCGACCGGGCCATGGAGATCGAGTTCGGCGGGCTCAGGCGCGAGCTCGCCGGGCCGGTCGGCCACGCGATCGCGTGGCTCGGCGCGGCCTATGTCGTCTTCCACCTCGTGGTGCTGAACGTCCACCCGATCGATCCCTGGGTGTTCAGGGCGTTCCATGTCTCGATGGGCTCGGTCGTCGGCTTCGCGATCTACGCCGCGACCCGCGGCGCGCGCGCCGGCGTTCCCTGGTACGACTGGGGCCTGATCGCGGCGAGCGTGGCGGTCTTCGCCTACATCGCGGTCAACCTCGACGACCTGCTGTTCCGCGCGGGCGTGCTGCCGACCGGCACCGACTTCCTCGTCACCCTGGCGGGCACCGCGATGGTGCTTGAGCTCACGCGCCGCTCCGCGGGCCTCGCCCTGCCGATCCTCGCCGGCGTCTTCATCGCCTACGCCTTCGCGGGGCCGTGGATGCCGGGGATGCTGCACCACAAGGGAATCCCGGCCGACTCGTTCTTCACCTACATCTACTCGATGCAGGGCGTGCACGGGATCACGACCGACGTCTCCGCCACCTACATCATCCTGTTCGTGGCCTTCGCCTGCTTCCTCCACGCCTCCAGGGCCGGCGAGTTCTTCAACGACCTTTCGATCGCGCTCGTCGGCTGGGCGCGCGGCGGTCCGGCGAAGGTCGCGGTGCTCTCCGGCGTGCTCTTCGGCACGATCAGCGGCAGCGCGGTCGGCAACGTCGTCGCCTCGGGGATGATCACCATCCCGATGATGCGGCGCGTCGGCTACGACCGCTCCACGGCGGCGGCGGTCGAGGCGACGTCCTCGACGGGCGGGCAGATCACGCCGCCGATCATGGGCGCGGGTGCCTTCATCATGGCCGAGATCCTCGGCATCCCGTACACGGACATCGCGGTCGCGGCCATCATCCCGACGCTGCTCTTCTACATCGCCTGCTACGTCCATGCCGACCTGCACGCGCGCAAGCACGGCCTCAAGGGCATCCCGCGCGAGGAGCTTCCCACGATCGCCGCCGTGCTGCGGCGCTGGCACCTCCTGCTGCCGCTCGTCCTGCTGATCGGCCTCCTCATGTCCGGCTACTCGGTGTTCCGCGCCGGCGCCATCGGCATCGTCTCCGCCGTCGTCGCGAGCTGGCTCTCCGCGCGCGCCGACCGCATGGGGCCGCGCGCCGCCTTCGAGGCGCTGGTCCTCTCCTCGCGCGAGGTCGTGCAGCTGATGGCGATCTGCGCCTGCGCCGGGATCATCGTCGGCGTCATCGCGCTCACCGGCATCGGCGGCCGCTTCTCCAACATGGTGCTCGCCGTCGCGGGCGAGAGCAGGATCGTCGCGCTCGTCTTCGCAATGCTGATCACGCTGGTGCTCGGCATGGGCATGCCGACGACGGCGGCGTACGCGGTCGCGGCCTCGGTCGTCGCGCCCGGCCTCGCCCAGATGGGGGTGCCGCCGCTCACCGCGCATCTCTTCATCTTCTACTACGCCGTCATCTCCGCCATCACGCCGCCCGTGGCGCTGGCCTCCTTCGCGGCCGCCGGCATGGCGAACGCCGATCCGTGGAAGACCTCGTTCATCGCGCTGAAGCTCGGCCTCGCCACCTTCATCGTGCCCTTCATGTTCTTCTTCGGGCCCGAGCTCCTCATGCGGGGCGAATGGCCGGCGATCCTGCAGGTGCTCCTCACGGCCTCGACCGGCGTCTGGCTGCTCGCCGCGTCGACCGAGGGATGGTACGCGGGCCGTCCCGCGCCGATGGCGGCGCGCGTCGTTCTCTTCGCCTGCGCCCTCTGCCTCATCGTGCCGGGCACGGTCACCGACCTCGCCGGCGCGATCGGCGCCGCCGCGACCTGGGCGTGGCAACGGCGCCGCGCGGGCGCCGCCGCATAGGGCGCGATCGACGCCGCGCGACCGCGCATTCCCCTTCCATCCAGCGAGTACCGAAGTGACCAGCCAGGCCGTGATGTCCGGATTCCCGCCCGCGCCCGCCGGCCAGGTGACGCTTGCGAACTGGCGCACGCCGCCCTTCTCCCGCTGGGCGTTCCAGCACGTCCGCGAGATCCTTCCCACCGCCGGTATCGCGCACGAACCTGGCCGCGCGCGCGACCTGCCCGAGGCGCCGGTCGACCTCGGCGACCTGCGCGTCGACGGCATGGGGATCGACGCCTTCCTCGCCGCCACCGACACCGACGGGATCGTCGTGCTGCGCGACGGCCGCGTGGCCTTCGAGCGCTACGCCAACGGCATGGACGCGCGCACGCCGCACATCCTCATGTCCGTGTCGAAGTCGATGCTCGGGATCCTCGCGGGGATCCTCGTGGCCCGCGGCGTCCTCGACCTCGACGAGGACGCCACGCGACTCGTGCCGGAGATCGCGCGCAGCGCCTGGCGCGGCGCGCGGCTGCGCCACCTCCTCGACATGCGCGCGGGCATCCTCTTCGACGAGAACTACCTCGCGACCTCCGGCGCCATCATCCGCTATCGCAAGGCCCAGGGCTGGAACCCGCCCGATCCGGGCGAGGCGCCGACCGACCTGCGCGGCTTCTTCGCGACGCTCGACGAAGCCGATGGCGGCCATGGCGGGCGCTTCCACTACGTCTCGCCGAACACCGACCTGCTGGGCTGGATCATCGAGCGCGCGACCGGCGAGCGCTACGCGGACCTCGCCGCGCGGCTGCTCTGGCGGCCCATGGGCGCCGCGGAGCCCGCGTTCATCACCGTCGACCGGCTGGGCGCGCCGCGCTGCGCGGGCGGCTTCTGCGCCACCACCCGCGACCTCGCTCGGGTCGGGCTGCTGCTCGCGGAAGGCGGGCGGCGCGACGGCAGGCAGGTCGTGCCCGCGGAATGGATCGAGTCCGTGGAGCGCGACGGCGACGAGGAGGCGTGGAACCGCGGCGACTTCGCCGGCTACTACAAGGGCATGCGCATGCACTACCGCAGCAAGTGGTACGTGCTGAAGGACGGTGCGCCGATGCTTTTCGGCATGGGCGTCAACGGCCAGAACCTCTTCGTCGACCGCGCTGCCGGCATCGTGGTCGCCAAGTTCTCCTCGCAGGAGGCGGCGATGGACGAGGCGCGCATCGCGCTCACCATGCGCGGCATCGCGGCCCTGCGCGCGGAGCTCGCCCGGCGCTGAGCCGGGCCGCCGCTCAGGCCTGGTCGACGAAGCGGTTGGTGTAGAAGCGGGCGTGCGGCACGCCCTTCTTCTTGATGACGTCGATCTTCTCGAGCAGCTCGATGCAGCGCGCCCAGGCCGCCTCGTCCATGCGCAGGCGCTTCATCCCCGCGGGCGGCTGCATGTAGCCGCGCAGCACGGAGAGGATGCGGCGGCCCTTCTCCGCGTCCTGCGCCTCGATCGGGTTGTAGGCCTT
>Ga0169931_10005971_pt1 | contig 18464 bp, 11 predicted proteins | sample Kivu_15m_20L_FD_129675 | JGI IMG/M metagenome (GOLD analysis project Ga0169931, IMG submission 129675) | Freshwater microbial communities from Lake Kivu, Western Province, Rwanda to study Microbial Dark Matter (Phase II) - Kivu_15m_20L... | ecosystem: Environmental > Aquatic > Freshwater > Lake... | reverse complement strand
TTATGCACCAAATGGTTTTGCAGCTTATGAAAAACCTAATAAATTAAAACCATCTCTAGGCGGTACAGGCATGCCCGTTGCTATAAGGTTGTCTTTACAATTTATGGAAACACAAATTATAACAAAAAGATTTTTGGATCGTTCAACAGTAACTGTTGGTCCATTAAAACAAGAACGTTAATCAATTATGGCAAAATATTTTAATTACTTTCTTAAAACTGTTTATTTTTTAGATGATGACAAAACATCTTTGGATGTTGTTACAAACTTAACCACAAAATTTAAATTTGACAACACATTTAAAGAAAACACCGTAGTGTATTATGATTACGTTGTTAATGATGGAGAAACTCCTGAAATTATAGCTGATAAGATTTATGGTTCTTCAGAGAGACATTGGATAATTTTAGCTTTAAATGATATTGTCCATCCACAATTTGATTGGCCATTAGAACAAAAATCTTTAATTAAGTTTATAGATAAAAAATATAAAGATAGAGCAAATACTGCAAATGGACAAACGGGTTTAAGTTGGTCCCAATCAAATTATAAAGATTATTTTATTACAGAAACTATTACAGATTTAAATACCAATTCTACTACAATATATGTGAATGAAATTACGGCTCAAAGTTATGCAAATACAACTGATACTGCAACAAATTATACCTTGTCAGATGGAACAAATGTAAACATTTCAAAAGTTAAATCAAGAAAATCTTACTATGACTATGAAATTGATAATAATGAATCAAAAAGAAATATAAAACTTTTAAAAAATGAATTTATATCTTTGATAGAAGAAGAGTTTAAAAATATTATACAATGATAGAATTAACTCAGTCTACACAATTTGTTATAACAGACCTTTCAATAGTAACTAAAAAAGGTTCAATAAACATAAAAGGAGTTTATGAAGAAATAAATCTTTTTGATTCTCTTTTAAATCCTTGCATGAGTGGAAATATTATTATTCGTGACGCTGTAGGAATGTCTAATGAATTTTTATTTGATGGTACAGAAATATTAAGAATGAAAATTGGTAAAAATGATGATAAATTATTCACAGAAAAATCTTTTAGAGTTTATAAACAAACTGATAGAAAATCATTAAATCAAAATTCTGAAGTTTATACCTTACATTTTGTTTCTGAAGAATTTTTATTATCAATCCAACAAAAAGTTTCTAGATATTTTGAGACCACATATGCAGAAGCTGCAGTTAAAATTTTAACGGACTATCTAAAGGTTCCAGTTTCTTCAATGAGAGGAACTTTTGATAATTCTAAAGGTGTTAAAGATATTGTTGTACCAAATTTAAATCCGTTTTCTGCATTAAATTGGATGTCTCAGAGAGCTCTTGGTGAAGACAATGTTCCTGGTTTTATTTTTTTTGAAAATATTTTAGGTTATAATTTTGCAAACATTACAACTTTACTCAAAAGTCAAGAAATCGCAAAAATAAATTTTGGTGTTAAAAATTTAGATGTAACTAGAAATAGTTTAGTTGATGAATTTCTAGGAGCTAGAAGTTTTGAAGTTATACAACAATATGACACAATAAAAAATATAAGTTCTGGAGTACATTCGGGAAAATTTGTAGGTTTTGATCCTAAGACAAGAACAATATTAGAACGACCATTTACTTTTAATGATCATTATTCTTTGTATAAAAGTTCAAATCCAAGTCCAACAATAGGGTCAATTAATAATAAATTAGGTTCTAGTCTAACACAATTTAATTCAAAACAAGTTTTTCACACCTTTAATTATTTTTCTAGAGATAGTAAATTTATAAAAGAAAATGATGCAGAATCAGTATCAAAAGAATTTGACACAGAAAATTATGTTTTTCAAAGAGAAGCTATATTTACTAATTTAATGAATCAAAGAGTTAAGTTGGTTGTTCCTGGAAATTTTGGCATTTCTTCGGGCTTTAATGTTTATTTGGACATACCTAAGTATGGTTTTAAAAGTCGTGAAGAAGATAATCGTGACAAATCTGTATACGGAAAATATTTAATTATAGGAACAAGACATATTATAGGGTATGAAAAACACGAAACTATTTTTGAGGCTGTTACAGATTCTTCCAATAGAAGCGACAAGAATGAATTGTATCAAAGTTCACCACAACAAAAAATATGAATAAACAATTTTATTACGCAATAGTTGAAGACCGACAAGATCCATTAAAACTTGGAAGGTGTAAAGTACGAATAATTGGAATACATAATGCCAATAAAAATGAACTTCCAACTAAAGCTTTGCCATGGGCTCAACTCATATACACTGAAAATACAATAAATGTACCAAAAGAAAATGAGTGGGTAATTGTTAGTTTGATTGATGGTAATCCTGATTACCCCATAATGATAGGATCAACTCCTGGCATAACTCTAATTGATTATGAATATCCAGAGGGAACACCAACATGGCCAGACGGAACAATCGCTCAGAAAAAAGATCAACCAACAACACCAAGACTCTCTAGAGGAGATATTAGTGATACGATTGTAAAACGACAAAATGACGATAAAGAACATGTTTGTAATATTTCATATGAATTGAGAGCAGAAATATTGGCGGCTAGATTGAGAGTGAGTGCAGCTGTTCAATGGCTTCGTGAACAGATACAAAAACTTTTTAGTGCTACAAGTAGTTCAGCTTTAGCTCAATCAATACAAGCAAAAATAAAACAACTTGCACTAGAGTTGAAAAAAATACAGAAAGTAATCAAAGAAATAAATGATATATTATTAGAAATTGCAGAAATTGTTCAACTTATAAAAGATTTAATTGTTTGGATTTTAAGTTTACCAGTAAGACTTCTGGCATTTCTTCAACAATGTCTCACTGAATTTTTATCTTCAATTACAAGTGCATTGAGTGGTTCTTTTGGTTCAGTAACAGATGCTTCTGGTGTAACAGTTTTAATATCAGATGTGACCAATTTAGTACAAACTGCAAATCAGACAATTACTCAAGCCGCTGAAGTTGTAGAAAATACAACACAAATTGCAACGAATGTTGTGGACATTGCAAATTCTTTTGAGAAAGTATAATTATGGCAACAAGACCTTCAGGCGATACGACATGGATAGAACCAGATTCTCAGGCAGAATTTTCAAAATATCCATATAATCATGTTCAACAAACCGAGTCTGGTCATTCTATGGAGTTTGATGATACACCAGGTTATGAAAGAATTCGTCTACAACACAGATCGGGAAGTTTTACTGAAATACAATCTGATGGAACAGAAATACATAAAATAAAAGGTGATGGTTATGAAATAGTTGCAAAAAATAATCATGTATTAATTAAAGGTTATTGTACTGTCACCATTCAAGGAGATTCTGTTTTAAATGTTAAAGGAGATGTATTTCAAAAAATTGAAGGTAATGTAAATCAAAAAGTAGAAGGTGATTTAAGTACTGTTGTAAAGGGTGAAGCTATAATTGCTTCAGAATCTGATGTTACAGTTTCTGCTGGCGGTTTAACAGGCCAATTAACTTTAAATGCTCCGTTAGGTGTAATAATTAATAGTGATCTGCATGTTGGTGGTTCAATAACATCTTCTAGTACAGTTTATAGTGCAGACAATTTAATTGCCGGAAAAAAATTATTTTCAGCGGATGGAATTTCAACTTTAGGTGGATTAAATGTTGGTGTTCCAGATACTCCTGGTCCAATGGCACCAGGAGTTATAAATGCTGCAGTGGCTGTTAATGTGCCTACTGTAAATGCACTGACACTAAATGATGTAATTGGACCAGTTCTTTTTATGCGTTATAGATATGACACACATATACATCCAACACCGAAGGGTCCAAGTGGAACGCCTTCTAATAGTCAACTTTCGTGAGTAAAAAATGGCAAAAATAATTGATAGATTAACTTCTAATTTTGATAGTTCAAAATTTGGTACAGATATAAACTTAAGCGCTAAAGCAAAAAACTATTTAAACACTGCTCCTATTTCAGTGCCAGAGTGGATGAAAAATGATATTGCTAATGGTTCAGTAACTAGAACAGATTATTTTCAAAATCCTGTTTCTAGTCATATGTCTTCAATAACTTCAAATGTTAATTCTATAATCGCAGTTTGTGTTAATGATCCAGCAAATACTTTTGCATTAGCTTCAACTGAGGCGCAAGAGTTGGCCAATTCTTCAAACACATTAATTTCTGAATTGCAATCTTTTTTGTCTCATACAAATAGAATTTCTGGCGTTACAGCACCAGGATCTAATACTGAAATAGATGCGTTAAAACCAGATTATACCTCTGCAATGGCTGTAGGAGGTGTAATTCTGACAATAACTGCTAGTTCAGATTCTGTCAACAATGCTTCTCCAATTTTAAATAATTTTACATCTTTATACATTGGAGATGAGTTGTCTTCTAACAGTTGGAGTATAGGTAACTCTAAAGTATTTTTAACGGGAGCAGACACAAATACGGTGACGCCTGTTCAATTAGATCAAATTAGAGACAAAATTAATACCGTATATACTATGGTAAATACAAGAAGAACATCCGATGAAAATTACTTTTACACATCTCAACAGGTAATAGAAGACTTTCAGTTTTTAAATGCTTTAAATAATTCTGGTAGTACGGAAAGAAATTTAATAAACAATTTGGTTGGCACTTCAAAACTTAAAAATATAGTAGGTAGTTGAATAAATAATAAATGGCCACAATTACCACAAAAGTAGCAAGAACCTACAAAGATTTAGACCTTCTTTTTAACATACATCCTGTTAAAAAAGATATCAATAAACACACAGCGGAAATGGCTGTAATCAATTCTATTAAGAATTTGGTTCTTACGAACCACTATGAAAGACCTTTTCAACCAGACTTAGGTTCTAATGTAAATAAACTTCTTTTTGAAAATATGGATGCGGTTACTGCATCATCTCTGGAAAGAGAGATAACTCAAGTAATTCAAAATTTTGAACCTAGAGCAACAATTTATAAAGTTTCAGTAATACCAGATTACGATAATAATGGTTTTACAGTTGATATGGAGTTTTTAATTAACAACCAAACCGAACCAATTGAAATAACATTTTTTCTAGAACGAGTACGATAAATGGCAAACCGATTAAACGTAACAGAATTAGATTTTGATACGATAAAAACAAACTTAAAAACTTTTTTAAGAAGTCAGAGTGAATTCACAGATTATGACTTTGAAGGTTCTGGTTTAAATGTCTTACTTGATATTTTAGCTTATAACACTCACTATAACGCATATTATTTAAACATGGTAGCAAATGAGTCTTTTTTAGATTCATCTATGTTAAGAAATTCAGTGGTCTCTCATGCTAAAAGATATGGATATACTCCTAGATCATCTACAGCTTCTAGAGCAGTAGTTAATTTTACAATAAATTCTGGTTCTGCTACACCAGCATCATTAACACTTCCAGCTGGTTACACATTTCTTTCTAATTTAATTGATAATAGAGTTTACAATTTTATAACTTTAAATGATGTTACGGTTTCAAAAACAGCTAACAATTTTGTTTTTAGTAATTTGAATATCTATGAGGGCACTTTAAATTCTTTTGCATTTAATCATTCGCAATCTTCAAATCCAAAACAAATTTTTACAATACCAGATTCTAATATTGATACTTCAACTTTAAAGGTTTTGGTTCAACAATCATCTTCCAATACTGATACGGTAGTTTATTCTCTAGTTACAGATGTTTTAAATCTAACTGCTGACTCGGAAGTTTATTTCTTACAAGAAGGTTTAAATCAACAGTATCAGATTTATTTTGGTGATGATGTAATTGGTAAAAAAATACCTGATGGAGGTATTGTAAATGTTACTTATTTGAGTACAAGCGGTTCAATTGCAAATAGAGCAAACTCTTTTGTTGGAACGGCTACAGTTTCTGGTTTTTCAAATTTTTCAGTAAACTCAGTTGCTGCTTCAGCTGGAGGTTCAGAAAAAGAAACTGTTGATCAAATTAAATTTGCAGCTCCATTACAATTCATTTCGCAAAATAGAGCTGTCACAAAAACAGATTACATTAAAATAATTCAACAAAGATATCCTCAATTTGATGCTGTAAATGTTTGGGGTGGCGAAGAAAATGTTCCTCCAGTTTACGGTAAAGTTTTTATATCAGCAAAACCAAAATTAGGTTTTGAGGTAACTGAAACGGAAAAAGAATTCTTTGTTAGCGAAATTTTAAAACCAATTAGCGTTTTAACTGTAACACCTGAGTTTGTAGATGTTGATTATAATTTTGTAAAAGTAATTTCAACGGTTTATTATAATCCAACAAAAACTGTTTTAGACACAAATACTTTAGATACAAAAGTTCAAACCGCTATAACAAATTTTTTAAATTTAAATTTAAATCAGTTCAATTCAATTTTTAAATCTTCTAAGTTGAGAACAGAAATAGATAACAGTGATAATTCAATTATATCAAATGAATTAGAAATTTTCTTATCTAAAAGATTTAGACCAGAATTAAATACTACGAACAATTATATTTTAAATTTTGGTGTTGAATTGTCAAGAGGAACAACATTAGACAATTTTTATTCTTCACCACTATTTAAAATAATAGATTCTGAAGGTTTTGAAAGAACTTGTTTTTTTGAAGAGGTGCCTTCTTCTTTTACTGGCGTTGAGGCAATAACTGTAATTACTCCTGGTTCTAATTATACATCAACACCTATAATAGAAATTACTGGTGATGGTGAAGGTGCAAAAGCTGCAGCTATCATCGTAAATGGAAAATTAAATTCTATTAAAGTTACAAATCCAGGAATTGGTTACACAACAGCTGCAGTTAGAATATTGGGTGGAGGTGGTTCTTCAGCAACAGCTCAAGCCGTTCTAGAAAATAGATTTGGTCAGATAAGAATTGCATACTTTAAACCAGATGAAGTTACAAATTTAAATACTAAAGTTGTCTTAAATTCAAATGTAAACAATGGTGTTACAGGCACAATAGATTATGTTTTGGGAAAAATTACAATTAACAATTTTAATCCAAAAGATGTTTTAAATGATTTTAGAGAATTGTCAATAAATGTAAGACCAAAATCCACAGTAATACAATCAATAAAAAATAACATGTTGGCATTTGATGCAGCAGATCCAACAAGTATAGTCACAGAATTAAAAACAATTATATAAATGTCAGAAATTTTAATTTCAAATTTAGTATCACAACAGTTACCTAATTTTATCAGAGATGATAATCCTAAGTTTGTTTTATTTTTAGAAAAATATTACGAATGGTTGGAACAAAGTAACAATGCGATAGGCCAAATAGAATCACTTTACAATTCAAAAGATTTAGATTTAGTTAATAATTTTTACCTTAATGAAATTGTCAAAGAAATTCTTCCTAATTTTCCTCAAGATACATTATTTGATAAAAGTAAATTTATAAAATATGTTGGTCAGTTTTATCGTTCTAAAGGTACACCAGAATCTGTAAAATTTTTGTTTAGAATACTATATGATGAGAATATTGAAATATATTTTCCAAAAGAACAAATAATAAAGGTTTCTGACGGAAAGTGGGTTCTTCCTTTAGCGTTAAGGGTAGAAACAGGCGACCAAAATATTTTTGATATAGAAAAAACTAAAATAACTGGAGCAGTATCAAAAGCCACTGCCGTAGTAGAAAAAGTTATAAAGTCTGTAGATAGGCAACTTGGTATTGAGTACATTGAATTATACATTTCAAATGTAAATAAATTGTTTGCGACAGGTGAAAATGTAACAACCACAATTGTTCAAACTGGCGGAAATACAAGTATTGTTAGTGCAAAATTAATTGGATCTCTTTCAGAAATAAAGATAGATCCAAATAACAGAGGTTTGTTTTACAACGGATATGATCCAGCTCTAAATTATGAAGGAGATCCTGTAACTATTGTTGGAGGTTTAAATCCTTCTTCAAATAATCCAATTGGTGCAGTAGCTACAGTTGGAAATGTGTTGAGAGGTTCTGTTACTGAAGTTTTCGTTGATAATGGTGGATTTGGTTTTAGAAATCCTTTAGTAAATTTAAATTCTTCAATTATAGATTTTGTTGGAGGTTTTTCTGGAGGAGTTTTAGGATCAGAAGCAAAAGGCAAAATATTATTACTTGATTCTGGTACACATAGAACACTTAATGTAAGTAATGTTACAATAGAAGGATTTTATTCTTCAAATATAAATTCAATTGATAATGTTTCAAATACAAAAACTATAAATGAATTGACAACAAAACAGTCTTTAAATGTTTTTCCAGTTTCTTTTATAACGGTAGATTCTTCTGGTGGAGGGTATAGAAATAAACCAAATGTTGAATTATACAGTCTTTACATGGAAGAACTAGATGATGAATTAATTATAAATTCTACTACAGCTGTTCAAGGCACAAATTTACTTAGAGATGAAAATCAAGATTTGACACAACTATTTGAAACAGGTGAATCTGTAAAATTATTTTTAGTCAATCGTTTTGAAGAAGTAAAAGTAATTGCAAATGTATCATCAAACACAATAACATTTAATGATTTTTTTGAAAATGATATAAACAATCTTCAAGTCTATAAAATAAAAAGAAGAAAACTAGACACTGTTGGTTCGTTGGGTAGAATTAATATCATTAATGGGGGTGATGGATATGCTACTGGAGATTATCTAGTTTTCAGTAGTGGTGGAAGAGGTTATGGTGCAAATGCAGAAGTAACTGAAGTTCACTCTGCAAATGGAGGTATAAAAACAATAAGATTTAATGAAACTTCTTCCTACATTCGTGGTGGTGAAGGTTACACAATGTTAGACCTTCCTACTGTTACTGTTGACTCGCAAGGTGGTGGAGCTAACGCAGTTTTAGTAGTTTCGGAAATATTAGGTGAAGGTTACGACTTTGACCTTTCAACATCTAGAATTGGTGCAATTTCTTCATTGAGAGTTACAAGTTTTGGTTATGACTATGTTGAAGCTCCAACTATTTCCTTGAGAAATGCAGATATAACTCTATCTAATGTAACTGAGGGACAATTGTTTGTTTCAAATACAAGAATATATCAAGGTGCGTCAAACACGACATCTAGTTGGTATGCTTTTGTTGACAAATACGATACAAATACAAAACTGTTAAGAGTATTTAATTATTCTGGTATTTTTAATAGAACACTTACAATAAAATCTGATGACAATGTTGTTTCTGGAAATGTTGTAACTTCTGTATTATATGGTGACGGAAAAGCTAGAGCAACAGCTGTATTTGAGAATGGATTAATTCGTTATCCAGGAATTTATTTAAACACAGATGGTCAACCAAGTTCAGATCAAAAAATACAAGATGATGAGAAATATCATAACTTTTCTTATGTAATTAATACAGAAAATGATTATCGTAAGTTTAAAAGGACACTTAAAGAAGTAGCACATCCGGTTGGAACAAAAACTTTTGTTGTTAGAATAGATACAAATACTAAAAAAGTTGCAAATTCTACAGTTGATACAATTTATTTAACTCAATCGTATGTTTCAAACACATTTAATATTGCAAATTCCACAAATAACATGATTGTAACTAGTAGTTTAAATGTTGCTTCAGAAGTTTCTGTGGGTGATTATGTCGTATTGAAGAATTTATCAAAACAAATAACTGGTACAGGAAATGTAGTTTCAAGTTCAAATGTTTTAACAGGCAATGGAACAAACTTTATTAATGATATAAATGATGGCCAAACTTTATTTTTGTCATCTGGAAACACAGTTACCGTCAGGACCGTAGCTAATGCTAACAGTGTAGTGCTTTACGAAACAATTAACATTACAGAAACTAATGTGACCATAAATGTTCGCTTTGATTCTACTAAAAAAGTAAATTCTGTTAATGCCAATACCATATTAGTTGATACAAATTTTGACACAACAAACAATTATGTCTCTACAATAGTACAAAAGGTGAGATAAATACACTTATGTCTTCAATAATTACTACTAACTTTTCTACGGTAATAGCTCAACAGTTTATAAATCTGTTGGATGTTGCTGCAAATTCTTATCTTCCTTCAGATAGACGATCCTATATGTTTGTCACTATAGGAAAACAAATTCGCTGGAATGAATCTGATACTCCTACCGCACCAGGACAATCAACAAGAGATTTGATTTCTTATCAGGATAATGCAATATTAACTAAGAGATTATCTTTAGACAATATTTCTTTCGTTGTACCTAGAGTTAATTGGCAAACTGGAACAGTATATTCTCAATATGGATGCACTGTTTGCCCCTTAGGAACACCATATTACGTTTTAAATAGTAAAGACCAAATTTTTAAATGTTTAGATAATAATGGTGGTTCTCAGTCTACGGACGAACCACAATTAGTTCTTTCCACAACATCTTTAGAAGAACCTTATTTTTTAACATCTGATGGTTATAAATGGAAATATCTTTATACAATAAGTTCCAATCAAAAACAAAAGTTTTTAAATGAACAATGGATGCCAGTCGTTTACAATCGTTTTGTTAGAGCTGCAGCAATCAATCGTTCAATAGATGTAGTTAGAATAACAAATTCTGGAAATAATTATACGGATGGTTCTACACAAAGTATTATAACAGTTGTTGGAGATGGCAGAAATGCCGTATTAAAAGCTAATGTTGCAAACGGAAGAATATCTGACATTGTAATTCAAAATCGTGGCGAAAATTATACTAAAGCAAATTTAATTTTTACGGATGTTACTGGAAGTTTTGGAACTGGTGCTGCAGCTTCTGTTGTTTTATCACCACAAAATGGCCATGGTTATGATCCAGTAGAAGAATTGTATGCTAATACAGTCATGTTTAATGTTGACTTTGAAGATGATGAAGGAGGTTTATTTCCAGCTGAAAATGAATTTAGAGAAGTTACTCTGCTGCAAAATCCTTATGAATATGGAACAACGACTTTAGCTGACGAAGTAACTTATAAAATGTATACACAAATACAAGTTTCTCCTGGAGTAGGAGATTACAATAATGATGAATTAATAATACAAGGTGACAATTTAGAAACATCTTCATTTAGTGCAGAAGTAATTTCTTTTGACGAGAACACAAATATTCTCTTTGTTAATAATTTAAGAGGCAACTTTACACCAAATCAACCAATTAAAGGTTTAACAAGTGGTGCAATTAGAGTTGGAATTAATAGAACTCCTCCAACCCTAGAATTATATACTGGTAAAACTTTGTTTGTTGCAAATAAATTACCAGTTTCAAGAGATCCAGATCAAACAGATAGAATCAGATTTATTTTAAGTTTCTGAAAAGAGGAATAAATGACAACGCTTTTTAATTACGATCCATACTTTGATGATTTTGACGAAGACAAAAATTTTATGCGTGTTCTCTTTCGTCCTGGGTATTCACTTCAGGCTAGAGAATTAACACAACTTCAAACTATATTATCAAATCAAATTGAAAAATTTGCAAATCACATTTTCAAAAATGGAAGTCCTGTAATTGGTGGAAAAATTTCTCTTGACGATAGATCTTATTATATAATTTTAGATTCACAATATAGTGGTCAAGATATTGTATTAGAAGATTTTTTGAATAAAACAATTATTTCATATAACTCTTCAAAAAATTCTAGAGCAAAAGTTATTGGTATTGACAACACAACAAATAATTTAATTATAATTGTAAAGTATTTAAGTGGTGATTTTTTTGTAGAATCTGATGAAATGCGAATTGTTGGAACGAATACATTTGCACAAGTTAGAAATTCAAATGCGGTAGGAAGGTCATATGTTGCAAGTATACAAGATGGTGTCTATTATTTTAAAGGTCAATTTGTAAAAGTAACTCCTCAGTTTTTAGTTCTTGAAACTTTTTATAGATTAGAATTAAATACTACAACAGTAAATATTCAACCTTCTTACAAAATAGGCATTGAATTTGAAGAGTTGATTATTGATGAAATTGATGATGTTACACTTTTAGATCCAGCTCAAGGATCTTTCAATTATCAAGCACCAGGCGCAACAAGATTTAAAATTAATACTGTTTTAAGTAAAAGAACTTTAGATTCTGCTGATGAATCTTCATTCTTTGAAGTTATACGAATTGTGAATGGAGTGAAAACAAAAGAAGTAGATTATCCAATTTACAGTGAAATAGAAAAAACTTTAGCACGAAGAACTTTTGAAGAGTCTGGCAATTACACCGTTGATCCTTTTGTTTTATCTTTAGAAGAACAATATGTAGACGCAGCAAATAATAATTATGTTGATTCAAATTATTTCACTGCAGTTCTAGATCCTGGCAAAGCATATGTTGGTGGTTATGAGGTGCAAACAATTGCTCCAACAAATCTTAAAGTTGCTCGTGGAAGACAAACTGCTAATGTTTCAGATTATGATCTACCAACAAATTATTCTAGTTATATTGTAGCTAATACAGTTTCTGGAACATTGTCAATTTCAGATTTCCCCTCATTGGATGTACATTGTATTCCACACACAGATATTAGTCGTGCATCAACAACAGAATATAATTCGTCTAAGATTGGTACACTTCGTGCTAACATGATGAAGTATAATGATTCAACTGTCACCGATGTTGGAACAACTCACACTTTCACAATCAATGTTTTTGATGTAGATTCATCTTCTATTACTGGAACTTTAGCTAGTGCTGGTTCAAACACAAGATATGTTGTATTGCCATCTTCATTTGCACAGTTACCAACAAATGGTTATAAAGGTTTATATTTCAGCGTTAAAGACGGTCTCGGCACTTCAATTGCTCCGATTTTAATTGAAGGATCAGATGGTTCAAATAAATCTATTTGGTTATCTTCAGCTCTTCCTTTTGTACCATCATCAAATTCTTTTTCAATAGATTCCGATTTTAAAACTGCTGAATCTGTTGCTATAAGAGATGGAGCGTCTTTAACTTTTGCTGGTAATGTTGATGGTGATTCAAAAGATTCTAATGGAAATGCATTTGTAACAGAACCAAATAGACAAAACTTAATATTTGATGTTCCGTTTGAAGCATTAAAAGCAAATTCAATTTCAAATTTTGATTTTTTCTCTAGAAAAGTATATGCAAATAAAGTTTCAAATGCTGGAGGCGAAATAACATTAGGATCTGTTGGTACAGATACTTTTGCATTTGCTGGAACACCAGGTGTACTTTCGGATAATACAATACTAAACAATATTATTTGTTTTGTTCGTTACGACTCAGCATCAAATGGTACTTCTGGAATTACACCAAATACAGTTTTGAGTTTAGCAAATAATTTATTTACAGTCACGGCAATTAATGATCAAACAGTGGTCGTTGATTTAAATACTGCTGGTGTTCGTGCAGATTTTATTGTAACAACAAAAGTTAACAATGCAGAAGATGGTACAAATGGTGCAGTTCGTGTAAAACAAATGTATCCGCTGTATGATGGTCATCAAGCCATTGCTTATACTGTAGACTCTTCGACAGGATTATCTGTTGGGAATACAGGTACTGTAACAGCAATTACAGGCGGTTATGTTTTTCCTGATATTGGAGTAACTTATTTTGATAACGAAAGTGTAGGTGCTGCAGGAAAAGTTAGGGACTTAAAAACACCAGGTGTTTCAGTTAGTCTTGAAGTTCCAGATGTTTATGAAATAGTCAAAATAATTGACTCTAAAACAACCACAGGCAACATTACAACAGCAATGTTAACCAATTCTGCACATGATATCACAGACAGATATGAATTAGATAACGGTCAAAGAAGAACGCATTATGATCACGCTTCAATAAAATTAAAAAGAGGATATAGTTCTCCAACTGGCGGTTCAATTTATGTGATGTACAAATATCTCCGCCATAGTCAAGCACCATCACCACAAAACATTGGACTATTTACTGTAGATTCTTATCTTGGTCAAGCATCAAATATAACATACGACACTATTTCTTATTATAATGATAAAGAAGGTGGAAGACTTTTATCTGGAAGATCTTCGTTTGATTTTAGGCCAACAAGAGCAATTGCTGGCAATTCTTTAAGTGGAGCTGTTTGTCCAGAACCAGATTTGACTGGTGAAGTTTCTTTTGAATATTTCTTACCTAGAATTGATAGAATAGTTGTCAAACCATCAAATGAAATTGCTGTTGTTGAAGGAAAAGCTGCAATAAAACCATTAGCTCCTGTTATAAAACAAGAAGACATGTTAATTTACACATTGTATATTCCCCCTTATACAGAAAGTGTGAAAGAAATACGAGCAGACTTTCAAAATAACAAAAGATTTACAATGCGTGATATTGGCCAATTTGAAAATAGAATTAAAGGTTTAGAGTATTATGTGTCATTAAATTCGTTGGAAAAAAATGCTAACGATTCTAAAATTTTAGATGCTAATGGGCTTGAGAGATCAAAATATGGCATCCTCGTAGATAATTTTACTACAACCGATGTACAAGCTACTTATAGTGATGTTGGATTTGATAATCGTTGTTTAATAGAAAATTCAGAATTAAAACCAGCATCTCTAATGAGAACTTTTAAACTTCGTTGGGTGGAAAGTGCATCTACAGGTCTCTATAAAGTATTGGGAACTGGAACTAAAAAATCTTTAATAATGAATTATTCGTCTTCTGTATTTGCTAGTCAACCGTATGCAACAAAGACAATTCCTGTTGCGAGTGCATTATTTGGCAATTTTAATGGAAACTTAAAATTATTTCCAGAATTTACTAGTGACCAAGATACTGGACATACAGCCAAAGTTACATTAAATTCTACTCAAGGAATAGAAAATGCATTTAATTTTGTCAATGATGCATTTAGATTTATTTCTGATCAAAATCCGTCTTGGGTAAATGATGCAGACAATCCTTTTGCAAAAATTGTTGACAGTAAATGGTTTGAAACAAAAACTACGACAACTAATGAAACAGTTGGTTTAGGTGGTAATCGCAGAGGCAATTTACAGACAACTACAGATAGAGTTTACATATCAAAAGGTGCAGAATTAAATCAAAAACAAATAAGCACTTCTACAAGTGAAGTTGATGTTGGAACTTTTGTAACTGATGTTTCTATTAATCCTTATTTGAAACCAAGAGATATAACATTTGTTGCAATTTCTCTGAGACCTAGAACTAGGTATTATGCATTTTTTGATAATCAAATTGTTGATAATTTTGTAATTTCTCCAAATAAAGTAAAGTTAACAATAACAACACAGCCATTTAAATCTGGAGAAATAGGTTTAATAGCAAACAATACTGGTGAACTTACCACAGCCATAGCAAATTATATAAACAATACTGGAAGCTTTAATGCTGTTATAATGAGTGGTGCAGAACCATCAAGTGGAAATGTTTCAATTGTTAATGAAACTGGTCTTTCGTTGGCTGGAAAATATCTTTGGGGTGAAGATTCAAAATTTACTGCTGTGATTGATTCGGTAATAGAACATAAATCTGGTACTACAAGAGGTATAACATCTTCAACTATTACACTAGCTTCAGATGCGCCAAGTGTAAATATTAGTGGCAATACTTTGACTTTAGTTAAAACTTTTGATTCTACTGAAGGTTATGGTCGTGTTTATAATGTAATTGCATACAATACTTCAACAAAAGTAGCAACAATTGCTGAGACAACTACGACAACTGAAAGAAATTCTACTTACATATATTCTATTGGACACAATCAAACGAATCAATTAGGTGATATTACTGGAGTATTTTATCCTCCTTCAACTACATTTAGAACAGGTGAAAGAAACTTTAGATTAACAGAATCATTCAATAACACGTATGATAAAGATGCAATTTCTTTTGCAGAAAAAACTTTTGTATCTTCTGGTGTTACATTAAATAAAACTAATTTAGTAGATACTGTTTACAATATTGATGTTGGTGTCAAATTGATAGGAAATGCTACTTCTCCAATACTCACAAAAACAACAGTTAATAGTACAATTACGAGTACGTGGAGAGTAGATCCACTAGCTCAAACATTTTTTATTGATGAAGATGTTTATCCTAATGGACTTTTCTTAGAAAGTGTGAGTGTATTTTTCTCCGCAAAAGATGATACACTACCTGTTCGCATACAAATAAGACCAACTGTTAATGGTATACCTTCTACAGATTTTTGGTATCCAGAATCTGTTGTAGAAAAGAAACCTAGTGAGATTACAACAACTTCTACACCTAGTGTTGATGTTTTATCTTCAAAAACAAAGTTTACTTTTGATTCTCCAATATTTTTGAGGCCTGGTCTTTATGCATTGGTTATACTAACGGATAGTCCAGATTATATTGTTTGGACAGCAGAAAAAGGTCAAACAACAATTAATAATCAAAATGTTTCTGTGAATCCTTATGTTGGCACATTATATAAATCACAGAACGCAATGGAATATGTTCCATATTTAAATGAAGATTTGATGTTTGAATTGAATCGTTGTGTTTTTAATACAGGAACAGCAACATTTTCTTTACAGAGTGAAAAACAAAATAGGACATATTATATTGATAGGTTTAGACTCTTAGAAAGTTCAATTACTGGATTATCTAACTCTCCCGTAAGTGTAAATTATTCATTTATTTCAAAACCAATAGGTTCTTCAAAGGAAACGATTTATAGAAGTATAGAACCATCATTAGTTTATGATATGTCAGATGATAATTTATATGCAATTGGAAATAGAAGAAAAGAAATTTTAAATCAAGGAGATTTTACAGTTTCACTCTCTATGTCATCTTCCGATGATTCTGTAAGCCCATTAGTTTCTTTAGAAAGTTTATTTTTAAACGGTTGGGAAAACTTTATTGATAATGGAGAAATAAATTCATCAGATTTTAATATTATAAATCCTGGAGCAGGTTACTCCAATTCAAACAGTGTAGTAGTAACATCATCAACCGGAAGTGGAGCCAATGTAAGATTTATTACTGATGGTGTGAATGGAAATGTAATAGGATTTAATGTAATTTCTTCTGGTTTTGGTTACACAGATGATTTCACAATAACTTATCCAGATACTTCTCATGCAAGTGGCAACATTACAGCAAATGCTGTTGTTACTCTCAATAGTGAATTTGACAGTGAAGGCGGCCCATGCCTTGCAAGATACATAACAAAACCAATTACATTGGCTGATGGTTTTGATGCTGGTGATATTCGGGTTTTCTTAGGTGCAAATAAACCAGCTGGAACAGAAGTTCATGTTTTTTATAAGATATTGTCTTCTTCGGATGTTACACCGTTTAAAGAAAGACCATATCAAAAAATGGAAACTTATAATCCTACTATAAGTCCTTCTATTAATATACAAGAGTTTAGAGAATATGAATATCGCCCATCTATAACTTCTGATGAGATTTCATATATCTCAGATAATGGTGTGACATATGATTCTTTCAAAACATTTTCAATAAAAGTATTGATGATTTCTGAAGATCCTTCTGTTATACCAAGAGTTAAAGATCTTAGAATTATAGCTTTGCCTTCAGGTTAATTAAATGAAAGATAATTTTTTAAAAGTAGAAGGCGATCAGTTTGTAAAAGACAAAAAGACCAATGCTCTTTTGACAATTAATAGAAATATTCTTCTGCAAAATGAGGCTAGAAAAAAATTAGGTCAAAAACTTAATGGTAAAGACGAAGAGATAAATAAACTTAAAGAAAAAGTAAATGAAATAACAGATGACATTGGAGAAATAAAAAGCATGTTATCGTTGTTATTACAGAAAAAGGACTGTTAATTAGAAATGCCTACGACACTAATACCTATCATTGCAAGAACGAATACGATTGATGAATGGCGTATTCAAACCAATAAATCGGCCACAGATTTAAACGATTTAGGCTTTTACACATATGACAAAACTCAAGGTACATTAATACTTTCAAACACTTCTGTTTTACAAATAACTGCTGAAGGAACTTCACTTCAAGTTGCAAACAATGTTCTTTTTCAAAATAATTTAACTCTTTCAAACAATTTAATTTTAGGCGTTCAAAGTTCTGGCACAGGTAATATAGTTGCTGGTAGCACAGTTTCTGTTAGGGGTCCTGGTAGAGCATTATCAGTATCAAATAATGCTTTTGTGGGTATAAATTTAGAAGTAGTTTCTTCAATTTATACTGGAAATGTTTATGCGAATAATGATGTAACAATAGGTGATGACCTGACTGTTGACGGCACTTTAACTTTACCTGGCACAGGAGTAGTTTTAGAAATTAATGATGGTGAAGCTTCTGTAAATTTATTGACAGGTTTAACAGTTTCTTCCACAAATGTTTCAACATCAAATCTTTATGCCGCATTTGGAAGAATAGATGTTCTTGATGATTTAGCCTTTGCTAGAATAGGAATTTTAGAAAATACGACAGGAAATTCTTACTATCTTTCTTCCAACTCTCATACTTCAAACTCTATATCTACAAGAT
>Ga0169931_10005970_pt1 | contig 18469 bp, 8 predicted proteins | sample Kivu_15m_20L_FD_129675 | JGI IMG/M metagenome (GOLD analysis project Ga0169931, IMG submission 129675) | Freshwater microbial communities from Lake Kivu, Western Province, Rwanda to study Microbial Dark Matter (Phase II) - Kivu_15m_20L... | ecosystem: Environmental > Aquatic > Freshwater > Lake ... | reverse complement strand
CTGGTACAGCCTGAAGGAGCCGCCCCTCGAGCCCGGCTCGCGCATCCGCGAGCTGCGCTTGCTCGACGGCGCCGCGACGCCCGACATCATCGCCGTGAAGGACAAGGCCGCCATCCACGCCGCGCAGTCCCTCACGCCCTACTTCATTCGCCGACGAGACAACCTCCGAAAGCTCCTCGCCCACATCCCTGTTTCCATCCAAGACATCCTCGCCCGCGTCGGCAGCGGCAGCTGGGGCCTCTATCGCTTCCTGCATCGCACGCCGGCCGCCTTCGAGATGTGCGCCACCGACGAGGGGCTGCGCGTTGCCTATCTGCTCGCCCACGCCCATCGACTCCTCGACGACGGCTCACCGGCGCAGCGGCGCTCCCTCGCCCTCGCCCGCGCGCTCTTGCCGAAGAAGCGCAAGGACATCGTCGGCCGCTTCGGTCTGCCGCCGACGAAGGCGACGCTCCATGCGCTCGCCAAGATCCCGTGCGCCCACCTCTCGGGGCCGCTGCTCCTCGACGTGCGGCAGGTGCTCACCGACGAGACGCGGCGGACGCGCGCGGCCCACCTGCCGGTATTGTCGGCGACGGCGCTCAAGCTCTTGTGCTCGCCGTGGCTCGATCGCATCGCCCCCACGTTGCTGCTCGAGGTTGCCGAAGACGACGACATCGTCGACCCAGAGTGCTTCGCCCGCCTGCTGCAGCACACGGCGACCTTCGCCCACGAGCTGCACACGCCGCTGCCGCTCATCCACTCCACCGCCCAGCTTCATGCGACGCATCAGGCCTTCATGGCGAAGGCACGGCTGCAGCTGAAGGTCGCGCACGTGACGTTGCCGGCGGCCCCCGACCTGCGCACTCCCGACGAGCACGCGTGGGTGGAGCCCCTGACGTCGTTGCCGGCGATGGTGCAGGAGGGCGCAGCGATGCATCACTGCCTCGGCACCCTCGCCGACCAGCGCGCCCGCGCCGAGCAAGGACGCTTCCTCTCCTTCGCGCTGCACTGGCCCTGTCGGCTCACCTTCGCCATCGTCTGCGACGCCGACGGCGAGTGGCACGTCTACGACCTCAAGGGCTTCGCCAACAGCGCCGCTCCCGTCGAGGCCTGGGCCTGGGCCCGCGACTTCGTCACCCGCTGGAACCGTCATCATCGCCTCGGGCCGCCGTCGCCGCCCACGCCGCCGCCCTGGCAGAACCAGCTCGATCTCTTCGGCATGGTCTTCGACGACGGCGCGCTGTTCTAAGCCAAGGTCGTCAGCGCGCGGCGCGCGAGCGCTTTCGCGCCGACCGAGTGCTCGTTGTCTTCTGCGACGCGCGGGTCTTCGTCGTCGTCGCCCTCTGCGCAGCACGGGCCTCTTCGACGACGGCGACGACGCAGCCGAGCGCCCAGACGACGAACGGCTCGCGCCGCGCGACGTCCTCGCCGTCGTGCCACGGGCTGCACAACACGCCCTGCGCTGCACCATCACGCCAGCACTCGTCGACGACGAAGCCGCTGCCGCCACGATACCCTTGCTGATGAAAGTCGCCGCCGCCATCGCCGATGCGCAAGCGCGCGCCATTTCCATGCAATGAGAAGCCCGCCGTCTCGATGAGCGTGAGCGCGCCGTCGTCGTCAAACACACAGCCCACGCCCGGGTGGTCGAGGGCCTCGCCGGTGGCAGACAGCAGCGCCCGGTCGATGCGACAGGCCGACGGGCCCAGGCTCCCCGGACAGCGGCGCTTCGCTGCGTCCAACAGAACCCTCGCCGCGTCGACGAGTCCGCTGCCCTCGGCCTCATGGGCAAACACGACGAGCAGCTCCGCAGGGGCGAGCCACGTCGCCAGATGCGTCGCGAGCGCCGTCGCACGCGCCGGCGTCAGGCCACGTTGCAGCACGAGCGCCCGCCACTGGCTGGCGACGACGGCGCCGATGCCGGCCTCGCGCACGGCGTCGTCGATGGCGTCGGTGCGGTCGGCGGCGAAGCGTGCGGCGGCGGCGACCACGGCGGCCGGCGCTTCGTCGAGCAGGGCGTCGTAGACGTGGGCGAGGGCCTGCGCGCGCAGCCTCATCGCCCGGTCGGCGTGTGCATCGCGCAGCGCGGTGGCGACGTTGTCGGCGCAGGCGGTCAGTTCGGCGACGATGGCTGTGTGGTCGGGCTGGGGGAGCGTGTGGCTGTGCATGCCCTTCGCGAAATCACGCCGCGTGCCAGCGGCGCCGGCGCGCTCGTCCGCGGTCCTGTGCGGTTCATCCTGTCGCGGGGTGCGCGAGGACGGCGCAGGGTCGGCGTGCGCTGCGCCGTGATGGTGCGACAGGGGTGTGAGCATTGCCACAGAGCAAAAGACCCGTTCTCGACGCGATCATGCGGGGGTATGCCAACGCCGTCTGCCGTGACGCCGATCGCGTGTGCCCGCGCACGCTGCCGATCGCCGACCCGCCGATACCGTTTTGACTCACCACAGGACCCACCATGCGCCTTCGCCACCATGGCCTGAGCACCTTCGTCGTCGTCAGCGCCGCCTTCGCCGGCTGCGTGGCCCCGACGAACCCGTTCGACCCGCAGACGCCAGCTGAGCAGCAGGCGAAGGGCGCGATCGTCGGCCGCATCGCCCTCGATGACCCGAGCGCCGGCACCGCCGCCCTCGTCGTCGAGCTGGGCCAGGTCACCGTCACTCTCACAGACCCCGAGGGCCGGGCGCTCCAAGCCGACAACGGCGCGCCGCGCACGGCCGAGCTCGACATCGGCAACAGCGGCGAGCGCGTCATCGCCGACTTCACCTTCCTCGATGTCGTGCCCGGTCGCTACGGCCTCGACGTCGCTGGCGTCGGCTCTCGCTACGTCGCGCCGACCATCCCCCGCTTCGACGTCACCGCCGGCGACGTCTTGAACCTCGGCGCCTTCGTCTTTGCGGCGCCGTCGCTCGAGGGTGGTGCAGGCCCTGGTTCGATCACCGGCGCTGTGCGCCTCGAGGGTGGTGCCGGCGGCGCCCGCAGCGTCGAGCTCTTTCGCCGCGGCGCCGGCGGACCAGAGCTCTTCGCCACCGCGCGCACCAACATCGACGGCGCGTTCACGTTCACGGGTTTGCCGATCGGCGGCTATGCGATCGAGAGCGAGCTCGAGGGCTTCACGCCCGGGCACATCATGGACATCGCGATCGGCGAGGGCGAAGGCCAACTGCTCGCGCAGACCTTCGTCGGTGACGACGCCATCGTCCTTCACCCCGTCACTGCCGTGCTCTTGCCCACCGTGCAGCAAACCGAGGGTCAGTTCTACACGCGCGACGACAGCCTGCCCTTAAACGTGCTCGCCTTTGGCGGCGTCACCGCGATGCGCCTCGGCACCGACGTCGGCTTCCGCGACGTCGACGCAGCGCCCGTGCCCTTCACGCCCTACAACGCCAGCGCCGTCGTGCCCTTGCCCGCGCGCCAAGGACCGATCGACGTCTTCGGCCAGTTTGAGGCCCGCGGCGACGCCGACGACGCCGGCGCCTTCGTGTTCGTCTCCCCAACCTTCAAGACCACCGTCGTGCGCGACGCGACCGCGCCGACCATCGCGACCGCCGCCCCCGCCGGCATCGCGCCGAACGCCGACGGCTCCTTCTTCCTCTCGGGCGACCTCGTCGGCCTCAGCCTCGCCATCGAGGCCTTCGACGAGCACAGCGCCGTCGCCGGCGTCGCCATCGTGCAAGCGACCACCGCGCCCGACGCGGCCACTCTCGTCTTTGACGCCGTCACAAGCCCCGGCGGCGCCGTGTCTCTTCGTGAGCCCCTCGCGCTCACCGCCGGCGACGGCAACAAGACCGTCTTCGTCTTCGTGCGCGACCGCGCCGGCAACGTCAGCGCGCCCACCCGCGTCGTGCTCGTGACCGACACCACCGCGCCCACGCTGCCCCTGCTCATCAACAATCTTGAGGGCGGCGTGCTGCGCACGCGCACGGCCAGCGTCGTCTTCGACGAGAGCGGTGCCACAGAGCTGCCGGCCGCGATGCAGATCGGGCAAGCGCCCCTGCGCGCGACCGAGCCGGTGCAGCCGTACGCGAGCACCGCCGACATCGCCATCACCGGCCCTCACGGCACGATCGTGCAGATCGAAGCCCGCTTGTTCGACGACGCCGGCAACAGCGTCGTCGTCCGCAGCAACAGCGCTCTGCTCACGCTCACGGCCACCGTCTCTGGCCGCGTCAGCCTCGAGGGCGTGCCCCAGCTGCGCGCCGACAACGGCGGAGCCTCCGTGCGCCTCGTGCGCGCCGGCGCCGGCCCAACCGACCCGGCCATCGCCGAGACGCTCACGTCGTCGACGGGCACGTTCGCGCTCGGCCCGATCCCCGAGGGCGACGGCTACGTCATCGAGGTCCGCGCGGCCGGCTACGCCGCCAACGACACGCTCCTGCCGCCGCTCTTTGCCGGTCAGGCCCTCGCGCTGCCGACGACGTCGGTGCGCCTCGCCCGCGGCGAGCTCGCCGGGCGCTTTTTGCTCGCCGACCAGCAAGGCGCCCCCGACGCGCACGGCGGCATCCTCGTCGTCGCCACCCTCGGCGGGCTCGACCGCCGCCTGCAGCTGACGGCGGTGACGACGACGGACGGCACCTGGCGCGTGCTCGACGTGCCCGTGTCGCGCCTCGGCGAAGCGTGGACGATCGAAGGCGTGGCCCAAGGCTACGCGCGCGGCCCCGGCGGCGACGTCGAGGTCGCCGAAGGTGCGGTCACCGTCGTCACGCCGAACGTTGACGACCCGACGCTTGCAGACCCGGTGCTCTTGCAGCCGAACTCTGGCGACTTCGACCTGTGCGCGCCGACGGGCGCCTGTGTCCCCCTCGTGTTCACGAACCTCGGCATTGTGCGCGTGCGGCTCAGAAATGCTGCCGACGTCACGCAGGTGCGCGTGCGCGCCCGGCAGGCGTTCGCCGAGGGCGATGCGCAGCCGCCGTTCGTCGCGTTCGACACACTCAACGAGCCGACCGTCGACATCACCGGCGCCGACGGCACCGTCGACGTCTTCGTGCAGGTGATTGCCAATGGCTCGCCCGGTCCGGTGCTGCGCTCGTCGATCACGAGAGACACCGTGCCGCCGACGATCACGTCGTTCGCCACTGTGCCCGACCCAGACGCCCTCGACCCGACCTTCACGCAGAAGCAGGTCGCCCGCGCCGTCATCAGCGCCAACCCCGGCGAAGGCAACGTCGCGCCCCTCGCCTCGGCGCGCCTCGCCTTTGCGGCCTCCGCACCTGCGGCACCTCCGCCCGGCGCCACGCCCTGCGTGCACGACCTCTCCTGTGACGTCGCGTTGCCGCGTACGGGCGGTGTCGTCGAGGAGCGCGCCCACACGCTCTTCGGCTTCTCCTGCGACCTCGCCGGCAACTGCTCGCAGGTGCCGCAGTCGGCGCGCATCATCCACGACCGCACGCCGCCCTCGGGCCTGCACGGCATCACGCTCGCAGCCACCGGCCCTGGCGTCGTCACCGTCGGCCAGCAGACGTTTACGCGCAGCCCGAGCATCCGCGTGCTCATCGGCACGGGCACGGCGCGCACGGGCGCCGGCGCCGTCGTCACCGACCTGCAAGGCCAAGCGATGCCCGACGCCCTCGCGTATCGCCTTGGTCTCGACGCGCTCCTGCAAGGCAGCACGGTGAACGCCTTTGAGGGCGCACGCACGGCCGGCGCCTCGCGCGACGTGCAGGGCCCGGGCCTGCCCGGCGTCGACGGCACCTACGAGGTGTTCGCCCAGCTCATCGACGCGGCCGGCAACAAGACGGCCGTCGAGCCGAATCCGTTCTCCGTCGACGTCACGCTCGACACGAGCCCGCCGGCCGTCGGCTTCTCGCTCAACGCCGGCGCCGTCAGCTCGACGAGCGCGACGGTGACGTTGTCGGTGACGCCGAACCTGCTCGATCAACCGGTGCGCGTGCAGATCGCCACCGACGACGGCCTCTTTCAGGTCTTCAGCGAGCGAGCGTTCCCGTTTGCGCCCGGCGCGCAGCTGTTCTCGTTGCCGGCGGCGCCAGCGCCCGGCGGCGATGGCGACTACACGGTCTTTGCGCGCTTCTTCGACGCCGCCGGCAACAGCATCGACCGCCAAGACAGCATCCGCCTCGATCGCACGGCGCCGGTGGTGCGCGCGCTCGCCTGTGAGGCCTGCCGCGCGAGCGGGGCAGGGCTCTTCACCAACGCCGCCGACCGCCAAGTCGTCATCGACGCTGCGGCCGACGACACGGGCGGCATCGTCGCCTCCCTGCGCGCGCGCATCGGCGCGGGCGTCGAGCAGACGTTTACGCCCGGCGTGCCCTTCGTCGTCACGCTGCCGGCCGACGGCCCGCACACCATCTTCGTCGCCGCCATCGACGACGCGGGCAACCGCTCGGCTGATGCGTCGATCGCGATCACCCTCGACCGCGCCGCGCCCACAGCGGCTGCCGGCCTGAACCTCTTTGACAGCGTGCGCAGCGTCGCCGTCGCCAACGGCGGCACGTCGAGGTCGGCGCAGCCGCGCTTTGGCTGGAGCGCGAGCAGCGACGTGCACGGCGCCCCGGTGCAGTACCGCCTCGAGGTGTCGAGCGACCCGACCTTCTCGCTCATCGAGCTCTCGTCAGACACCGGCACCGGCCTCGCGTTTGTGCCCAATGGTGAGCTCGCCGACCGCACATGGAGCTGGCGCGTCATCGCCAGAGACCAAGCGGGCAACCTGAGCACGAGCGCCACGCAGACCTTCACCGTCGACCGCCGCGCGCCGTCGCCGCCGACGCTCGGCGTCGTCCCTGCGTTCGTCAACGGCGACACGACCATCTCGTGGGCGGCCGCCGACGCCGACACCGCGACCTTCGGCATCGAGCTCTTGCGCGCGCCGTCGACGACGCCCGTCTTCTCCGTCACCCAGGCCGGCACGAGCCGCCTGCTGCGCGCGGGCACAGACCTCATCTCGTCGTCGCAGACGGGCACGTTGCACACGGTGCGCGTGCGCTCGATCGACGCGGTCGGTAACGAGAGCGCGCCAGTGACGGCGACGCTGACCTTTGACGCTCTCGCGCCCTGCCAGCTCGGCGCAGGGGCCGCGACGATTCGTCTCAACAACAGCGGCGGCTTCGTCGACGGCATTCAGTTCACCCAGACGGGCGCGACGCTCGTCGAGGTGGGCTGTAACGGCGAGCTGCCGGCGCGCATGCGCGTCAACTGCGACGGCGGCTCCGTCGCTGGCGCCCAGTTCATCGCCTTTCAGCCGACGTTTACGTGCTCGCTCAACACGTCGAGCCAAGGCGCCAAGCAGGCGACCGTCGCCGTCTACGACGACGCCGGCAACGAGTCTCTCGCGCCGACGCGCTCCATCTTCTTCGACAACACCGTGCCCTCGACGCCGCGCTTTGCGACGCCCGAGCCCGTCGTCGGCACGACGACGGTCAACTTCGCGCCGCTGACGCTGCAGTCGGCCGATCCCAACGGCGCGAGCGGCGCCGGCTTTGCCACGACACCGTACGAGGTGCGGACGACGTCGTCGGCGAACGTCATCGCCTGGAACGGCACGTCCACGTTGCGCATCGACCTGGTCGAAGGCGACAACGCCATCCGCGTCCGCGCCGTCGATCGCGCCAACAACGCGAGCGACGAAGACCTCGTGATCGTGAAGCGGGACACGTCGCGCCCGACGGTCACTGGTGTCACCGCCGAAGCCGGCAACGCCGACGTCGTCGTGCGCTGGTCGTCGCCGAACACCGACGTCGCCCGCTTCGAGGTGCTCTACGGGCCGCTGTCGTCCAACAACGTCGACGACTACACGGGCAGTAACGCCGACCAGGGCTTCTCGCCGATCGACGTCGGCACGGCGACGACGGCGCGGCTCACGGGCTTGCCAAACGGCACGCCGATGTTTGTCGCCGTACGGGCGTTCGACGCCGTTGGCCCAGGAGTTCTCACCCGTTTGACGACGGCGCTGACGCCCAACGAGGTCCCGCTCATCCTCGCGAGCTCAACGCCGAGCGACGACGCCGGCATCGCCCGCGGCGTCGCCTACGCCGACGGCCTCGCCTACGTCGTCTACGGCTGCAACAACAGCGCGACCGGCTGCACGAGCAGCGCGATCCGCGTGTTCGACCTCAACGATCCGAGCACGCCCACGCTCGTCGGCGAGCGCACGTTCACCGACGCGACGCTCGCGCGCGCCACCGACATCGCCGTGCTCGGCGATCGCGCCTACGTCGCCGACGGCACGACCATCCGGGTGTTCAGCGTCGCGAACCCGACCGTCGGCGCGACCATCACGCTCATCCAGAACGTGACCGTGCCTCAAGCCGTGGGCAGCGGCGCCGACGACCTCGCCCTCGCCATCGCCGCGCGCCCCGGCCAGGTCTTTGTCGCCGCCGAGAAGGAAGGCCTGCTCGCCTACGACATCTCCACCGACTCCGGCCTGCTCAGCTTCCGCGACGACTGCAACCTCAACGACGGCGGCTGCTTCTTCGGCGATACGTTCTCGCCCGGGTTCCCGCTCGCCCGCGCCGTCAGCGTCGCCGTGCAGGGCAACGTGGCGTACGTCGGCAACGGTGAGTTCCAGTCTGGCCAGGGGGCTGCGCAGGCCGTCGATGTCACGACGAGCACGAACATCGCGCCGTTCGGCACAGGCTCTCTCGCCGGCCTCACGGCGTGGAGCGTCGAGTTCCACGGCGACAACCTCTATCTGGCGCAAAACGGCCGCTTGCGCGTGCACGCGATCGGCAACAGCTTCACAGCGACCCTCGACACCGACGACGCCAACGCCCGCTCGAGCGGCCAGCCGCGCGCCGTCGCCGTCGCTGGGCCCTATGCGTACGTCGTCGATGATGACGGCGCGAGCCGCATCAAGGTGCTGTCGACCGAAGACCGACCGTCGAACAACCGCGAGATGCGCGTTGTGGGTGAGGCGTCGACCACGGGCGAGTCATTCTTCAACGTCTGCGACACCGACCCAGGCGCCGGCGTCGTGCTCGCTGTCTCACAGAACGGGTGCTCGCCGTCGCGCATCCAGACCCAGAACTCGCGCCTGACGGTCGCCGGCAATCTGTTGCTCGAGGCCAACATGGTCCAAGGCCTGCGCGTCTACCGCATCGGTAAGCCGACGCGGGCGCGCGAGATCGCACACCTGACGGCGACGACCGACGGCAACTTCGGCGCCGCGGAAAACGGCCAAGGCCTCGCCGTGAAGGGGCGCCTGCTCATGAACGCTGGGCGCTTCGGCGTGGGCCTCCACCGCATCGATAACCCGGCCGTCCCGACGCACATCGGCACCTACAGCGGCAGCGCCCAGCACCACGTCATGGAGCTCGTCGAGGACACACTCTACCTCGCGCGCACCGGCGAGCTTGAGGTGTTGCGCATGACGAACTCGAGCGTGACGAACGTCTTGTCGACGACCGAGGGCCGCCTCGAGAGCCTCGCCACCATCAGCTACGGCAACGCCAAGCACGCCGCGGCACTCCATGTCCGCTGGCCCTTTGCCTACGTCTTGCTCTCGACCGACGGCGGCACCGCCAACGCCGGCGTCGAGCTGAAGACGATCAACCTGCGCACCCAGGCCGTCACCAACACGCTGACCATCCCCAATGGCTCTGGCTTTCGCGACGGCAGCATCACCTACCACCGCGACCGCCTCTACATCACGCGCTCGTTCGGCCCGAACGTCACGATCGTCAACATCACGACGCGCGCGACGCCGTCGACGACGCTCGGCTCCGTCGTCCTCACAAACGCCGCTGGCGTCGCCGTGCAGGGCACCCAGCTCTTCGTCGGCGGCTCCGGCGATCTGTCGATCTTCGACCTGACGAGCGTCGACAGCCCCGCGCTGCTTGGCACCGGCCAGCACGGCGGCGCGTTGCTCGCCGTCTCCGGCGACCACGTGTTCTCGTCGCGCGAGCCGCGGCCGACCATCGTCAACGTGCTCGACCCATCGGCCGTCTCGCTCGTCGCCACCCCAGGACGGCTGCGGCTCGAAGAGGGCGTCCTCGTCGTCGGCAAGCACGTCTTCTACCAAGACCGCGACGAGCTCAGCGTCGTCGAGATGCAGTAGCTCGACGCCCCTCAGCGGGGCGTCATCAGGTGTTGTCTTGCGCGCGTGGCGCAACCCGCGCAGGAGATCGTCGTGGCGAACGGAGGTTGCCTCGCGGGCTTTCGGGGCGTCTTCGGCGAGAACCGTTAGAGGTCGAAGACGCGGGCCTTGCCCTCGGGCGACGGCGGCAGGGCGGGGGCTGCGTCGCCGCCCGGCATGCGCTTGAGGTCGTCGTGCGACAGGGCCGCGCGCTCCATAACGGGCTTCGCGACAAAGATCGGCGCCTTCGCCGACAACGCCAGCGCGAGGGCGTCGGCGGCGCGGGCATCGAGGGCGACGGCGGCGACGCCCCCCTTACCCTGCAAGATGACGGTGCCGACGAACTGGCCGTCGACGAGGTCTTCGATCTGCACCCGCACGACGCGAGCGCCAAGCGCAGCGACGACGCCGTCGAGCAGGTCGTGCGTCATCGGCCGCGGCGCCTTCTTGTGCTCGAGGCGCCCGTAGATGGTAACGGCCTCCGGCAGGGCGACGCCGACGGGGAGGAGCACTTCTTCTTCAGGGTTCACGAGGACGACGGTGTGGCCGTCGGGCGTGGGCATCACGGTCGCGACGAACATCTCGGTGAAGCCGCCCGGCGTCATCGCCTTGGCCTCGCGCACCAGCGGGGTCTGCGGAGCCTGGGCCAACGTGGCCGACGTCGCGAGCACAAGCACACCGAGCATCGGACCAGCCATGAGGCACCTCCGCTTAGGCGAATCCACACCATTCTATCGATGCGACACCGGCTGCGCCCGCCACACGCAGATCGAGGCATGTGCGCAAAACACCCCCACGCACGGAATCTTCGGGCGGAGCCTGTCCAACAACCTGCTACAGAGAGCGGATGCTCTGTGTAGTCGCTCCGTTGCTGATGGCGCTCGGTGCATCGCCCGCTGTGCCGAGCCAGCCCGGCGTCGGCACGACCATCTTTGTCGCTGGCGTCGTCGCCGGCGCCGGCGCCGATAAGGCCACGGCCGCGATTGTCGACGAGCGGATTCTGACAAGCCTGCGGCGCGTGTCCGGCTACACCTTCGTCGGCGAGCGCGACGTCGTCACGATCTTGGACGTCGAGAGCAAGAGGCAGACGGCGGGCTGCAGCGATGGCGTGGAGTGCGCCGCTGAGCTTGCCTCAGCGCTCGACGCGCCCGTGATCGTGACGGGCCAGCTCGGCAAGGTCGGCGAGACGTGGATCCTGTCGCTGACGCGCTACGAGCGCTCGACGATGAAGGCGCTCGCGCGCACGACGCGCGAGGCAAAAGCCCAAGACGCCCTCCTCTCAAGCCTCGATGGCCAGATCGACGAGCTGTTCGGCCTTGGCCCAGACCCCGTCGTCATCGGCGCGGTCGCCACCGGCACTGTCGCCGTCGTCGCCGTCGGCGCCTACGCCGGCCTCGCCACCTGGGCCTGGGGCATTCACGACGGCGCGCGCGCCACCATCGCCGCGGCACCCACCCAGGCTGAGAAACAAGCCGCCTTCACCGACGCCAAGAGTCAGGGTGATTTCGTCAACGCAGTCGCTATCGGCAGCGCGACCGTTGGCGCCGTCGCAGCGATCGTCGCCGGCTCTCTCGTTGTTGTGGCGATGATCGGCGGTGACCCATGAGCTGGCGACACACCCTCGCCGCGCTCGTTCTGCTCGCTCCTGCAGTGAGCTGTCTGCCCGACTTCACCAGCCTCGAAGATCTCGTCGTCGCCGAGGGAGAAGGAGAAGGCGAGGGAGAAGGCGAGGGTGAAGGCGAAGGCGAAGACGTATGCGGTGAGCCGAGCGCCGACTGGGCATCCGCTTTCGTCGTCCAGAACACCCGTGCGGTCGGCGCCCTCGCCGCCCGCGACGGCGTCGCCGTCGGCGTGTCGGAGCTCGGCAAGCTGACGTTCTTCCCCCCGGCCAACCAGGACTTGCGCTCCACGGCTTGTGTTGGCCCGCACACGATGGCTCTGTCGCGCGCCGACGAAGTCGCGATCATCGGGACCTCTCAGGGAAGAGTGTGCCTCATTAGACGGGGAGTCGACCTCGTCCTTGAGGGGGGAGCTCCCGATGAGAGCCCTCCCCCCGCCGCGGCGACCCTCCTTGACGTCGACCAGACCATCGTCGCGGTGTGGACCCGTCCAGGCGACGAGTTTCTCGAGGTCTGCGCCAGCGACATCGTCGGCGTGACGACGTCCACGCCTCGCTGCACAGCGACGTCGATTCCGAATGCGGACGGCAGCGCCGCGCACCTCATCCCTCTCGAGGTCGATCGGGTCGCGCTCGTGTACCGCCAGGCGTCTCCGCCGAGCGTGCGTCTCGTGAGCCTGACGGTTCGCCCAGTCGATGACGTCGTGGAGGTCGCCGACGAAGAACCTCCAGTGATCGCGGAGGCCTTGGGCCCCTTTGCGGTCGCGGCCGCTGGTGGCGGCATCCTCGCCATCGGCAGCGACCTCAAGGACATCGTCGTGAGCAGAACGGACGAGTCGTCGTTCTCGTTCTCGCCGTTCGCGCCGCAGCTGCCGATCGCAGAGAAGAACCCAAGCCGGCTCTTTGCCATGGCCGTCTCCGACGAGGGCGACGTTGCGGTCGCCGCCGAGAACGGCCGGGTCTTTGTGGGCGCGCCCCGCTGCGAGCTTGCACCGTCGTCGCCCGGGCCAGCACCCCTGCCAGACGTCCTTGAGGCGGTGCGCGGCGATGCAGCCAACGAGGTCTTCTTCCTCGTCTCTGGTGGCGATGTCTTCAAAACGACGGTGGACCTGCGCGCGCGCACGATGACGACGCCGACGCTCGTCCAGGAAGGCGTGCGCCGCCTCTTTCGCACCAACTACGACGGCGCCCCACGCGTCATCATGGGGACGGACGCGAAGGCGATCGTGCTCGAGGCAGATCCTCCGACCGAGGTGCTGTTTGCGACGACTCTCGCCAACAACCAGAACACGCCAATCGGCCACCTTGCCCCTGACATCTGGGCGTTCGAGGGCGGTCGGGTCGCCAGAGGGCTAAACCACGGCGCGGCCGAGGCCATCCTCGGCGACATGAACGCGACAAACGCCGTCGCGATCGTGCTCGACCAAAACACCCTCGTCGTCGTTGGTCCAAATGCAGCGGGCACCTGCAGTCTCTTGAGTTGTTCGGAAACTGCATGCGCTCCCGCCGTCGGGGTTGCCAATTGCGGGGTGCCCTTCGGCGTCGTGAAAGAGGACGCCAACACCATCGTCCTCCACAGCCAAGGCATCACGATTGTCGGTGACACCGACCCGTTGCAGCAACCCCTCGGCGACCGGCAGGCGACGCCGCTCGTGCTCGCTCCTGACTGCGTGCTCACGACCGTAAACACGTTTGAGCAGACCCTCACGAACCGCCTGCTTCGAATTCGCGCCGAAGCGAGGGCCCTCGAGGTTGTTCCTCCCGGTGCAGACCGCGGGCTGATCGCCACCAGCGTCCTCGTCGCCGTCGAAGGTGGCCTGTTTGGCCTCGGCAAGTCAGGCGTGCCCGCTTTCCTCTCGTCAACCGAGCTGTGTCCGACGGGTACGCTGACGCCGTTGGCGGCCAACCGCCGCTACGATCAGTTTCGCGCCCTGGCGTTTGACGCCGCCGGCGACCTGCTTGTCGGCACCGACCTCGGCGAGGTCTGGCGCGTGCCGCGAGGCTCGCCGTGAGCGGCCGCCACGGGCACGACCACGACCACGACCACGCCGGTCACGACCACGACCACGCCGGTCACGACCACGGCCATGAACACAGCCACGACGACCACGACCACGCCGGCCACGCGCACGTGCACAGCCGCTTCGGCCCACAAGGCAACGCTGGCCTGCGTGCCCTCTGGATAGCCCTCGTCGTCAACGGCGCCTTCATGGGCGTCGAGCTCGTCGTTGGCCTGTGGTCCCGCTCCTTGGCCCTCGTCTCCGACGCGGGCCACATGCTCACCGACGTGCTCGCCCTCGGCATCGCCGTCGTCGGCGCCGTCATGCGCGCTCGTCCACGCAGCAGCCGCGCCACCTTCGGCCACGCCCGCGTCGCCGTGCTCGGTGGCTTCATCAATGGCGCCCTCGCCCTCGCCGTCGCCGCGTTCATCATCGTCGAGGCCGCCGAGCGCACTGGCGCGCCGCCCGACGTCATGGGCCTGCCCGTGCTCGTCACTGCGGCAATCGGCCTCGTCGTCAACCTCGGCAGCGCCTTCGTGTTGCACCGCTCGGGGGATCACAGCCTCAACATGCGCGGCGCGATGCTGCACATGCTCGGCGACGCCCTCGGCTCCGTCGCCGCCATCATCGCCGGCGCCGTCATCGTGCTCGGCGGCCCGGCCGTCGTCGACGTCATCGTCTCCGTCGTCGTCGCCGGCATCATCGCCGCCAGCGCCCTCCCGCTGATGCGCGACGCCTCCGTCATCTTGTTGGAGCGAGCCCCCGCTCACGTCGACGTCGACGCCGTGAAGACAGCCGCGTCACAGCACGCCGCCGTGCGCGCGGCCATCTCCTTGCACGTCTGGTCTCTCGACGACGGCACCGTCGCCGCCAGCTTCGTCCTCGAGACCGACGTCACAGACCTCGCCGCCCTCGCCGTCGCCGCCGACACCCTGCGCGCCACATTGAAGAGCGACCACGGCGTCGCGCACGCGGTGTTCGAGTGGCGGCCCGTCGGCGCTGCCACCCCGTGCTGCTGACTCGGCCGCTCAGCGATCAGGTCCGGTAGACGACCTCGCCGAGCTCGCGCTCCTCGCTCTTGGCCTCGGCGCGCTCCTTCTGCAGCGCGTTCACCTCAGCCTCAAGGTCTCGGAAGCGATAGAGCCCGCGCCCTTCGGCGAGGGCGTCCATGTCGACGTCGCCGCCGAGGGCCGTCACGGCGGCCGCGAGCTCTTTGTCGTCGGGCGGCGCGCCTGTCGCCTGCTGCCAGGCCCTCTTGAGCGTCGTCTCTCGCACCGATGCGGGTTCGCCGCGGGCGGCAGCGTCCTGCATCTCTTGAAACACCGTCTTCAGCACTTCGGCGCGGGCGTTCTCCTCGGCGACTTCCTTCTTCTTTGCTCCTTGGCGCAGCGCGCGCAGCGCGGGCAGGGCGAACAGCACGAGGGAGAAGATGAGCGGGATGACACCGAAGGCGATGGGCACGCCGTCGACCGGTGGCATCGGCGGCGGAAATGGCACGTTCCACGTCTGGATGAGGTGCACGAGTCGTTCGATGGTCAGGCCGACGCTCATCGCCACCATCGACATGACGAGGTTGAAGGCGTTGACGGCGCCGACGAGCAGGTTGGCGCCGATCGGGTTGCCCGTCACCGGCGGGGCCTCCTTCGGCTTCGTCCACGCCGGCGGCGGCGCTGCAGTGGCGACGTCGCCGGCGGTCTTTCTCAGCGCCGGGAAGCTGTAGACGATGGCGCCGTCGTCGGTGACGCTGACGTCGCCGTCGTAGTCGAGCAGCAGGCGGGCGATCAGCGGGTCTGCCTCTTCGCGCGGCAGGCCGGTGACGCGCATGACGTCGAGGAGGCCGATGCGGCCGGCGCTCGCGCGAATCTGCGCGACCAGGCGTGCCTTCTGCTCCTCGATGCTTGGCTTCTGCGCCGGCTCAGGCCCAAAGACGAAGCGGTTCACCTTCTCGTAGAAGGGGACCTTCTCCTCGGGCACGTCGTCGACGATCGGTTCTTCGATCGTGACGAGCTGTCCAAAGCGGCGGATCGTGCGCGTGCGCATCTTTCGTCCACGCTGCGGCGTCTCCCAGTACTCGCGCGACGCCGTGTTCGACGTCAGCGAGCCGTCCCAGACATTTCGCCGCGCGACCGGCGAGAATGGATGGAACGTCCACCACAGCGCCTCGAAGAGCACGCGGATGACGACGGCGAGGGCCGTGCCGCCGCCTTCGCCGCCGCGGTCGTCTCGGCCGGAGAACATGAGGGCCAGAGCGAGGGCGATGAAGACGGCCGCGTAGCCGATCATGACGATCGACACCCACGCCCGCACGACGAACTTGCCCGCGCCGACGACGAAGCGCTTGATCGACGACGCCGCGCGCTGAAACCACGGCCTCTTCGTCAACGGCAACGTCAGGCCGTAGGGAAAGCGAAAGAGGATCTCGCCTTGCTCGGTGACAGACAGTGTGCCCCGCAGCGTCGACTGCAGGTGCATGAGCCCGCGCTCGGCATCCTGCAGCGACAGGCCGCTCTTCGCCGCCGCATCGGCCACCGTCAGCGTCGCGTTGTTCGACAGGCCGGCGAGGGCGCGCTCCAAGATGGCGCCCGCCTCTTCAGCCGACTTTGCGATCACGCGCTCCATCACGCGGTCATACGCACCAGCCGGGGGCGCGTCGACTGCCCGCCCCGATCAAGGCCGTCAGCGCCGTACGACGCGCACCGCGTCCGGCGCGAAGCGCCCCTCAAACGCCGCCCGGTTGTCCTCCGGGCCCCACACCGAGAACGCTACGCGCGACAGCCCAGCGCCAAGCTCGTCGATGGCGGCGGCGAAGGCGTCGGCGACGACGTCGGCGTCGTTGCCGAACGCGCCGCAACCCCATGGTCCGGCGACGAGGGCGTCGCAGCCCGCGGCGACGGCGGCGGCGACGACGAAGCGTGTTCGGCGTGCAAACACGGCCGGCACCTCGTCAAAGCGTGACTTCGGCTCGATGCCCTCTGAGGTGGCCGCCAGCAGCCAGCCCAGATCGGGCGCGGCCGCCGTCAGCACCGTCGCGCAAAAAGGCGCTGTGCGCAGCGAGAGGTCTTCATCGCGAAAGAACGGCACGTCGTCGCTGACGACGATGGCGCCCGTGACGAGCGCCGTCTGCGCCCGCAGGTTGTCGTCGAAGAACGGCCGCGCGCGTGTGTCGATCAGGCAGCGGTAGAGCGCCGAGCACCGACAGAGCGCTTCTTCCTGGGCCCGCGCCCCATGCAAGAAGCCGCCGCCCGGCCGCACGCCGTTGGCGTAGTTCAAGACGGCGACCTTCTTCGCCCCCTCGTCGAGCAGCCTCTTGGCAGCGGCACCGCTGCGCTCGCCCAAGCAGCCGACGACGGCCGGCCGACCGCGCGGCGCGGCGTCGATGAGCGCGGTGAGCGCCGCTTCGTCGAGCACGCGCGTCGACGACACGGCGCGCTCGATGAGCGGCGTGAGCACGACGCGGGCGCCGGTCGCAGGCACGACGTAGGAGCCTGCGTCGACGATCGCGACCGTCTCTGCCGCGCACTGGGCGAGCACGTCTGAGGTCATGCGACCGACCACTCCACGCCGGCCGGCGTGTCCATGACCTCGATCTCGAGCTCGCGCAGGCGAGCGCGGATCGCGTCGGCGGCGGCGAAGTCCTTCTCGGCCTTCTTGGCCGCGCGCTCGTCGAGCAGCGCCGTGATGTCTGCCTCTTTGAGCCCCTTCGCCGACAAGCGCAGCGCGCGCTGCTCGAGCAGGAACGCCTCGGCCGGCGCGATACCAAGGCCGAGCACATCGCCCATCTGGCGCATCAAGCGCTCACACTCACGCAGCAGGTGCACGCGCACGCCCGGCTTGAGCTTCTGCCCACACAGCTCCTTCTCGCGGCCAGCGACGAGGAGGTTGGCGACGCGCAGCACGTCGCTGAGCGCGGCGATGGCCCGCGGCGTGTTGAAGTCGTCGTCCATCGCGGCCTCGAAGTCGGGCCACGGCGTAAACGGCTCGCCCGGTTTGCCAAAGACGTGCTCGAGCGTCGGGCCGTCATCGTGCGCGGCCGTCAGCGCCTGCGCGACGCGACGGTGCGTCTGGTAGAGGTACTGCACACGGCGCTCGGCCTCCTCGAGGTTCGGGAAGCGCACGCGGGCCCGCAGCGCCTCACGCGTCATCGCCGCACCACACGCTTGGCAGGCGAGGTTCTGCTGCGCCTCGACCGTCAGCTCGACGTTGCACGACGGGCACGACGACGTGACGTCGAAGTTCACGTCGCCGCGGTAGTGCGTCGCCAGCAGGAAGAAGCGCAGCGCTTCGCCGGTGCAGAACGGCCGCAGCTCTCTGATCGTGAAGAAGTTCCCCACGCTCTTGCTCATCTTTTCGTCGTTGAAATTGATGAAGCCGTTGTGGAGCCAGTAGCGAGCCATGACGGCGTCGTGGGCGCACTCGCTCTGGGCGATCTCGTTGGTGTGGTGCGGAAAGATGAGGTCCTTGCCGCCGCCGTGGATGTCGAAGGTGACGCCGAGGTGCTTCTTGCTCATCGCTGAGCACTCGATGTGCCAGCCCGGACGTCCTCGACCAAAGGGCGAGTCCCACCAGATCTCGCCGCGCTTGGCGCTCTTCCACAGCGCGAAGTCGAGGGGGTCTTCTTTGCGCTCGTCGACGGCGACGCGGGCGCCGGCCATGAGGTCGTCGGCGTGACGACCCGACAGCTGCAGGTAGCGGGCGGTGTCCATCTTCTTCACGCGGAAGTAGACGTCGTCGCCGGCGCCGTCGACGCCAGACGAGCTCGGCACGCGGTAGGCGAAGCCCTTCTGCTCGAGCTCATTGATGAGCGTCGTGATCTCGACCATGTGCTCAGAGACCTTCGGCTCG
>Ga0169931_10005969_pt1 | contig 18474 bp, 17 predicted proteins | sample Kivu_15m_20L_FD_129675 | JGI IMG/M metagenome (GOLD analysis project Ga0169931, IMG submission 129675) | Freshwater microbial communities from Lake Kivu, Western Province, Rwanda to study Microbial Dark Matter (Phase II) - Kivu_15m_20L... | ecosystem: Environmental > Aquatic > Freshwater > Lake... | reverse complement strand
TGCCGAGGTAGCCGGAAACCGGGATCTCCCCCGGCGCCTGGGCAAGGGCATTGAGCTGGAACATGCCCGCTGTGAACGGATTGAACAGGGTCATCAGAAGCCCCACCGTGCCGTCCACCGGAATCGGTTTGTGGGGCAACACCTCGATGCCCTTGCCATTGGCTGCAAGCTCGATATCGGCAGGAATCACCTCCTCACAGCGCGTGCGCTTGGTGATGCCACCGGGGCTCATCCGGCAGAACTTCATCTGCTTGGGATAGAGCTTGGCATCGAAATAATCCGGCACGGTGATCGTGAGTTTGATGATCGCCGTCTTGCGGTCCTTGGGCCGCAGAATCAGGTAGTAATCGGCACGTTGCGTGCGGATCGTGTTGGTGATGAAGTAATAGAGCTTGTTGTAGTCTTTGTTGTTATCCCAGCGGAATTCCATCAGGCTCGGCGTGCTCTGCGCCAGTGCCCTGCCCGCACTGCCTGACAGGCCCGCGAACTCGGGGGCCACGGCCATGGCGAGGGCGGCAGCGACGCCGAGGGCCGCGTTGCGCCGGCGCGGACGGGCCGTGCGCAGCGCCATCGAGGCCGGGGGCATCCGGAGGGGCCGGAAGGGAGGCATGGTGCTGCCGCAAGATCGGGTCTCGATTCTCAGCAGCACCGCAGACCTGCCGCTGCGGCAGTGGCCGGCGAGGGAGCTGGCTGAGAGGCGGGAATCCGCTCCTGCGGGCAGCGGGCCTGCAGGCCGCTTGGGGCTCAGGGGGTGGGAGCGTGCTCGGCGAGGTCCGGCCGCAGGCGGATGGCGTCGCGCAGGTAGGTGTGGGCCACCGGCTGGCCAGCCGGAATCCAGGCGTGGGCCAGCAGGCGGATGCAGCGCGCCAGGTCGCCCGCCACGGCCATCTGCTGGCAGTCGAGCAGGGCCACGCCATCCCAGCCGGCGCGGCGGCGGGCGATCGCCGCCGGGAAGCAGGCATCGAGATCGGCCGTCACCGAGAAGGTGAGCGAGAGCACGCGGCTGCCCTCGAGATCGTTGCGTCGCACCAGCGCCTCCAGCAGCTCCTCCACCGCTTCGCCGATGGCCGCGGCGGAATTGGCGCTGGCGGTGGTGGCGCCCCGCAGGGCCCGCAGCGTGAGGCCGGCTTCGCTCATGGCCGGTGCAGCCAGAGCGGCTGGCCGCTCCAGGCCAGCTCGAGCCGCAGGGTGTCGGCCAGGGTGCCGAGCAGGCTGCGGCCCGGCAGCAGGGAGGCCAGCCGGCCCGGGGCCTTGCCGAAGGTGACGGGCCGCACCTTCTCCGCATCCAGCCCCGCCAGCTCAGCCGCCAGCCGCCGCGCCCGCTCCTCATCCCCGAGCTCATCCACCAGGCCCAGCTCCCTGGCCTGGGCACCGCTGAACACACGACCATCGGCGAAGCGCCGCACCGCTTCCTCCTCCAGGCCCCTGCCCTGCGCCACGGCCGCCACGAACTGGCCGTAGCTCGAATCGATCAGCTCCTGCAGCAGGCCGCGCTCCGCCTCGGTGAGGGCGCGATCCGGGGAGAGGATGTCTTTGTAGAGGCCGCTCTTCACCGTCTCGAAGCGCACGCCGAGCCGCTCCAGCAGCCGCGAGAGATCGTTGCCCCGCAGGATCACGCCGATCGAGCCGGTGATCGTGCCGGGGTTGGCCACGATCCGCTCCGCCGCCACGCCCAGATACACGCCGCCGGAAGCGGCGATGTTGCCGAAGCTGGCCACCACGCGGCAGCCCTTCTCCCGCAGCCGCAGCACGGCCGCATGGATCTCCTGGCTGTCGCCCACGGTGCCGCCGGGGCTGTCGATGCGCAGCAGCAGCGCCGGGCACTCCCGCCGGCCCACGTCCTCCAGGGCCCGCAGCACACGGGTGCGGGTGGCCCCGCCGATCGGCCCTTCGATCGCGATGCGGGCCAGGGTGCGGCGGGTCTTGCGGCGCCAGGGCCAGGGCATCGGAATGGAGAGCAATGCTGGGATCTTAAAAAAGGAGCTTCCTTCAGGCCGCGACCCCCCGCCCTCGCAGCTCCGCTCCATCTGCAGCGCTCCATCTGCAGCGCTTCCGCCGCCACGCCTGCCGTGCCTGCAGGTGACCCCTCCGCCGATGGCACCACCGCCCTGACCCGATGCCCCCCGCCGCTCCGGCTCCCGCTCCCGCTCCCGCCGCGATGCTGCGCTGGCTGCTGATGCTGCTCCCCTTCGCGCTCTGGGGCACGGCGATGGCGGCGATGAAGCCGCTGCTGGCGGGGGCCGAGCCGCTGCTGCTGGCCAGCCTGCGGCTGCTGCCGGCAGGGCTGGTGCTGCTGCTGGCGGCGCGTCTGCTGGGGCGTGGGCTCGGGGTGGACAAGGCCGATCGTCCCTGGTTGCTGCTCTTCGCCCTGGTGGATGGCAGCCTGTTTCAGGGACTGCTGATGCGTGGGCTGGGCCAGACCGGCGCCGGCCTGGGCTCGGTGCTGATCGATTCGCAGCCCCTGCTGGTGGCGCTGCTGGCCCGCGGGCTCTACGGCGAGGCGATCAATCCGGTGGGCTGGCTCGGCCTGCTGCTCGGCCTGCTCGGCATCCTCTGCCTCGGCCTGCCGCCGCCACTGCTGCGCCAGTGGTGGCTGGAGGGGCCGGCCGTGGCGGGCCTGCAGCCCTGGAGCCACGGCGAGGCCTGGATGCTCGGGGCCGCCGCCGCCATGGCCGCCGGCACGGTGCTCTGCCGCGCCGCCAGCCGCCGCAGCGACGCCGTGGCGGTGACCGCCTGGCACATGCTCCTCGGCGGGGTGCCGCTGCTGCTGGCCACGGCGCTCGGCCCGGGGCTGGCCCACGGCTGGGATCCCGCCGCCGCCTGGGGCGCCCTCCGCCCCGCTTGGAGCAGCCTCGACTGGGGTCTGATGGCCTATGCCTCGCTGCTGGGCAGCGCCCTGGCCTACGGGCTCTTCTTCCATTTCGCCAGCCGCGGCGATCTCACCGGCTTCACCGCGCTCACCTTCCTCACGCCGGTGTTCGCCCTGCTCTGCGGCGTGCTGCTGCTCCGGGAGCGCCTGCAGCCGCTGCAGTGGCTGGGGGCTGCCCTGGCGCTGGTATCGGTGGTGCTGATCAACCGCCGCGCCTCCCTCTGGCAGCCATCGCCCCCGGATGTCTCGGCTGCGGGGGGAGCTGCTGCTGACACCGGCACCGCTACGGTCGAGGTGCCGCCGGAGGTGGTCTGATGCTCCCCCCCTCCAGGCGCCGCAGGGCCTTCACCCTGCTGGCGGTGCTGGCCCTCGGGCTGGTGCTGTTTGTCTGGCGGCTGGGCGACAGCGGCCTGGTGGATGAAACGCCGCCGCTTTTCGCCGCCTCCGCCCGCGCGATGGCGGAAACGGGCGACTGGCTGGTGCCCCATGTGAACGGACTGCCCCGCTACGACAAACCGCCGCTGGTGTACTGGCTGATCGGGGCGCTGCACCGGCTGCCCGGGCGGGCGCTCTGGGATCCGCTGGGCGGCTGGGCCGCCAATCTGCCCTCGGCCCTGGCGGTACTGGCCCTGATGCTGCTGCTGGCCGACACGCTGCTGCGCTTCCCCCAGGGCGGCCCCGTTGCTGATCCAGCCCGTGATCGGTCGCCCGCCTCCGAGCGGGGCCCCTCGCGGCCCGCCGCAGCCCCTGGCAGCGGGCCCCTGGCCGGCGCGATGCCGGGCGGGGTGATCGATCCCGCGGCCCTCAGCGCGGCGCTTGCCTTCGCCCTCTCGCCGCTGGTGCTGCTGTGGGGAAGGATCGGGGTGAGCGATGCCCTGTTCACCGCCACCCTCGGCGGCGCCCTGCTGCTGGCCTGGCGCTGCTATGCCGCCGCCGAGGGTCGCGGCGGCTGGTGGCAGCCCTGGCTGGTGCTGGCCCTGGCGGTGCTCAGCAAGGGGCCGGTGGCGCTGGTGCTGCTGACGCTCACGCTGGTGGGGTTCGCCTGGATCCAGCGCGATCGGCGCGGGCTGATCCGCCGCCTGCGGCCCGTGCGCGGCCTCGCCCTGTTCACGGCGCTGGCTCTGCCCTGGTATGCCCTCACCCTCTGGCGGGAAGGCCAGCCCTTCTGGGACAGCTTCTTCGGCTACCACAACCTGCAGCGCTTCAGTTCGGTGGTGAACAACCACCTGCAGCCCTGGTGGTTTTTCGGCCCGGTGCTGCTGGTGGCGAGCCTGCCGGCCACACCGCTGCTGCTGCTGGGTTTGCAGCGGGCGCTGCTGTCGCCGCCGCATGGGGTGTGGGCCGCCGCGGGCTCCACCTCCGCCCGCCCCGCTGCGGACGATTCCAGGCCACGCAGCCAGCGGCTCCCTGGCTGGCGCGGCTGGCTTCCGGCTCGCCCCACACCGAAGCCCGCCGATCACTCCCTGGCCCCGTTCGCCGCCTGCTGGCTGCTGGCGGTGCTGCTCTTCTTCACCCTCGCCGCCACCAAGCTGCCGAGCTACTGGCTGCCGGCCATCCCCGCCGCCGGGCTGCTGATCGTGCTGGCGGGATTCCGGCCCGATCGCGCCCTGCAGCATGCCTGGATTGCCACGCTGCTGCTCAGCCTGCTCCTGGGCGCCGTCTTTCTGGCCGGGCCCCTCTGGGTGCCGGCCATCCAGGACCCCGAGCTGCCCACCCTGCCGGCGGGGATCCTGGCCAGTGGCCGGCTGCCCCTGGCAGCGGCCTGCTGGCTGCTGGCGGCAGCGCTCGGCTGGTTGCTGCGGCGCCGACCCTGGCCCCAGCCGCTGCTGCTGCTGCAGCTGCCACTGGTGGCCTTCGTGCCCCTGGCGCTGCTGCCCCTCTGGGGGCTGGGCGATCAGCTGCGGGGAGCGCCGGTGCGGGCGATGGCGGCGGCAGCGGTGCGCCAGGCGCGGCCGGGTGAGCCCCTGGCGATGGTGGGCATCCTCAAGCCCTCGCTGCATTACTACAGCCGCCGTGTGGTGCTCTACGAGGGCATCCCCCCCGCGGGTCCGCTCAACCTCGCCGATCGCCTCCGCCGCGAGCGTCGCGATGGGCAGGCTCCCTCCACCCCTGCCGAGCAGCCGAGTGTGCTGGTGCTGATCGACCGCACCACCGCCGAGGCCCCCCACTGGCAGGGCCTCGCCCCCAGCGAGCTGGCCCGCAGCGGCCTCTACCGCCTCTGGCGCCTCGATCGCGGCCGCCTGGAGGCCCGCGCCGCCGAGCTGCGCCGCCGCGGTCTAACCCCCACCTGGGATCTGCCCCGCCCGGAGCGTTACTGATGCGCCGCACCACCCGCTTCCGCCAGCTGCTCGAAGCCCCCGTGATCCTGGTGATGCCCTGCTGCCACGACGGCCTCTCGGCCCGGGTGCTGGAGCAGGCCGGCTTCGAGGCGATCGCCGCGGCGGGCTTCGGCCTCTCCGGCAGCCTGCTCGGCCTGCCGGACATCGGCCTGCTGGAGGGCCAGGAGCTGATCAGCCAGTACGCGCGCATCTGCAGCGCCGTGCAGCTGCCGGTGTTCGTGGATCTCGATACCGGCTTCGGCGATGTGAACAATGTGGTGCGGGCCGTGCAGGCCGCCGAGCGGGCCGGGGCGGCGGCGCTGTTTCTGGAGGATCAGACCTTCCCCAAGCGCTGCGGCCACATGGCCGGCAAGCAGGTGGTGCCGGTGGCCGAGTATCTGCCCAAGCTGCGCGCCGCCCTGGCTGCCCGGCGTGATCCCGATCTGGTGATCACGGCCCGCACCGATGCCGCCGGCGTGCTGGGTCTGGAAGAGGCGCTGAGGCGGGCGCGGCTCTATGCCGAGGCCGGCGCCGATCTGGTGTTTGTGGAGGCGCTCGACACGCTGGAGGCGATGCGCGCCGCCAATGCGGTGCTGGCGGCCTGCGGCACGGCGAGCATGGCCAATCTGATCGAGGGCGGCCGCACGCCCCTGCTCGATGCCGCGGCGCTGCAGGAGCTGGGCTATGCGGTGGTGGCCCACCCCTGCGGGTCGGTGTTCACCGCCGCCCGCGCCCTGCAGGAGTGGGCAGCGCACCTGAGGGCCCACGGCAGCAGTGCCGGCTTCACGGGGCGAATGCTGGATTTCGAGGGCTACCACGCGCTGGTGGGGCTGGAGGCGATCCGTGCCCGGCAGCGGCAGCTGGAGGGCGAAGGCCTGGTCGAAGCCATGGGCAACGAGCCTGGGGAGGTGGAGGAGGGCTGAGGCCGGCTCCCTGGATCAGCCCTGCCGTGGGTCGGCCACCGCCGCGGACTGCTCGATGTGACCGCCCTCTGCCGCCATCTCTTCCCGGATCACCGCTACGTGAGCCTCGATCTGCCCAGCGAGGCGGCGCAGGCCGAGGGGGATCCGGAGGCCTTCCTGGCGCGCCATCCGGAGCCGCTGATCATCGATGAGGTGCAGTACGCGCCCGCCCTGTTCCGCCATCTGAAGCTGCGGGTGGATCAGGAGCGTGAGCGCTGCGGCCGCTTCCTGCTCACCGGATCGCAGCCCTTCGTGCTGATGCGCGATGTGGCCGACAGCCTCGCCGGCCGCGCCGCCATCCTCAGCCTCGAAGGGCTGAGCCTTCGCGAGATCCGGGCTGTCGCCCCCGACGCGGCGATCGAGACGATGCTGCTGCGGGGCGGCCGAATTCCACGCCTCCTATGTGGCCACCGATCTGGAGCGGGATCTGCGCAGCCTGCTGCAGGTGAGCAACCTGCACGATTTCGAGCGCTTCCTGCGGGCCTGCGCCCTGCGCTCCGCCCAGCTGCTCAACCGTGCCGAGCTGGCCAGGGATGTGGGGATCAGCGGCTCCACGGCGGCGATCTGGTTGTCGCTGCTGGTGCGCAGCGGCCTGGTGTGGCTGCTGGAGCCCTGGTTCAGCCATGGCACGCGGCGCCTCAGCAAGAGCCCGAAGCTGTTTGTGGCCGATACGGGGCTGCTCGCCTGGCTGCTGGGCCTCGCCAGCTCCGAGGATCTGCTGCGCTCCCCCCTCTGCGCTGCCCTCTGGGAGACGGCGGTGCTCAGTGAGCTCCGGCGCGACCTGTCCCTGCGCCCCCTTTCGGCCCAGCTGGCCTTCTGGCGCGACCGCAGCCGCGAGGTGGATGTGCTGCTGGAGCGAGGCGGCCGCTTCTGGCTGGCCGATTGCAAGTGGACGGCAAGCCCCGCCAGCGGCGAGGCCCGGCGGCTGCGGCAGCTGGCGGCGGAGCTGCCCGAGGGCTGCGTGCAGGATCTGGCCGTGATCTGCCGCGCCTCCCACCGCCATCCGCTCGGCGACGGGGTGCAGGCCCTGCCGCCCTGGGAGCTGGCCGAGGCCTGGGGACTGGAGGAGCCCTGAACTCCTGCCCTCAGGCCGCCAGCGGCTCGGGCACCAGCTCGGCGTAGAGGCGCTCGAGGGCGTCGATGTTGCGGGTGAGGGTGTAGCGCTCGATGGCCCGTGCCCTGGCGCGGCGGCCCAGCTCGGCGCTGAGCACCGGCTGGTCGCGCAGCACCGGCAGCAGGGTGCGCAGCTGGGTGGTGACGCCCTGGGTGCTGATCACGATGCCGGCGCCGCCCTCCAGCACCTCGCCATCGGCGCCGGCATCGGTGGCCACACAGGCCGCTCCGGCCGCCATCGCCTCCAGCAGCGCCAGGCTCAGGCCCTCCACCAGCGAGGGCAGCAGAAACACCTCCGCCAGCTGCAGCAGAGCGATCCGCGTCTCCAGGCTCCCCTCATAGCCCCACCACTCCACATCGCTCTCTCCGGCCTGCTGCAGCGAGGGCCGCAGCGGTCCGTCGCCCACGATCAGCAGCACGCAGCCCGCGGGCCGCACCAGGCGCCAGGCCCGCAGCAGCGCCTCGAGATTCTTCTCGGAGGTGATGCGGCCCATGTAGAGAAACACCCGCCGGCCGGCGAAGCGGCGGCGCAGATCCGCCAGCACCGGCCCGGGACTGCGGGGGGGCGGCGACCAGAGGTCGGTGTCGACCCCATTGGGGATCACCGCCAGCCGCTCGCGACGCACCCCGAGCCGCTCCAGCACGTCTGCCTGGAGCTCGGAGAACACGATCACCCGGTCGTAGCGGGCCAGCGATGGGGCATAGAGCTGATAGGTGAGCTGCTGCGTGCCGGCCGTGAGGTTGCGCAGGCCGGCATCGAAGGCCGGATGGAAGGTGGCCACCAGCGGCAGCCCCAGCTGCTGGCAGAGATCCGGCAGGCGGAAATCCAGGGGCGAGAGGGTGAGGCTGGCGTGCACCAGATCGGGCCGCAGCCGCTCCAGCGATTCGCGCAGCTCCCGCTGGGCCCCGGGCGAGGGGATGGTGTACACCTGCGACTTCACCAGGTAGGGCAGGGTCACCTCGGGCTCCGTTTCCGGCTCGACGGGGCCGGCGCCGGCCTTGGCCAGAGCCACCGCTTCCGGCGCGGCGGTCTCAGGGCTTGCCAGCGGCGCGGCTGGGGTGTCGAAGTGGATGAAGTGAACGGTGTGGCCGCGGCGCCGCAGCGATTCCGTGGTGCTGAGGCCGTAGGTGACGTTGCCGCAGAACGGGGATTTCTTGCCCAGCCAGGCGATGTGAGCCAAAGGCGCGAGAGACCCGAGCGAGGGTAGAAACTAGCAGCGCCGCCAGGGTTGTTCGATCAGGGCCGCCAGCAGCGCCAGGGCCGCCAGGCCCCAGAGCACCGGCACCAGCCCGTAGCGGCTCACCAGGGCGCCGGCCAGCACCAGCGGCAGGCTGAGGGCGATGTTGATCAGGTTGTTCTGCAGGCCGAACACCTTGCCCCGCTGCTCCTCGGGCGTGTCTTCCTGGATCGTGGTCTGGGCGGGGATCGCCAGCAGCGCCGAACCCACCCCGAGCAGGGCGCAGAGCAGCAGGGTGGGCACCAGGTGCCCGCGGGCCTGGCCGAGGAGCACGAGGCTGAAGGCCACCGTTCCCAGCCCGGCGGCGGCCAGCCGGCGGCGGCTGAAGCGCTCGCCGATCTGGGCCATGGTCAGCGCCCCCAGCGCCAGCCCCACCCCGCAGAGGGCGAGCAGCACCCCGAAGCGGGTGGGGCCCAGCGGCTCGATCGTGGCCGCCAGGCTGATGGCCAGCACGTAGAGCGCCGCGAGCAGGCTGTAGAGCAGCACCAGCTGCAGCATCGCCGCCCGCACGCTGCGCCGCTCCCTGAGCACCTGCAGCCCCTCGCCGATCTCCTCCCACACCGACACGCTGCGCGCCGCGCGCGGTTGCTCCGGCAGGGAGATGCCGGTGATCGCCAGGGCCGCCAGGCCGTAGCAGACGGGCAGCAGCACGAACTCGCCGCCCGGCACCCCCAGCCGGGCCAGGCCGCTCTGCAGCAGCCGCAGCACCGGATCGCCGACGGCGAAGCCCACGATCGTGGCGGCCATGCTGGTGGCCTGATACACGGAATTGGCGGCCAGCAGCTGGCCGGATGGCACCAGCAGCGGCAGGGCGGCCTGCTCCGCCGGCGCGAAGAACTGGGTGAGCACCGATTCCAGGAAGGTCATCAGCACCAGGGCCCAGTAGCCCCAGCTCAGCCCCAGCCACACCGGACCCTTGAGCAGGCAGAGCGGGGCCAGCAGCAGCAGCACCGCCCGCAAGGCGTTGGAGGCCACCATCACGTTGCGCTTCGGCCAGCGGTCGGCCCAGACGCCGGCCACGGTGCCGAGCAGGATCGCCGGGATCGTGTTGGCCACGTAGATCCCGGTGGCCATCAGGGTGATCACCTGAGCGCGGGTCTCGAGATCGATGCGGATCGCCGCGGCGGCATCCACCAGGGCCGGATCGGCGGCGGCGTTGTCGGTCACCCAGTACTGGGCGATCAGAAACACCATCAGCACGATGTAGAACTTGTCGGCCAGCTGCGAGAAGATCTGGCCCACCCACAGCCGGCGGAAGCCCGGCCGGGCCAGCACCGCCGCGATGCCGCTCTCACCGCCGGAGCCCGGAGGCGGGGGCATGCTCCCTGCAGGCGGCGCGGAGATCCTTTCAGGGGCTGTCTGGCTCATCGGTTCCTTCATCGGCCAGGGTCGCGGGCAGGGGGTTCCGGCTCGACGCTGGCCCGCAGCAGTCTGAAGGCCCGCGGGCGGCGGTTCAGGTGTTCGCTGCACCAGTGCTCCAGCAGCTCCAGCAGATGCAGCCACACCGGCTCGGGGCCGAGCAGGGCGCCATCGCGGCGGCGTGGCAGGGCGGGCCGCGGCAGCCGCTGCAGCAGGGCCAGCTCCGAGGCGTTGAGCACCACCCGGGCGCCGGCCACGCCGCCGATCACCAGCCCTTCGCCCGGCAGCAGGCTGCAGCGCCAGCTCCAGTCGCCCAGGGGCGGCCTCAGCGCCGCGCCACTGCGGGCGCAGCTCTGCAGGGGCAGGGCGAAGCCCCCCAGGGCGAGCAGATGCACGCTGCCCTGCACCGCCACCATCAGCGCCTCGCGCCGCTCCCGCCGCTCCCGCACCACGAGCTCCAGCCTCTCCAGCTGCAGCAGCAGATCCGCCAGCAGGCCAGGCGTGGGCTGGCCCAGCGGCACCAGGGCCAGCGCCAGCTCCGCCAGCGCCTGGGCGGCAGCCAGGGTCTCCAGCCGCTCGCCCAGGGCGCCATGGCTGCGCAGCAGCTGCAGCTGCCGCACCCGCCGCAGGTCGCCCCGCCCGCCCACCTGCAGGCGCAGCAGGCTGAGCGGCAGGGCAGCGGCCAGGCTGCTGTTCGGGCGCCGGGCGCCGGGCACCGCCAGCCGCAGCAGGCCCTCCTCCTCGCAGAGCAGCGTGAGCAGGCGGTCGTGTTCGCCGAGGGGACGGAGGCTCAGCACCAGTCCCTCCAGCAGGCGTTCGGGCACGGGGCCGCTCCGGGGCTCAGGGCGGCGGCGGCTGCCGTGCCGATCGGGCCGCAGCGCCGCCGCTCCGGCCGGCTTCCGGGCCCTCCGGCCCCTCTCCGCGCCGAGGCCCCGGGCGCCGCAGGGCCTCCATCAGGGCCACGCCGCGGCTGGTGCCGAGCCGCACGGCGCCGGCCTCCACCAGGGCGAAGGCCTGCTCCAGGCCGGCGATGCCGCCGGAGGCCTTCACGCCGGCGCGGCCCCGGGCCAGCTCCACCAGCCGCTGCACCTCGGCGGGGCTCACCGGCGGCCCGAAGCCGCTGCCGCTCTTGAGCCAGCGGGCACCGGCATCGAGGCTCACCTCCACCAGCAGCGCCAGCGCCGCCGGATCGAGGCGGGCCACCTCCACGATCACCTTCACCGGCGGGCCGAGTTCAACGATCGGCGCCAGATCCGCCAGCAGAGCGTTGCTGTCGCCATCGGCGAGGGCCCCGAAATCGGGCACCACATCGAGTTCATCGGCCCCGGCCTCCACCGCCGCCTCCGCCTCGGCCCGCTTCACCGCCGCCGGCACGGCGCCGAAGGGAAAGCCCACCACACTCACCAGCCGGGTGCCCCCCCCGGCGGGCAGGTGCTCACGGGCCACCGCCAGCCAGCGGGAGGCCACGCACACCCCGGCGAAGCCGAAGTGGCGGGCCTCCTCGCAGCAGGCCTTCACCGCCTCCCTGCCGCGGTGGGGATCGAGCAGGGCGTGGTCGATCAGGGGGGCGAGATCGGGACGATCCCGGCTCATGCGCCCTTGGGCTGGATCACACCGAAGCCGCCGTGGTTGCGGCGATACACCACCTGCACCTGGCCGCTGGCGGCCTCGCGGAACACGTAGAAGTCGTGATCGATCAGCTCCAGCTGGTGCAGGGCCTCCTCGAGATCCATCGGCGGCATCGCGAAATACTTGCGCCGCACGCCGCGGCTGGGCAGCCCGGCCTCCTTGCCATCGGTGAGGCTGTGGCCGGGAGGCGGCAGGGTGGCGGCGCCGGCCTCCTCGGCGGCGGCGGAGCGGTGCACCGGCCCCTGGCTGCGGTGCTGCAGGCGATCTTTGTAGCGGTTGAGCTGGCGGCTGAGCTTGGTGGCCACCAGATCGATGCTGGAGTAAAGGTTTTCGCTGCGTTCCTGGGCGCGGATCACCAGGCCGTTGGCAAACACGGTCACCTCGGCGGTCTGCTGCGGCACCCGCGGGTTGCGGGCCACCGAGAGGTGCACGTCGGCCTCCTTCACCATCCCCTCGAAGTGGCTGATGGCGCGGCTCAGTTTGGTCTCGGTGTAGTCGCGGATGGCCGGGGTGACATCGAGATTGCGGCCATGGATCAGAAGTTTCATGGGGGGCCAGCCGACCCGCGGGATTTCAGGAAGCGCGGGTTCTGGTTGACTTCACGCTAGGAACGGTTCCCGATGGCACCCAAAGGCTCCGCAATCCTTTATCAACCGCCGGCGCCGGTGCCCTTTCCGAGCGCCTGGCTCTGGCAGCGGCAGCTGCAGGAGCGGCTGCTGGCCGATCCGGGCGGCCCGGAGGCGGTGCTGCTGCTGGAGCACGAGCCCTGTTACACCCTGGGCCGCGGCGCCAGCCTCCGCCACCTGCGCTTCGATCCGGCCGATCCCCCCTTCCCCCTGCACCGGATCGACCGCGGCGGCGAGGTGACCCACCACGCCCCGGGCCAGCTGGTGCTCTACCCGGTGCTCGATCTGCAGCGCCACGGGGCCGATCTGCACGTGTATCTGCGCACGCTCGAGCAGGTGGTGATCGATCTGCTCGGCGATCTCGGCCTGCCGGGGGAGCGGCGTGCGGGGCTCACCGGGGTGTGGCTGGAGGGCCGCAAGCTGGCGGCGATCGGCGTGGGGGCGCGGCGCTGGATCACGCAGCACGGGCTGGCGCTGAACGTGAGCTGTGATCTGGGCGGCTTCGCCGCGATCGCCCCCTGCGGCCTGTCGCTGCCGGTGGGTCGCCTGGCCGACTGGCGCCCGGACCTGTCCTGCAGGGCCGTGGCGCCGCGGCTGCTGGAGCATCTGGCGGCCCGTTTCACGCTGCATCTGCAGGCGCCGCGGGCAGGGGAGGAGCTGGAGGCGGGAGAGCTGGAGCTGCCGCCGGGCGGCCCCGCCCTGCCAGGGGGCCCCTGATCCGGGGGGATCACCCGGCCATCCGCCGGCCCGGGGCCTGCCGATCCGTGGCAACCTTTGCGCCAGCCATGGCGGAGGCACTGCGCCAGCTCCCGCCGCCCTGGCTTCAGCGATCGTCCCGCCCGTCCGCCGCCGCCATGTCCGCCGCCACGCCCGCCGCCGAGATCCTCTGGACGGCCGACGCTGCCGACCGCGCCGCCCTGGCGCGCCGCCACGACTGGTCGGCCCTGGCGGGGCTGGAGCGGCTCTGGCCGGAGCTGGCGGCCCTGCACGGCGAGGCGGTGGCGCTGGAGGCTCCCCACGCCCGCCACCCCGAGACCCTCAGCTACCGGGCTCTTCAGGAGCGCATCGAGAGCGCTGCCGCCGCCTTCGCCAGCCTGGGGGTGCAGCCCGGCGATGTGGTCGCCCTGTTCGCCGAGAACGGCCCCCGCTGGCTGCAGGCGGACCAGGGGCTGATGCGGGCCGGTGCCGCCGATGCCGTGCGCGGCAGCAGCGCACCGGTGGAGGAGCTGCGCTACATCCTCCGCGATTCCGGCGCCGTGGCTCTGGTGCTCGAATCAGCGGCGCTGTTCGAGCGGCTGGCCCTCGATGCAGACGCCTGCGGCGAGCTCCACTTCGTGGTGGTGCTGGAGGGCGACCCTCCGGTGGCGGCGGATCTGGCGCTGCCCTGCCTGAGCTGGGAGCAGCTGCTCGCCCACGCTGCCGGCGTGGCCCTCCCCTGGCCCGATGGAGGGCCGGAGCGGCTGGCCACATTGCTCTACACCTCCGGCACCACAGGCCAGCCCAAGGGCGTGCCCCTCAGCCATGCCAACCTGCTGCACCAGCTCCAGAACCTGGGGGTGGCGGTGGCGCCGGAGGCCGGCGACCGGGTGCTGAGCATCCTGCCGATCTGGCATGCCTATGAGCGGAGCGCCGAGTATTTCCTCTTCTCCTGCGGCTGCCGCCAGACCTACTCCACCCTCAAGACCTTCCGCAGCGATCTGCAGGCCGTGCGGCCGCAGTATCTGATCAGCGTGCCGCGGCTCTGGGAGGCCCTCTATTCAGGCTTCGAGGATGCCCTGGCCGGCATGCCCGCCAGCCGTCGCCGGCTGCTGAGCACGGCCCTGGCCAACAGCCGCCGCTACGGGCTGCGGCGCCGCCAGGCCGCCGACCTCACCCTGGCCCCCGAGCCGCTGCCGCGACGCCTGCTGGCCGCTGCCGAGACGCTGCTGCGCTGGCCCCTGCACGCCCTCTCCGGCGCGCTGTTCTGGCCGAAGGTGCGCGGCCAGCTGATGGGCGGCGCCCTGCGCACGGCGATCAGCGGCGGCGGCGCCCTGCCGATCCATGTGGACGGCTTCTTCGAGGCGATCGGCATCGAACTGCTGGTGGGCTATGGCCTCACCGAGACAGCGCCGGTGCTCAGCTGCCGCCGTCCGTGGGCGAACCGGCGGGGCAGTGCCGGCCGGCCGCTGGAGGGCACGGGGCTGAAGATCGTGGATCCCGAGAGCCGCGTCACCCTGGCGATCGGCGAGCGGGGCCTGGTGCTGGCCCGCGGGCCGCAGGTGATGGCCGGCTACTTCGGCAAGCCGGAGGCCACAGCGAAGGCGATCGATCGCCAGGGTTGGTTCGACACCGGCGATCTCGGCCTGCTGCTGGCCGACGGCAGCCTGGTGCTCACCGGCCGCGCCAAGGACACGATCGTGCTCAGCAGCGGCGAGAACATCGAGCCGGGGCCGCTCGAGGAGGCCCTGGCGGCGAGTCCGCTGGTGGAGCAGGTGATGCTGGTGGGTCAGGACCGCAAGCAGCTCGGCGCCCTGCTGGTGCCGCGGGCCGAACCCCTGCAGGCCTGGGCCCGGGAGCAGGGGCTGCCCGTGCCGGAGCTGCTGGCGGAAGGTGGCCTCGCCGCTGCCGCCGATCCGGCCCTGCTGCGGGCGCTGAACCGCGAGTGCAACCGCGTGCTGGCGGCCCGGCCCGGCTCGCGGCCGGATGAGCGGCTTGGCGGCGTGGCGCTGGTGGCGCCCTTCACGATCGACAACGGCCTGCTCACCCAGACCCTCAAGCAGCGGCGCGACCGCATCACCGCCCGCGATCAGGCGGCCCTCGCCGCCCTCTACGGCGAGGCCTGAGGGGCTGCCAGCGCGCTGCTGCCCCAGGGTGGCACCTGCGGCGGGGTCAGGGGGCGGCCATCCGCCCCCCCGCCGAGTTGACCGCCGGGCGGCTGGCTGACAGCCTGTGCGCTGCTCCTCCCCTGCCATGGCCGACGGCACCACGCTCACGATCAAGCGCAACATCACCGTGCGGGCCGTCGTCACCCCCCGCTGGAAGGAGGATGCCGAGCGTGAGCTCAGCAATGCCATCAGCGCGGTGGATCAGCAGCTCAGCCAGCTGGAGCAGGAGGGGCAGCAGGTGATCGAGCAGATCCGCCGCCAGAGCGCCAATCCCCTCGATCCCCGCGTGCAGGAGCAGGTGGGTTCGGTGCAGCAGCAGGTGGCCGCCAAGCGGGCCGAGCTGGAGGAGCAGAAGGGTCAGATCCTCGAGCAGCAGCGCCAGGTGCGCGAGCTGGAGTTTGAGCAGATCGTGGAGCAGGGGCAGATCGAGAGCTTCGTGCAGGTGGGCGTGGGCGACAACCTGGTGGAGAAGCTGCAGGCGGCTGTGCTGGTGCGCGATGGGGTGATCCAGGAGATCCAGGGGCCCGCCTGAGGCTCGGCGCCCCTGCGCCATCCCCCGGGAGCTGATCGCCGCCCGGGCTGCAGCAGCGGCGGCAGTCCGGGGGTGAGGGCGCTGCGTAAACTCCACAGCGACTCCGCGGGTGCCGAGCGTTGGCCAGCCACGAAATCTTCATGCCCGCCCTCAGCTCCACGATGACGGAGGGCAAGATCGTGGAGTGGCTGAAGCAGCCGGGCGACAAGGTGGAGCGCGGTGAATCGGTGCTCGTGGTCGAGTCCGACAAGGCCGACATGGATGTGGAGACCTTCAACGGCGGCTTTCTGGCCGCCGTGCTGATGCCGGCCGGCTCCACGGCACCGGTGGGCGAAACGATCGGCCTGGTGGTGGATACCGAGGCTGAGATCGCCGCGGTGCAGGCGGCCAACCCGGCGGCGCCGGCGGCCGCTGCCCCTGAAGCCGCTCCCGCCGCTGCAGCCCCTGCCGCCGCCCCAGCCGCAGCGCCGGTGGCGGCTGCAGCGCCCGCGCCAGCCCCGGCGGCTGCGGCGCCGGCCGCCCCTGTCTCCCCGCCGCCGGTGGCGCCGCTGGCGGCCCCGGCTGTGGCGGTGGCGGCTCCCGGTGGCAACGGCAGCGGCCGGCTGGTGGCCACCCCGCGCGCCCGCAAGCTCGCCCAGCAGCTGGGGGTGGCGCTGGAGGCCCTGCGCGGCAGCGGTCCCCATGGCCGCATCCAGGCGGAGGACGTGCTCGCCGCCGGCGGGCAGCCGGTGAGCGTGCCGCGGGTGGCCGAGGGCTCAGGCCCTGCCGTGGCGGTGGCCGCTGCCGGTGCCGCCCCTGCTGGGGCGGCCTCTGGCGCCGCCGCCGCTGTCCCGGCAGGCCCCGCCGGCCAGGCCTTCGGCCGCCCCGGCGACACGGTGGCCTTCAACACGCTGCAGCAGGCGGTGAACCGCAACATGGTCGCCAGCCTGGCGGTGCCCTGCTTCCGGGTGGGTTACACGATCAGCACCGACAAGCTCGATGCCTTCTACAAGCAGGTGAAGGCCAAGGGCGTCACGATGACGGCCCTGCTGGCCAAGGCCTGCGCGCTCACCCTGGCCCGCCATCCGCAGGTGAATGCGGCCACCAGCGAGGCCGGCATGGCCTATCCGGCCGCGATCAACGTGGCGGTGGCAGTGGCGATGGAGGATGGCGGCCTGATCACGCCGGTGCTGGCGGCGGCCGATCGCACCGATCTCTACAGCCTCTCGCGCAGCTGGGCGGATCTGGTGGAGCGGGCCCGCGCCAAGCAGCTCAAGCCGGAGGAATACAGCACCGGCACCTTCACCCTCTCCAATCTCGGCATGTTCGGGGTGGATCGCTTTGATGCGATCCTGCCGCCGGGCACCGGCGCGATCCTGGCGGTGGCCGCCTCGCGGCCCGCGGTGGTGGCCGGCAAGGATGGCTCGATCAGCGTGAAGCGGCAGATGCAGGTGAATCTCACCTGCGACCACCGCACCATCTACGGCGCCCATGCGGCGGCCTTCCTGAAGGATCTGGCCCAGCTGATCGAAACCAGCCCCGAAAGCCTGGCGCTCTGAGGCGCCTGCAGCGAAGCGACGCCCCATGGACCGCTCTGCTGCAGCGGGCGAGGATCCGGCCGACTGGCTGCTGTCGAGTTACGACTTCGCCCTGCCGGAGGCGCTGATCGCCCAGCGGCCGGTGGAGCCGCGCCATGCCGCCCGCATGCTGGCGGTGGAGCCGGAGGCGGGCTGCCGCCATCTCACGGTGTGGCAGCTGCAGAACGAGCTGCGGCCCGGTGATCTGCTGGTGGTGAACGACACGCGGGTGCTCAAGGCGCGGCTGCGGGCGCGCCGGGCCAGCGGTGGAGCGGTGGAACTGCTGGTGCTGGAGCCGGCGGCGGCGATCGCCGCCCGGCTGGGCGCTGTGGAACTGGCTCCGGGCGACTGGCTCTGTCTGGCCCGGCCGGCACGCCGCCTCACCCCGGGCGACACGCTGCAGCTGGAGCAGGCGGGGCAGCCGCCGCTGGCCCTGCCGGTGGTGGCGATCGATCCAGGCAGCGGCGGGCGCGTGCTGCGCTTCCCGGCCCACTGCGGCGATGCGGCGGCGCTGGAGAGGCTGCTGGCCCGCTACGGCGAGATGCCGCTGCCGCCCTACATCCACGCCCACGATGCCAGCGATGAGCAGCGCTATCAGACGCGCTACGCCAGCAGGCCCGGCGCGGTGGCGGCCCCCACGGCGGGGCTGCACTTCAGCGATGAGCTGCTGACGGCCCTGGAGCAGCGGGGGGTGGAGCGCGCCAGCGTGACGCTGCATGTGGGTCTGGGCACTTTCCGGCCGCTGGAGCAGGAGCACCTGCGCGATCTCACGCTGCACAGCGAGTGGGTGGAGGTGAGCGAGGCGCTGGTGAGGGCGGTGGCGGCCTGCCGGGCGCGGGGGGGGCGGCTGATCGCGGTGGGCACCACCTGCGTGCGCAGCCTCGAGGCGGTGGCGGCGCTGCACGGCGGCGTGCTCGCCCCCCATGCCGGCCCGGTGGAGCTGGTGATCCAGCCAGGCCACCGCTTCGCGGTGGTGCAGGGCCTGCTCACCAACTTCCACCTGCCGAAGAGCTCGCTGCTGCTGCTGGTGAGCGCCCTGATCGGCCGCCGCCGCCTGCTGGCTCTCTACGAGGAGGCGATCCGCCGCAACTACCGCTTCTTCTCCTACGGCGATGCGATGTGGATTCCGCCGGAGGCGATCCAGCCCCCGGCCGAGGCGCGGGCCTCGGCTGCGGCCTCGGGCTGAGCCTTCAGACGGAGCACGCAGCGTTTTGGTGGGGGCGATTGCGTTTTCTGATCACTTCGCGCTGCGCTTAGCGGCATCGGTGGAATTTTGCGTTTTTTGATCAGTTCTGGAAATCCAGACCACTGCTAAGATCCCTTTGACTATTTTTTTCACCGACATTCCGTTCGCGCTGAGCGCCTGCTCTTCGCCATCACTGGTCTTCACAACTGCTTCAGGCCTGCC
>Ga0169931_10005968_pt1 | contig 18476 bp, 13 predicted proteins | sample Kivu_15m_20L_FD_129675 | JGI IMG/M metagenome (GOLD analysis project Ga0169931, IMG submission 129675) | Freshwater microbial communities from Lake Kivu, Western Province, Rwanda to study Microbial Dark Matter (Phase II) - Kivu_15m_20L... | ecosystem: Environmental > Aquatic > Freshwater > Lake... | reverse complement strand
CACCGACTGCGCTGGATACTTGCTGGCTGGCCAATACCTGCATCGCGGCAGAGTAAACAAAATGCTGTTGTAAATCCGGTCGCCGCCCCAAAGTGACCCGTGGCGGTTTACCCTCTGGCCAAGTACGAACTTCATTCACCAGCGCCTGTAAATTATGCCCGCCGAATAATTGCGCCAGTGCCAGTATCACGGCACGATTCTCCGCTATCGCTATTTTAGGCTCCTGCCCAACCGACCGGCGGGCTGCTTCACGCAGCAACAGTTGTAAATAGTGCACCAGGCTGAGCGCCGGCCGCTGGCCTGGCTCACTGTGCGCCAGCAATAACAACGGCGTTTGTTGCAAGCCAAGCTGATAATAGTGGTCAATCATGGCTCGTTGCTGATCTGAGCTAAACAACTGACGATATAAATCAAGCCCCTGTTGTTTTAGCGACTTCATGCTGAACTGCTCACTTTTGGCGATAGCTACCGTTAAACCATCCGGCGCGACTGAAACTGACCTTACTTTGGCCAGCAAAGCAGCGCCTTGTCCAGGCCCCCACAAACGGTCGGCCAACCAACTCAGGGTATCCAGCGCCAGCTTACCTGGCAGACGTAAACTGCCAATCTGAATCTTATCGATTTGCAAAGGGCCATGTGCCGGTTTGATTTGGAGCTGACTATTGGCATAACAACAATCCGCCCACAACGGCACTGGCATTGTTAACAAGATCGTCACGCCAGCCGGAGTCAGCACAGCTTTCCCCTGAAAACCGGGCAAGCTGCGACTAGCCAATGCAAAAGCCGCGTTTAATTCATCGGCGTTGGCTTGCAACACAACCTGCTCGCCCTGCTCACGCAGTGAGGCATTCAACTGGGCCAGCCATTGCTGACCAGCCCGCATCGACGACGCATTCAGTTGACCGGTCGACGACAGCAATGGCGATTGGTCCAGCACTAACACCGCCAGCAACAACAGCAGACTGCTCAGAATTGCGATAAAAGTCAGTAATTGTCTGACCAAATGATGCACAACGCGCATCAGGGAACCTCGTCTGGAAAGTTGCAGTTATCTTATCAGATGAATTCAGTCGGCGGCGACTAACAAACTAATTGAATCACAGGCTTGCATGCAGATAAACCGAATTTCTGTATCCGAACGGCAGAAAATCCGGCTAATATGAAACAAATCATCAGGCAAAATTGTCCCGCCGCAACAACACTGTATGGTGGCAGGGTGTTTCAGGAGTCGGAGTGCAAAAACTGTTTTTCTGTAGTCTGTTGCTGCTGCTTGCTGCGACTTGTCGTGCCGCTAGTCTGGAGCAGCAACTGGATCAATACCTGGAGATGGTTAGTAGCAATCCACCGGAAGCATCCGCTTTTCTGATAGAACTGGAACGGCAGGACCTGAGCAGCGTAGCACCTACGGCCAAAGCCAGACTCTGGCTGTATCTGGCTACCGATTTTGCTGCGAAACAAGCTACCGAACAAACATTGCATTATTTCAGTCAGGTAGCCGAACTGGCTGACCAAACGCAAAACCCTGATATTCGGGCTGATTTACTAGCCCATCAGCTGGATTATTACTGGCGACTGCAACAAAAAGAAAAAACCCGCGCCATTACTCCTGAACTCGCGCAAGCATTACATTTTGCCAGCAACGAGCGCGTGGTCTATTTAGGCCATTTCACGCTTGGGCAGGTATACGAGTGGGCAAACCGGCTGGAGGAAGCTTTACAGGCCTACCAAAAAGCTTACCAAAGCATCGAAACATCAAAACACCCGCGCACCAAAGGCCGTCTGTTGTCTGTCAAATTGTCGATCGCGCGCATTAATACCAGTCTGGCTTATCAGGATAAAGCGCTGGCGTTACTCAACGAGGGCATTGATACGGCCCTGACCGAACAAAAATACCATGAGTTACTACCCGATTATTATCTGGCTAAAGGCATTTTGTTCATCGACCAAAATTTATATCCGGCCGCTGAACAGGCTTATCAGCAGGGGTTGCAATGGGCGGAGAAACTACAAAACAAGCCCATCGCGTCACTGGCACTGAATAATCTCGGCGATCTAAGGATGCGCCAGCAACGCTACGCTGACGCCAGCGAGTATTTTAACAAAGCACTGACATTTGCCAATGAGATGCAGGATAAAGGGTTGCAAGCGACAGCGTCTTTCAATCTAGGGTTTATTGCAGTGCGCCAGGAAGACTTTGCCAATGGTTTACCACAGATGAGCAAGATGGTGGAACAAGCTGCTGCCACCGGTTTGCCTGACACAGATATGTTAAAAATGCTGGCTGAACTGGCCGATGCTTACGGCATGGCGGGTCAGCATCAAGAAGAAAGCAAGTATTTACGTCAGCATCAACAACTTAGCCAACAGGTGTTTAATAAAGCACGGGAAGAGCAAATTAACGCGCTACAAGAGAGTTTTGCCACTGTGCAGAAAACTCGTCAAATCGAGGATTTACAACACCAAAACCAGTTAAAAACGGCAGAGCTTGAACAGAAAAAACTGCAGCAAAGTATCATTTTATTGTTTGGCGCCGTGGTGCTGTTAGGCTCGGTGCTGCTGCTGCTGTTGTATCGCAAAGTCCGCTCCACCAACCAGCAACTGAAACAGGCGAATGCACAGCTGGCGTATAACTCGTTGCACGACCCATTAACCGGCCTGCTGAACCGGCGTTCACTGCAAGACTACATGCAGAAAAAAATGCAACAAGGCGAGCGTCGTCAGGCCACCCCAGCGGTGACCGACGGTTTTATATTGTTGGATATAGATCATTTTAAACATATTAATGATCACTACAGTCACGATGCCGGTGACGCCGTGCTGGTAGAGCTGAGCCGTCGGCTGCGGACCTTAACCCGGCAAGGCGACATGTTGCTGCGCTGGGGTGGTGAGGAATTTTTAATCGTGTTACGCGGCATCAATCAAAGCGGCCTGACCAACTTCACCAACCGGGTGTTGCAGGCGATTGGCCAAACCCCCGTTAGCTATCAACAAACGCAAATCCCGGTATACGCTTCGGCCGGCTTTTTGTTGTACCCGTTTGCCGGTTTACCCGAACAGGCGCTGGGCTGGGAGAAAACTCTGCATCTAGCCGACATGGCGCTGTATTTAAGCAAAGTGCATGGTCGCAACCGGGCCTATGGCCTCATTGATTTACACCGGCCATATGCTGAATTACAGATCCAGCTGGAAAGCGATTTAAGTGTGGCGATTGAAAAAGGCGAGCTTGAAATCACGCTGGTGCTTGGCCCGCCGCATCACTAAATACTGACAACATCGCCGGTGAGAGCCCCTCCGCACCGGCGTTTTGTATCAGGCGCCAACAGGGTTATTCCCAGTTCAGCACCACTTTACCGCTTTGGCCAGAACACATGATGTCAAAACCGTGCTGGAAATCAGCGACCGGCATTTCGTGTGTGACAATTGGCGATAAGTCTAAGCCCGACTGGATCAGGCTGGCCATTTTGTACCAAGTTTCAAACATTTCGCGACCGTAAATACCTTTGATCACCAAGCCTTTAAAAATGACCTGATTCCAATCCACCGCCATGTCAGATGGCGGAATGCCTAACATGGCTATTTTACCGCCGTGATTCATCGTATCCAGCATGGCGCGAAACGCTGACGGCACCCCAGACATCTCGAGGCCGACATCAAAGCCTTCGGTCATGCCAAGCTCAGCCATCACATCGCGCAGGTTTTGTTTAGAGACATCTACAGCGCGGGTAGCGCCCATCTTCATTGCCAGCTCTAAGCGGTAAGGATTCACATCAGTGATCACGATATGGCGGGCACCGACATGCCGGGCCACCGCGACCGCCATAATGCCAATCGGACCAGCGCCTGTGATCAACACGTCCTCACCGACTAAATCAAAAGATAAAGTCGTGTGTACCGCGTTGCCAAAGGGGTCAAAAATGGCAGCGATATTATCAGGAATGTTGTCTGGGATCTTAAAGGCGTTAAAGGCCGGGATCACCAGATATTCGGCAAAAGAGCCTTGCCGATTGACGCCAACGCCAATGGTATTGCGGCACAAATGCACCCGGCCAGCCCGACAGTTGCGGCAGTGACCACAAACCAGATGACCTTCGCCGGATACGCGGTCACCAATGGCAAAACCACGCACTTCCGAGCCCATGCCCACCACTTCACCGACATATTCATGGCCAACCACCATGCCATGTGGAATAGTTTTTTGCGCCCAATCATCCCATTTGTAGATATGCACGTCGGTACCGCAGATCGCGGTCTTTTTGATTTTAATCAGCACATCGTTGGGACCGACTTCCGGCATTGGGACTTCAGTTTGCCAAATACCTGGCTCGGCTTTTAATTTTGCTAACGCTTTCATATGGCTACCTCAGGAAATCACACCCATGTCTCGACCAATGCGGATAAAGGCCGCAATGGCTTTATCCAACTGCTCCCGGCTGTGCGCGGCAGAAATTTGTGTCCGGATCCGCGCTTGCCCTTTCGGTACTACCGGGAACGAAAAACCAACCACATAAATGCCTTCCGCCAACATGCGGGCAGCAAATTCTGACGCAACTTTCGCATCGCCCAGCATCACCGGGATAATAGCGTGGTCTTTGCCAGCCAGCGTAAAACCGGCGGCCGACATTTGCTCGCGGAAATAAGCAGCGTTTTCCCATAACTTAGCCCGCAGGGCATCACCTTGTGCCAGCATATCCAGCACTTTAATCGACGCCGTCACAATAGACGGAGCCAGGCTATTGGAGAACAAATACGGCCGTGAACGCTGCCGCAGCCATTCAATAATTTCTTTTTTACCAGAGGTGTAACCGCCCGATGCACCACCTAAAGCTTTACCTAAAGTACCGGTGATAATGTCGACCCGGTCCAGTACATCGCAATACTCATGGGTACCACGGCCGTTTTTACCGACAAAACCAACCGCGTGACTATCATCGACCATCACCAGCGCGTTGTACTTATCGGCCAGATCACAGACTGATTTCAGATCGGCAATCACACCGTCCATCGAGAACACACCATCAGTGGCAATCAACTTAAAGCGGGCACCGTCAGCCTCTGCCTGCTTGAGCTGTGCTTCTAAATCGGCCATATCATTGTTGGCATAACGATAACGTTTAGCTTTACACAAACGCACACCATCAATAATCGACGCGTGGTTCAGCGCATCAGAGATCACCGCATCTTCAGCACCTAAAATGGTTTCGAACAAACCGCCGTTGGCATCAAAACAACTGGAGTACAAAATGGTGTCTTCCGTTCCCAGAAACGCGCTGATTTTTGCTTCCAATTCTTTGTGAATGTCTTGCGTGCCGCAGATAAACCGTACCGACGCCACGCCAAAACCATGGCTGTCCAAACCTTGCTGGGCAGCTTTGATCAACTCTGGTGAGTTGGCCAGGCCGAGATAGTTGTTGGCACAAAAATTCAGTACCTGCTCACCATTGACGGTAACGTCAGAGAATTGCTGCGAGGTAATGACACGTTCGCCTTTGTAGAGGCCTTCCGCTTTGACATCGTCGATTTGTGTTTGTATATGTTTGAGGAACGCGTGTTGGCGCATACAACCTCCTGTAGGGACTGGCGATAATGAGTATGGTTATTTTTCTGAAGCCGTCGTCGGATTTGCACAACAATCAGCAAAAAAGCGCGGCAATTGTACCGCAAAGGCACGGTGCAGGTAGACAAAATATGGCTGGTCAGCGCTGATCTGCGGCCAATTCGCGGTAGCCGTCAATCGATGGTCTGCCAGCACTGGCAAGGCCGTTCCGACTCTGGATATAACAAAGCGGTTATTAAGAATAACGTGATATAACAAAAGATTATTTGCGCTTTACCAGCCAAAATTTTACAAAACAGTGCACTGTCCAAACAATAAAATTACAAAAATTCGACGACAACGGATATCTGTGGCGACCGCATGTTCGGTTCTGTACTAAATGCAGGAATTTCCATGGATAATTTTTCTCAGTTTATTGTGATTGCCAACAAACCACAGCCAAGCCGATTACTGCAAATCGCGCAGTTATGTGGTTTGCCGGCGCAGCAACTGACTCTGTCCCAAACTTTACAACTCCCGGCAAATCCGCGTTGCCTGCTGGCATTTGACCCTGGGTGCAGTCAAGCAGACCGCCGGTTGCAAACACAAGTGCTGCAGCTGCAACAGATCAGTGCAGTGGTACTGTATAACCTGACCGCACAACAAATGGACGAATACACCGCGTTGCAGCTTGGGCTCAGGGGGTTGTTGTATCGGGATCTGTCACTCGACCGCTTGTTGATCGCATTAAAATCGTTATGTGCCGGGCAACTGTACTTTTCGGTCGAAGTATTAAGTCGGCGGCTGGATGAGTTAACTGAGCAAGGTGGCTTCGCCCCCGACCTGAGTTTGTTGTGCAGTATGACCCGACAAGAACGCAAGATCATCGCGCTGGTCGCGCAAGGTGCCCGCAATAAAGAAATTGCCGACAGTCTGAATATCAGTGCGCACACAGTGAAAGCGCATATGGCTACGATTTTTCGTAAGTCGCAAGCCCGTAGCCGCGTCGATTTATTGCGATTGTTACATCAAGGTACGCCGGCGATGTCGGTTTAACCGGCACGCTCGGCCTGCCAAAAGCCTTTAGCCTGACCTTGCTCTACCAGCGACTGCACCGCTACTTCCAGCGCTTGTTGTACGCAATATTGTACCGGCTCGTTGGTACTGTAACCGGCTTCCATTTCAGCAAGCCGGTTCAGCGACACATAACGAAATAAACCGGTCCGTAATTGCTGCGAGAATACTTTTTTACTGGCCGACACCGATAACAGCACCTGCCCGGTGTGCACATCCACGGCACGCAGATACAAGGTGAGCCGATCTTCGCGATATAGCTCAGACATACCAATACCAAAATACTCAGCGCCAACGCCGCCGCTGTTGAGGTTGGTGTCGTAAGCGACGATGCCACCTTCCAACAATAATCGCGCTTCCGATAAAGATGGTAACTCCTTGTTTTGTTTGTTATTACTGTGAATTTTCCGCTCGGTCAGCAAATTTTGTAAACCTTCACGCTCCAGCGGGCTAAACCAGCCCGATTGCAACAAAGTTTGCGTGAGCATTGCAGTGCCCCCTTGGGTCACCGCGGTGGAAAAGCTGGAGCTGCTTTCGGTTTGTTTGTATTGGCCGGTTTGATCGCGAAAAGCATAGACGCTGACTGGAATGGCAAATTTGGGTTTTGGCCCTTGCTGCAGCTGGCGTAAGGTCGTGCTGATTTCATCCAGTTTGGCCGGTGCCTGACTGACCGGCATGCCATGGTCGCGGTTGGCACAACCAGATAGCAACAGACTGCAGCCGAACAAACTTAACCATAAACGAGTCGTCACAGCTTATCTCCCGGTACAGCTGGCATTTTAATCACGGTGACAGCGCCGGTGCTGTGGCTGATAATAGTGACCATCACCGAACCATCGGTATCAGTACCCACTTCAATGCGGTACTCACCGGTATCGTAGACACCTTGTTTGAGCTCACCATCTGTGATGCGACGGGTGATAGAGTTAATTAAATTGCGCTCCAGTGACTCCTGGAATTTGTCGACAAATGACTTCGGTGTTTCAGTCGCTTTATGTGCATTTTGCGCCTGCGCTTTTTGCAGCAGATAACTGCCATTTAATGCCGAACCACCAAACGACGGATTCAGTGGTTGGTAGACTAACTCGGTTGCCAATGCGGTGCCAGCCAGCAGGCCGGCCCACAGTATCATTATTTTTCTCATCACAGCTCCCCGCTTCACTCCCGATCCAATTCGACCGACAACCATGCATCAGCCCCTAACATCATCTCAGCCTGCTGCCTGGCCAGCTCAGGCACCATTTGCAACACAGCTTGCTCCGCCAATGGTTTGATGTCCTGTAAACGACGACCGAGATAAGTCTGGTAAATTCGCCGGGCCCCCAGCTGCACTGTCAGCAACGTTCCGGCTTGCGGATAAATTTGCTCCTGCACTACCACTGTCAGTCCCGTGGTGCCGGGTAATTCCCGCCAATAAGCACTGTAGATGTCACTAAACTGCTTGCCTTGCCGGCTGATGGTTTTATCCAACAACATGCCGCTGCTGAGCAGACCGTCATCACTGGCCGCCACCGGCACACTGCAGGTGACCAGCCACAGGCTGGCCCCCCACAGCATGAACGCCCAACGATGCAGCTGCGATAACTTAGCGCTGACTGATAGTCGCCACATTCGCATTGCCTTGCTGCACCACTGTCGCAATATTGGCTGTGCCGCCCTGGTCCAGTTCAATCTTGTTGTGATGACCGGTTTGGGTCAGCGTGACTAAACCCTCATTACCAGACACCGTGGCACTGCTGCCGTTGCCACCGGTGATTTCGTTGCTGTTGCCCAGCTGTTGAATATCCACGGTGTTTTGTGCACCGCTGACCAACAGATCCAGTAAGTTCAGATCACCTTGTTGTTCGACTTCAACTACATGACTCTGCCCCCCTTCGACAGTTGCCTGCAGTTGGTTGGCGTTGCCGTCTTGCGACAGGTTCAGCAACTGCTCATCACCACTGACGTTGCTCACCAACTGGTTTTGATCGCCGATCTGACGGATGGTCACATCCTGCTGAGCGCCACTGGCATTCACAATGACACCATTATTATCGCCGCGGGTATTCACCAGCAGCGCATTGCTGGTGCCAGCGACTAATAACTCGGCGCGGTTGTTGTCACCGCGCTGATTAACGGTCAAGTCGTGCTGACTGCCATCAATCCCAAACGACAATTGGTTTTCGTTACCATCCTGTAAGCTGTCAACCAGATTATCATTGCCCGCAATGCCAGCCGTTGCAGTCAAGCTGTTGCGCTGACCATCCTGCTGGATAAATACAGTGTTGTTATCACCGGCGACTGGGGCCAGAGCAACATTGTTTTGCTGACCTTGCTGATACAGGTCCAGCAGGTTGTTAGCGCCATTGACTTCGGCACTGCTCAGCTGGTTTTGTTGACCATGCTGTTGCAAATACAGGTCGTTGCCGGTACCACTGACCGGTGACAATGCGATGTTGTTTTCACTTCCGGTCTGTTCGACATTGAGCTGATTGCCGTCACCGGTTAGCGTGATTGCGCTTAACTGGTTCTGCTGACCTTGCTGCAAAATGTCGACCCGCAATGCCGTACCGTCGACACTGACATCGCTGCTTTGCCCACTACCTTGTTGCACCACTGACACATCCACTGATGAGCCGATAGCAGTGATATGACTGGCCTGATTTTGACCTGTTTGATTGATACTGGTATTGATGGCACTGCCGGTTTGCGTCGCGATGGCCCGTAAGTTATCGCCCGCTTGCTGAATATCAGCCCGGTTATTCCCCTGCGCGGCATCTAAACTGTTTTGAATGATGCGCGCTTCATTTTCTGCAGCCGTTACCGCGCCAGAGCCTACCAACAGTAAGGCTAACGCAACCGCAGTTTTTGTGGTCTTTAATTTCATATCTGATACTCCATATCATTTTATTTGAGTGATAGATAACACAGCGCCTTGGCCATACTGAGACAGCTGCAGACTGACCTCCCCTTGCTGCTTTAGCAGTAGCTGATGCCCACTGCCTTCCTGCTGCACCAAGGCCTGACTTCCCAAGCCATGCTGCACTAACAAGCTTTGATGTCCGTCTCCCTGCTGCAATAGGCTGGCCTGATGCTGCCCGCCTTGTTGACGGACCAGCAGGTGATTACCAGCGCCAAGCTGCACCGCCTGCAACTGATGAGCCCGGCCTTGTTGCTGCAACAGCGCTGCATTGTGCTGACCGCTTTGCACCGCCAGCAATTGATGGACCGACTGATGACGCTCTAACAGCACATCGAGTTGCCAGTCCGCCCATACAGGCATTCCGATACAACCGGCAAACAGCACAGCACGACAACCAAACCACCCCAACATCAGATAAACCTCCACACTGCTATCCAGTGTTTAATCTACCGGCTGGCTAAGGGGACACAATCAACCAAACAGGCTAATTATGCTGTGAGCCCCAGCAAACACCACATAAAAAACCATTTAAAATCATACATATAAAACATTAACACTCCGATAAAGCTCCGGATGGACTAGCCCAAATGGCTATATTTGCCAACCTGATGCCGCTGTCGCCGTTGCAACGTGATATTGGTTAAAGCAGTGCCGCTTGACCGGCATGGAACTCAGCTAACCAAAAAGGGAATGATGTGATGATGAAAAAAACTTTACTGGCTGCCGCCGTGTGCATGGCGGCCAGTATTTCTGCTCAGGCACAACCAATGATTGAAGCCGCCAGCGACTCAGTACTGGTAATTTTTAAGCCGGGCGTGACGCAACAACAACGCTTATCGGTGCTGAACAAACACGGTGTTGTACTGCGATATGCCAGTAAAGATGGTCTGGACAGCCGCAGCCGTCATTTGCTGGAAGGCCGTATTGCCGAATTGGCTGTCCCCAAAGGCATTAATCGCGACTTGCTATTGAAAAAACTCAGTGCCGACAGCGCCATTGCAGTGGCAGAACCGAACTACATCATCCGGTTGCGTCAACCTCAGCAAAGCGCGGCGTTACCTGCCGATCCACGCTTTGGCGAACTGTGGGGCCTGGATAATAGCGGGCAGAATGCCGGCCGGGTGGATGCTGATATTGATGCCCCAGAAGCCTGGGAGATCAGTACCGGCAGCCGTGATGTGGTGGTTGGTGTCATTGACACCGGTACTGACTACAACCATGCGGATTTAAAAGACAACATTTGGGTGAACCCCGGTGAAATCGCCGGTAACGGTATTGATGACGACAATAACGGCGTCATCGATGACGTGCATGGCTATTCCGCGGTAAATAACAATGGTAACCCGATGGATCAGGAAGGGCATGGTACCCACGTGGCAGGGACTATCGGCGCTGTTGGTAATAACGGCGTTGGCGTCGCCGGTGTCAACTGGCAGGTTTCGCTGGCCGCCTGTCAATTTTTGGATGCTTCCGGCTCGGGTACCACCGCCGGCGCCATTGCCTGTATCAACTACTTTACTAACTTAAAGCTGAACCATGGCATCAATGTGCGCTTAACCAGCAATTCCTGGGGTGGTGGCGGCTTTTCACAGGCATTAAAAGACGCCATCGCCGCCGGTAACCAGGCCGGCATTTTGTTTGTCGCTGCCGCCGGTAATGATGCTGATGATTCAGATATTTTTCCACATTACCCATCGGCTTACGACTTACCCGGCATTGTGTCGGTGGCGTCAACTGATCGCAATGACAACATGTCAAGCTTCTCAACCTATGGCGCGGTCAGTGTCGATTTAGGCGCACCAGGTTCAGCGATTTTGTCGACAACACCGAACAACACTTATGGCAGCTTATCAGGCACCTCAATGGCCACGCCGCATGTCGCCGGCGCTGCTGCACTGGTGCTGGCAGCAAATCCGGCATTGAATCTCTCTGAGCTCAAAGCAGTGTTACTCGATAGCGGTGACAGCTTGGCAGCGCTGGCCGGTAAAACCGTGACCGGTAAGCGGTTAAATGTGAAAAACGCGCTGGATGCGGCCGACCCGACACCTGGTTTTAATCTGGGGTTGACCCCAGCCAGCCAGACCGTCACTGCGGGCCAAGCTGCGAGCTATCAGCTAGCCGTCAGCGATGTAGCCGACTGGTCTGGTGTGGTGAACCTCAGCGTCAGCAGCACACCGCTACTACCTGGCTTAACCTTGTCCAGCAATACTGCAACGCCAGGTCAAACCGTCACCATCAATGTACCAACCAGCCGGACTACCGCCTGGGGTGACTATCGGTTAAGTGTCACCGGCAGCAGCACCAACGGTGAGTTGAATAAAACAGTGGCGGCAGCGCTTAAAGTGTTGCCTGCTGGTCTGCAAGACTTGCCATTTAGCAACAACACCCCGGTGGTGATCCCGGATAACAATGCGGCTGGCATCAGCAGCACCATCAACGTGCCGAATCAGGGCGTGGCCTTTAGTGTGACCGTCAGCGTCAACATCAGCCATAGCTGGATTGGCGATTTGGTGGTGAAACTAGTATCACCAACCGGTAAAGTGCATACCCTGCATAATCGTGAAGGCGGCAGTGCCGATAATATCGTCAAGAGCTGGACGCTGGAGACTTTTAACGGCGAGCCAATTAACGGCGACTGGAAACTGTTGGTCTCAGACAACGTCAGCCTGGATGCCGGCACCCTGAACCAGTGGGCACTGAATATCAAAGCGCTGGCGCAAAACCAAGCGCCGGTAGCTGCCTTTAGCCACAGCCAAAACAATCTGACGGTTAACTTCGTCAATCAATCCAGCGATGCCGACAATGACCCGCTGACCTATCTGTGGAACTTTGGCAACGGCCAGACCAGCAACGAAGCTTCACCGTCGCATACCTATGCGACTGTCGGCAGCTACGATGTCAGCCTGACGGTCACCGATGACAACGACGTTAGCAGCACCGTCAGTAAAACGGTGAACGTGACAGGTACCTTGATTGAACTGAGCCTGTTACGTGCACAAAAAGCCCGTACCGGTTCAGCCATTGTTGACCTGCGCTTCACTGAAGGCCTGACTGGTATCGACTTGTATCGCGATGGGGAGAAAGTGGCAACCGTCGATAGCACAGGACGGGTGCGGGACCGCTTCCAATCCACGACAGCCAGTGTGACCTATCAGCTACGCAACAGCCAGACTGGCAGTGTGTCAAACACACTGGTTGTGCAATTCTGATCCAACAACCGAAGCGGTGGTGATGGCGACATCACCACCCATTTGGTGAAAGCAACCCGACCAAGCTCCTTTGCACCTTTACAGCACTAAAGGAGATTTTACCGTGTTGCCCTCTTTTTCATTCGCGCCACACATTTCATCGTAAGCTACCTGCTGCACTAGCCAAGCTCGGTTGACAGTGCAAGCACTTAACGCTTGTTTTACTTGTTCAACACTTTGAAAGCGCTGCGGCTGGTTGTTGCGGTTGATTAAAAAACCCCGGCGTCCATCAAAATCAGCTTCTACCAGGTAAATGCCCATTTCATAAGAATGGATCAACAATTCGTCGATGCATACATCCTGATGATTGAGGTGCTCAACGCGATGGGTATTTGCATGTGAATTTTGCATATCAAAGCTCCGGCTTGTCGTTAGACTGATTGACCTGTTCGCGACCTACAACATGACTTGAACATGAAGGAATACGGACACGCTTGTGAACAGATCCTGCCAAAAGCAAAAAAGACTAAAAAACCAGCGGTTCGACCGCGAAAAAATCGGCGGGAATTGCTCCTGCATTCCTGTTATACCAACCATGGTTATAAAAAAGGCCGCAATTGCGGCCTTTTTTATAAAAGTTAATTCAATAGAACCAACGAATTACTTCTTCTTCGCTTTTGGATTTGGCAGGTCAGTGATTGAACCTTCAAATACTTCAGCCGCTAAACCGATAGACTCGTTCAGCGTTGGGTGGGCATGGATTGTTAATGCGATATCTTCCGCATCAGCACCCATCTCCACTGCCAGACAGATTTCGCCCAACATTTCACCAGCGTTGATACCAACGATGGCACCACCCAGAATACGGTGAGTTTCTTTGTCGAAAATCAGCTTAGTGAAGCCTTCAGTACGGGCAGATGCGATGGCACGACCTGAAGCTGCCCATGGGAATACTGCCGTTTCTACCGCTAAGCCTTTTTCTTTTGCTTCTTTCTCGGTGACACCCACCCAAGCCATTTCTGGATCTGTGTAAGCCACTGACGGAATACAACGCGGGTCGAAGAAATGTTTCTGACCAGAGATCACTTCAGCCGCAACATGGCCTTCATGTACCGCTTTGTGTGCCAGCATTGGCTGACCAATCACGTCACCGATAGCGAAGATGTGGCCAACGTTGGTACGCAGTTGTTTATCCACATTGATAAAACCACGCTCATCGACGTTGACACCCGCTTTGGCTGCATCTAACAGGTTACCGTTTGGACGACGGCCCACTGCAACCAGGATCTTGTCGTAACGGACCGGGTTGGCCGGCGCGTTTTTGCCTTCAAAAGTCACATACAGGCCATCGGCCTTGGCTTCTACGGCAACCACTTTGGTTGACAGCATCAGCGTGAAGTTGTCTTTATTGTACTTGGTGTAGGCTTTGACGATATCTGCGTCAGCCGCTGGTACCAACTGATCAGCAAATTCAACCACTGATACTTTTGAACCCAGTGCACGGTACACAGTGCCCATTTCCAGGCCGATGATACCGCCACCTAACACCAGCATTTCAGCTGGGATGTCTTTTAATTCCAGCGCGCCGGTTGAATCGATCACACGTGGATCGTCTTTTGGCATAAATGGCAACGCAACCGGCTCAGAGCCAGCAGCGATAATGGCGCTGTCAAAAGTAATGGTGGTCTCACCCACTTGCAGCGTGTTCGGGCCGGTGAATTTACCGTAGCCGTTGACCACTTTCACTTTACGCATTTTGGCCATGCCAGACAGACCGTTGGTCAACTGACCCACTACTTTGTCTTTCCAGGCACGAATTTTATCTAAATCAATTTGCGGCGCACCAAAAGTAACGCCGTGTGATGCCATATCGCGGGCATCATCAATCACTTTAGCAACGTGTAACAGCGCTTTTGACGGGATACAACCAACGTTTAAACAAACACCACCCAGCGTGCTGCGTGCTTCAACCAGTGTCACTTCCAGACCTAAGTCAGCTGCACGGAAGGCTGCTGAATAACCACCAGGGCCAGCGCCCAGCACCACGACTTGCGTTTTGATTTCGTTGCTCATGGAGTTACCTTTTAACTTTGTATCGCTGTTCAGATAACTGCCTGCACGGGGGCAGGCAGGTGAAAAATAAAGTGGGCGAAATTTTAACATCGCCCTTGTAAGAAGTCCCGTAACTTTTCAGTTAACAGCACAACTTCAACGTCAACGCATTACATAATGATTTGACGGATATCGCTTAAATACGACGCCAACGTGGCGGTAAAGCGCGCTGCTAAGGCGCCGTCAATCACCCGGTGATCATAAGACACCGATAATGGCACCATCAGGCGTGGCAGGAATTCTTTGCCATTCCATTTCGGTTTAATGTCCGACTTCGACACACCTAAGATAGCCACTTCCGGCGCATTCACAATAGGCGTAAAGGCGGTACCGCCGATGCCACCCAGGCTGGAAATGGTAAAACAGCCACCTTGCATATCTGCTGCGGTCAGTTTGCCTTCACGCGCCTTGACCGAAATTTCTTGGAGCTCACGCGACAGCTCGATAATGCCTTTTTTGTTGACATCACGGACTACCGGCACCACCAAGCCATTCGGCGTATCCACCGCGATGCCTAAGTGCACGTATTTTTTCAGAATCAGGCTGGCGCCATCTTCTGATAACGAGCTGTTAAAGGTTGGGAATTCTTCCAGCGCTTTGGCCACTGCCTTCATGATAAACACCAGCGGGGTGTATTTCACGCCGAGCTTTTTCTTCTCGGCCAGGCTGTTTTGCTCTTTGCGGAAGTCTTCCAGCTCAGTGATATCGGCTTCGTCAAACTGGGTTACATGCGGAATCCGCACCCAGTTACGGTGTAAGTTGGCACCGGAAATTTTCTGAATGCGTGACAGAGGTTTTTCTTCCACCGCACCAAACTTGCTGAAATCCACTTTTGGCCAGGCTAACAGGTCAAATCCCATGTTGTTGCCTGGAGCACCAGCGGCGATAGCAGCACCGTTGCCACTGGTGACTTGCTTAATGATGTTTTTCACATAATTTTGCACGTCTTCGCGCTGGATGCGGCCTTTACGGGCCGTGCCGCTGACTTTGCTCAGGTCGACACCAAACTCACGTGCCAAGCGGCGTACCACCGGTGAAGCGTGGGCAAAAGCTGCGCTCTGGGTGACTTGGCTATCCGCCACGGCAACTGCCGGAGCTGCGGCTGTTGCCGCAACGGGTGCCGCAACTGGCGCTGCAGATGCTGCGGCAGGGGTTGCTGCAACGGCCGCCGGCGCAGACACCACAGCAGCTGCCGCAACAGGCGCAGCTGCACCGCTTGAGAATACAAACACCAATGAGCCGGTTTTGACTTTGTCGCCAGCGTTCACTTTGACCTCAACCACAGTACCAGCAAATGGCGCCGGCACTTCCATCGAGGCTTTATCACCTTCAACCGACAGCAGCGATTGATCAGCGCTGACGCTGTCGCCCACTTTCACCATCACTTCAGTGACTTCAACTTCGTCACCGCCGATATCCGGCACCACAACGTCTTGTAACTGGCTGGTTGTCGCAGGTGCAGCTGGTGCCACCGGAGCTACCGGCGCAGCAACAGGTGCAGCGCTTGCCGCAACAGCTGGCGCAGCAGCAGCGCCCTGTGCAGCAAACAGCATAATCAGTGAGCCGGTTTTGACTTTCTCGCCGGTGTTCACCCGAATTTCCTGGACGACACCGGCCACCGGTGCAGGCACTTCCATCGAGGCTTTATCACCTTCCACCGCCAGCAGCGACTGATCAGCACTGACACTGTCGCCTACTTTCACCAGAATGTCGGTGACTTCCACTTCATCCGCGCCGATATCCGGCACAAAAATTTCAATTGTCATTGCCATTCCTCTTACGCGAACAGTGGGTTCGGCTTGTTGGTGTCGATACCAAAACGCTCGATAGCGTCGCTCACCAGTTGTTTATCGATAGTGCCTTGCTTGGCCAGCTCACGCAGCGCAGCCAGCACCACATAACCCGCGTTGACTTCAAAGTGGCGGCGCAGGTTTTCGCGGCTGTCAGAACGGCCATAACCATCGGTACCCAGTACTTTGAAAGACACGGCCGGCACAAAAGCGCGTACCTGCTCGGCGTAGTTTTTGATGTAGTCGGTCGCAACAACCGCCGGCTCTTTCCCCATCACTTGCGCAATGTATGGCACTTTTTCCGCGTCATTTGGATGCAGCATGTTAAAGCGCTCACAATCCTGACCGTCACGCGCCAGTTCGTTAAACGAGGTAACCGAGTAGACATCCGAGCCGATACCGTACTCTTCTGACAAGATTTCAGCCGCCCGGCGCACTTCGTTCAGGATGGTGCCAGAGCCCATCAGCTGCACTTTGCCTTTGCTGCCAGTCAGAGTTTCCAGCTTGTAAATACCGCGGCGGATGCCTTCTTCGGCACCGGCTGGCATCGCCGGATGGTGATAGTTTTCGTTCATCACCGTGATGTAGTAATACACATTTTCCTGCGCCGGGCCGTACATCCGGCGAATACCGTCCTGCATGATGACGGCCAGCTCATAAGCATAAGTTGGGTCATACGAAATACAGTTCGGCACTGTGCCGGCCAGAATATGGCTATGGCCATCTTCGTGCTGCAGACCTTCGCCGTTTAACGTGGTGCGACCGGCCGTCGCGCCCAGTAAGAAACCACGCGCTTGTTGATCGCCAGCCAGCCAGGCCATATCGCCAACGCGCTGGAAACCAAACATCGAGTAGTAGATATAAAACGGGATCATCGGCAGGTTATTGGTGCTGTACGACGTCGCAGCAGCAACCCAGCTCGCCATAGCGCCCAGCTCGTTGATACCTTCCTGCAAGACCTGGCCTGAGGTCTCTTCTTTGTAATACGAGACAATAGCGCGGTCTTCCGGCGTATAAGTCTGGCCATGCGGGTTGTAAATACCAATTTGACGGAACAGACCTTCCATACCGAAAGTCCGTGCTTCATCGGCAATGATTGGCACAATTTGCTTGCCGATATGCGCATCTTTTAACAGGATGTTCAGTCCACGCACAAAAGCCATCGTGGTAGAAATTTCGCGTTTTTGCTCTTCCAGCAAGCCTTCAAACGCGTTGAGCTCAGGTAAGGTCAGCTCGCCGGTGAAATTCGGTAAACGCACCGGTGTATAGCCGTTTAAGGCCTGACGACGGGCATGCAGGTACTGATGCTCCGGTGAACCTTCTTTTAACGTCAGGTATGGCAGCTCGGCCACATCGGCTTCGCTCAGGTAATCTTCCAGGCCCAGACGCTTGCGGATTTGCAGCACGTGCGTCATGTCCATTTTCTTCACCTGGTGCGCGATATTTTTCCCTTCAGCCGCTTCACCCATGCCATAACCTTTAATGGTTTTGGCCAGAATCACCGTTGGGCGACCTTTGGTTTCCTGCGCCGCTTTAAAGGCTGCAAACAGCTTGGACGGCTCATGGCCACCGCGTTTCAGTGCGAAAATTTCTTCGTCGGTCATATCGGCGACCAGCGCAGCGGTTTCCGGGTAACGGCCGAAGAAATGCTGACGCACATAAGCGCCATCTTTGGCTTTGTAAGTCTGATAGTCACCGTCAACCGTTTCGTTCATCAGTTCCAGCAGTTTGCCGGTGGTGTCTTTGGCCAGCAGCTTGTCCCCGCCACTACCCCACACCACTTTGATCACGTTCCAGCCAGCGCCACGGAATAAACCTTCCAATTCTTGGATGATTTTGCCATTGCCCATCACAGGGCCATCTAACCGCTGCAGGTT
>Ga0169931_10005967_pt1 | contig 18478 bp, 14 predicted proteins | sample Kivu_15m_20L_FD_129675 | JGI IMG/M metagenome (GOLD analysis project Ga0169931, IMG submission 129675) | Freshwater microbial communities from Lake Kivu, Western Province, Rwanda to study Microbial Dark Matter (Phase II) - Kivu_15m_20L... | ecosystem: Environmental > Aquatic > Freshwater > Lake... | reverse complement strand
TTTTTATAAAAATTTAAATTTAGAATTTATGGTTTTTTTTTGGTTGTTGGGGGTTGGGGTGGGGGGTTTGGGGGTTGGGGGGTTGGGGTTTGGGGATTGGGGATTGGGGATTGGCCCAATCCCCAATCCCCAATCCCCAATCCCCAAACCCCAGTACTTATAAAAATATAAAAAAATTGACAATTTTAAGCAAAAAAGATAGATTAAATTATATAATCTTTATTCATTTAATAGAAAAGTATACAACTATAAAAATCGTATGATTCATAATTTAAATTATTACTAAAAATTAAATTTTTAATTTCTAAATTAAAATTTACTCTTTTAGTTTTTCTATAAATTAATTTTAATTTTATCAATGATAAATGACTTCAGAATAAATCAAGTTGACAATAATCAGCAAAATCTTCAAAACAATTCTCAATCATGCTTTAAAAAAATTCTCAAACATACAACGATGTGTTATTCCCTATTCACCACCATTACAATAATTATATATTTATCAACATTGATCTTCAACTTAAAGCTTTTCAATTTTACCCTCTGTGAATGGCCAGTAATATACAAGCATCAATATTACAGATTACTTACACATAATTTTTTCCATTTGAATTTCGTTCACATAGCCTCGAACATGATATTTTTTTATGTGATAGGGATAAATCTAGAAAAAAAACTTGGTACTGCTTTGATGATGACAATTATACTTCAAAGCTCCTTGCTAATCTCATTGGTTTATTTATTCCAAATAGTAATACTGAATTATTTTGTAGTGACACTGATGAATCTAACAGAGTACAATTATGATTTTTACTGCTCTGCGGGATTTTCTGGTATTCTCTTTACTATTTTGTACATCAATTACAATTTTTCCAAAATAGCAAATGGGTATGTTTTAATGTTCGGAATAATTCCGATAAAAGCTAAGATTGTTCCGATTGCCTATCTTTTGTTGATACAGATACTTATTCCAAATAGCTCAACTATAGGCCATCTATCTGGGATTATTACTGGGTTCTTGATTAAAAATGTGTTGGTATATTTAACAATTCCAAGAAAGGAGTGGATTAAAGAAACTGAAATTAAATTCAAAGGAATAATTGACTTTTTTAAAAAAAATCTTTTTTATATAGAAATCGAGAGTATTACTTCAGATAATTTAGAGGATTTAAACGAATTCGACAAGAAATTAAAAGATATATTTTGTGTAAGATGTGTATATAATTTATCGAGAAGAGCTAGAGGTAGAGGATCTCAGATAAATGAACAAGTAAATGAAGGCAATATTTATAATTTATGATTAATTTTACACAAATTTTTTTTAATAGGTAGATATTATAATCCCCCAAATTTTATACATTGGAATCTAAAAATAATTGAAATTTTTACATAATTTAGATAATTATAGACAATTAATAAAGTATTATTTAAAATTAACATCTGTTCGAAATATCCTTGAATTATCAGACATCGTATAATAACTCATTTTTATAATTATTTTCATAAATAAATTTTTCATCTGGATTCTTTGTTTTATAAAGACATGCTTTTTCAATAGAAGAATTATGCTTAAAACAATTGTTATTTAATGAAGCCTTGTGATTATTCAAATCAATATTTAAATATTTTTGAGATCTAATTACGGGTTTCCCATTAATAGAATTCAGAGTCATTGCTGTTTTAATCAAAAAACTAAAGACATTACAAAGATTTTCGTCGAAGTAATTAGGTTCAAAATTATTGTTATTAAAATCAAAATTAAAGTCTTCATCGAAAATTTCTTGTAATTCAATCATGAATTTGTTGAAATATCCTTTATTCATTTCAATATTTTCTTGCAAGATTTTGAGTTTTATTCTTTGTTCAATCATCGTATATTCACACACTTTTAATTTTTCATAATTTTTTTTAATTGCTTTAATTAAATCATTTATTGTGATATTTTTAAATTCATTTAGAGTAATTATTAAATTATGAAGGAGAGTCATAGCTTCTTTTGCCTGATTAATTTCTTCCGTTGTAAATTGTTCTTTCAAAGTTTCAAAAAATAATTTTATATCTTGATTTTTAGAATTAAAATAATCATAAAAAATTTTTATTTCATTTTCTATCTTATTCAGATTTTCAAGATTTTTCTTTGATTTGTTATTTGAACTGTTATGATTATTCTCTTTTAATTCCAAATTATTTAAGATTGATAGGAAATCGTTAATATACTTTTTATATACAGATTGAAAACAAGATTCAATGGGAGACAAAATAATACTTTCTTGTATAGATAAGTTCTCAAAATTAGACATATTACTTATATTAGCAAGAAACTTATTATGGCAATTGAAATTATCGAAATTGTTGAGTCCTTCGATTATTTTATTCATATCACTGTCATCTGATTTGTTGTGTATTTGGGTTAAGAAAGAATTGGCTATTCCAAAATGTTTGTTGATGTCTTTAGCATTTACTAAATGAGGTTCAGGCCTTTCGTATTTTATTAATATAAATTTTATATATTTTGTTATTCTAGAATTAAAACTATTGCTACTGTTGTTATTTTCATTTGAAATAGATTCAAAATTGTGTTCTTCTAGTTCAATTTTGTCATTATCAGAATCAATTACATATAATTTGTCTAAAATCGAAATTTCTATACCGAATCTGCTTAACTTTTCTTTAAATAAGGAAAATTTATTTGGGATTTCTATATTCGATATTAAAAATTCTATCTGAATATTTGGATGATGAAAAGACATAGAGAAAGACATATTTTCTGATATATTTGAATAATTATATAAAACAATTTATGAAAAATTAATATTTTCTGATTTACTTAGCTAAACTATTTATCAAAATATCGTATCAATTCATGACCATATAAATTCGACTTCGGAAACAATTTGTTCGTCAATGGTGGTGTATAAAGAACAGTCGTTACTTGTTTGATAAAATAATCATCAACATCAAAGTTTTTAATAATTTTAAACGGATCGTCTAAGCTATGATTCTCTTTTATCGATATTTCTTTTGAGGATTTCATTATTAATGGAATATCAAAGCTGTTTAGATCTAATTGATAAACATGATATTTTGATTTATAAAAATTTATCGCTTTTAAACTAATGGAAAATGAAATTAGACTCCAGCAAAAAATTTTGAGTTTCTTGTTAAATTTAATCATAAAAATTATAAATAAAATAAAAATTAATTTGAACAATAAATTAAATATCCTCAATACTGGTTTTTATAAATAATAAAACGAAAATTTAATGATACTTTTAGATTAAATAATAAGACTCTTTAATTTAGTTTTCATCGTTTTCCACAAGGACTTCCCTTCCTTGTTCATTTTCTAATTCCTCATCATTTCCGTTTTCCTCAGGATTTCCATAATTCTCAGAGAGGACATTCCTAGAACTTTTTGTTGATGCTTTATTCAATTTTGCTTGTGTTTGCCTCATTTCTTCTTCATCCTCTTGAATGGCCCTCTGATCGTTGTAATTTTCATATTCTAAATCAGCCACTTCTTCTCCTTCTCCAGTATTTTGGTTTTCAGTATTGTTATAATATTCCTCTTCTTTGTTTTTACCTTTTTTTCCTTGATATTTACTTAGAGAAATTTTTTTATTTTCAGAAGAATATTTGCTGGCTTTTGACTTATTGCCAATCGAATTTTTTACGCCATAAGAGGTATTAATTTCTGTCGCATATTTATATTTTATTTGAGAAGTAGATTTAGTTATGCTACTAATATTGTTTACACTTAGTGCAGTTTCTAAAATAAAGATATTCTAAATAAAATTTACTTGCTTTAGCTAATTTTTGTTCATTATGATATTGCTGAATCCTGTGTTGCCATTCTAAATCTTTTCTTTTATTCTTAAATTTTAATATAATTTTAGCAAGTTCTGTTTCTTTTTGTTTTTTCATTATTTCGAATTCAGTGTCTAATTTCTGTCTTAGTGCCGCTCTTTCTAAATTTTGCTTTTGAGTAAGGACATCAACCTTTATCTTTAATTTGTCTGCATTTTCTTTTTCGAATCTTTCAATCTCGATTTTTTCTAATTTTTCTCTTTTATTTTTTAAAAAATGAGCTTCATCATATCTATGATAGTAAATTAATAGTATACCTCTCCAATTTAACCAGTTCCGATTCGATTTTTTTTATATTAAGACAATCCGAAGAAAATTTTACTAATTTTGGTAATTTTTCTTCTTCCTTTTTTACAAATACTTCCAGTTCCTGTTGATGTCTTTGATTTATCTCATGTTCTGTCTCTTTCGCAGATTCATTAAAAAAATTGAGTTTTTGATCCCATTCTTGATTGAAAGAAAATATTTCGTTTAGATAATTTTCTTCCAACATTTTTAGTTCTGAATCGTGTTGACTTGTCAAACTATATTTTTTTTGTGATGTTAAATTTTTTTTAATTTCAGTTAATTTAGCTTTGATTTTTCCTGCTTCAAGGTAATTTCCTTGAGATGCTAAATTATCTTTGTCTATTGTTAAATTTGATCTATTATTTATTCAAACTTTTTATTTACATGTATTCCTCTATTTCTGTTTCGTTTGCATTGTCTATGTCAAAATTTTCATAATCCATTATAAGCAATTTATTAAATATATAGATACTGACAATAATTAATTCAATATAAATTTTTTTTAATTTTATTAATAATTCAACAAAGTTTCATACATGATTTCATATATTCTAATCAAAAATTATATTAAATATATTATATATCATGTTTTTTTAAGTGTTATAAAATCATATTAATTTAACTTAAAGATTTATCAACTGGATCACAATCGTTTCTCCTAGTGAGGACAGTCTTACATTTTTGGATTCTCTTTCCATCTCCAGGGTATTCCAAATTGCTGTCAACTTGAACATTGTTGAAACCGTTTTCGTAAGAAATATCAACATAAAATGTACTGCCAATAGTTTTTACTTCTTTGATCGTTCCTGGAGTAAAGTCTTGGTTAGACTTTCCATATGGAGGCAAAAAGTCAACTTTAGTTCCTACCTTAGGAGTTGGGAGCTCTTTATCATTTTTCTTTATTCTTAATAATTCTTCCTCTGCTGCCTTTTTAATTTTAGCGTCATCTTCTTTTAATGTTCTCATGCAATCCTTGAAGCAGTTATAATTTGCAATATTTTCTATAGGACTTATTTGATCGTCACATCTGATTTTACAGTATACACGAGGCATTAAACAATATTTGAGATTGGGATCATCCGACATAAATTCGCTTTTACAGAAGGTTTTTCTATCTTTCTCTGAGACTTGTTGGAGAATTTTATTCCATGTTCTTCTATTTTTTTGGGAGTCTTTAATTCTGTCCCTATTGAAATGGTTGTCTATCTCTATTCCACTAATATTGAAATCAGTTGCACCATTGGATGCAAATCCTATAGTACCTCTGTAGATATCACCCATTTTAGCTTCCAATATAACTTCATCCATTCTTAAATTATCAGATTGTAGTAAAACAGTTACAGCATCGAAATTCAATAAAATTGAAAACTTGTACCATTTTGTTAGAAATAGCTTTCTACGTGCTTGAGTAACAGTACTTAATTTTCCTTCAACTCTCTTAACTAGTCTAAGATTTGGTCCAATCCTATTATCCAAATTAAATTCTAATGCATAATAATTAACTATGTCTTGATATCTAAACAAAATTGCGTGAGTAAGCAATTGAGAAAACATCCAAGAGGCTCTGACTCTACCATTTACAAATTCGGTATTCTTCATTATAATATGTGTTCCATAACCATAATTAGAAACAATTTTTGTTTTATTTGAGATAGCCCATAATACTTTTTCTTGGTGGATAACAACTGAATCTATTTTTTGGTATGACCATCCCTCAGTAGGTACTTTATAAGATGTGGGATCTGGGAACACTTGGTATTTCTCTGAAAATTTTCCTTCGAAATCTTCTTTGAATTTTCCATAAATAGTAGGTCTTATTCCTAGTATTCTAAATGATCTTACGTATTGCCCTCTAGCAACCGAATCAACTCCAAATCCTTTTGTACCCTTATAAGTAGTTTGACTACCTTCGATTAAGAATTCGAACTCACCTCCCTGATCTGTTATCATTCCCCAATGTACTGCAGCAGGGCATATTGGACTCGTATCGGTGTATACTTCTTCTCCATAAACTATTTCATTTTTAACTTTAGAACAATTTTTAGGACATAAAACTAAAAATTTTTTTCCTACACTAGCAGACGCGAACTGGTTACTGTTTGCAGCTTCTGTACAGGTTATTTTAATTGGAGGAGTTGCTACTCTTGTAAGGAATGATCTATTTTCAGGACCACTCGTTATTGATAAACTTCCATCAGAACCAATAGATTGATTGTATATCTTTTTACCTTCCAATAGTTCAACAATTATATAACCGACTGTACCCTTTTCCAAAGTTCCTGCATGGTATGCTGCTTTACATACTGAAGAGTCTGGACCGTATATGTAACTACCGAAAACATTAATATCTTTTCTTATAGAGCAATCTTCATCACATCTGACTCTGTATCTCTGACCAGTGCTACCTTGGAATTTCTTATCTCTCGATGTAATTTCGCACGAAAGTCTAAATATACTATTATCCACTTGATTTGTTATTTGTGGACTAGGTGTTGATGCAACTATAGGGCTTAGTGTTCCACCTCCAACTTCCATAGTTCCTGTTTTAATAGTTGGTGAAGTAACAGTATTTGTAATTTCTGAGACTAAGTTTACTTCATTCACTAACGTTGTTACATTTTGATCTACCAATTTAGTTATTTGTTCTATATTAACGTTTTCTATTCCTGGAATATTTACTTCAGAAATCTCTTCTTTATCACAACCTTTTTTAGATTGATTTTCAGCATTTAAAGAATTGATATCAGGAGGATAAGGATCTGCCTCAGGAGGCATCTTGGGTGCTCCTGGATTTCCAGGCAAGGGAGCATTAGTACACGATGAAATACATGGTCTGTTGTCGACAGTAGAATTTTTATTTACTTTACTTGTAGATTTAGGCTTTCTTAGTGCACTATCAATAATTCCCGGAACGAGTGTAGGATCAAGAGCCTTATTGAAAAATTGAATAAAATTGATTATTCCATAGAAATAGTCCTGCTCATTAGTGGCATGTCGTCCAATACCTAATTTTGGGCAACTTTGAATGGTTCTCTTCTTTTTTTCAACTCTTTTTGGTCCACTAGCAAATGTAAAAATCGTCATTTTGTCCTTTTCATTTGATATATATACGACAGTCATTTGATTTTGTGGTATTTGTAAATCTGTATCAATTGAATCACTTCCAGTTAGACTTCCGACTATCAAATTATCTCTATCATCAACAAAAACATTAAATCCTCTATTTTCACTGCAAGAAAATAGGAAATTCCTTCCTTTAAAATCGGCCATTTTGAATTGCATAACCACAGTATAAGTTTCCATAGCAGGAAGCGGTTTATCATTGATTTGAATAGCTCCAGTATTAGAAAATTTATGTTTAGAATCATTTTCTAACCACTCCCACACAGGTTCTGGAATAGAAGTTTTTTCTTCTAAAAAGGAAGTGAATTTGTTTGTATTCCTTTTTAAAATTTTGTTAACAAAGTGAGAAGATTCTATCAATGACACTGCAGTAGATTTTTCTAAATAAATAGTTCCAGTTCCCATTTTAGCATAATTCATCATATTTTTCCATCCTGAATTTACGATTGCAAATGTCATAGATATGTTGTTAGGTCGATTGAAATTACCAGTCATAATACCATTAAGAAAACTTCCTCTATATTGAACTTGCCCCCATGTCTTAATCAAAACAAAAGTTCCCCCGTTAATTTTTATTACCCCTGAATGAATAGCAGCAAGACATATGTTCGAATCAGATGTGTAAAGACCAGTTCCCCATACTTGCCCACTTACTTTATGGCAATCAGCAGGACAAGTAACATAGAAAATACTTCCGGGATCTCCTCTGAAAACTATATTATTACCCATAGTCATGCATTTAACGGTAATGCTTTCCATACCGAGTTTTCCAAGTCTTGGTGGACCCACTGCTGGATCTTTAGGATACTGACTTCTACCTGAATAATCTCCTTCACCGTGACATCTCGCAACTAGATCATTACTATGGTCACAATTTAGATCTTTTGTTTTAACCTTGCAATTTCCCAAAGTGGTGTGAGTACTCAAGCATTCTAAGATTGCCATAACTTTTGTAGCGTCAGATTTTCCTCTTTTAAATCTTTTTTGGTCTTCTAGGACACCAGATTTGTATCCCATTTTCTTACAAGCTAAATCGGCTGTTTTATCAGTTGCTCCTAATCCGCAAATTGTACCCCACTCTTTCATAAAATATTCTATTCTTCCTACTGTACCATCGAAATCATTTTCAACGTTTTCTAATTTTACGGTTCCATTTTCGATCAATTTGTTCGTATCATAATTTATGTTTGTGCATAAAAGTATGGCATCATAATCTCTTCCGCATTCACCTTCGTCCGCAATTTTTTTGTTGCATTCTGCAAATTTTTTGTGATAATCTTGGCACAATAAATCTGAAAATATTGCAGTCATATTTTGAGATCCACAATAATTTTCTCCATTATATCCATTGCAAGAAATATCTTCTTCCCATTTACCGTCATTAAAGCCAAGTTCTCTGCATATCATTCTTGCTGATGAGAGGTCAAGCCTTCTGTTACAAATTGTTCTCCAAACACCATTAATTCTAATTTCGAGTCTTCCTTCATATGATAATTTACCATTATGATCTAATATACGGAAATCTTTTTCAACAAGATCAGGATTGTCCACTTTTGCAACTGTAAAACTTTTTTTTACATTAGTAACTGCAGTTGATACTGTGATATTTTTTTTCCTATCAGGTCTAGCACCTGGTGCAATACCGTAATATTTTAGTCCAGGGTAAATTGAAAGAGAAATTATTCCTCCATATTCTGAAATAGCATTATCGACCATAGCTGCAAGACATATAGGAGTGTTTTCAGGATGAATACCCATTCCAATTACGATTCCAACAAACCTATGACAATTAGCAGGACATCTAGCTATTATATTCATATAATTTATGTTAGCTGTAGGTAGATTATCTCCGAATATAATTTGATCAGGTGAAGGATTTATCATTTGTTGATCGCATTCTAAATCAAGTACATTTTCAAGTTCTTCTGGTGTTATCATACCTCCTTCAGGGTTGTTCAAATCGACATTTCCATCAAAATTTATTTTTGCATCATCTACTGCATCTAATGTAATCTGAGGTAAATTTTTTCCGAAATTTACTAGTTGCTTAAACATATCCTTAAGCTTAGGATTAAAGTTACCATCGTTAAGAATAATATTTTTATTTTCTTTTAGGGGGCTTACAGTCCCGTTTGTATCAAACATATAAACTAAATTACCGGGTCCAAAATTTGCACTTTTTAAAGGCCATTGTCTCAATTGATTAGACAAAGGCTGTGCGATTATAATATATTCAGGTTTCCAAGTAGAAGATTCTTCTAATTTTAAATTAAATCCTGTCAATTCACCAACATCATTCAAATAAAATTTTTTAGTCATTTTGCTTGCGTTAACTAAACCTTTATCAGAAAACATAAGATAATCGGAGGATCCTTTTTTTCCTGCAATAGATACTAAAACTGGAGATGTTGTTGCAGAATCGATAGGATCTCCAGTTTTTATAGTCACATCATATTCTGTATCTCCGTCAGGAATTAAATCTACCATGCAAGAAGCATTATAACCCGTTATTGCTGAACAAGGTCCCATTTTTGTAAGACATCTGAAAGTGAATTTATTAGGACCCTTTGAGATAGTAATATCCTGACAGCGATAAATACCTTCTGAAATAAAAACGGTAAGCTTGTTTAAAATTCCTATATCCTTGTCTTTAAACTTTTCTTTTTTAGTTTTTGAAGTGCCCAAAGCAATTGTTTTGGTATCTAAAGCACCTAATGATCCAAATACTTGTATCGATATATTTGGAGCTGTAACTGACTCTGGTAAACTACTTGCTTTAAGCTCTACTTCGTATTTAACTATTCTTTCTTTATCTTCTTCTGATTTGCAAAATCCCCAGTTAATATTTCCTGCTTCTTTATTGAAAACCCATGCAGGATCATTGGCCATCGACCTAGTCCAACACCACTCACGATCACATTTAGTGATATTAAGAGTAAGAACAAAAATCAAAACAAATATTAAATTTCTTTTTGCTTTAGTAAGCTTCATTTAACAAAAATTATTATTTAATCAAGATCAAACAAATGAAAAATTTTTAATATTTAAATAATAAAATTTGGTTAATTTATATTTAATTTTTATTTTATGAATAATTCTATCATTTTTGACAAAGCTATTAGTAAAATTGACACAGAAGAAGAAAATAAAAATACGCTTAATAACACATCAGAAAAAATAAATTTATTATTGAAAGAAAGTAAAAAGGAAGATTTAATAAAATTTATCATTAATAAATATGATGAAAATTATTTTGCGAAGAATGAAATAAACGAATTCTTTTCAATAAAAACAAAAAAAAATAAAGATTCTTGGGAAGAAACAACATCATCAAAAATGAAAGAGTTTAGTAGTACAAATATTGGAATGGAAAAGAAATCAAGATTAAATTTCGATATTATAAAATCATTCGCTTTTAAATTTATGTATGTAGGTAAAAATTATGATGGGTTAGTTTTTCAGAATCACACAAAAAATACCGTTGAAGAACATATTTTAAATGCTCTGAAAAAGGCAAATTTGATTGAAAGTTTAGAAAAATCTAATTATTCGCGATGTGGAAGAACTGATGCTGGTGTATCAAGCACTGGGAATGTTTTTTCTGTAAATCTCAGATATAAAGCGAATCTTGATTATATTAAAATAATTAACAACCTGTTGCCTAATGACATTTGCATAGTAGGAATGGCAGAAGTGGATAAAAGTTTTGATGCAAGATTTTCATGTTTGTACAGGGAATACAAATATTTTTTCTTAAGAAAAAACATGAATATTCAAAAAATCAAGAAAGCATGTGCAAAGTTAGAGGGTATCCATAATTTCAAAAATTTTTGTAAAATAGATAAATCTGATCCAAATTATCTTACAAAAAATTATGAACGAAGAATTTTTGAGTTCTCTATCGAAAAATTAGAAAACCCCTTCTTCCCTACTAGTGGAGGAAACACGTACAAAACAATCTCAGAGAATCCACATTACGAATTTTATGTTGCTACAATTAAAGGATCTGCTTTTCTATGGCATCAAGTTAGATGCATGATTGGAATACTATTTTTAATAGGAAGAGGGCAGGAGGATGTTGAAATTATTGAAAAAATGTTAGATGTTAATAATGCTTATATATACAATTATGAAATAGCAAGTGAAATACCTTTGATTTTGACAGATTGTCAATACGAATTCGTCCATTTTGACAATAAAAAGGAGAACTATGCTGATAGCTTTTTTAATATATCTACTATTTATCAAGAAAATGTTATACATATGGCTATGAATACTTTTTTTATAAGATCGATTATCAAACCTTTAAACTTTACTAGTGATGAACAAGCTTTGGATGATTTTGAAAAAAATCATAGGCGCAAGAAAAATTACACAAAAATGTTAAATCATAAAACCAACAGACTTAATAATAAAAAACTCAACTAAAATTAATTTTTACATTTGATTGATATATTTTTTAAAAATTTTTGTAAATCAGCAAAGGACTTCTGAAATACAAATAAATTTGTTCATAAATGAATTAATTTATTTTAAAAAATTACAATTTTTTAAAAGAAAATAGAATAAAACATATCCTTAAATTGATCATAAATTAATAGAATTAAATTTCTTCTAAAAATATAGGAATTAATTTTATTTTTAAGAAGATATCTTAATCATCATCTCCGAAATCCATCATCGGATTCATGTACTTTTTATCTCTTACATGTAATGCAGTTGAATTCTAATTTTTGAATATTTTAATAAATTAATCTTACATAATAATTCACTATTTTATCTTTTCCAAACTCAAACATATCGTTGTAAATTTCTAACAAATGATCTCTGAAATCGAAAATTGAATCCGGATTGGAATGAACATACCATGCGGTATAACCAACAATACTAGCAATAGAAATTCTAATTAATATACTAATTATAGAGTCTTGTCTTTTGTTTACACTATATATTGGCAGGAAAGAATCAATCACTCCTTTGGAATCATCAAATAAGTTGGGGAAAATCCAGAAGCTTATTCCGAAAATAAAGAATAGGCAATATACGATATATCTGACTATAATCAATACAACTAATGCAATTAGTAAAATGTAGGACACCCACCAAATACCTATTTTAACTTCAATAGGCCAAACTGGGAAGAGACAAGCCATAATAACTCCAAAAATAGCAAAAAATAACCAGAAGTATGTTTTTTTCTGCGATCTTATTACATTAATTGCATAAAAAAAGTTCGGGTCGAAAGATTCGAAGTTAATTTTTGAACTCTTTTTTTTAACTTCACTGTCATCACAGCAATCATCAGACTCTTCAAGTGCAATCAGACGTTTAGGAAATTTAATCTTTCCTTCAGTTTTTGGTCTTTCAGCTTTAGAAAGAATATCCCAATCATGTATTTCTTTATAAACCAATTGCAATGCTTTATCCGATTTAGGGTCTATATCCAGTTTGAGAATTTCATTTATTCCTTTTGCTAGAAATTCTATATTATCAGTAAAAGCCTTTTCTAAATCTTTTCCTCTTACATAATCTGTTCTAGTATGTCCATATGTTGCGTTCCTGATCTCGATCTTCGATATATCCTCAAATTTGATAAATAGATCTGATAATTTTTGATATGTTTCGTCATCTTCTTGGTCTTGTGTCATTTTGTTTTTATCTGCCGTAGTCATAAAAATTAATAATAAAAAAATTAAAAACTAATAAATATTAATTAGTTTGTCAAAAACTTTTATTTAAAATTTAAATCAATGAATGATATGATGGGCAATCCACAACAAATAAATCCTGAAGTTCTCAAAAAGGAAAAGGAGCTTTTTTCAAAGATAAAAGATAATTACAGAACAATTCAACAGAGAACTAACATCATCAACGAGTCACAACTTGAGAGTTTGAATTTGAATCTAAAAACGACTCATAAATTTTTTACTCCGGAAAATTTAATTACAAAAAATCCTAAAGGTATCGATCAATTGTATGCGCTTGTAGTAAACATGAAAAAAGAGCTTAGCGAGAAAGTACCAGACGATAATATGGCAATAAATTTTTTATCTAACCAGGGTATTACTTTGACAAAAATAGAAAAGGAAATTGCCGATTTGAAAAATTATGTCCAGACTAGATACGACTTAACAACAGATATGAAAAAAATTTCTGTTTCCGAAAAATTCTTTTTTGGTGACGAAAAGTTCTTTCAAAATACCCAAACTATGTCTTTAAGGAAGGCAATTAACGAGACAGTTCAACATTCCCAAAAAATTAAAAAAAATAAAAAAGTTAGCGGAATTAGCTTCTACCAAAAAATGATTGGATTACAGTTTGAAGATGTGAGAAAATTAGAGACGACCGCTAGAATTTCTGATGATGGAATGGGGGAAAATCAAGGCTATATTCCTGGTCACATCGGATTTAAATCTGGTTTCTCTACAAACAGAAAAGGATATGAATCATCTTCTTTTTCTAAATCTACTCATACTATGAATAGTTTTACTCCAATGAAGAACAAAAATTTTTCTAATAACATCATAGGAATGAAAATCGGTAATCATTCCGCTATGAAGCAGATCGATAATACAAATGCATCCAGCCTCATTTTAAACAATTTAAGAAAAACAAGAAACATATTAAATTTAAATCAAGATGAATCAATCATTCAAGTCTTTGATGCATATTTTGAGAATATGAAATCCTATTTTTACTATAAATCCAAAAACGAAATGGTTACAGATAATAACAATTTTATTTTCAATCCTAGTGAGATTTCAAAATTTAATTCTTCTACTAACAAGTCGAATCTCTATCCTCTAATTTATAGTATTAGTGGTTTAATTAATTATTTCAGTCAAGTGAATAAAGATAATTCTCGTAAAAACTTCTTTGATTTATTCATACATCAAATCACTCCAAGCAACTTTTATTCCTGCAACACAATGGAACTAACAGTTAACGAAATGTTAAAAAATACAACCAGCTATTATGAGCAAGAATTCTTAAGAAAAGTATTAAACTTATCAGGAGAAAACTTGATTCGAATCGAATTAAATAATATTGATTACTCTACAAAACTTAGAGCAATCGAAAATTATGTAAATTCAATCATTTACGGAAAACTTCTGATTTCTTCTTCCGACAGAAACATCGAAGAGATTGAAAAATTAAAGTTATGGGGGATAATTTATTATTTATTAAGATGTGGTTTAGAAGAAGAATGCCTAAAATTTATTGTCGAAAACTCAAAGAATTTTTCCCATGATATTGAAATCTCTTATTTCCACAGTATTTTGAACCAAATAGTCAGAGATACTCCTATAAATTTAGATTTATATGCTCAAATCATGGATGGTATAAAAAATAAAAGTGAAAGCGAAATTAATCCCTTCCGCCATTGCTGCTATGTTCTTGTCACAAAAATTAGCCAAACTGTAAATGAATCGATCTTAGAGAATTTAGAAGATTACATATGGTTTCATCTGAAATTAATTATAGAAAGTAATAATTTCAACAAATTAAAGGAAGAAAATTTTTTAAACGCGAAATTCTACACTCTTAAAGAGTTTCAAGATTACATTAGAAGAAGTGCCCCTGATAATTTTGAATCTTCATCTAATCAAGTTCAATTAGATTATGCAAAATGTTTGTTTTCAATATTATTATTTGAAGATGGCTTAAATAGTTTGGGCAAATCAGATGAAAATTTGGTGGATACAGTCAATATTTCTTTGATATTGAAAGAATTAAGGCTACTTAGGAATTTTCACACAATCGAAAAAAAAAATGTATATTAATCATCACTAGTTCATGATGAAAATGACTATATAACAAATAGATGTGTAGAAACATTCGCTGAGACTTTTATGAATTCAAGAATGTTTCCAGTTTTAAACTATCTGAAATGCATTTATAAAGGAAATTTATTTGAAAAAATAAGTAATATCATTAATAATACTGGAAAATACAAATATTTACTGAATCCAGAAGAATCCTTCTTTGTAATCTCTAGAGACAAAAAAATAAATTTGTTAGATTTATTGGGGGAAAAAGGAATTACAAGTCTTGTCTCTCAAGTTGTAAGAGATTCTATTCATACTTCAACTGAAAATAGATCAAATTATGAAACCGTTATTCTACTAGCTAAGAAATTTAAAATGTATAATGAGTTACTAGAGTTGATTATAAATGACTCAGTTGAAATACTTACACTCAAGACTCCTAAAAAAATTTATAAATCTCAAATCCATTTGAAAGCGAGTTTAGTTAACAAATTTCATACAGACTTGATGTACGATGTCAAATTTTCTCAAAAGTACAAAAGTATTTTAGAAGAAATTGGTGGAAATATTTCGAATTTTGAAAACTCATTTAGAATAAATTTCAAATATCTGCGTCAATTAGAGACTATTGAAACGATTTATGAATTAATAAACACAAACATGGAAAGCAAAGCCCTAGATATGTTCAACAAATACGTTTCGTTGATCCCCTACAAAAATGACAAGGAAATCGCACAATTTATGAACAATGAATATGTTTACATTAATGACCTTATGAAAAATATTTATCCTGATGTAATTCATTTTTTAATATTTAGATTTTATATTTGCTGTTTTATCTTCTTTCCAACAGGATAACAGAACTTAACACCAGTTTCAATCTAAGGAGAAATGAGTAAGAATATTATTTATAAAATTTAGAAATATTCAAAGTGTCAAAAATGAAATCGATCAGTATAAAGCTTTCATTTCTAATATTTCGCATTTCGTTGAGAAATTATCATGCTATAAGGTCATCAAGACAGCTGACAGATATAAGGAGATTATGAGACTGATTAATGATTTCACTTTGAAATATTAAATAAATTAAATAAATAAAAACTTTTAATAAATTTTAGATTTATTATTTTTAATATGTTGTATTAAAGTATTAATCAAATTATTTAAAAAATTTAATTTATATATAATATAACAATGAAGATTAGATTTTGTTTAAGGTTTATGGATATATTAAAACTCTATAAATCTAAAATATTATTTAGAATTACTAAATAGTTATTACATTAAATTTTTAAAAGAATCCATATTTACGTATTTATTGTCGAGTATAGTAAATAATTATAAATCGCAGTAAAATCAAGTCGTATATCTATTTAGGTTATTTTATTTTAATTGGCAACTCTTTCTTTAGATTTATTTTCACAATCTTTTTATATTCAAAAAAAATATTTAGAATATTTAATTATAAATGAAAAATGTTAATTTAAACAAACAAATTTCAAGCAAAAATTTCAAAGAGACTTCAACTAGAATTATTTCAAAATCAAACATTTTGACAGAGAATGTACCTACTCTCTCAGAAGAAATTGAAAACCTGAAATCAATTTATTATCAGTTAGAATTTCTAAATCTTAAATTGGTCGATACTTTTTCAAATCAAAAGAATTCAGCCGAAGAAATGTTTTACGAAAAAATTGATGAGATAATTAAAATAAGAGAATCAAATTTCAATATTTTCAGCCAGATCAACCACATTAAAAATATTTCTAAGGTAGAAGAATATCTTGGAACTTTGTACTCGAAAATTCACTCAATTGAATCTAAAATTGCAAATGTTTTAGAAAACATAAATGATTTCAAATTGAATATAAATTATGGGTTAGATAGATTATATTTAGAGGAAAACATTGTTTGTGATGAACACTCTATGATAAAGAATTTAGAAAACACCACACAAAGTTTGATTAATGTTATGTCCTTAAACAAAGATAAATTTACAGAAATAGAAACCCTGAGAGAGAATTATTTAGCATTTATCAATTTGATACAAGAGGAAAATTTAAAAATTGAAAAGATAAAACATATTTTAGAATATAAAAAGGAGGAAGTTTTAGAAGAGACCGTAAATAAAATTACACTCAGAGTACGTGAGGATAATGGTTTTCTTGATGAAAATTTATTTAATTAAATATTAAGAAATGCAATAGTGTTTTTAAAATTATAAAAAAATGTATGCTGAAATTTTTTCTTCTTATTCTAGATTTTTATCATATAAATTAAATAAATCGCTTTTCAAGAATTATATAGATTAAATGCAGAAATTATCCCTGAATAATTTTTGAAATTAGTTCTGGTGATGAAATTGTCAATATTTTCTTTTCTCAAATTGGGATGATCAACGTAATTATTATTAATGCTGATGAAACTATCTCTAGTTTTTTTCAAAAGAGATTCTCTATTGATCACTCCTCCTCCGATTATAATTTTTTCTGTAGATAAGATATACAGTAAACTGAGGCAAAGCTGTCCTAAGTAATAAGAAATGAAGTCCCATATTTCATCATCATCAGAAACATCTGAACATTTATCAACATTTTCTAAATTTTTTCTTTCTCTGATGGCATTATTTGATATCAAACCCTCTAGGCAATCCTTATGTATTGGACAATTTCCTGGAAAAGTATCCTTAGGGTGTCTGGCAACTGTGATGTGACCAACATTTGGATTGAGGACTCCTTCTAATACTCGCCCGTTTGAAACGATTCCAGCTCCAACTCCTGTTCCAATAGTAATATACACTAATGAATCAACACTTATTTATATAAAATTATTATACCTGTGATTTCCTAATTTGAGTTCCAAAAATGCTGCACAACTCACATCTAAATCTACTATCACTTGTTCTGGAGATATTTTCAAATATTCTGCAAATGTTTTTACTACATTAAAATCTTTCCATCCTAATTTAGGAGTGTTTAGAATCATTCCGTAATCCCTAGACTTTTTATTTAATTCAATTGGTCCAAAATTTGAGATGTATACTTTTTCTATTTGATCAGAATTAATATCACTATCTTTGTATATATAACTAGTGATTTCCTTTACAGTTTCGAATGGATTTTTTCTAGTTTTGAGTTCTTTAATTTTGATATTTCCTGATGTAATCATGTCTTTTATCTGATTTACATCATTATATAATGGAGCAATAGCGACCTTGACATTAGTACCACCGATCTCCATTCCAATTACTACTTTTTGAGAATTCTCCATGTTTATTGTAAAATAATTAATATCTGTAAAAATATTATTTTAAAATATAGAATTTTCGAATAAAATGAAATCACTGATTAAATGGGGATTGGGGATTGGGGATTGGGGATTGGGGATTGGGCCCAATCCCCAATCCCCAATCCCCAATCCCCAATCCCCAC
>Ga0169931_10005965_pt1 | contig 18484 bp, 18 predicted proteins | sample Kivu_15m_20L_FD_129675 | JGI IMG/M metagenome (GOLD analysis project Ga0169931, IMG submission 129675) | Freshwater microbial communities from Lake Kivu, Western Province, Rwanda to study Microbial Dark Matter (Phase II) - Kivu_15m_20L... | ecosystem: Environmental > Aquatic > Freshwater > Lake... | reverse complement strand
TGATAGTGTCAAAAAACTTGAATATCTAGAATCTCCCACTTGTACCAAAATTATTAGTGGCAATTTAATGGGACTTGAAAATGGGAATTATATTAACTTTGAAGAATCTAGTCACTCAACAGATGCTTATAAAGATGGTGAAAAATTTAAAGTAATGAATGTTGACTCAAAAACGGGAACATTTGAAATTCTTGGACATGAAAAACCTGACATGACAAAATCTGTTCGTTGGGGTCTAGCAAAAGATGATGTAACACCACAAGATATCTTTCGTCTAACCAAAGGTAGTGCAGATGATAGAGCTATTATTGCAAAATATTGTATACAAGATTGCAATTTAGTTCATCATTTAATGAATAAGATAGATGTAATTACTGGATACATAGAGATGGCTAAGATTTGTAGTGTACCGATAAGTTTCCTTGTATTACGAGGTCAAGGAATTAAATTAACCAGTTTCATTGCAAAAAAATGTAGGGAAAAAAGAACATTAATGCCTGTCATTGAAAAAGGAAATAGTAATGATAGTTATGAAGGTGCAATTGTGTTACCTCCAAAATGTAATCTTTATTTAGATAATCCTGTTGCTTGTTTAGATTATTCATCACTATATCCATCATCTATGATTAGTGAAAATTTGTCACATGATAGTAAGGTTTGGACAAAAGAATATAATTTGACGAATGAATTAATAAAAGAAACAGGAGAAAAAGATGCGTCAGGAAATTTTATTTACGATAATTTACCTGATTATGATTATGTTGATGTAACTTATGATACATATAGATGGATTCCAAATGCAAGAGGAAAAGCAATTAAGAATGTGAGTGGTAAGAAAATCTGTAGATTTGCTCAATTTAAAGAAGGTAAAGCAATTATGCCTTCCGTGTTAGAAGAATTATTGGCAGCAAGAAAAGCAACAAGAAAATTAGCAGAGGCAGCAGAAGACCCTTTCCTTGCAAATATCCTTGATAAAAGACAACTTGCTTATAAAGTAACAGCGAACTCATTATATGGACAATGTGGTGCGAAAACAAGTACATTTTATGAAGTAGATGTAGCGGCATCAACAACCGCAACTGGACGCAAATTACTTACTTATGGTAAAAGAATTGTTGAAGAAGTTTATGGAAATGCAATGGTTGAAAGCAAAAAATATGGTTTTGTTAATACGAAAGCAGAATATATTTATGGAGATAGTGTGGCTAACTATACACCGGTATATGTAAGAGAAAATTATGGAGATATGGTAATATGTACAATTGATGATTTAGGAATAAGATATGGTATACATAATAATGGAATATTATGGAATAAATGTAATGAATATGGAAAAGAAACAAAAGAAGTATGTGAGTTAAGACCAAATGTAGAAACATGGTCAGATAAAGGATGGACAAAAATTTATAGAGTAATTCGCCATATTTTAGCACCGCATAAAAAGATGATAAGAGTTGTTACACATAAAGGAGTTGTTGATGTTACAGATGATCATTCTCTAGTATTAAATAATGGAAGTGAAATTTCACCAAAAGATGTAACTATCGGAACAAAATTATTACATAAAAGTATTCCTGAAGAATTTATAAATGAAAAAAATACAAGTTTTGATGATAGTATAGATAAATGTAAAAGTTGTGTTCATGTTTTTCCAAATGATATTGTTAATGAAATTCATAAAAAATATAAAGAAATATGCGATTTCGATAATTCTATATGTGATTGCTTTTTAACAAAAAATCAATTACATGCTGCAAAATATTGGATGAAACATTGTAATAATTCAGAGTTTAGTTTATTTATAAAATGTGAATTTACTGATTTAAATCGTGTATTAATCGAAAAATATTATGCTAATATGAATATATTACCATTACAAGCATATAGTAGTGTAATTCAACTTCATGAAATCGAATATCCTAAGGGAGAATATGTATATGATTTAACAACTGATAATCATCATTTTGCAGCAGGTGTAGGTAATATTATTGTACATAATACAGATTCAGTATTCTTTACATTTAATTTAGCAACTCCAGATGGAATTCCAATTAGAGGAAAAGATGCTCTAGAAATTACGATTGAAATTGCAAGAGAAGTTGGTCATTTAGCATCAAAGTTTCTAAAACCACCTCATGCTTGGGTGTATGAAAAAACATTAATGCCATTTTGTTTATTATCTAAAAAACGATATGTAGGTATGTTATATGAAGACAAACCAGAAAAACCAAAGCGAAAAAGTATGGGTATTGTATTAAAAAGAAGAGATAATGCTCCAATTGTAAAAGATATTTATGGAGGCATTATTGACATCTTGATGAAAGACCAAAATATTGAAAAAGCAATGGAATTTCTAAAATCTTGTCTCAAAAATATGGTTGATGAAAAAGTTCCTCTTGATAAATTAATTATTACAAAATCTTTACGAAGTGGATACAAAAATCCTCAGCAAATCGCTCATAAAGTTCTTGCCGATAGAATGGGTAAAAGAGACCCTGGAAATAAACCAAGTGTAGGTGACCGTATTCCGTTTGTATATATTCAAACAGATAATAAAAAAGCACTACAAGGTGAAAAAATAGAACATCCAAATTTTATAATTCAAAATAAATTAAAACCAAATTATGCATTCTATATTACAAACCAAATCATGAAACCAGTACAACAAGTATTTGCTTTAGTGTTAGAAAATATACCAGCATATAAAAGACAAATACCATCCTTACAAATGAAAATAGAGGAATGGATAGATAAAATTGAAGATAATGATAAATTACAAAAGAAAATTACTGATATTCGAAATAAAGAAGTGAAAAAATTATTATTTGATGAATTTCTTACACAAATTGATAATGCCACTAAAAAAAATCAAAGTATCTTAACATTCTTTAAAAAAACATAATCAATAATAAAATAAAATATAATATTATATTTATTAAATAATAAATATTTTTTTTATTTATCTACTATATAATGTCTTACCCAAATATTAATTCTTTGCCGACTGAACATACTATTAATTTAGAAAATGGTTATACGAGTACAATAAATTATACTTATGCAAATGGAGAACTTGCATCTGTTGTTTGTGATACTTATTATAATAATGTTTTACAAAGTGAAACGAAAGATACATATACTTATAATGGAAATTCTGAAACAGTTTCATGGGAAACTACAAATAAGATATTTAATACAAGTTCTTCTGGAACATATAGTACCGATTTTTAAAAATAATATAAAATAAAATAAATTATATTATTTTTTATTCACTATCACTATCAATATTTTCTACAAATTCATCTGAAAAATAACTTTCCAAAGAAACATCCGATTCAGAATCTGGTGAATCTATATTATTTTCTTCTATATATTTATTTAAATCAGTATGAAATACATGAGAAGAGTTTGGTTTTAAATCAAGAAGACCATGTTGAATAAGATTATTATGGTCATCACAAGAATTAAATTCTTCATATTCAAAATCAAGATTGGAAGATACATAATCACTAAATTCTCCACAATAATTTTTACTTGGAAATGTATCAAATTTCATTAAACATTTTATAAATTTTTTGAAACTTTTAATAAAATATAATTTGGTTTCTTCATAACCAGAATTACAATCAACAACTAAAATACTACAATTTTCAATATGTATAAATAATAATTCATTTTCGTCAACTTGTCCAATCATCTGATATTTTGTACCAATATGATTTTCAATAAATTGTAATAAATTTGAATCTTCCACATTTTTACCATCTTGTAACACTTTTAATATCGGAAATAAAATATCATAATCTAATTCCAAATCAGGGTCAAACTCATCATTATTACATTTTTGATTCTCTTTCCATAACAAATAATTAGGAATAAAATCATCATTTATTTTATCTTTATCATACCATACTTCTATATCAAATGTATCACTTAGATTATTATCTAAATCTTCTAATTTTACTCTTTTCCCTTCAAATCCTTCTTTATATTGTTTTGCAAAATGTATATAATTTTTTATATTTCTAGTTTTTTGTTCATGAGTAATAATAACCATAAGATTAATAGATTATATTATTTTGTTTTTAATTCTATTTACTAATTATTGTATGTAATAATTTCTATTTGTAATTTTTTTTAAAATATAACTACCAGAAACAAACCACATTGTTACAATTGTATTTGAACCTTCACTAATCATCCACCGTAATGCAATACACTGTGGCGTTGATACAATCAAAGGTGAAAAGAATAATCCACTGAAAGATAGATGAGTACAATGATAAGAATAGAGATGAGATGATGCAAAGTGCAAGAGAATCCATAAAATATAAAAACCAAATAAATTAAAAATCAAATTAATAGAGTATTTAATAGGTATTACAATCGAATTTTTAATATCAGATAATGTTAATTCTTCTGGATAAAGTTCATGATTCATAAATACCTTTATTTTATTTATTAACGAATATTTAAATAAATAAAATGTTTAATTATATTTTATAATTTAATTTTAATTACTATTAATTATTTGATTCATTTGAAGAAGAATTTGGTTCTAATAATGAAGAAATATAACTACTTAAATCATTTGTATTATGAATTGGGTTATTAATATTACCGATAGGGAGGTCAAAAGAGAATACAATTTCATTATCATGAATACCATCAATATTTAAGTTATTAAATTCTTGAGAATTTTGAATAAGATTTTGATAATAATTATTTAATCGATTTGATAATGATGCGATTGGTGGTACAGATACTGAATTTCTTGTATTATTATTATTATTTTCATTCAAATTTATTGAATTCTCTTGCGTCTCTTGATTTATTGTTGAGGAACTTCTAATAATATTCCCTCGACAGAGTGGACAAGTATTATGTTGTCTTAACCAAGATAAAATATTGAATGGAGTAAAACAATGACTGCAATTATGTAGTCGTAATACAATTGAATTGCCTGTAAATTCTTCACGACTAATAGGACATTCAGTATTTAAAGGATTTTGAATGGAATGAAAAATGACAAGTTCAGAGTTTTGAGAAATTTGTTCAGATGATAATCCATTTTGATTTTCATTTCGATTTAATCTAAAAGAAGGAACAGAATTATTATTTCTATTTTGATTATTTTGATTATTTTGATTATTTTGATTATTATTACTATTACTTGTATTGGAGTTTGGATAAAAAGTAGGAATAAAAAAACTTCTTCTTGGATAAGAATTATGAATAATAGGTTCTTGAATAGTAGATTGTTGAAATCTTTGAATATTATTATTTAAAATAATTAATTCTCTAAATCCTCTTTCAAATAAAGAGAACATAATATTAGATTGATTTGAATAAGAACGAAAATGTTGGAATAATTCATAATAAGCATCTTGAAAATTTATATGATTCATATTTCTTCGTAAAGAATTATCAAATTGTTCCATTTTGTACTATAATATATTATTTTTAAAATATGTTTAAATATTTGAATTCATAATAATATAATAGAACAATGTTTCATGAAAGTGTAGGTTTTGAAAAATATAAAGATAAAGGATTAACAGGATTATCGAACCTTGGAAATACATGTTTTATAAATTCTTGTATTCAATGTTTATCTCATACATATGAATTAAATGATTTTTTATCACAAAATGAAGGAAATTATAGAAAACAATTAAATAATAAGCCAGATTCATTATTATTAATAGAATGGGATGAATTAAGAAAGTTAATGTGGAGTCAAAATTGTACGATATCACCAGGTCGTTTTATAACTACAATTCAAAAGATAGCTAAAATAAAAGAGAAAGAATTATTTACAGGATGGTCTCAAAATGATTTGCCAGAGTTTTTATTATTTTTATTTGATTCATTTCATAATGCATTAACGAGAGAAGTAATAATGGATATAAAAGGAGAAATAAAAAATAAAAAAGATGAAATGGGAAAGGCTTGTTATGAAATGATGAAAAATTTATATACAAAAGATTATTCAGAATTTTTGAATTTATTTTTTGGAATACATGTATCAGCGATTACACCAATTCCTACGAATCCAAGTTCGATTGAAGAAGATTTTCAATTTTTGAGTGTAAGACCAGAGCCATTTATGATCATAAATTTGCCAATACCAACAAAAGAAGAATCAAAAAATAAAGATAAAAATATAACATTATTTGATTGTTTTGATAAGCATTGTGAGAAGGAAAAGATGGAGGAAGAAAATGCATGGTTTAATGAGAAAACAAATAAAAAGCAGGATGTAAATAAAAGAATTTTATATTGGAGTTTACCGAATATAATGATAATAGATTTAAAAAGATTTATATTTAGTTATAATGGAGATTGTAAAAAGAATCAAGTATATATAGATATACCGATAAATAATGTGAATTTTTCAAAATATGTGGAAGGATATAATAAAGAGAAATATATTTATGATTTATATGGAATATGTAATCATCATGGAAGTGTACATGGTGGGCATTATACGGCGACAGTAAAGAATGCAAATGGGAATTGGTATAATTATAATGATACAATGGTGAAAGAGATAAAAATAACGGAGGATATAATAACAGGAAATACGCCATATTGCCTATTCTATAGGAAAAAAAAATTACTGTAAATATATATAGAATGAGTGTTGCATATAATACAATGTCTGGAATTCAAGGGGACCCATTAAGTTATTTAAGTCAAGCGGCATCAGCTAGTAAAAAGGAAATAGATAAAACGGGTGCATTTACAAGATTAATAATATTAGGAACTTTTATAGTAATTATAATTCTTTATTATGTTTTATTTTCATCTTTAGGAAAAGGAAATGTGGAAACAGGACCAATTGTAGAAACAAGTGGAAAAAGAGTTTTAGAAGTAATTCTTTGGAGTATATTTTTGTTACTATTAATAATAAATGGTTTTCAATATTTTTTTAATGTAAATTTAACTGCATCAATTAGTGATTTATTTACGAAGGAACCAAAAATAGATTTAAAAATACAAAAGCCAGAAGAAGCACCGGTTGCAGAAATGAAGTTAGTAAAAGAAGTGTATAATATACCTGATAATAAATATACATATGATGATGCGAAAGCCATATGTCAGGCATATGGAGGGAATATAGCGAATTATGAGCAAATAGAATCGGCCTATAAGAAAGGTGCGGAGTGGTGTAATTATGGTTGGTCAGATAATCAAATGGCTTTATTTCCAACACAACAAAAAACATGGGATAAGTTACAAACAGTGGAGGGTCATGAGAATGATTGTGGAAGGCCAGGAATAAATGGAGGGTATATAGATAATTCGAATGTGCGTTTTGGAGTAAATTGTTATGGAAATAAACCATTTATAACACCAGCAGAATCGAATAAGATGCAAAATGCGCCATATTATCCGGAAAGTATGAAAGATATAGAGTTACAAAAGAAATTAGATTACTGGAAAAAGAAGATACCTGAAATACTTATTTCACCCTTTAATAAGAATTCTTGGAGCATATTAGGATAAATATATTAGATAAATATATTTGATAAATATATTTGATAAACTATTTAAATATATCTTTATAATATAATAATGGACACATCATTATATTATGATATTGTCATAATCGGATCTGGTATGGCGGGTCTTTATTCCGCATTACAAATTAAAAAACTTTGTCCTTCCCTTTCTTTTATTGTTCTTGAAAAAAATCATACATTTGCTAGTAAATCCTATAATGTTCAATTTGAAGGTACATCTGTTGTCACCGGAGCTGGTATTGGTCGGAAAAAAAAAGATAAATTACTTCTATCTCTTATGAAACAATTTGATGTTCCTATTCAAACTTTTGAAACTGGTCATCATTTCGCTCCTTCTATTCATCCTCCTTGTGACCCCAAAACAACTTTCTTTCATATTAAAAATTCTTATGAAAAAGAAAAATCAACTATTCATATTCCCTTTAAAGATTATGCAAAAAAATTATTAGGACCAACAAATTATGAACATTTCATTCAATGCTCCGGTTACTCTGATTTTGAAAATGAAGATGTCTATGATACCTTATATCATTATGGATTTGATGATAACTATGATAAATGGATTGGATTTTCAGTACCATGGAAAATGTTAGTTGATAAAATTGTTTCCTCTCTACATAATCATATTGTAAATAATACAGAAGTTACATCTATTCATCAACATGAACATTTTTTTGAAATACTCACAAAAGGAAATCAACATAAAACATATTATTGTGAAAAAGTAATTATTGCTACCGATATCGATTCTCTACAACATCTCATTCAACCAATCATTGCGAATCCATCTATCTATAATGAAATTAAAGGACAACCTTTTCTTCGTCTCTATGCGAAATTCTCCAAAGATTCCATTCCTTATCTTCAACAAGTAATTAAAGGTGTTACTGTTATACCTGGACCAATGCAAAAAGTGATACCTATGAATCCAGAAAAAGGAGTTTATATGATTATTTATAGCGATAATGATGATGCAAATTATTTTAAAAAGTATTTTAAAAATAATGAAAAAAATAGGAATTATTTAAAGAATATGATGGAGAAATCATTAGAATTGGAGGGAAAATTAGATATTCTTTCTATTCAAGCATTTTATTGGAAAAATGGAACACATTATTATACTCCTTTACAATCAAAATTTAAAAATAGAGAGGAATTTATTGATAAAGCACAACATCCTCACAAAAATATTTTAGTTGTAGGTGAATTAATAAGTCAAAATCAAGGATGGGTGGAAGGAGCATTAGAAAGTGTAAAAAAAACATTGACAAAACAATGGTTACAATGTTAAATTAATTATTATAAATTTTAATTAATAATTAATTTATTGAATTTTTAATTTAATTTTTCTACTTTTATTTGTTTTCTTAATAGAATCTATTTTTTTTTCATTTTTTGAAATCTTTCGAGTCTTATGAGAAGAATGTTTTTTGTCATGAGGATTCACAATAGATAGTAATTTATCATAGAGAGATTCAGAAATAACATCATTATCTTCGTTAGGTTGTAAGTAATGTAAAATTTTATTTTTTTGATTACTAGGAAAATAATAAAATCCAGAAGGTACAATTAATTCTTCAACTCTATCTAAATAAGTTTTTTTATTTTTTCCAACGCCAGATTGAGTCAATAGAGTATTTTCTAATAAAGTATTATTAACTTTATAGCCGCCACTCATAATTCCATTATTATTTTTAATCATAACAAATTCGGCAGGTGATAAGGAAGATGTTCCACCATATTGATTTTCTATTTGATTCATACCTATAATATGTAAATAAATAATCAAAAATAATTTAACTATTATAATATCTCTTAATTTCGGGAACTAATTTAGTTTCTCTTTTCTTTTTAATATAATTCATAATTTGTTCAACTTGAGATTTATTGGCAATGACTTCACTTAAACATTGGTCTAAAAATGTTAATGTTAATGGTGCAGTTTGTTTTGTTTCAACAAATTTTAATCTACCATCACTAATATTAATTACAGAATTTTCCATTTTATTATTTTCAACAAATGATAGAATTTTATCTTCTAATTCGTTTTTTTTATTACGAATTTCTTTTGTATTTTCGTGTAATGTTTTTAATTCATTGTCATAGTTAACCCATTCTTGAATGGTTTTTTCTAAAGTATTCGTATTAGGTTCTACCTGAGGTTTACTCATTAAATAATATATTATAGTAAATTATATCTAAATCATTTTATAATATATTATTTCACCTATATTTTATTTGCGATGTTTGCGAGTTTTCTTGCCAACTGTCTGGTTTAATGCTAACAAACCTAAAGGAACCAATGCCTCCTTCACCATCGCACCAAATGTTGTCAACATTCCTCCAAACTGCATATGCTTTTGCTGAGCATGATGACCATGGTGATTTCCATGATGAACTGTTCTTGCATGATAAGCAGATGTCTTGCCACGAGTCTTATGATTTAATCTATGACGATAACCTTTTGCACCACCACTGTAAGAAGGAGGAGCACTCTGAGGACCAGGACCAGTAAGAGCATATTTGTTCATTGCTTGTTGAGCAGCAGCAGGATTCGCTCCTTCACCACCGGTATTTCCTGCAACTTGTTGAAGTAATGATTTCCAAGAACCAGCTGCCGCAGCTTCGGTACCTGGAGTAACACTAGTATTCCAAGAAGTAGTTCCACTTACTGCTGCAGGATATGCTCCAGCAGACAAGGGTGTCATAGCTCCTCCTCTTTTTCCTCTTCGACTTTTACGAGCTTTACGAGAATATCTCTTTGCCATTTATTATATTATTTCATGAGAAAAAATAAATGTTCACAGTTAAGCATCTTTTTTTGTTCTTAGTAGTAATATAAAAATTCCTAAAACAAGAAAAAAACTTATTATAACTAATAATAAAGATAAATAAATATAAGGATATATTTCTTCTAATATTAACTTTATAATCGGCTTAAATAAATTTTTTAATTCTTGCTTTACTTCATCTCTTTTTATAAATTCTAAACAATATTCCGCAATTGTTTCTTTCATTTTAATCTATAAAGCTATATTTTTTATTTAATTTATGCGTGTTAAATATTTCGTTATTTTCTCTTTTAGGATTAATGGATAATATACATTCTGTTGATGAAAATTTTGATTTCCAAAATATTATTCTTACTCATCCAGAATCTTTACATGGGGGCTCCTTTTTTACAAAATTACAATGTAATAATAACCCTTTCTATTTACAAACACCTAAATGTATCTCTAAACAAGGTGTTGTTATCTCTACTGGCAAAAAATCCTATATCGATTTAATGTTTTCAAATGAAGATAACAAATTTATTGAATTTATGGAAAATTTAGAAAAAACTTGCATCTCCAAAATTTTTGAAAAAAAAAATCTTTGGTTCACTAACGATATCGACCAATCCGATATTGAAAACGCTTTTACATCTGCCTTACGACCTTTTAAAGGAGGAAAATATTATCTCCTCCGTGTTTCTATCCTACCTCCTAAAAATTTATTAAAAACACCATCCTGCTTCATTTTTGATGAAAGCGAAAATCAACTTCAACTTGAAGATATTAAAAGTGAAAATGAAATTATTTGTATACTCGAAATTCAAGGCATCAAATTTACCTCCAGAAGTTTTCAATATGAAATTAATTGTAAACAAGTTCTTATTTTAGCAAATAAACCCGTATTCCAATCTTGTGTTATTAAAAAAAATAACACTACACACCCTACTATTTCTTCTATACAAAATAATTTGGAAACACAAATTAGTACATCTGAACTCAATAACAATTCTAATAAGAAAGTTGCGGAAGAATTTCATTCACCTAAAGAAATTAATGAAAAAGATTTTGATAATAATCATAATAATGATAATAATGAAAAAGATGAAAAAAATGAAAAACATGAGAACCATGAAAACCTTGAAAACCTTGAAAACCTTGAAAACCTTGAAAACCTTGAAAACCTTGAAAACCTTGAAAAAAATGAAAAAAATGAAAATAATTTAGTTGAAAAGGTAAATGAAAGTTTAGTCATTTCTTCCTCTTTAGACCAAATAAATAATAATAATTCTATTAATTCTCTTGAAACTTTAACAAATTCTTCAATCAATGATGTAAAAACAAACGAAGACAATTTTCCCGAATTTGAAGAAGTTCATTTAGAAATACCATCCAATGAAGAATCTATAAAACTTAAAAAACAAAATGATGTTTATTATGAAATTTATAGAATCGCAAAAGAAAAAGCTAGAAATGCCAGAAAATTAGCTTTTGATGCTTATTTAGAAGTTAAGAAGATTAAAAATACTTATATGCTTGAAGATTCTGACTCTGAATTTGACTCTGAATCCGACTCAGATTCCGAATCGAATGATTCTAATGATTCCAGTTCCATTCATTCTATTGAATAATTTTTATATTCTTGTTTTTCCTTTAGAAACTTAAGAAATAATTAAGTAATTAATATAAAAATATTTCCAAAAATATTTTATCATTAATTTTATATAATGATGCTCAAAGAGTTACAAAAATCACTTAAAACTCACCACATTCTTTTAATTTTAGGCGGTCTCGTTTTAATTTATGTTATCTTCAATTACTCCTCCAATAAAGGTATGCCTATGCCTGAAAATTATTCCAATAAACAAAAACAAATGACCACCGGTGTCTCCTCCAATATGCCCCCCGTCGGTGCCAGTGAAAATACCTTCTATGTTGACTCCGCTCCTGTCAACGCCACCAACGGCAATGCCATGCCTGGTCTTCCATCCAATTGCACCGGTCAGGCAATGAATACCCCTTCTGACCTTCTCCCCAAAGATGGCAACAGTGATTGGGCATTGAAACCTCAAGGCTCCGGTGATTTCTTGGGTGTTAACTTCTTAAACGCTGGATACCTCATCGGTGTTGATACTATCGGCAGCTCTCTCCGCAATTCTAACCTCCAAGTTCGTTCTGAACCTCCTAACCCTCAAATCGTTGTTAGCCCTTGGATGAACACCACCATTGAACCTGATCCATTCAGACAACCTCTCGAAATCGGCTGCGGTCCTCAGTAAATATTTTTTATATAATAATTCTAATAAATATTATTATTATATATAAAACCTTAATGCATCTCAATACTTTAGGATATATTGTTATATTTTTTATTCTTGTTATTTGTATTAAAACTTATTTTGAATCTGATCATTATAATCTTACTTGTATTGACTCCAATATTGATGGAAAAGAATACTGTGTTCGACCAAGACCGAAACAAGAATTAGCAGCAGACCTTTTAGCAAATACAACTTTAAAAATGAAAAAACTAGTAAAACATATGCAAAATAATTATATTATTAATGATAATGTTCAAAGATTAATTAAAAATTTTAATCCTCAATCTATTGTTGAAACACTACCTAATAGTGAATATACTGCTTACAGCGAAAATAAAGGAGAAAAAATCGCTTTCTGCCTTAATACCACGAAAGATGGAGATAAACTAATTGACAAAAATACTCTAATGTTTGTTAGCATTCATGAACTTGCTCATACTATGACCGAAAGCGTTGGACATACTGATGAATTCTGGAATAATTTTAAATTTTTACTTGAAAATGCTTCAAAAATTAATATTTATAGACCAGTTGATTATTCAAAACATCCCACAAATTATTGCGGCATGACTATCAATGAAAATCCTCTCTTTTCTAAGTTACATTAATATTTATCTTTTTTTATTCAATATTAATTATATATACATGAAAAAAAAAATTAATTTATTTCCGTTTATTATTATTTTACTTATTCTTTTTATTTACTATTTATTTCGTTACAAATTAAATAACTATTTAGAACCATTTTATGGATTAGGTGGTATCCCCAAAGTCGCTTGTTTACCTGGATGTGTTCAACCTTTTATATCTAATGATTCTTGTAAACCTATCCAAAATTCAACATCTCATGTTGAATGTCCATTTACATGTAATCCTTCTTCCATCACTTCAAATCCAAAATTAAAAGAAATTTATAAAGATAAAGAATATGAAATTTGTCAAAAAGATAGTGATTGTTCCACATGTTATCCTTATAAAATTGTAACTAAAACGAACAATAATAATAATACAAATAATAATACTAATAATAATACTAATAATAATTCTACTATGAATACTGATAATACTTCCTCAAATCTTAGCTAAGATTTTCTAAGTTTATTATATAAATAAATAATATGAAAAAATTTAACTTTTTTAAATCAACACAATATTATTTTATTTTAGCATTAATTATTATTTCTTTATTTGCTTTCCTTTTTTATTATTTACATCGTAAAAATATTGAATCCATGGAAAATACTGATCTTTCTTCTATCCCTTCTACATGTTATTGCCCAGAAGGATGTAAACCACCAACCGAAACATCTAGTAGTTGTGAAATTGACTCTCAAAGCAAATATTTAATTTGTCCTTGGTCATGTCCTAATCCTCATTTAGGTCCTGGTTGCAAATATGATATTGATTGTCAAGGATGCAGATATAAACGAACTTTTGATACTTCTCAAGTTATTCCCTCAAATTCTTATACAAATATAGATGCAATTGAAGATTCAGACTAAAAAAAATTGAAAAGTTTTATTCATTTTTTTGATAATAATAAAAATGAATAAAATCAATCATAAAGAATATTCTAGTATTTTAATTCAACATATTCAAAAATTACCAAATGAAATTATTAGAAAAATAATTATTGAATCTTATACACAATCTAAAATGTTAATAAATCATATTAATAATTATAATAAAAATGTTAATATAATAAAAATTATTTTATATTTTCATTATTGTATTGTACTTCATAATAATTCTATTAGTTATTTGTGGAATTTACAAAAAGAATTACTATTTTATTTAAATAATTCTTATCATCCTTATATGTCATTTGCTAGAATTTATTATATTTTTCGTCGTTTACTAATTTTAAAAAATAAAAATGATAAATTTATTTCTAATTTAATAGATAAAAATATTTTCACAAATGATTATGAAGAATTAGTAAATATTACAAATACTTATATGGGATTATTATTACCTGATGAATTAATTGATTTTAAAAATCAAATACAAAAAAAATATATGCTACAGTGGAGTACTAGAGATTTAAATAAATTCAAAAATTGCATTCATGATACAAAAAATTTACCTCAAAATTTATTGGAAAATTTATATTAAAGAGGTTAATAATTTAATATCATAATCATTTATTATTTGATTTTTTTCTAATATATTTGATAAAATATTTTTTGGATTATGATTACTTCCAAAATTACCTTCCCTCTTTTTATATTTTATATAATAAACCATTAGATCATCATCCTCTCCTCTTTTATTAAAATCTTCCACATAATAATCATGTAATACATTAAGTTTTGGAAAAAATACATCACATTCATAATATTTATCAATATAGGTAATATAAATTTCATCAATAATAATTTTTTTATTTTCTTGATATTCGATAAATAAATCAATAATTTGACTTCCTCCTATTACCCATATTTTATTATATTCATTATTTTCTTTTATCTCTGAATTCTCATACACTTCTTCCGTTATTTTATAATCAATTACTTCCTTTACATCACCTTGTAAATTATCCATATATTGTATTAACTGAGAGATTGATGAAAAACTCATAATTAAATCATTATTTTTATTTCTTTTTTTTATATTATCTAATGAAGTTGATAATATATAATTATCTCTATTTTTTAAACCTTCTGGATAAAAAGGTAATGAATTCCAAGTATTTTTCCCCATAATCACTGCATTTTTTTTTATCTTTATATTTTCAGGAATTTTATATTTTTCTTTAAAATGTTTAATAACACTTTCTTTTTGACCATATAATCCAGTTGTACATTTTGAGAAATGAAGCAAATCTCTTGGTATTCTCCAAGGTATATTATTTTTATAACCAATCCCCCTATTCTGACATAATGCGATGATTAAATTTACTTTCATTATAATATTATAAACATAATCTTTTATATATATATACTAATAATGGTTGAATCCATAGTAAATGAAATATTTAAGATAGTTTCAATTGGTAATAAGAAAATAGATTCAAACCAAATTCCTGAAAAAATTTTTGTCTTTTATGGCAAAACTGACCCATCGACGAAAAGAGATTTTACTATCTCCATTGATGAACTTACAAATAATTGGAAAACTTATTTATCCTCTCCATCATATAATCCTAGATTTGATGGATTATTTAGTACTTTTGAATTAGAAAATATTAAAAAATACAATATTGATATTATATTTACATTTGAAAGAATTTATAGTGATGATACAATAGAAACAATAAAAAAGAAAATTATAAAAGCATTTAATACAACTTTTTCTTTTGAAGAAATTTATTTATTTGCAAAACAAGGATTTAATTTTACTCCTATTTCACTTTATAATCTTTTATCTTCTAATGATACTCTTCCTATTACAAAAGAAACAATATTGCAATTTCTTTTCAATATTAGTGATGAGAACTTACAAGAAAAATGTTCTTCTTTGATTTCAAATTCATTAGAAGATTTTAATGATGATTTTTCAATAAATAATCTTATTACATTCTTTTTTACAGATGAAAATACTAATTCAATTTTAGAAAATAAAATTTTATTTATGGATATTCCTATTGGACAAAAATTAATTTATAAAAAAGAAAACTTAACTTATACAATTAATCCATTTAATGTTACTTTTTTTGATAACATTTTAAAAGAAGATGCTGAAAATATTATTTCTACTACAAATAAAACATTACTTTTAAATTATCAACCTATTATTTGTAATACGCTATTTTTATGTCTTGCATCAGATGTATTAGAATATATTGATGAATTTAATAATACAACAGAAGGTGAAAAATGCTCTCCTGAAACTACAATTCAAATTTATTATCCATATTTAGCAAAAAGAAAAATAATAGATAAACAAAATTTACAAAGTTCTCAATCAAAACTAGTAGAAGAAACTAAAAAATTAGTAGATAATAAAATTTATATTGAACAAAATGAAAATGTAAATTTGTTTTATAATATCTTTTATCAAAGAAATACTTCAAATAATATTAATTATGTTAGAAAAGGAATAACCTATATTGATTTAGAAATAAAACCTCAATCGGAATTTCATATGCCTCTTGATATTATATTTAAATTATTACATGCTTCAGAAGAAGTACCACTTATTAAATTTTATCCTTCCAAAAGAAGTGAAAAAATATATCGTTTATATGCTGATAAAATTGCCAAAAACGGTAAAAAAATTCCTTTGCTCCAAAGTTCTACTATTTTTCGTATTATGAAGGAGTATGACACTGAAAAACGAGTGTCTCTTTACATTCAATCTGAATATTCATTAGTTGAAGCAGAATGTACATTAAAAGAAACAATGATTCCAATTCGTTGTGATTTTGATAATAAAGGAAGTATATTTATTGAATTTGAAGTTTCTGATGCCATATCGGATGAATGTATTGATGAAATTATCAATCAAAGTGTAAATCCAATTATTTCGAATGTAAAAACATTTCTTGAACAAAATGGTTATATTATTAACAACTTTCAAAGCATTTATGATGAAAATATAATTATTCGTGAAATTAAATACGAAGCCTCTTTAGATTTACCTACAGATTTTAGTTTAGATTTAAAAGGTAATATTAGTTGTATTTCTAGTATCTTTAATATTATCGATTATAAACAAAAGAAAAGAGTAGTTATGCGTTATAAACGAGTTTCAAATTATAATGAAATGGAAGGACAAGAGGCATTTATTATTGAACAATTTTTAAAATCAAATTATGAAAGTGATGTTATAACGGGATTAATGCAAAATTTTAATATTACTTTTGAACAAGCTCAACAAAAGGTAGCAAATGTTTTAAGTAATCTTCAAATTAAATCAGACCTTCGAAAAAATGCAAAAATTAAAATTAATAGTCATCCTGGTTTTAAAACTTCTATTATTTATTTAGGTGTCAGTAATGAACCTTCTAATTTTAAAATACTAGTTGAAAATATAGATAATATATACTATTTGAGTCATGTTGAAATACTTATTGATTCATTTATGAGATTATTAGAATATAAAAAAGATAATATAACAACTTATGTATCAAAAGATAAAATAAAAGATCAATGTAAAAAATCTGTTATTTCCAAAGCAGTAAAAGTTCCAGAAGTAAAAGAGTTTGTTATACATGGTGATGAATCTTTATTAGAATCGAATCCGATAACTTATGATGCTGAGCCGATTGAATTTGGTAATATTATAGAAGAATTGGAAGATGAAGATGTTGGTTTAGATGATTTATTATTGGGAGATGAAGAAGAGGAGAAAGGTGAAGAAGAAGAAAATATGGAAAAAGAATCAAAGGGTGAATCATTGGCTTCGGAAGGTGTAGAAATTATGGATTTTGAAGAATTAGATAGTAGTAATTCAAGTGGTGGAGCTATTTCCGATAAAAGTAAGTTAGTAGTTAGTGAAATTAAACCCAAAATAACAAAAAAAACAGCACTTGTTATTCCAACATCAGATGCAAGTAGTGAAGAAATATCATCTGAAGAAGAGAGTGAAGAAGAAGGAAATGAAGGAAAAATAGTAAGAGATATAACAGGTGAATCACTAACACATCCAAATGTATTTTTTTCAAGATTAATTAAACGAGACCCTATTTTATTTCGAACAAAAGGAGATGGTAAATTTAATGAATATTCAAGAAGTTGTCCTTGGAATTTTCGAAAGCAACCGGTAGTGCTTACTGATAAAGAAAAAGAAATTATTGATAAATATCATCCAGGTTCTTATGATAGAGCTTTAAAATATGGTTCAGATCCTAATAATAAATATTGGTATATTTGTCCGAGATATTGGGATTTAAAAAATAATGTTAGTTTAACAGATGCAG
>Ga0169931_10005963_pt1 | contig 18485 bp, 15 predicted proteins | sample Kivu_15m_20L_FD_129675 | JGI IMG/M metagenome (GOLD analysis project Ga0169931, IMG submission 129675) | Freshwater microbial communities from Lake Kivu, Western Province, Rwanda to study Microbial Dark Matter (Phase II) - Kivu_15m_20L... | ecosystem: Environmental > Aquatic > Freshwater > Lake... | reverse complement strand
TTCTCTCAGGTCAAATTTGGCAAGTTTGACGATATCGGGTGGGGTGAGGAAATCAACAGTGCTCGATTCGGTGAGATTGTTGGTGCGATCGAAAACTGCTAGTCCTACCCAATCAGTTCCATTGAAATATTGCCATTGTAAGGTTGATAACGCCGAGGAAGAACTCTCACTATTTTTCTGTTCTCGACTACCGGAAAAGGAATGGGGGAAAACATCTACATACAAACGGACGGGTTGCTGTGGAAATGCCGCATCAAAACCCAAATAGAAGGATGGCTTAAGATCAGCATATTGTTTAGGTATCAGGTCTTTAGCAGAAACAAACGGAGCAAACTTTGTCTTTTGATTGACTTCTGTCTGGTCAGTGTACAGGAAACTATTTTGAGTGACTACTGTGGGAATACGCTCAGATTCATAGCTAAATGTTAGCTTTTGAATAATAGGGCGGTTGATACTAATCGTATCAGGTAGCAATTGGTAACCTTTACTGAGATTATTTGGATCAACCGGGACATACTCCCCTGGACGACCGTAAGATCCACTTATCAATCGTGCTCGAATCCAATAGTTTGCTTTTCCATTCACTTCGTCAGAGATCAAATCTGTTGGGCGGCTGAAGCTAATTTGATGTTTGTCTGGTTGAGTAAAGGCTTGACTATTGTCAGATAAATTTGGTAATTTTGCCCATCCCTCCCCTCCCAAATACTCCCATACGAGATCTACAACAGGTGCAGGTTTTAATTGAACTCGAATTTCTAATGGGTATGTTCCTGATGGAAAATTAGGGTTATTGTTCTCTGGCAACAATAAGAGAAAGAAATAAAATGATTGACCTGTATTTGGATTGCTGCTAAATGGAAAGAAATTTAAACGTTCAAGAGAGCGAACATCGGAAACCAATGCCAGGGTATTACCAATCAGTGGAGACGTGTTAACTGGATAGTCACTGGTGTAAGGATGAAGAATTTGTACTATCCAACCAAAGACTTGTCTGATATCTCCAGGAATGCTGCTGAAACGTAAATTTTGAAAAAAAGATCTGATTTGAGGGGTTCTTTGGTAACTCCCACTTTTAATGGTGACCTGTATTATGTCTGCTTGAATGTTAATATCTAACTGATCCGCGGCAGCTTTCAGTTGAGGGAAGATTTCAGGTTCTATTGCCAGACCAATATTATCAAGTATTATTGTGGCAACGTCATTAAAACGAGGGATTATGATCGTGCCATCTTGAGTAAATTTCTGGGTTCCATCCTGAACTTGTGAAGAGAAATCCTTCCATGTATTGTCCCTACTCCAATATCGCCACTCGAGTTCAACATCTGTTTTCTTAATAATGACATCAAGGTTTACTCTACTGCCTTCATTACCCTTTTGAGGCTCTATCTTAGACAAAGCTTCTGTACTAGCAAGGTAGAAAGTATCACCAATTTTCGGGGCTTCACCAAAGGGTAACAATTCTTTGGTGACATCTAGCAAGGTGTTATTGATAAATGCGAGGTCGGGTAGCAGATTGGTTGTGTTAACCTTCATGCTCAAGTTGTTCAACTGAAGGATTGGGGCAATAGAGTTATCCTGAATTGGTGTAGTCAGATCTGCTCTGAACCATCTGCTAAGAGTAGGTTGGGAGAATCCAACTCCCTGAATGATTTCTTGATCAAGTAAGTCTGCGATCTCAAACTTTAGTTGAATTTGGTTGGTAGCAGAACTAATAATGTTACTTGGAGGTGCTAACTTAATGTTTCCCTGACTTTGATACCAGTAAGATAATCCTTTAAAAAACTGTTCTACTTCAATAGCGGAGTGATCGCTTTCCCAGTTGAACACTACGGTAACCGTTGCACCGTTTCTAAAATCGAGGAGGATATCATCTCCTAGATAAAGGATGTGGGGGAGATGTTTGGTGCCAACAAAGGGGGTAAATGCAACTTCACTGCCCGCGATCGCCGCCGTTTGATCGGTATAGCGATCGTAGGTAGGGTCGATGGTAAAGGCTTGGGTGATCTGAGCCGGAATAACCGTGAAGTCCTCTTCTGTCTCAAACAAAAGCGCAGGCTGGGGTTCGATCGCTTGATTGCCTGCCTGGGAGCCTTGCGGAATCAAGGTGGGTGGACTGCCAGTCGTCAGTGTAAAAGTCAGGGGTACTTTCGCGGGAGCAGGCGGCAAAAGACTCACCCCCATCGTGTCGAGAAATGCCAGCAGATTTTTTTCAGGAACCTGGTTGAGCCGCTGTAGCACCAACTCAAGCAACCGGGCATAAATCCGCTGCAGCATGGTCCCCGCATCCTCACCCTCACCTGCGGCAGGCGGTGTCCATTCTGGAACGTGCTGACCAGCCAAAGCCCTGAGTTGTACCAAAATCGCTTTGAGGTCGCGATCGTCGAGGATCGGCGGTGGAGTCGTCATTACCCTTCTCCTCGCTCCAGATAAAATGGATAGACCAAGTTGAACTGAGTATCTGTACGGCGTACCCGATAGCTGATTTGAACTAGCAATGCACTCGAATCCTTCGGGTCAGCGTTCGCTGTAACATCAAGCACCTCAATCCGGGGTTCAAATCGAATCAGGGCATCTTTGACTTCATGAGCTGCCAGAGCTGCCGTTGTCGCATTCATAGGAGAAAATACCAGCGGTTGCAGACCCGCGCCAAACTCTGGGCGCATCATCCGTTCGCCCTTTGCCGTTTGCAAAATTAGCAGAATCGACTGGCGCACCTGGTCTTCCAGGCTATTCATCGCGATGTGCCCCTGCCCATTTACCGCGAAGGGAAATGCCACCCCTACGCCCAAAAATTCTTTGCCTTCAGTTGTGCCGCTAAACATACGCTACGCTCCCAAGCCTTTGATTCTACGCTATGAGGACTGTGCTAACTGCCACCACTTTCCCCAAAGGCTGATCAACCGGATCGTTACAGGTGAGAGCCGTGTCACCATTGCGGGCGGCGGGTTTGTTATTGATCATGACCGTAGGACTGCCCATCATAATCGTCGCTTTGTTAGTTGGCGGTTTGACAAATGTACCGCCAATGGGGATATGGGCAGGGGTATTGGTTGCGGTACTGTTCTGAGTGGCGGCAGGCATCCCCATGATATTCACGTTGCTGCTGAGTCCGCCATCGATCATGCCGACAAAGGGATGGGGCGTGGGTACTGGTGGTCCCGGAGCAGGCGGTTGGATCAGATGAGTATCGGTCGCTAAAACCTGATCTCCTTGTTTGGCGGCGGGCATTCCCATGGTTGTTACTCCTACAGTGATGAGATGATACTTAGTTGAGATTAATCATTGTGCCTTTAACGTTCGTATTGCCCGTAGCGCTGAGATTTAACTCACTGCTTGCTTCAATTTTGGTACTAGCGGTAGACGACATCTCAATATTCAGCGCACTCAGCTTGATTGTCCCTGTTGCAGCTTCAATGCTGATGTCTTTGAGAGATTGAATGGCGATCGCCCCCTGAGTAATATCGATCGTGATACTGTTTTGACCATTCTTATCCTGGATTTCAATCTTTTCAGCTCCGGCAGTATCATCCAATCGAATCAGACTGCCGCTGCGAGACTGGATCAGCCGGATATTATTTTGCCCATCGGCATTGCTACCAGGCGGTTTGTCTTTACCATTCCACAGTGCCCCAACAATGTAGGGACGGCTCATATCTCCTTGCTCAAACGCCACCAAAACCTCATCTTTCACCTCTGGTAAACAGAAAAATCCCCGTTGATCGCCCGCCATCGGGGTTGCCAGCCGCGCCCAGTGACCAATCTCATCATCCGACCAACCGGGAAACTTCACCTTGACCCGGCCTAATCCATCGGGATCTTGATTGTCCATGACTAGCCCAATCATGACGCCATACTGCCGACGGCGATCGCCCATGCCGTTCTCAGCTCCCATCGGAGCATCGGATAAATCAGGCGCATTATTGACCTCGAAGGAGGTCTGGTAGCCGCTCTCACTAATGGTATGGGTGACCTGACTGACTGAATATTCTCCTTCAAAGCGACCGATACCGGTTAATTTCAGCTTTGTAGACACTTGCAGTTCAGGATAGCCAACGGATGTCCCATTGCCTGTAATTAATCCATTGGCGATGCGTTTTGCCACAGATTTCGCATAGGCTTGCGCCTCTTTTTCGCTGGAAACCGGCGCATTGGTGATCAGCAATTGTGAGGACTTGCCAGAGCTATTATTAATCACTTTTTTGCTAGTGCTGGCCAGTTTGTCAGCGGTTTGATCCGCCAGTTTTTCTGGCTGAGACTTAAAACTTTGTTTTTGCACCGGATCCCAGCCCCGTACGACCACTTCACTGACCTGACCTGCCATACTCAAACGGGGGTTGAAGCTGAGCAAGGTTTTGCCATACTCCAAATCAATTTCTTTGGGCTGACCGGGCTGTTTGGGGGTGGGTGGGGTCTTTTTAAAGTAGAGCGTGTCATCGGCGATCCAGAGGGAGTAGTCATTGGCGATCGCTAAATCTGTCAAAAAGCTCCAATTGGTGATGTTCTCCTGAATCCGCGCTTCCTTACGCGGTGGAGTAGTATCGACAGAGACACTAAAACCAATTTCCGAGGCAATTTCGCTGACAATTTTACTATCAGACATGGATAGTTCAAATTTGCGATATCGGGTGCCATAGGTTAGTTCATGGGAGCGATCAAACCCTTCCACCTGAATAGCGGCGGCTCCACTGCTAGGGAAACTGACAGAAACTGCCGAAATTTTGCCCACCAGTAACTTGCGTTTTTTTTCTTTACTCACATAGCCCATACTGATTTCAACTTGCTTTCCCTCCGTTAGCAGCCCATCTTTCTTGATTAATTTCAGGGTTGGATCATTGAGTTGAAACGTAAAAGAGTCAGCTTGTCCCAACATTTGAGTCACACTCACCTGCTGCACCGATTTAGCGACCTCTTCTGGTAAGGCGGTGCCATTAACCTTAATTTCAAAGGTGGGTACCCAGATGTCTGGGAGCAGCTTTTTGGACGAAAATAAAGAAGCAACCATTAGACACCCCCTCCAGGTAGTGATGGAACTGCTAACCCTTTCCCGGGAGGAATCGTCAGTGGATTGTCAATATTGTTGGCTTGGGCGATCGCCCGCCATTGACGGGGGTCTTCATATTCCTGGGCAGCAATTCTCTGTAACGTTTCTCCTGGCTTAAACACTCGTCGTTTAGTGCGATCGGGAGACAGAAACGGGATGGCAGAAAGCAAATTTTTGATTTCGCTGTAACTCTTGAATGTGACGTTTAGTCTTGCCCGCAACGGCATACCAATGGAGCTAAAGTAATCAAATTTTTGCGTCACACTTTCTAGAACACAGGGAAAGATAAAGGTTGACCAAACAAACATCAAACGCGGCGGGGCATGGGTCTCAGAATCGACCTCCATCAATTTCATTACCAAACCAGAGAAAATGCGGACATCGATGCCGAGATCGGTCGTATCAAAGAACAGCTCCATCGTCAGTGTTTCAGAACCACCTTTGACAAACTGAAGTAGGGAGTTGCCCAATCCAGGGATATCAATTTCAGCGAACTGATTGGTTTTTTGGATCTGATATTCCGGCGGGTTAAACATCACCGGAATCGGCAGCGGGATCAAGGCATCTTTGTTAATAATCAAGGCTTTCATCAGTGCCATTAGTACATCCCCCGGCGTTCGCGTTCAAATTGTTGCCGCCGTTGGAGTGTTTGGTAGACCTTGTTAGCAATTTCGTCGATATTGAGTTGGGGGGTAGGCGGTGAGGGCGGTGGCGAGGGCGGGATAGCAGGGGAAGGAGAGTGTTCGACGGATTGAGTTGATTGATGGCGATCTGCTTGAGTCGCTGGCGATGCCATGCGGATTTCTAGTCCTGGCATGGGCACCGGCAAGAAACTATTGGCTATCAGTTTTGTGATCGCACTCTCCTGATCAATCCCCCCCTCGGGTTCCGGAGAAACAACCGGTGCGGCTACCGTTGGCACATCATCGGGTGAAATCGGCTTACCTGGCAGAATTTCTGGTTCGACTGGGAGTGGGGCAACTGGTAAGACGGGTTGACGGAACGAACTCGGTTTTCCCGTCGCATCGGGCTGGTCTGAGGTGACCAATGGTAACGGACGACTGGGAAACCCACCCTGAACTTCTCGGCGAGGATTGGGGGCAATATTCAACACCAATCGAGGTGCCATCTGAGGCGGCTCTGCCGTTGGGAATGAGGGAACGAGGAGGCGATCGCCCATCGTCGTTTGAGGAATTGGCAGATTTGATGCCACACTCTGAGACACCGTAGCGCTGCCACGGAGATGCGGTTGAGCTAGGGCGGGAGCCCCACCAACGCGGAGGGTAGAAAGGCGGATCGCCGGACGGGATAGCTGGGGCGTAACGGTGACTGGAGCAGTCGGTGCTCCCACTCGGCTCATTTCAGGGGTAGGGGGTTGAATGCCTGTTGTCGCGGCCAAGGTTGCTGGGGTGGCAATGTTTGCAACATCAGATCTGCCAGACGGTGCTGTTTCATGAGGCGATATATCGTTACTAAGAGACGCACTAGGAAACGTTTGGGGCAGGGCTGTCCATCCCGACCAGGGTTGGACTCGACGAGTAAATTGCTCATACCAGTCGGAAACCTGCAAAACATGCTCAAGCATAGGCGCAGTTCGTTGCCCGATGCCCGCCATCAACGCTTCTGTCTTTTGCGTTGCTATGGGTTGCCAGGATTGCCGCATCGCTAAACCTTGAGGGAGCGCTTCACCCCTTGACTGCCCAATTGACGGCCCGATTGATTGATTATGTTCTGCTGATTCTGCGGTCATAGGGTGCCTAGCTGAGGAATAAATTGGGCTCTCTAGATTGAGGGCGATCGACCTGGTTGATTTTGCTAATTTCTTTGACCCACTGGCGGCGAGTGCGATGTTCTAAGTCCATGAGTTCTGCCTGAGACCAGTGGAAGTGATAAGCGATGAAGGCTACCTCCTCATACAGTTGGGCGAGGGGGTAGCCTAAAACTCCCCCACTTGCTCAGGTTCCACCGCAAACCCCTGTTGACAGTGGGGACATATGACTTTGAGTGTACGGGTACCGCTGCCATTAATGCGGTTATAAAAATCTTGCAAGTAGGCCAGGTCAGAGGCAAAGAGTCCTTCAATCACTTTTGGATTAATGATCTCTAAAGATCCCAGCCGAGTAATGACGCGGGACAACAAAATCACCACCAAATAGGTAGGGTTTGACTGCACCCGTGGGTCTTGGAGGGGCAAGATTTCATCGGCGGTCGTCGCCAACCGCATGGTGCCTTCGTTATGCACTTCACCCGCTTTATCGACATAGCCTTTTGGCAAAACAAACTCAAATTCTGTGCGAAAACTACTCATGCCCGCTCTAACCTCTCACAGCTCAGGGTGAGGGAATCGATCGCCACATCATTGCCTTTTGCCGTGAAGTCTGGCCCATCATATTTGCTGGGCCAAGCACTAAAGAAATTCCACCGCACCTTTTCCTGGCCGCCATCATCCAATACGATGATCGAGCCATTTTTGCGTTGGACTGAACCCGTAATGGCGGAGAGGTGCCAATCATAGAGATCTCGAGAGTCTGAGATGCCCCACTTGAGCATGATATCGGGATAGCTAGATTTACCCGGAAGCTTGTATACAGTAGCGGCATCACCACCTTCACGATATTCAATCACTTCCACATTCGAGCCAAACCCGCTACAGTCGGAAAAACCGGCCTGGGTAATGCCATCAATCTCAACCAAAAAGCGAAAATTTTTATAGGGATTAGGTCTGGGCATAAAATATCCTCAACATGGGGGGGCTAATGATGAACTCAACGGATTAACTACCGGTTTGTTGTTGAATCCGAAAAATGACAAACTCCGCAGGCTTGACGATCGCCACACCAATTTCAGTCACGACCTGTCCTCGCTCCCGTACATCAGCAGGGTTGGTTGAGGCATCACAGCGAACGAAGAACGCCTGTTTGGGAGTATCACCGAATAATGCACCATCGCGCCATTGCCCCAAGAGAAAATCTCCCACATTACGCACAATTCTTTGCCACAGAGCGGAGCTATTGGGTTCAAATACCGCAAATTGAGTGCCTTCGTCAATGGACTCTCGCAAAAAATTGAAATACCGTCGGGTGCTGATGTATTTGTATTCACCGTTAGCATCACCCCCAATGGTGCGTGCTCCCCAGACATAAATATTGCCATTGAGTGGACGAATCACGTTTACACCCTGAGGGTTCAGCCCATCCTGCTGGGCTTTGCTGATGCTATATTTCAGGCCAACAGCTCCCAACACTGGCTCGTTGGCGGGGGCTTTGTATACTCCCCGCTGACTATCGACTCTTGCATAAATGCCAGCCATATGACCACTAGGAGGAACGTATATAAGTCCATCTCCCTGGGGGTTCTGAGATTTAGTTGCTGGATCGGACACCTGAATCCAAGGAAAATAGAAGGCAACGAAGTTAGATTTAGGGGGCAAGAAATCGCCAGTGCTGTCGGGCGCGAGCTTTGTCAAATCTAAATTCTTACTCTCGTCTTCAATTATTTCAGCGCAATCGAAAATGGCAACTCGATCTTGTGTCTTAATCTGACAATGGGTAACAATGTCCGCCCGTACAGTTTTATTTGTGATTCCTGGTGCAGCCACGATCGCAATTTCATCAATCGGTTCAAACGTTCTCGCTAAAAAATCAACCGTAATATTAGTTTCTGCAGCAGTTCTCACTACATAACAACGTGAACCGCCGTTATTAAAGAAACCATAGACTGCGTGAGCCAACTTACTTTGACCTGCGTCAGTAGAGAAATCTCCAAAGAACTTCTTGAATTCATCAAATGATGTACATAGCTTAACTTCACCAGCGGCAACAACCTTTCTATTGATGATGTAATCACCATCGATTTTCTCTCCCGGCGCAGGAGCAGTAGTTAGTGTAACCGTTGATTCTTTCTTGGCGTCATCGTTAGCGAGAGTTGCTCCTGTGACTTCCTTGCCCTTGACGCGAATTTTGAACTTTCCACTCGTTGTATCTACTGGATAATCTGGTAATTTGAAATCCTTAGTTCCATCTCCAACACCGATAGCCACCTCCGTCACTGGGTTCGGGATAATATGGCTGTCTGGTATTACCCCAATAAATCCTGCCGTGCTTGTGCCTACCCCAGCGATCGGGCGGGCGAGGGGCGGAACTTCTTCAACGTAAACACCGGGGGATAAATAAGTTGGCATCTTGTTTTTCCTTTGTGGGGTAAGAGGATGGGGATCAGGTCAGTTTCACGTTATAGGTGCTGTTTTGGGGGGCTGGGACGGTGAGATTGAAATTTTGGCTGGTTGCGCCTGATTGCACCCGGAGGGTATAGCTCCCTGCCAGGAGGTCAGTAAAGCGAAATTGTCCGTTGTCGTCGGTTTGGGTCGTTAGGGATGTTTCGAGGAGGGTGGCGATCGCTTCCTTTTTCGGCTTATCGTCTGCGCCAACAACCTGTCCCCGAATGTGAAAGAATTCTTGCAAAGTCTCAGGCTTAATAATCGGTTTCCCCTCCTCCGTGGTTGTTAGCTTTCCAAACTTGACTGTGGCGGTCGTCACCATTGAGCTAGTGACCTCAGCAAACACTGGCATGGGCATGGTGACGGTGGCGTTAAAGGAGGGCCGCAGTTTATTGCCGATTGATGACCAAAACTCGCTGAGGTTCTTCTGAGTATCGGGTAACAATGTCACCATTTCCCAGGGAGGAATCGATCGCTTGAACGGCTCTGGCAAATCATCGTCAGGGATGGTCGGGTGTCGGGCAAAAATTTGTAATGCCTGACTGAGTAGGGCTTGCTCTTGCAAGATTTCTGTTTCTGTCTGAGACTGCCCAACCCAGGCGGTCACGAGATAGGAACAAGCCACAAATAAAGGTGGACGGCGGGTAATCACTTGTCCGCTACGGCGCTCAATACCTGGCTCATTGTGGCGAAGCTCTAAGTTTTCGCGCAGATCGTATAAAAATAGGTTGATGGTGGGCTTGGTAGGCTGGAAATTTTCTGCTGGGCGGTTAAAAACCACCTCAATTTCTCCCAGTCCCGATCGGGTCAGAAGGCTGCGTAGTGCTTGACTGAGTTCGTGAATCATAGAGGAATAGCAAGTAAGATTTGTTCATGCTGAATAATTTGCAGCATTTTCTCGCAGACCTTAATAATATTAGGCTGAGATTCTTCCCCCAGCATTGTGATATCAAAATTGTGACTTTTCTTTTGATTTCGCAAGAAGCTTTAACTTTTTTGGGATCTTGATTGAACTAAGATGACTTTGCGCTGAGTTTAGGTTTGCCGAGAGTCGTCATTGCGATCGCCGCTTTTGCCCTTTGAGACATTTTGCCGCAAATTTAAAAACGGCTTGACGGGCGATCGCCCTGCCATCACCTCAACGACGGTCAGCTTTGCGGTCTCGGAGAGAATCGCACTACTGGATAGCTAATACGTAGGGGGATCTGATGTCGATGAGCCAGTTTTCATCAATGACTTCTAAACTATCGTCCAACATGAGGCTTAGCTCTCCAACCGTTGTTACTGATGATGGGTGTAAAGCAGTTGCGTTAGCAGATGAGGGAATGGTTAGGGAGTATTTCAGTTGCAGCCAGTTGGTGTTGCCAGTCTCTTGAGTCGTTAGCCCTAGAGAGCTGCTGATCAGTTCTGGGGTGGGGGGCTGTGTGAAGCGAATAGTTTCGTAAAATTGGTCGTTTTCATCCCAGTAGCCGTTAATCCCGGCTTGACAAGCCTGAAGATGGTGGTTGGCAATCTCGTTGGGGTTGATTTGCGCTAGGGTCTGGGTGACGTTGTGCCAAATTGGATGTTCTTTAAGTGTACTAGTCACAGAACTAACCCCATTAATGAGTGGTCATTTTACCTGGGAACTGGAGGATGCCTTCTACTACTTTGCCATAAAATCGTCGGTCGCCGCCTTTGCCCAGAATTTTAGATTTGAGGTCATAAGCCAAGTCTTCAGAGGGCACCAGTCCACTATTGCCTTTTGGTGGCACGAGTCCTTTGTTAATGGCTCTGAGATGCTTGCCAAGTGAATCATACAGGATACCGAGTTGAACTTGGGCAGGGCTAAATGAGACGAGCCGACCTTCGGCAGAGCAGTAGATTTCATCTGCTTGGATCTCCTGCCAGCGATTGGGAAGTACTGGGACTTCAGGTTCTCGATCGCTCATTCCGGTAGAGAGATTGCAATGAATAAGGGCTTTAGATCGTAGCAGGCGATCGCCCCTTGCTACCTTAAACGAATACAATCGCTCTTTTTTCCACGATTGCCCCTCTCTTCCCCATCACAATTCTCCCCCACGAAATTTTATGACGATCGTCCCTTCCCTCAAACAGCGATCGCATTATTGCTTTGGCCTTTCCAGAGTTGAATTGTTTGATTTGACGGCAGAGCAGTTTTTTGCTGCGAGGATTGCTTTTCTTCTTACACAATTGCCACACTATACCCAACCCAAAGAATAAGATGAAACCACACTTTCAGTTCATTCAGTCTCCGATTTCGGCATGAAATCTCGGGCCTACAACCTCAAGGTTGTCGAGGTTGTAGACATCGCCTGCGTTCTTGATCGCTTGCTTGTGGTTGATTTGATAGACCGCGTTGGCACCTCCTCCAGTCTTTTGGGAACTCGGCACTCTCGGTGCCAATCCATCTTGCATCCTCTTAAGATTTCTTGCCGACCATCCTTGCTTTAAGATTGGATCCGCCGCGACCATTTTCCAGAATATTTCGCGGAAGTCATCAAAGTTTTTGAAGCTCATGTTGCGTATCTTTTTGGCGATCTGTCCGGGGATTTGCGCTATCCGAATGTCCTTCGTACCCTTAACCCCTGTCTCTTTCGCGGCATCGCGTATCTCCGAGAACCACTGTCCATTGATTTCTGGTAGGTCATTGCCACCTGTCACTGTTCCAGGCTGTGCACGCGCCGCAGTTGTCGCGGGCCGACCTTCGGGTGTGAATCGATCTCCGCCAATTTGTTTTCCGGCTAACCCGAGCTCGCCATGCACTTCGCGGGCCCGAAGAAGACTCTTATCCAGATCGTCAAGCCCATCTTCAAACTCTTTCCAGCTCTTCTTACTGCGCAGAAAGTCGGTGAGTTGTTTTTCGGTGTAATAAATGCCTGAATCTTCGGCAGCCTCCAGCAGTCGTTCTAGACGATCCACCTGTGATGGCGATATATGATCCGGAAAGCAAGGGGAATTACACTTCTTCAATGCACGCGCTGCACGCGGCGACCCTTCAAGTGCTTTTTTGATCTCTGGCTTACCCTGAAACATCAACTTGGTGTCATCGGTAATGTCATCGAGTGCATTGACCTTGGCATTTGGCACTTCACGTCCATGACCTTTGCCGGTAAAGGTTGGCTCCGGCAATTTTGTAGACGACGCTACAGAGGGCTTGATTGGCGTAGTTGGTACTGCCTCTGTCACGTCCTTGCTGATATGGGATGGAGGGGTGCGCGTAGGAGGTCTTGTTGATCCAGGCTTGATCAGTGCTTTTGCTCCTTTTGCAGCTTTCTTTACTCCCTTACCTATGCTGACTAGCAAGGCTCCGAACCCTCGTGGTACTCCCCATTCTAAGTTAGTGATTACCTCCAATAGTATTGGGGCAGCTTTCTGCCATAGTTCCTCAGTAATACGAGTGGATTCGATTTGTTTAACCGCATCAGCTATTCGTGGTAGATAGGCTTGGTTATTATTGCCCACAGGGAAGATTATTCCAGTTTCTTTATCGCGAATAAAGCTTGCTCTCCCAACCGTTATAAATGGGGTTGTTGAAGACGATTTTGGTAAAATTAAGTCTTCCGGAATTTTATATCTTTTCCTAAGATCAGCTTCACTAGGTTGCGGATTCAATTCTGAAGAAATCGACAAAGCCTTAAGCAAATCAGGAAGTCCAATTTTTAACGCAATATCGTTAGGGTATCGAAACACGAAAACCCGGGCATTTGGATACCAAGCATCCTTAATGTCGTTGGTAAAATTGTCAATGTATAGTGGATCACCTTTGACTGTGTCATAACTCTGAGATACTTGTTCTTGAGATACTGGAATCACGGGGGTGACTGTAGCATAACTCTGAGGTGGCTGTTTTTGAGACACGCGAATTAAGCGGTCTCGCACAATCTGCGGATATGAAACCTCGCTCTCCCCTGGATGCATTTGAATTTGAAAAACCTTCAATGGCAATGGTTTAATGATAATGAAGCCAGGAATTTTTGGAAGATTCCGAGAGGAGATTTTGTCAATTTCACTAACGTAACTTGCCAATACCTGTTCAGTTCTTAATTGCTCTAGTGTATTTCTTCTCCAAATCTCAATTAGCTTATGAATTAGTTTTTCTAGCTCCACATAAGTTAATGTGGTTGGTGGTGGGAACTTTTCCCCCGCAATTTCAACAGTTTGAGGAATCACTGAAAAGGTTGGTTGGCGCTGTAAATGTGCTGCACCTGCTGAAAGTTTTGGCCCTTCTCTATGGTCTGCTAATGCCTGTCTAGCCGTGGCAGGCGTGGAGACAGGTCTCTGTTGAAGAACATGCGTCAACTCATGCGCAAGCAACCGTCGCCCACCTTGACTTGCTGGAACATACTGCCCCGCGCCAAACACGATATTGTGTCCCACCGTGTAGGCATTGGCATTTACCTCCCGAGCCGATCTCTCAGCCGCCACGCCAGTATGTACTCGCACCTGCGAAAAGTCATGACCAAAGCGCTGCCCCATATCCTGCTGCAATCCAGGCTCCAGAGGTCTACCAGGGCTTGGCAAGACACGGTCTACGCTGGCGGGTGCCGTCATATCTGCCTGTCTATCTGTTTGCCCCGTGAAGCGCTGGATGCGTAGTGGTGTACCGCCATCTATAGAATGTGCTGGTGCTGCCATCACCTGATCGGCGACCCGATCGGCTTCTAGTTCCAGCGGATCATTAGTGGCACCAATCTTTAGCTTCCGTTGTAACCTGCCTTTAGTCTTTCCGCATTCCACGCACTCTCCACCCGCAATCTCCTGCCCACAAGCGGAACATTGCCGCTGAAGTATCCCCCCCTTCAACATCTGCCCCTTCAACTTTTGCGTGACATGCCGATTCCCATGCGTCCTCTGAAGATTCAGTAGCGCTGCTTCCCGCCCCTGGGGTTTGGGCCTCTGCCCCTCAGCCACAGCAGTTTGTTGCGGCTGCACATTCGCCGTTTCCTTCCCCGCTGGTTGCGCTACCTTTCGTGCCATCGCCCCATCTCCCTACCCAGATCAGCTAATTTACACAGTCCACTCCGCCTCGCTCCAAGTCCGTCCCAACTTCTGATACTCCCGCCGCACCGCCCGCACCAGATGCGACCAACCAATCTCCTGCTCCGCTTCAGCCGCATAAAACGCCGCCGCCAAAGCAATATTTTTAATATTGCCACCCGCCAGCCTCACCTGACGCGCCAACACATCAAACTTGACATCCTCACCCACAGGCGCAGCCCCTGGAAACGCCTTTTGCCAGATCGATCGACGATACTCCTCATCCGGAAACGGAAACTCCACAATCACCTGAATCCGTCGCACAAACGCATCATCCATATTCTGGCGCAAATTCGTCGCCAAAATCGCCATCCCCAAATACTCCTCCATCTTTTGCAGCAAATAGCCCACCTCAATATTGGCATAGCGATCATGGGCATCTTTCACCTCCGATCGCTTCCCAAACAACGCATCCGCCTCATCAAAAAACAAAATCGCATTCGCCGTCTCAGCCGCACTAAAGATCCGATCCAGATTCTTCTCCGTCTCCCCAATGTACTTACTCACCACCTGCGATAAATCAATCCGGTACAGATCCAACTGCAAATCCTGGGCCAGCACCTCCGCCGCCATCGTCTTCCCCGTCCCCGATGCTCCCGCAAACAGAGCCGTCACCCCCTTCCCCAGCGACAACTTCCGGTCAAACCCCCACGCCCCATACACCACCTGCCGATACTTCACCTGCGCACAAATTTCCTCCAACTGTGCCAACGGATCGGGTGGCAACACAATATCCTGCCAAGTATAGCGGGGGATAATTTTGCGAGTCAGCATCTTCAAGTCATGCCCCGTCTGCTCACGGGCCGCCGCAAACAAATCCGCCAGTTGCGGCTTCTGAGTTCGCGAAGATACTGGGCACACCACCGTCACCGCATCGGTAATTTGCTCCGGCGTCAGCCGAAACCGATCGGCCAAGGCATTCAGATCGGCCTCCTCCAACTCCAGCCCCACTGCCGTCAGATTCGCTTGCCAGCATCGCCGCCGCTGCTCCCAGTCAGGCAGTTCCAGCGCAATCTGCACCACCCCTGCCCGATAAGGAGTCGTTGGATTCCACGACTGTGCCCCCGCCAGAATCGTCACCCCACTAGCTTCAGCCAATTGCTCCAGCAATTGCTGATAGGGCATCCCCTGCTCCTGCTGGCTCAGTTGGTCCATCCCAGGCAGGTACAACACCGCCCCTTGCAACCGGGCTTCACGAAACAGCCGTTTCAGGGTTTGCTGAAAATCTAGCTTGAGCTGCAAAGATCGAGGCAAATCCGCTACGAGCAACGGCACATTTAGTTCAGCGGCGATCGCCTCAGCCAGCGATCGTTTACCTATACCGGGCAATCCTTGCAAATAGAGTTGCAAAGTCTGCTGACCCTCTTTTATCTCACCCACCCATGCCTGAACATCATGATTGATATTTGTCGCTACCCACAAATCATGCCAACTCACCAATGGCTGAATCAACTGACAAAAGGATCGCAACCTCCCATCCAGCCCCACCTGCCCCAATAAAAATTGAGTAATTTGGTCATCTAAACTGAGGTAATGCCCTAGAAAAGGAGGCCACACTTGGTTGGGATCGGGCACCAACACCAGTAATTCTTGACGAATCAAAGGTGCACCTCCCCCCAGTGCTGCCCGCCATTGCAGCTTTTCCGCCGGAAACTGACACAATAGGTTCAGCGCCAAATCCACCGTTGGCCGTTTTCGCGTAATATCATCCTGCAGATAGGCATATAACCGCTCATAGCGTAGATCCACCTCTGGGGCCAACGCGATCACGACTAAATCCAGCTCAAAATCAGACAAGCCAAACGCCTGCTTGAGCCAATCCAACCGCGATGAAGCCTCGCTTACTCCAGGCAAACTATCCACTTGTGGCTGAAACAACGGTATCCCCGGAGATCGCGCCAGCAAGCGTTCTACCTCATCCTCATCAACATATAGCCCTCGATCAGCATCCGACATGGCTTCTTCACCGTAGATCGTTGAAGCCGTTGCGATCGCCTTCTCAAGCAACCGATCAAGCCTTTGCAATGCGGGCAAAAGGTCATCCCACAAAAGGTAATCTGCTTTCAACATTTGGCGATTACTCATCAATCTAACCGGCTAGACAGTCATAAGCAATACAGAGCATCAGATTCAACTGAGCTGAATGGTAATACCATACCCTGCAACATGAGGCATTTTTAAACGTTGCATTGTGACTATTAAGCGACGATCGCCCTATTTTTGGCTGCAAGCCAGATATCACAGGGTTCTAAGACGATACCTGTCTAGGTGTTATTTAGCCAGGGGATAAAAGTCTTGCCGTCGAAACGTGGGGATGCTTGGGGTCACGGACTCGTGGAGGTGTTTTGGACTTACGTTTTCTGGGTTGCTTGAGAAATCGCTCCAGATTCACCTGTGCCGCCAACTGTTTGAGCAGCGCCGCTAATTCTGTCAGTGACATGGTGCGGAATGGGTGCCAATGCTCCGAGGGAATCGCAATCATCATGCCGCGATAGGTGCCCTGAAGTTCATCCACCAGATAAAAGTCAGAGACCGTCGCTTCAATCGTTTCCACTCCGTGCACACTCGCTAACGCTGCTTTCAGCGTTGCCAGGATGTTATATGTCACTAAAGCCAGAGAAAAGCTGAATAGAGCCGCTTTGGGATACGCCAAAGTCTCAATCTCACATTCGAAGTTCTTCGTAACGGTTAAGAATAACCCTTCTACTTGCCAACGCTCTCGATATAACTGAAGCACAACTCTTGCACTGGCATCAGCAACCGGTAAATTCGTCAAAACTACAATCTCACTATCTCCATGTCGGGTTGGCTGCGATAATCGTAAGACAATCCGCCGTAGGGTCAAACTTCTCCCTTCAAACTCAATCGTGACCTCCTGCTCCAACACTTCTCCTGCCTCAATGACAGCCATCGATCTCAACTCGCTGACCGCCTGCCAGGGCAGGTTCTGATGTTCTCGAATCACAAAGGCACTCTGCCGCTCGCCAATTCCCGTGAGCAACTCCAACGTGCACATATTGCGGTCGGCAATCCATAGTTCTCCAGGCGCAACCGTTGCTAACACCTGCCCAAATAATCGCCGCTCCTGGGCATGCCCATCTTCACAGGGAAAGATGTCCACCGCCAAACCCAAGTCTGGGTCGAGAACGACCAGTGATTTCCCCGGTAACGGAGCCGCCCCCACCGACCGCAAAACCTTCAACCGATGCTCTGTGGCCGCTAACGCATTGCCATCCAAGATTCGCACCCGATAACCAGGCAATAATGGAGTCTGTTGCCCCCCCATCTGTTGGATGAGTTGGCTCAATTCCCCGGCCGTTTCTCGCAATAGGGCCGCACTCACTCCGATTTCGATGCCATTGAGCTTTTGATAAAATGCGGCACGTTCGACACTCAATTCAGTGGCTTTGGCTTTGTAGGCAGCGTTGACCGATGGATGTATCCCGCACACTACCAGGCTCAACAGGTTCACCACCTCTGAAAACAACAACTCCCGCGTATATTGCGCTTTGGCATGGTGCTCAAACAATGCATCGAGTCGCTCCGCCCGAAACACATGTTCTATCATCCCTCGCATCATCACACTCACTGGGCTTTGCTGCACAAAGGCATCAAAAATATTGACTAACATTCGGGCACCTTCGGGTCTGACGCAGACGACTTCTTAACTTTAGCCCGGTTGAACGGAGAAGAGACAACCACGACCCCCTCAAGGAAGACTTTACCGGAAACATCTATAGTGTTTTTTCTCTGAATTGGATTTAACACCTAGACAGGTATCGGATTGTGGGTAATGCTTCATCGTCAGAAAAGGGAAACTCAACCGTACTAGGCATGGGTAGATGCCTCTCGGTCATCCTGGATCATATGCATCAGGATGTTTGCAGCTTCCGTTGCGTCGTAAGGCGACCAAATTGGGTACTCTGATGCAGAAAAGATGACTTGTAGTTCAGCGTCTGGGATTTGTGTGACTAGGAGTTTGAAGAGTGATAATTTGTCTGTCTGGCTCAGATTGTTGACCAGAGGAATTAACTCAGCGAGTGACATGGCTTAAACTTCTAGATATGCGAGAATAAATTGATCATAAGCGATCTGTGAGGTACGGTCTAACAATCCCGTTGCACACCGACCGTATCAGGTTGGTCGGTGAATCCGAGAGGTTACTTGCGGCGGGTGAACGGGGGCGTT
>Ga0169931_10005962_pt1 | contig 18486 bp, 16 predicted proteins | sample Kivu_15m_20L_FD_129675 | JGI IMG/M metagenome (GOLD analysis project Ga0169931, IMG submission 129675) | Freshwater microbial communities from Lake Kivu, Western Province, Rwanda to study Microbial Dark Matter (Phase II) - Kivu_15m_20L... | ecosystem: Environmental > Aquatic > Freshwater > Lake... | reverse complement strand
TTATCTTCAATCACAAAATCATTCCTGTAAATATAACTTCTAAGTTTAGTTAGGTTACGGGGCTGTTCTTTGCGTGGCTCCGGATCTTGGTTATTGGCACCTTCAAAAAACAGATCTATGTATTTGTACTTTGCTCCCCAATTGTAGCCAGACTTACCTTCATCCGATCCTACGAAATCAAAGACTTCTAAATGCAAACAAGTGTTGTCTTGGGCTTCTTGGTTCGGCGCCACCTCACAGCGTTCTCCATCTTGCGAGGGTTTCCCCTTGAACAAAACTGTCCGAGCTGGTAGAGTTCTCACTTTCATTTTGAAAAGAGTGGTATGTCTTGTGAGCTTTTTATTGACTTCGAAAATATTGTCATCGAGCTCTTTTTCCGTTTCAGCAATGGACTTGCCTTCTTGGGTTATGTCTTGTCCAGCAGTTCCTGAGTCTGTGCTACCAGCCTGAGCCCATATGCCCAAGCTAGCCAAAAAAAATAGGGATAGTATCTGGTTCCACTTCATTGGTATTTCATCCTAAATCGATGTATTTGTGAATAGTTTTGCACCGCCCAAAAGCGTAAACACTATTCCTGATACTTTATCGGTTTTTCCTCTAGGGTCCTAAAGCGTTGGTTTGGATAGCTCCAGATAAAGGGATAGGGGAGGGGGAGAGAGGGATTTACCGCTTTTGAGGAGGGAATTCAACCAATGTCGCTCCACGGAATCGCAAAAATCCTTGATTCCACGGCCCGAAACCCCTTCCAATTTCTGAGCTACTTCCCTCTTTTCTTCGTCCGAGAGCTGCTTGGCAAAGCCTCCCAGCATCTGGACCCTGTCCTGCGAATCAGGGAGAGAAAAGCGAATGACTAGGTCGAAGCGAGAAAGAAGGGCGGGGTCCAAGTCCTCTTTTCGATTCGTAGCACCTATGGTGATGATTTGACCCAGAGAAGCCAGTCCATCCATCTTTCTCAGGAGAACGCTCAAAAGGTTCCTTGTCGCCTCGAAAAGCCCATCTTCACGAGAAGTGGCCAAGCTATCGATCTCATCCAAAAAAAGGTATGCTTTGGGGAACAATCCCGAGGCATCAAATATAGCAGCCAGGTTCTGAGAAGACTCCCCATAGTACTTCGAAAGGATGGACTCAATGGGGACGTAAACCAGGGGTATTTGGGCCTCAGTCCCTAGGGCTCTTGCCATGGTCGTCTTACCGACGCCAGGTTCTCCTTCAAAGAGGGCCGCCCGTGGCTGGAGGTTGGTCGGCCTTATTCTTGTCAACTTGGACAATTCTTGGAAAAGATTGGGTTTTTCTAGGGGCAAAACCAAGGATTCGTAGGCCCTTTCTTTGAGTTCGCGATACCCTAATATGCTATTGAATCCCTCTACCCTTGTCGGGTCAGGGAGTATGACTTCCGCTCCCAACTTTCCCAAAATTGCCAAAGGATCTGGTTTGGACATGGCATCCGATTGGAAAGATTGCACCACAGACAAACATGCCTGGATTTCTTTGGGGTTGTAGGATCCTCGTTTCGAAGCCTCGAAGCGAATGCCTGCCTGGGAAAGAAAAAATCGAAAGCGAATTCTCTCTTTGGTATCTTTTTCAAATTGGTTGTCTGGTAAGGACTGCAAGCTAATGTACAAGGAATCCCAATTTACGATCCGTAGGTTTTCAAAGAACATTTTGATCCGACCAATGAGGAAGGGTAGGGATGCTTCCGTTTCCCCTGATTTTTCGGCCCTAAATAAAATTTCTTCTTTGTCCTGGGTAAGAGAGTATCCGCCATTGGGCAATTCCTTATGCAGGAGATCACGAATTTGAAAAAAATCCAGCTGTGACATAAAACCTGTATCGGAGAAGTTTTTCTTCTATCTGGTTGCAAAATCCGTCCGATGAAAGAATAGAGGTAGTATAATGGGTGACGGTTCCTTATCGCAAGAAGATATTGATGCCCTGCTTGGGGGAATGGGCGGCGGCGGCGGAGGCGGAGGCGGCGGAGATCCCAAAAAGTCTTCTGGTATGGAAGATTTGGACGCCCTCATTGGAGGAGGAGATGGGGGAGGCGGTCCTTCCTTTGCTGATATTGCTGCCGCCCTGGGTCCGTCCGCTACACCACCTCCACCTAAGGCTGTTACGAAGCCTGCCTCAGGGGGCGGTGGGGGAACTACATCAAACCTCAACCTCCTTCTCGATGTCACATTAAGTCTCACAATCGAACTCGGTCGAACATCTATGTTCATAAAAGATGTTCTCCAACTTTCTGAAGGAACAGTTGTCGAGCTGGACAAGAATGTCGGTGAAGAATTAGATATTCTTGCAAACGGCAAGCTCGTTGGGAGAGGGAAACTAATTGTGTTAGATGATTATTATGGCATTCAAATCACAGCAATTGTTGATCCCATGGAAAGGTTAGGTGGACCAGCCTTCATTTGACCTGCGTAGGAGATTGAGTCTTTTTGGAGTCTGTCAAATTCGAAACGAGACTTTGTAGGTTCATCACATCTGCTGGGATCAAGATTTCTGTGTTGGGCTTGGCAAGCTTCAAAAAATTTTGAATGAATGCTTTTGTTATTTGTAGTTTTATCGCCGCTGCCCCGCCAGTATCAGAAATCACTTGTGCAATTGCTTCGATTCCCTTCGCAGTGGCTTCCGCCAAGGATTCAATTTCTCGAGCTTTACCTTCCGCAGAATTGATTCTTCTTTGTTTTTCTCCCTCAGATTTGTTGATTGCCTCTTCTTTGAGTCCCAAAGATCGATTGATGCGACTATCTCTTTCCCCTTCTGAAAGGGAAATAGTAGACTTTTTGGTGATCTGAGCTTTTTTTTCTTTTTCCATCGCATCTAATACGGACTTGGGTGGAGAAATATTCAGAATTTCATAGCGATTGACTTTGATACCCCAAGGCTCACTCGCTTGATCCAGAGCATCTACGATGGTCTTATTGATGAGCTCCTTCTCACCACCGATAACCTTATCCAATTCCATTGTGCCGATGATAGCCCGCATTGTAGTTTGAGATAACTGGATAGATGCGAAACGATAGTCATCAACACCATAAGAAGCTTTAACAGGATCTATGACTTTGACATAAAGCACTCCATCCACTTTCACTTGAACGTTATCATGCGTGATACAAACCTGCGGTTGAACATCGATGGCTTGCTCTTTTAGTGTGTGCAAATAAGCATCCTTATCGATAAAAGGTATTATCACATTAAATCCTCCCCGAAGGGATCTACTGTATTTGCCTAGTCTTTCAATCAAGAGGACATCTTGCGCACTTATAATTCGAATGCACCTGAAAAGTTTGAAAGCTAAATAAATAATGAATACGGCCCAGAAAAGCAATGCAATGTATTCCATGTTAATCTCCAGTGTTTGGTAATTTTGTTGTGATTCTAGAAAGACCTTCAAATACCCCGCCAATATTGGCCAAGTTTTCGGGGACAACAGTTGTCTTAGAACTATTTAGGATCTTTCCTAGGGCATCTAGGTATTCCTGAGTCAGCTGAAGCGTCACCGCCTCTCTTCCCCCTTTTTTGGAAATGGCTTCGGAAATTTTTTGCACACCACGAGCGGTTGCCAAAGAAATAAGTTCTATCTCTTTGGCTTGGCCCTCAGCCTCATTCACCAAACGTATCTTTTCGCCCTCAGAGATATTGATGGACTCTTGTCTTTCCCCCATGGATTTGTTGATGAGAGATTCTTTTTCCCCTTGAGAGAGAGTGATCTCCGCCCTTCGCTCCCTTTCAGCCCTCATTTGGTTCTCCATTTCGTGCAAGATTTGCTTAGGGGGGGTAATGTTTCGAATTTCATAGCGAGTAACCTTAATGCCCCAGGGTTCCGTTGCTCTATCTAAATTCTTCACCACAGCCGCATTGATTTCATCTCTCTCCGAAAGCAAATTGTCTAAGATCAATTTTCCAATTTCGGATCTAAGAGTTGTCTGAGCCAATTGAGAAGTCGCAATCAAATAATCATCGATGCCATAAGAAGCTTTATAGCTATCTACTACCTTCAGGTATAGAACTCCGTCCACTTCTACGGAAACATTGTCTTTGGTTATGCAAGCCTGGGGAGCTATATCGAGGGCAGTCTCCTTGAGGCTTTGGGCGTATTTTACTACGTACATCACGGGAATTCTAAAGTAGGCTCCTGGTCCCAGTTTGGCACTGAAATCACCCCAACGCTCTAGAATAAATTCATTTTGTTCGGGGACTATAATTATGGTCTTGACAATGATGTAGAGAAGTCCCGCAAAAATTAGAGTTACTGTTGTTATCATTTTTTATTTCCGAAGATTTTCCTCTCAAAAACAAAAGTTATTGTGAAAATTGCAATAGAAAAACTTCAAATTTTATCGATTTGAGCGACTGTAAAAACCAAATTGTCTCGAGATAGGATTTTGACGAGATCTCCTCTAGAAATACGAACATCAGTGGAAATGGCATCCCAAAGAGTTCCTTGGAATTTGACCTTACCCCCTAATTGCATTACCAAAACATCTTCCACAACGGGAACAACTTGTCCTTGGTAGTCATCCTTTACAAAGGGATCTACAGTTACTCTAGGTTTGAAGATATTCTTTACGAGCGTACCGCCTAGTAAAACGGAAAGAAAAGTCGTGGTAACAAACACAAAAATTTGCCAAAGTAAATTTATTTCAAAAAATCGCGTGGCAAAGCCTGCGACCAAAGCCCCAATTCCTAAAAAAAGTACAAAGGTCCCAGGAATTAGAAATTCCAGGATCACAAGACTTGTTCCAATAATGGCCCAAACCAAAGCTGGGCTAATTTCAGGCATAATCCAATCCTGGAAAAAAAAAGCCTCTTCGTAAAGAAAAAATCCAATTGTGGCTGGGAATCGCATCAAATCTTATAGATGAATATGAGATGGTTTTGGACGTTTTTTTTCCATTTGCTCTTCTGCATGTGCCAAAAGGAATTGCCCACAACGACTCCGAATATCCCCCCAGAGGTTTACCAATCTTTTCGGAAAGCCTGCCTGGACTGTCATTCCCATGCTACCAGATGGCCTTGGTATGCGAATGTTTTTCCAGTTTCTTTATTTCTGGAATGGCACGTAAAGGAGGGCAGGAAAGCTTGGAACTTGGAAGAATGGAATCAAATTAGCGAAGAAGAAAAAAGAGACTTACGACTGTCTATTTGGGAAACAATAGAATCCCAGGAAATGCCACCGGAATCTTATTTGTGGATGCATCCTGAGGCAATTCTGAACTCGAAGGACAAGCAAACAATTTACAGATGGGCCAACGAAAATGAAAAATGAAAACAATCTATGGGGCGGGAGATTCATGGAAACCCCTGGTGATGTTATGTTAGAAATTGGAGAATCCATCTCCTACGATAAAAAACTATACAAGCAGGATTTGAGAGCTTCGCAAGTCCACGCGAAGATGTTAGCTCGTATAGGTGTCCTAAGTCGAGAAGAACTAAATTCAATTTTGAAAGGCCTTGGTAATATCCAAAAGGAAATCGAATCGAATCAATTTGTATTCTCTAAAAAGAAAGAAGACATTCATATGCATGTGGAATCGCGCCTTATTGAACTCATTGGAGATACAGGAAAAAAACTCCACACGGGAAGGTCGAGAAATGACCAAGTGGCACAAGATGTGAGATTGTATCTTCTGGATTCCTTGAAGGAACTTGCTAAGAACCAAATCAAACTTTTGAATGAACTTTTGGAAAAAGCCAAGACTTCCATAGATAGTTTCTTACCCGGATACACACACCTACAAATAGCTCAGCCCATTCGAGCATCCCACTACTTTCTCGCTCACTTTTGGGCTTTTTATAGAGATTTAGAAGAAATGCTTCGAGCTAGAGACAAGTGCAGCGAGTTGGTTTTGGGCTCAGGTGCACTTGCGGGAGTTAATTTCAAATCTGACAGAGCTTTTATGGCTAAAGAACTCGGTTTGAAACGAATCTCAGAAAATTCTATAGATGCTGTTTCTCAGAGGGATCATATTTTGGCTTTTTTTCATGCTGTTGTCCCTTTTTGCCTTCATGCTTCTAGGATTTCGGAAGAAATCATTCTCTATACTTCAACGGAATTTTCCTATTTTAAATTGCCAGATAGCCTAACAACTGGTTCCTCTATTATGCCTCAAAAAAAGAATCCAGACATTGCAGAGATTATAAGAGGGAAGTCAGGTAGAGTTTTGGGAGCCGAACTTCATCTCAAGGTAATGCTCAAAGGCACTCCTTTAGCCTACAATCGAGATTTCCAAGAAGATAAGATTCCTTTGTTTGAAACAAAAGACCAAATTGTGTTAGTTCAATCTGGTTTGGTATCCATGGTGAATGGCTTGAAAATCGAGGAAAGCCAGGTTATGAAGAATTTAGAAAAGGGCTTTGCGACAGCCACGGACTTAGCAGATTATTTAGTCGCGAACCAAAAAATTCCATTTAGGGTGGCTCACGAAGCCGTTGGTAGATTGGTCAAGCATGCTGTTTCTACAGGCAAGACTTTGGCCCAAATGGAAGAAAAGGAAAGAATGGCGTTGGGGATTTCCTTGCCACAAAAAAGCTATCTTACTGCGATCTCTCTCCAAAATTCTTGTGACAAAAAAGACGTCTTTGGTGGAACTGCAAGGAAAAGACAATTAGAACAGATTCGCCTAGCAACAAAAAGACTGAAGTCTATTTCAAAAACAATGGGAGTTTCTTAATGAAAAAATTCTACCTTTTAATGTTACTTCCGATCCTTTTTTATTGCCAAGATTCTGGTTTTTTAAAAAGCCAATACCAATCGACACCTTACACTAAAATTTTGGTTCAGGTTCGAAAATTAGAAGAAAGTCCAATCGTTTTACCGACGAAGCCAGGTATCTATGCCATTATCGCGACCACGGCCGGAGATTTGGTCGTGGAACTTTATCCTGAATCTGCTCCCAGAACGGTACAAAATTTCATCGATTTGGCCCAGGGAGAAAAAGAGTTTGTAAGCGAAAAGGGAACCATTGAAAAACGACCCTTTTACGATGGACTTAAGTTCCATAGGGTGATTGCTGATTTTATGGCTCAAGGTGGTTGTCCGAAAGGGGATGGAACGGGGGGTCCTGGGTATCGGTTCGAGGATGAAATCAATGGCAAGGCTTTGGGATTGGACAAACTTCTCATTAAAGATGCGAGGCAGTATGAGGTGCACCTCCAGCGACTCGTCTTTAGGGAAAACAATATCCAAAACAGAAATGCCTACGAAGAGAAAAGGGCAGAGATTGAAGCTCTGTTGCAAAAAGGCATGGAAATTTCTGTTTTAGAGATTTTGTACAGAAACGGCTATCGATTCAATGAAGTGGTTCCCTCAAAACCAGCGATTCGTGGTTCGCTAGCTATGGCAAATGCGGGACCAAATACCAATGGTTCTCAATTTTTCATCAACCAAGTGGACACGCCCCACTTGAATGGATTGCACACAGTATTTGGAGGATTGGTGGAAGGTTTTGACGTTCTCGATAAAATCATAGAAAAAGGCAATAGTCAGACAACGATGAAAAAGATATTCATAGTGGATGCAAGAAAGTGAATTACTTAGAGGGAATTGAAGTCATTCAAAAATACACCAATGGAAGCAGCGTAGAACCTATTTTACAATACATTTCGGAGGTGCCCCATGATGAAGAGGCCTTTAGTGATGCCTTAGAGGCAATAGGAGCGATCAACCGATACCCAAATTCTTTCGTGGGACTTTTGTCATTTATGAGTTTTCTTCTTGGTCAAAAATCAAAAATATCAACACTTTACGAGAAAACATTAGCCAAATACGAAGCACTCAATTCTCTCGCGACCAAAAGAAAGTTAGGGGAAGAAGAGTTAAAAATCAAGAAAACACTCACTGATTTTATACTCAAAATTGAGAAGTCCTTTGAAATCCAGGATTTGGCAGATGAAAGTATTGTAAAAGAGCTCAATAGGTTTTGTTCCGAAGTCAACCTTCATGGGGTAACAGAAAATGAAGTAAAGCTTCTCAAAATTCCTTCGAAAACCCAAGCCTTGATCGAGCCTCATTTGGATAAAAATAGGGAAAATTTCTACCAATACAAAAAACTCAAAAACTCACTTGAGCGGCTTGTGCGGATCGCAGATTACATCCTTCAAGATTCCCTGAAAACTTCTTGAAAATTTGAGTTATGTCGGAAAAGTTCTTACGATAAAAAAATCTTTTCCGATAGATTCTATGATGCGTTTGCTACTCCTCTCTATTTTACTAATTTTGAGACACTTGGAATCAGCTCCATCTAGAGACCATAGGGGAGAGGTAACCGAAAATTTCACTTCTTCGCAATTAAGTGTTAGGCTATCCCTCTCGGAGAGGTCTTTCAAAGAAGGCGACAGGGTGCCTTTAACGGTTCAAATTTCTAATTTGGGAATAGAACCGGTGAGATTTTTTCCTTCAAATCTCTCCCATGAGACTTATCAAATTTTTCTTGAGGACAAAGACCATCGTTTGGTGGCGGCTAAAGAAGAATCGTTCCCCTTCTCCGGTTTGAAAAGAAGAAACCATATAGAAGACATTGCAGGTATCCATAAAAAAGAGGTAATCTTGCACAAAGGGGAGCATTTTTCGAGAACTTTTTATTTAGATGAATTATTCCAGATTAGGGGTCCAGGAGAATACCTGGCAAAGGTATTCTTCTTTCCAAATGCCAAAGAGAGCAAGGATTTCTTTTTGAGATCAGAAAACCAGCCTATCTTTTTTCTAGAACCGAGGGGTAGATCTAGGGAACTTTCCCAATCACTTTCACCTATGGGAGATGAGGTGGGAGTGACTCCTGAAGAGGTTATATTTTTGTTTCTCGGATCAGAACTCAAGAAAAATTGGGAATCTCATTTCAAGTGGATCGATTTTTCAGAATACATTCTTAGTTATGACAAGTATTCGGCTAGCTATTCCAATGCGAATCCGGGAGAAAAGTCATTGATTTTGGAAGATTTTCGTAAATTTTTAAGTGAGGGGCCTTCTGGACAACTGAAATTTTATAAAGTACTTTCGGTTGATTACCCATCCTCCAAAGATGCAAAAGTTCAAGTATACATCGAAAGATCGATGCAGCGATACACCCAAAGGTATGAATACACCTACACTTTAAAAAAAATCGAAAATGCTACCCAATGGAAGATACAGAATCTTTATGTTAAGGTGAGAAAATGACCGAGATACTATCCCAAGATGAAATTGATGCACTTCTAAATGCTATCTCCTCTGGAGAAGTTTCGGAAGATGAGTACTCGAGTGTTGGTGAACAAAAAAAAGTAAAAATTTACGATTTCAAGAGACCTGATAAGTTTTCTAAAGACCAAATCAGAACACTTCAAATGATGCATGAAACATTTGCAAGGTTGGCTACCACTGGTCTGTCGGCTCAGCTAAGAGCCTTGGTTGTAGTCCACGTAGCTTCGGTAGACCAGTTGACCTATGAAGAGTTTATTAGATCAATTCCAAACCCAACTACACTTGCTGTTATAAATATGGATCCCCTGAGAGGATCGGCTATTTTAGAAATCGATCCTTCAATATCCTTTACAATCATCGATAGATTGTTTGGTGGGAAGGGTGAACAAGGCAAGGTAAGCCGGGAATTGACGGACATTGAATTGTCAGTCATGGAGGGAATTATTGTAAGAATACTAGGAAATTTGCGTGAATCCTGGTCAACGGTTATCGATCTAAGGCCCAGACTTGGTAATATTGAAACAAATCCTCAATTTGCCCAAGTAGTACCTCCTAATGACATGGTAGTTCTTATTACTCTGGAAACAAAAGTAGGCGATGTGGAGGGGATGACAAACCTTTGTATCCCTTATATCACTATTGAGCCAATTATCAACAAGCTATCTGCCCAGTATTGGTATTCTTCCATACGAAAAGGGGAAGTGGATGAAAATAGAACTGTAATCCAAGAAAGGCTCGATCAAGTGAAAATCCCACTTATTTCGGAAGTGGGTAGTGTAGATATTTCATTAAATGATTTGATGAATCTACAAACCGGTGATGTAATCAAATTGGAAAATACTCCGACAAAGAGTGATTTGCTCATTAAGGTCGGTGACAGAAATAAATTCAAAGCTATTCCAGGTAGAGTAGGAAACCGTTTGGCGGTGCAGATAGGGGATTCAATTGAAGATATTCCAGATGAACTTCTTGGTTCCACTCGGTCCGAGCAGGAATACTAAGAAAAGATTTTTTTCAATCTGCCTATTGGCTTTTTTTACCCAAGCCCTTTCTCCGCAGAGCAATGCTTTCCCCAAACAGAAAGTGATCGTAATATCCCTAGATGGGTTTCCTGCGAGTTACTTAGATTCACCCGAGTGGATGCAGAGCTTCCCAAACTTGGAAAGGTGGCGTACGGGTGGAAATTTGTGGTCAGTGGAGACTGTGGAACCAAGTGTAACCTACCCTGCTCATGTTTCCATGGTAACTGGCAAAGACCCAGAAAGGCATGGGATTTTCTCCAATTCTCCTCTGGATCCCTTTGACAGGAATGACCAAGGGTGGCAGTGGTATTCCGAAGACATACAGGTTCCTACTCTATTTGATGCATGTGAGTTTCCGCATTGCAAGTCCCTAAATCTTTTTTGGCCCGTAACTGTAGGGGAGAGAGGGATATTCTGGAACATTCCTCAGATTTGGAGAAAGAAAAACGCGGAGGATCTCAAGCTTTTAAGGTCTCTTTCCACTTCAGGGCTTTGGAAGGAAGTGGAAAGAAACACGGGAATTTCACTTTCCGAAGAATCTTCGGATAGAGACAGATTTAAGGCTTTCGAATACCTCTGGAGGACAAAAGAGCCTGATCTTTCTTTTCTTTATACCACAGATATCGATTCAGCTCACCATTCTCATGGACTATTTAGTGAGATAGCAAAAGCTAGGATTTTAGAATGGGACAATGCCTTTGGAAAATTTTTAACGGACATAAAATTCAAAGAGCGTAAAGACATACAAGTCATTCTGGTATCGGATCATGGCTTCACTAAGTCTACATCACAATGTTCACCAAACATTTATCTAATGAACAAAGGCTTTCTGGATCCCCAAAAAGAAGAATGGAAATTCTATTTTAAAGGAAATGGTGGAACAGGTCTTTTGTTGGCAAAATCAAAAGAAATTTGGAACACAGAAATCGAAATAGCATTCCAAAATGATTTGGCCAGCAATTGTCCAGGATTAGCATTCCAGAAAAACAACTACAAACTTCCGAACGGGTTTTGGGTAGTTTTGCAACTAGAGGCAAGAGAAGGAATGGTTCTATCCTCAACTAAAAAAGGAAATCTTTACGCAGCTTTGTCGCAACCTATTTATGGGCATGGATTCTCGCCAAAGGTACGTTCTATGAGAACGATTTTAGGGTATTCTGGAAAAAGAAAGGAAGAATGGGAAACGATTCGAAGCGTTCATACCATGGTATGTGAGATACTAAACCTGAACTGCGAAAATGGATAGGTTATCGATATTTTACTTCCCATAATCAATCTTATGTCTCTTTATGGAGTGGAGGGAAGGGTATAACCTGGCTCCCCCTGCTGGGCTCGAACCAGCGACCCGGTGATTAACAGTCACCTGCTCTACCGACTGAGCTAAAGGGGATTGTCAGGCGTCCTGGACATAGTTACAATAAGGACTGAACCGTCAAATCCAAGATTCTTGAGGTAGGCTAGGGACAGAGAATTTATCCGAAAAAAAACTGACACCGAGTTGAAAAAAATAACTGTTTTCGGACTAGCTAATACAGATAGTGACATAATTCCAGGACACACAATTGTATCATTCTAACTTTATAAGGAGAAATCATGAAAATAGAGAGGCACTTCACATCAAAAGACAAGGGAAGCTACACTGGAATCCAGTGGACCAAAAGAAACTCCAAAATCACAAACCCTGATGGTTCTCTAGTCTTTGAAGCTAGCGATGTGGAGGTTCCCGAAGGCTGGTCTCAAGTAGCCACGGACATTTTGGCTCAAAAATACTTTCGGAGACGAGGAATACCCAAGTATCTGAAAAAGGTCAAAGAGAACGGAATACCCGAATGGCTACAAAGGTCCATTCCGGATGAAGAAAAATTGGCAACTCTCAAGCTTGAAGATAGGTTTGTCGGAGAAACAGATTCCCAGCAAGTCTTCCATCGTCTCGCTGGTTGCTGGACCTATTGGGGACACAAATACGGTTACTTTACGGACGAGGATAGCGCCAAAGTATTTTATGATGAAGTTTGTTTTATGCTGGCTTCACAAATGGCCGCGCCTAATTCTCCGCAGTGGTTCAATACGGGATTGCATTGGGCCTACGGAATAGATGGCAAATCCCAAGGGCACTATTATGTGGAACCAAAATCTGGGAAATTGACCAAATCAGCCTCCTCTTACGAACATCCCCAGCCCCATGCCTGTTTTATCCAATCTGTCGATGATGATCTGGTCAATGAAGGAGGAATCATGGACCTTTGGGTTCGTGAAGCAAGGCTCTTCAAGTATGGTTCTGGAACAGGTACCAATTTCTCTAATCTAAGGGCTGCGAATGAGCCATTGTCAGGTGGAGGAAAGAGTTCTGGGCTCATGTCCTTTTTAAAAATTGGCGATAGGGCCGCTGGAGCTATAAAATCAGGCGGAACTACGCGCAGAGCAGCTAAGATGGTTTGTTTAGACATGGATCATCCTGATATAGAAGAATTCATCGACTGGAAGGTACAGGAAGAAAAGAAAGTTGCCTCGCTTGTGACTGGTTCTATTTTAAACAATCGTCTGTTAAATGAGATAATATCTGCCTGTTGGGAGGGAATGGAGGCACTTGGAGGAGACACCTATTCCCCTGCCAAAAACTTAAACCTCAAAAAGGCGATCGGAAAGGCAAGACAATCCTTCGTTCCAGACAATTACATCAAACGAGTCATGGACTTGGCAAAACAAGGATACAGGGAAATTCTATTTGAGGAATTAACTACAGATTGGCAATCAGAGGCGTACAACACAGTAAGTGGACAGAATTCCAATAACTCTGTCCGGATCACAAATGAATTTATGGAATCGGTGGAAAAAGACTTAGATTTCCATTTGTACCACAGAACCGAAAAGGAAAGAGCAACTCGAGAAAGTAGAGATCCTAAGCCAGCCAAGACTCTTCGGGCTAGAGATTTGTGGGAAAAAATTTCTCAAGCCGCTTGGGCTTCCGCAGATCCAGGAACCCAATACCACTCCACTATCAACGAATGGCATACCTGTCCCGAGGACGGGAACATCAATGCCTCCAATCCCTGTTCTGAATACATGTTTTTGGACAATACAGCTTGCAATTTGGCATCTGCCAACTTAGTCAAATTCCTCAATGAAGATGGAAGTTTCGATGTAGAAGGTTTTCGTTACCTGTGTCGGATTTGGACCATCATTCTGGAAATTTCTGTTTTGATGGCTCAGTTCCCTTCTAAAGAAATTGCTGAGCTTTCCTATAAATTTCGAACTCTGGGACTAGGGTACGCCAACTTAGGCTCCCTTCTCATGGTCATGGGAATCCCCTATGATTCCCATGAAGCCATGTCCATCACTGGTGCTATAACAGCGATCATGCACATGACAGCTTATGCGACTTCTGCTAAGATGGCTTCCGAATTGGGAGCCTTCGAGGGATATGAAAAAAACAAAGAACACATGTTGCGTGTGATGCGAAATCACCGAAGAGCAGCATACAACGCTCCCAAAGAGGAGTATGAGGGCTTATCCGTCACGCCAGTTGGAATCAATCCAGCCTTCCTCCCCTCTTATCTTTTGCAAGCCGCTCAAGAAGACTGTGATCGTGCCATAGAATTGGGCAAAAAGTATGGTTACAGGAACGCTCAGGTCACGGTCATTGCCCCCACTGGAACCATCGGGCTTGTCATGGATTGCGATACCACTGGAATAGAACCGGATTTTGCCTTGGTAAAATACAAAAAGTTAGCGGGTGGTGGATACTTCAAAATTATCAACCAATCAGTTCCCGTTGCTTTAATGAAGTTAGGCTATTCACAATCCGAAATGGAAGCCATTGTAAACTATTGCAAAGGCCATGCTACTTTGAACGGGGCGCCAGGCATCAATACTCTATCACTGAAAGCCAAGGGTTTCACAGATGAGATTTTGGAGAAGATAGAAAGACAGCTTCCTTTTGTTTTTGATGTGCAATATGCATTTACCAAATTCATCATCGGTGAAGAATTTTTAGCAAAAACTCTCCAAATTTCACCCCAACTTTTCAACTCTCCGAGCTTTCAGCTATTGGAATACCTGGGATTCTCTCCAGATGAAATCGCTCTAGCAAATGACTATGTCTGTGGAACCATGACCATTGAGAACGCCCCATTTATCAAAGAAAAGGATCTAGGTGTTTTTGATTGTGCCAACAAGTGCGGAAAAAGTGGCAAGAGATTTCTTTCCTACCAAAGCCACATTCGCATTATGGCGGCAGCCCAACCCTTTATCTCAGGAGCCATCTCCAAAACCATCAATCTTCCAGAGGATGCCACGGTGGATGACATCAAGAATGCCTACCTCCTTTCTTGGAAGCTGATGATCAAAGCGAATGCCTTGTATCGCGATGGTTCAAAGCTATCCCAACCTTTGAATTCTGTATTTCAGATTTTGGACCAAGTAGGAGATGAGCAAGAGTCCCCAGAGCATAAACTATCCACTCCAAAAACAGTTACGGAAATAGCAGAGAAGCTTGTTTACAAATACATTTCTGAAAGAAGGAAATTGCCGCACCGAAGAGCTGGCTACACCCAAAAAGCCATGGTCGGTGGACACAAAGTCTACCTTAGAACTGGAGAATACGAAGATGGCCAATTGGGAGAAATTTTCATCGATATGCACAAGGAAGGTGCTGCTTTCCGGTCTCTGATGAATGCCTTTGCCATTGCGGTATCCTTAGGATTGCAGCACGGTGTACCCTTGGAAGAATTTGTTGAAGCTTTTACTTTTTTCAAATTCGAACCAAATGGTATGGTTTCGGGCAACCCTCACTTAAAGATGTCCACTTCTGTGATAGACTACATATTTCGGGAACTGGCTGTCACCTACCTGGGAAGATACGATTTGGCTCAAGTTTCTCCCGAGGATCTTAGAACCGATGAAGTAGGAAGAAAACAGGAAGATCCCCCTATCCACAAAAAGAAGGCAGAACCTGAATTCCAACCAATTTCTTTGAAAACAACTTTCGAAGAAAAAGTGCCTGCTCTGGTAGGCAAGGCGAGATCCTTAGAGGGAAGTCTTTCCAAGGAAGTCATCAGGAATGTCACGGAAGCAAGAATCAAAGGGTATACTGGAGATTCTTGTACGGATTGTGGGTCCTTTCAAATGGTAAGGAACGGAGCTTGCCTTAAGTGCCTGTCTTGTGGTGCAACTACAGGTTGCTCCTAAGGACCGCTCGGCAATTCTAGTTTTGGGTTCCCTAAGGAACCACGCAGAGGAATGCAAACCTTACCATTGTCATTTGGTAAAAGAGCAGCGTAACCAGCTATATCTGGTCTTTCATTAGCAAAAACTTCTGTAATTGTAGCGCACAAATTGAGGTCCAGAATAGAAGACATCAGGTTGTCAACAACACGCAGAGAGCCTGTAATTTGGAATTTAGCAAAGTTTGTATCTATGGTAGCTCTTTCGATTTGAATTCTTCCAGACTTCCATTTGCCTACCAAGTTAAACTTTTTGATCTCTTTCCCATTCAAATTTCCAATTATTGGAAATTCAGGGGTTTCATTTATCTTCCCCCCATCTCCAGAAAATTGAAAAGAACCAGCCCATAGAGAAGGTCTATCTTCAATCCCTTCCAATTGAACTTCTGAATCTATTCTTTTCATTTGCCAACTTGTTTCCAATCCTTCCCACTTGGCAAATTTCACATGGAGATCGGTTTCTAGCTTATTGTCTAAAAATTGGAAAAGAGAAATATTCAATCGGATTTCTTCGCAAGCAAATTGATTACTGTTCCACTCTAATTTCAAATTTTCGATGGTTTTCTCACCAAAAATAGGAAAGTCAATTTCCTTTAAATCTAGGATTATTCCATTTCGTGTAGCAAAATCATACAAAGTACCTCGGATCGTTTCACCGAATGGAAAGAAAATTACAAAGAAAAGGAAAAAGGATAAGATTCCCGAAGCTGTTAGAGTAAATATCCTTTTCCAACCTAGAGACTCAACTTCTGTAATCTCTAGGAATTCTTCTTCTTCAATTTCATCTGGTAACTCTTCCGAATCTATTTGTTCAAGCAAAGCCTGTGTTTCTTCCTCATCTTCCATGATATCTTCATCATTAGGAATAATTTTTTCTTCAATTTTTTCTTTTCTCTTAGCCATTTACTTCTTCGAAATCCTATTGTAAGATGATATTTTTATATTCACATCATAAACCTCTTTTTCAATAAATGGTTTCCGAAATGTTAGATAATCAACTTTTCCTTGAATTTGATTATTCTTCTCTATATCATAAATTAGTTTGAATATGTCCTGCAGATTCACAGATCTAAAGGATACATCTATGGTCAGTTTGTTGTAATCTTTTCGAATCACTGTGGATGAGTCTTTCATGGATAGAACTTTTTCTTTTAGACCATATCGTATCATTATCTGATCCAATTTTGAATACATCTGGCTTACATCTTCTTCTGAACCTCCTATCTGCAAGGTTTGATAATACTGGTATTCTCTAACCAATTTTTCTAAGGTATTGATATCACTTCTAGACTGGTAAATTTCATCGGTTACTTCATTCTTATAAGTTATAGCTACTTGTATAATAGCTAGAAATCCGAGGAAAATTACAAATATTCCCAATCCTAAAATCAATCTTCTTTCTCTACCAGTCAAACGATCTAACATTTAGGGATCCTCTTTGGTTGGTACGATATCAAGCTTTAATTTAAAACTAACTTTAAGTTTGTTGGCTCCTGCTATTAGTCTCTTATTAAGAATTTGAATATTACTGAAAAGAGGAGATTTTTCTAAACGAGATTGTATAATTCCAAGTTCACTAAATTCATTAATTCGACCATAAATTTGTATTTCGTTCCCTTCAAAATTAAATTGTTCCAAAACAAAAGGGAGTTCTTCGGCATTGGGAAAATTTTCAGTCAATTCCTGAAGCGAATCTAGAATACTGGCTTGTGAAAGAAACAAACGATAAATTTCAGTTTTTTTCTTTTCTGTCTTTAGTTTTGAAGAAGCTATCGCAACAGCATTTTCATCTTCTGATAATTCAACTCCAAAGCTACTTTTAAATTTTTCTGAAAGAATCTTTTTGTATCCAGATATTCGTTTCTGATCTATGAAGATTCCAGTAAAATATACTAAAATCAATACAAACATTGATAAAGAAAATATGATTCCGTGTGGTAAAAAAGTTTTCCATTGAATCGGACTTTTAGAAAGCTCTTTGGCAGATTTAGTATCTAAAAAATCTAATTTGTCACTGCCAGAGTAATGCACGCCCATTGAGTATACTGTTGCGAAACTCGGATTTATTCCCAGACTTGGACGGGTTACAACTAGGTTGATTTGGTGTGAGAGGTAGTCTTCTAGACCAATCCATTGAGAAGATCCCCCCGTTAAAATTGCAATTTCTGGTTTTTCATCATCCACGAGAGATAGCAAAGTATTATCTATTTCTCTAACAATCTCGCTGATTTCGTGAATCAAAATCGTCTTAAGATCTTTCCACTGATTTGGCTTTAAGTTGATTTCTTTGCTAGTAAAACTCTCATCTTTGAATAAATCAGAGAGTATATTTTGTTTTAGATCTTCAATGATTTGTCTGTCCCATTTCCATAATTTCATTAATTCTTGAGTTATATGCTCTCCACCAAATGGCAAAACTCTTGCAAGTCTCAAAAAACCATTGGATATGAGATTAATTAGTGTATATTTTCCTCCAATATCTATTTGAAGACAATTTTGATCGCTGTTTATCTTGGAAATTGTAAAGTTATCTATAGAAAGACAGTTGATATGCAATTCACCTACATTAAATGGTTTGATTAATTTATGTATTTCATTCTTGTGTACGTTAAAACAAACTAAGTTAGAAGATTCTTTCTCATTCTTTCTCCAAATTTTCCCAAGCGCCTCCATCTCTTCCATTGGAAATGGAACAGAGTTCTCCATTTCAAATGGAAGGATTTCTTTCATCGCCTTTTCATTTGTTAGTGGTACATTAGCTTCCCGAATGTAAACTGATTCAGGACTAATGTTCATTAGAATTTTTTTTTCTTCAGGAAAGAAGCTCTGGACAAAGCGAATCAGATTGTATTCCAAAGGATCTATTTCATCTGTATCTAAAATAATTACGGGCAAAATTTCTGTTCGAATGACTTCTAAACCAGATAAGGTTTTGTGAAAAAGCATTCCTTTAAGGTAGCTACTACCAAAATCTATTGCTAAAAATCTATCTAATGTAATCATTATTCTTCTGTATAATATAGCATTTGATTGTTAGTAATATCAAAAATTCCCGAGACACGTC
>Ga0169931_10005961_pt1 | contig 18486 bp, 16 predicted proteins | sample Kivu_15m_20L_FD_129675 | JGI IMG/M metagenome (GOLD analysis project Ga0169931, IMG submission 129675) | Freshwater microbial communities from Lake Kivu, Western Province, Rwanda to study Microbial Dark Matter (Phase II) - Kivu_15m_20L... | ecosystem: Environmental > Aquatic > Freshwater > Lake... | reverse complement strand
TTTCGACTGCGACTTCGGCTGGAGCGGCAACGTCCAGTTCGGTTTGGTCATCCGCTACCCCGGTTTCGCTGACCAATCGCAATCCAACGGCATCGAGTGCGACAACGGCCCGAACGACAACGATGTGCAGCCCTTGACCACGGCCACCTTCTCCAACCTGACGATCCTGGGCCCCATCAAGACCGGAAGCAGTGTCTCGAACGCCAACTACGCGCATGCCATCGACCTGCGCCGCCGCGTGTCCGCGTCCATCTTCAACTCGGTCTTCACCGGTTTCCCGCTCGGTATCCGCTTCAACCAGCCCTCCGTTCTCGGCAACTACACGGCCGGCACGGGTGTGCTTGCCCACAACGTCCTCATGGCGACGTCTGAAGCCAACGCCTACCGCAACGGAACGGGTGTGGCTGTGGCCAATGTCAAAAACATGTGGGAAGCCACGAACACCACGGTTCTGGGTGCCTACGCCGATGCCGCCCACACGGCTGCCGGCATCAACCCCGACTGGTTCTTCGGCAGCCGCCTGACCGATGCCTACCCCTCCGCCCCGAACTTCACGGTGACGAGCGGAACCATCGCGACCGGCGCCAATTTCACGAACGCCAAGTTCAACGAGGCCAACCGCACCACCTTCTTCAACAAGACCGTGTCCTACCGCGGTGCCTTCGGTGCGACGAATTGGGCCGCAGGTTGGGCGGAGTTCAACCCGGTCATGGCCAACTACTGATCGCCGCGATTCCTTCGATATGCCGCGCCCCTTTGACTACGGGGCGCGGCTTTTTTGTCTGATGACTCCCGTCCACATGCGTCTGCTTCTTCCGTTCATCCTGCTGGTTCTGATTCCGGCCTGCGTCGAGACAGAGCGCATGGCCGATTATGCCGCCGACCTCTCCCTGACCCCCGACGAGCAATCCGCCCTGATGCTCGACATCTCCCGGCACATCGGCCGCCTTCCCCGCCATGGCACGCACGAGACCAAGTTCGAGGAACGCTTTGACGAACACTATGCCGGAGTCGCCGCCGAACACCGCATCGAGTTGGCATCCTTCGACGAAGCCACCGGGACCTTGCACATCCTCGCATCCCGGATCGCACCGAGTCTGCACGTGAAGCGCGTCGGTATCGCCGTGCGCATCCGCCGATCCGCCGACGGCGCCCTCACCGAGTACGAGGAAATCTTCCGCACCTGGCGGATGACCGAGCCCGAATTGGCCGAAAAAGGCACCTATCTGTTCCACAAGATGGTGACCGGCCAAGACCTGACCCCCTACACCCCCGAGCATTCGGTCGATGAATACATCGAATTCCCGAATGCGAACGTCCGCTACGATGTCGACCAACGCCAATGGATCACACCATCCTGATATGAAACACGCCTTCACATCCATCATCCTATCCATCCTGAGTTTCGGAGCGTCCACCCTGTACGCCCAGACGGGCTCCATTGGCGGTATCGTTGTCGATGCCCAGACACGGGAACCCGTCATCGGCGCCTATGTTGTCTTACCGGAGTTGACGATCGGAGGTGTGACCGATATCGACGGACGTTATGTCGTTCGCAACGTTCCGGTCGGCACCCATACCGTCAACATTCGCTACGTCGGATACAATCCGGTGACGATCACAAACGTGACCGTCACAGCCGGACAACGGGCCACCCTCGATGTGACCCTCTCCACCACATCCAGCGAACTTGATGAGGTGACGGTGGTGGCCTTCCGCCAGATCAGCTCCATCGAATCCGTGCTGATCGAAGTGCAGCGGCTCAACCAGATCGCCAGCGGGGTATCCGCCCAGCAGATCTCGCGGTCGCAAGACAACAACGCCGCGCAAGTGATGCGCCGCGTACCCGGCATCACGATCAACGACAACCGCTTCGTGATGATCCGAGGTCTCAGCGAACGGTACAACAACGTGATGATCAACAACGTGACCGCGCCCAGCACGGAAGTGGACAAACGGACCTTCAGCTTCGACCTGATCTCCAGCGGCTCCCTGGACAAGATGCTCATCTACAAATCCGGGACGCCCGACCTGCCCGGTGAATTCGCCGGCGGCGTGATCAAACTCTTCACGGTGGATGATGTCCCGAACAACTTCTTCAAAGTGAATTTCGGGCTGGGCTACCGGGTCGGAACCACCGGCACGGATTATTTCCAGACGAACGGTTCCGCGACCGACTTCCTCGGTTTCGATGGCGGATACCGCCACCTTCCGTCGGATTTCCCCGATTCGCGCACCATCCAGAGTTCACCTCGCAACGCCCAACTCCGCATCGACGCGGCCCATTCCCTGCCGAACAACTTCCAACCCGAGCGCAATACCGCCTGGGCCGACCAATCGATGGGCTTCACCCTCGGCCGCAGCCGTTCACTCGGTGGCGAACGCTTGCTGACGAGCATCACCACGCTCAATTATTCGTCCGGGTACCAGAATTCGAAACGTCAGTTCAACCGCTATTTCGAATGGGAAGACAAATCGAACGACATCCTCAAACGCTTCGCCTACACGGACGACACCTACCAGAAAGACAACAAGATCAACCTGATGTCCAACTGGAAATACCGCATCAACCGCAATCACAGCCTCACCTTCAAGAACCTGTTCAACCAGATCGGCGAGAACGACACGAACATCCGGAACGGTCAGGATTTCATTCAGCGTCCGAATGACGACCTGCGCAACTATCTCCTTTCCTACCGCAGCCGCAGCATCTACACCGGCCAGTTGGAGGGCACGCACATCCTCGATGGCGCCAACAGTGTGCGCTGGGTCGCAGGCGGCAGCTATCTGCGCGAAGACGAGCCCGACATGCGCCGTTTCCGCACCTTCCGCAACCGCAGCAGCGGCGAGACCATGTTCCAGATGCAGACGCCGCCTTCCTCGAACCTCTTCGACACGGGCCGTTATTTCGGCGACCTGAACGAGTTCTCGCTCAACCATAGCGTCGATTACACCCGCGACCTGCGCAACAGCTTCGGCAAGGTGAAGGCCGGATATGCCGTGGACCTGCGCGACCGAGGCTTCAACTCACGCTACCTGAGTTATCTCTATCCGGGCTTTTTCGACCCGAACGTACGCGAAGACCTCATCCGCCTGCCGCTGAACCAGATCTTCGCGCCGGAGAACGTACGCACCCTCAACGGGTTTGTCTTGGAGGAAGGCACCCGCCCGATCGACTCCTACACCGCCGGCACCCTGACCACCGCCGCCTATGTGAGCTCCGAGTTCGCCACAGGCCGCTTCAACACCATAGGTGGCATCCGGATTGAACACAACCGCATGCGGATGGACAGCAGCGATGATTTCGGCATCATCTCGGTCAATAATCCGACCTTGGCTGTGCTTCCCTTCCTGAACACCACCTACACGCTCAACGAGAAGACGCAGTTCCGCCTAGCCTACGGTCGCACGGTGAACCGTCCGGAATTCCGCGAACTGGCGCCTTTCGTCTTTTACGATTACAAGATGGATGCCGGCCGCGTGGGCAATCCGAACCTGAAATCCGCGACCATCCACAATCTCGACGCACGTCTGGAGTGGTACCCGCGTTCGGGGGAAACGGTCAACATCGGCGTCTTCTACAAGCAGTTCGACAACCCCATCGAAAACAAGACCATCATCATGGCGGAAAACCCCAGCTTCGGGTACATCAACGCCGACAAAGCCACGAGCTACGGAGTCGAAGTGGAGGTTCGCAAATCACTCATGGGCATGACGTCGAGCACCTTCCTCGACCGCTTCTCCCTGAACGCGAACGCCAGCCTGATCCGTGCGGAAGTGGACTTGGGAGGGCTCAGTTCCACCCAGGAGCAGGTCCGCCCCCTGCAAGGGCAATCACCCTACATCATCAACGCGTCCCTGTACTACGAAGGTCCGAAACAGGGGCTGACCGGCAGCCTGGCCTACAACATCATCGGATCCCGTATCTACTCCGTCGGCGATGTGCTGTTCCCGACCATCTACGAGATGCCGCGCCACAGCCTCGATCTGACGCTCACGCAGAAGATGAACCGCCACACCACGGTCAAGTTCGGCGTCACCGACCTCCTGAACGCCCCCTACCGCTTCTATCAGGATTCCAACCGCGATGGCAAGGCCGATATCGAGATCGACCACCCGATCTCGTCCTTCAACCGCGGCCAGCTGCTGAACCTGTCGGTCAGTTACGACTTCTGAGCCCGTGCGAACACCCCCAAGGGCAGCGGGCAGCCGCTCTTGGGCGTGAGCATGAGCTCACCCGCTTCGATCTTCGCCCCTGAGGGAAGATGCATCGAGAGCAGGTTCGCCGCCACCACCGCCGAGAACCCCAGCGAATAGGTGTTGAGGATGATGAAATGCTCGGCGGGATCCAGCAGTTTGGCCACATCCGCCACCAGGCTGTCCACCATGTCTTCGAGCTTCCATTTCTCCCCCTTCGGACCGTGTCCGTAGGCGGGCGGATCCAGGATGATGCCGTGATAGGTGCTGCCGCGACGGATCTCCTTCTGCACGAACTTCACCGCGTCATCCACCATCCAGCGGATGTCCGACAGCCCGTTCATCGCCATGTTCTCGTTCGCCCAGGTCACCACCTGCTTGATGGAATCCACGTGCGTGACCTGCGCACCCGCCGCGCGCGCCGCGATCGACGCCGCGCCGGTATAGGCGAACAGGTTCAGAAAGCGCGGATTCGGCGTCTTCAGGGCCTGGATGCGCTCGGTGATGTGCTCCCAGTTGACGGCCTGCTCCGGAAACAGGCCCACATGCTTGAAGGAGGTCAGCGCCAGGCGGAAATTCAGATCGATGGCCGGACTCGCGTACCGGATGTTCCAACGGTCGGGCTGGGCGGCGGGCTTGCGCCAATCACCCGTGGAGGGCGAGCGCCCCACGAACACCACCGGCGCCTTCTTCCACTCGGCTTCGGATAAGGACGGCGACCACAGGGCCTGAGGCTCGGGACGCACCATCACCACCTTCCCGAAACGCTCCATCTTTTGGAAGTTGCCGGAATCGATCAGCTCGTAATCGGTCCAATGCACGGGAGAATGGGTCGTGATGGTCATGGAGGCAAGGTACGGAGGTCCCGCTCAGGGCCGTTCCAGCTCGAAGATCTTGCCGATGGTGGACCATTGCGCGCCTGCCAGACGCGCCACCGGGTTCAGTTTTCCGATATCGATGCGCGAACCGTCCATGACGGATTCGTCCACACCCACCTGGACCACCTCGCCGAAGACGGCATCGCAGCCGCCTTCTCCATCCCCGAAGGCGATCATCTTGTGCAGGCGGCACTCGAACTGCACCGGACTCTCCTTAACGCGGAAGGGCCGCACGATGCGCGAAGGCACCGGGGTCAGGCCGCTCACCTCGAACTCATCGATGCCGTGCGGGTATTTCCCGGAACACGCGTTCACGGCCGGCGCCATGGCCTCGGTCACCACCGAGATCACGAACTCGCCGGTCTCCTTGATGTTCGTGACCGTGTCCTTCAACTCCTCGCCCTGCTTGAACCGCAGCGGGAAGAAGGCCAGGATCATCGGATTGTAACAGACCACGTTGAAGAAACTGAAGGGGGCCAGGTTCCGCGCACCGGTCGCGCTCAGGGTGCTCACCAAGGCGATGGGCCTCGGCACCACGGCGCCGGTCAGAAGCCTATACCCCTCCTTCGGGTCTTTGAACAGCAGGGGATTGAACTCAGGCATGGTCGATCCAGGAATACGGATACACCCCATCGTCCAATGCCTTGGCGGCCTCGGTGAGGATGAGCGGACGGAAGGTGTCCACCATCACCGCGTATTCCTCGGTCTTCTCCTTGCCGATGCTCTTCTCCACCGTTCCGGGATGCGGCCCGTGCGGGATGCCCCCCGGATGATGCGTGAAGCTCGCGTACTCGATGCCCCTCCGGCTCATGAACTCGCCCTCCACATAATAGAGCACCTCGTCCGAATCCACGTTCGAGTGGTTGTAGGGCGCGGGGATGGCCAGGGGATGGTAATCGTATTTGCGCGGCACGAAGCTGCACACCACGAAATGATGCGCCTCGAAGGTCTGATGCACCGGCGGCGGCTGGTGCACGCGACCCGTGATGGGCTCGAAATCCTTCATGTTGAAGATCCACGGATACAGGCAACCATCCCACCCGATCACATCGAAGGGATGGTGGCCGAAGATGTAATGATGGTAGCGGCCCTGCTTCTTGATGCGCACTTCATATTCGCCGGCTTCATCGTGGAACAAGGGGCCTTCCGGACGACGGATGTCGCGCTCGCAGAAGGGGCTGTTCTCCATGAACTGCCCCCATTTGGACAGATAGCGTTTCGGTATTTCGAAGGGACCCGTGCTTTCGATGACGAGCATGCGCGCTTTTTCCGTCGTGAATACGACCTGATGCGTGGTGCCACGCGGGATGTACACATAATCGAAGGGTTGGAAGGGCAACCGGCCGAAGACGCTCTGCACATAGCCCTCGCCTTCGTGGATGAAGAGCATCTCGTCGTGCTCGCCGTTCCGGTAGAAATACGGCATCGGCTCGGCGGGAAGGCACAGCGACAGCTGCACATCGTCGTTAAACATCAGCAGCACACGTCCGGAAAGCGGATCACCCTGCGGTTTCATGGCATGCGTGAGCAGATGGTGGTGCCGCAATAGGCCTTCCTTCCACGGCTTGATCACGATCTCCGCACCTGGCTCCACGCGTAAAACGGTGGTCGGCGGATGCTTGTGATAGAGCAGGGACGAATGGCCGCTGAAGCCTTCCGCCCCGAACAGCTCCTCCGAATACAGGGTGCCGTCCGGCTGCCGGAACTGGGTATGGCGCTTGGGGGGGATGGAGCCCAAAGAATGATAGATCATTGATAATTTTAAATTTAAAATTTTAAATGAACAGCTCTCAGCTGGGCATGTTGCTTACAGATTCCCCCTGCGATCCTGCTCGCGCTCGATGGCTTCGAACAGCGCCTTGAAATTGCCGACGCCGAAGCCCCGCGCCCCTTTGCGCTGGATGATCTCGTAAAAGAGGGTCGGGCGGTCGCCCACCGGCTTCGTGAAGATCTGCAGCAGATAGCCTTCCTCATCGCGGTCGACCAGGATGCCCAGTTTCTCCAAGGCCTCGATCGGTTCGTCGATCGTGCCGACGCGCGCTTCCAAGGTCTTGTAATAGGAGGTCGGCACGGTGAGGAACTCCACGCCGTTGGCCTGCAGGGCGGTGACGGTGGAGATGATGTCCGGCGTCAATAAGGCGACATGCTGCACGCCTGGCCCCCCGTAATAGTCGAGGTATTCCTGGATCTGCGATTTCTTCCGCCCTTCGGCGGGCTCGTTGATGGGGAATTTGATCCGCCCGCGGCCACCGGCCATCACCTTCGACATCAGGGCCGAATATTCGGTGGCGATGTCGTTGTCGTCGAAGTGGATGTATTGCGTGAACCCCATCACATCCTTGTAGAAATCGACCCAGTGCTCCATTTTTCCGAGTTCCACATTGCCGACGCAATGGTCCACATAATGCAGGCCGACCGGCGTGGATGGCATCTTCGCCGCTCGCGGCTGATAACCGGGCATGTACAAGCCCTCATACCGGCTTCGGTCCACGAAGCTGTGCAGCGTATCGCCATAGGTGCAGATGGCGGCCTTGACGAGGGTGCCGTGCCCATCGGTGAATTCGCGCGGTTCCATGGCGGCCCTGGCGCCCCGTTTCACACACTCGCGGTAGGCGCGCTCCACATCCTTCACCGCCATGGAGATGTCTTTGACGCCATCCCCGTGCACCCGCACGAACTCCGCGATGGGCGAATCGCCCGTGAAGGGCGAGGTCAGCACGAAGCGGATGTTTCCCTGCTGCAGCACCCAGGATGACCGGTCGCGCACGCCCGTCTCCAAACCCGCGTACCCGACCAGTTCGAACCCGAACACGGTCTGGTAATAGTGCGCCGCCTGCTTGGCATTGCTCACATAGAGCTCGATTGCATCGATGTCCACCAGGCCCAGATGGTCGTCATAGGCGGCCTCCACGGGGCGTTCGATGGTGTCGAATTTGGATATCAGCATACGGTTTCTCCTCTGGTAGCGCTTTTTTGATTCGTGGATCAAAGGTACGGAAATTGGATTTCCGGCATGAAGTCCGGATTTTTGGAGGATGCGAATCTGGACGATACTCGGTTTCCTGACTCTCGCCGCGTGCCAGCCACCCACGCGAAACTCGCTGTCGGTTGCGGAACCGCAACTCGACCGGAATGGCGTGCCGGTCGAGCTCTATGAATCGACCACGCACACCGTCAGACGTAACGAGACCATCGGTGGCATTCTGGTCGGGTTGGGGTTGGACCCCACCATCATCCAACCGCTCATCCGCCAGTCGGATGGCGCCATCAACCCATCGCGGCTCGTGCCCGGACACACCTTCACCCTGTACACACCCCTTGCCGACACCACCTTGCCGCGGGTCCTCGTGTATGAACCCGATATCCGCCGGTTCGTGGTCGCCTCTTTGGGCGACCCTCTGTTCGTGGAGAGCCGCCAACGCGAAGTGACCCTCCGACGGCGTGTCGCGGAGGGCGTCATCGATGGGTCCTTGTATGAGACCCTGATGCGGCAGGAAGCACCACCCGCCTTGGCCGTCGCCATGGCCGATGTCTTCGCCTGGCAGATCGATTTCTACCGCATCCAACGTGACGACGCCTTCAAGGTGATCTACGAGGAGGAAGTTCTGGATGGACAAGCCATCGGCATCGGACGCATCCAATCCGCCATCTTCCATCACGCCGGCAAGGAATTCGTCGCCCTCTATGCGGAATACGACGGCAAGGGCGATTACTACGACATGGAGGGCAACTCCCTTCGACGCGCCTTCCTGAAAGCGCCGCTCAAATTCTCCCACATCAGTTCCCGATTCACCAACCGACGGTTCCACCCGGTATTGCAACGCAACATGCCCCATCACGGCACCGATTACGCCGCCCCGACCGGTACGCCCATCATGGCGGTCGGTGATGCGGTGGTCACACATGCCGGATATTCGGGTGGCAATGGAAATTATGTGCGCCTTCGTCACAATTCGACCTACGAAACGGGCTACCTGCACATGAGCCGCATCGCCAAGGGCATCCGAGTCGGCGCGCGGGTGAGCCAAGGACAGGTGATCGGCTATGTGGGCAGCACGGGTCTGGCCACCGGCCCGCACCTGTGTTACCGTTTCTGGAGGAACGGACAGCCGGTCGACCCCCACCGCATCGAATTTCCGACATCCAACCCCCTTGCCGCTGCGCATCGGGCCGACTTCGACCGCTCAAAAATGGACCGGTACGCGGAACTGACACGCCCGACCATGCTCCGTCAAACCGCCGCCACACCCGCCGTCACCCCGCAGACGTCTCGGATCCACGTCCCGAAGGAGCCGGTCTTCCGATCGTTCTGAAGCGGCCGAACAGGTCGAAGGCCTCCGCATCGAGGATTTCGACCGGGCGGATGTCGCCGACTCGTAACGCCGCCACGTCGAATCCGGCCTCCGCGCCCTGCACGCAGACCTCATTGTCCACCTCAGGCACGTCGAACTCGGTCCGGCCATAGGCAACGCCATCCTCGATACGGTCGATCACGACCGGCATCACGGAACCGACCAAGGCCTGGTTCTTTTCGAGCGAGATCCGCTCCTGGGCGTCCATCAAGGCGTTCACACGCCGCTTCTTCTCGCGGTCGGAGACCCGATCACCCAAATCGTAGGCGGTGGTTGCGTCTTCCTGCGAATAGGCGAAACAACCCAGCCGGTCGAAACGCATCCGTTCCACGAAATCCAACATCTCCTCGAAATGGGCCTTCGTCTCAGCGGGATATCCCGCGATCAAGGTGGTGCGCAAGCGGATGCCCGGAACCTCATCCCGGATCTGCGCGATCAACTCTTCCAGACGGTTCCGGGTGATGCCCCGCCGCATCGATTTCAAGACCTCGGTGGAGGCGTGCTGGATGGGCATGTCCAAATACTTGGCGATGTTCTCGCGCTCGCGGATCACCGGCAGGATCTGCTCCGGAAATTTCGCCGGGTAGGCATACAACAATCGGATCCAGTCGAAACCGATATCGGACAACCGGAGCAGCAATTCGTCCAACTTCCGGCCACCATACAGGTCGAGTCCGTAATAGGTGGTGTCTTGGCCGATCACGATGAGCTCTTTCACTCCTTTGGCCCGTAAAGCGGTCGCCTCGGCCAGAAGACGGTCCATCGGCGTGCTCACATGGCCGCCCCGCATGAGCGGAATCGCACAGAAGGAGCACGGGTTGTCGCACCCTTCGGAAATCTTCAGATATGCGAAGTGCGCTGGCGTACTCAGCGTGCGCTCCCCGATCAGCTCATTCCGGAAGTCGCCACCCAAGGCGCGGATCACGTCCGGCACACTTTTATGCGAACTTCCGAAATACCCGTCCACCTCCGGGATATCCGCTTGCAATTCAGAGGCGTAGCGGTCGGAGAGGCAACCCATGACCAACACCTGTTCCAAACGACCACGTGTTTTCAGCTCCACCCCGGCGAGGATGTGGTCGATCGACTCCTGCTTGGCGGCGTCGATGAAGCCGCAGGTGTTGATGAGCAGGATGTCGGCCTCCTCAACCGTAGCGACCAGGTCGAAGGCGTTGGCCGTGGCTTGCGCCATGAAGAACTCGGAATCCACCGTGTTCTTGGAACACCCCAGTGTGTCGACATAGATGCGTTGTCGTTTTGTTTTCATAAATTGGATGCGTAAAAATACGCAGTACGGAACCAACCGCGCGCGTCCAGGTTCTCATTGCCAATGGATTTCCCAGTCATCTCGTTCACAAAACCAGCCAAACGCCATCTTCGAGCCAAGGGAGCGCAGGTCTATCTGCGCAGACACCCCAAAGCCGGGCACTCCGGCTACTCTCCGGATACCCTGCTGGCCACCATCGAACTCCCGCAAAAGCATTCGGATCTTCTGAACACGATCCAGGATGGCATCACCATCTTTTTCGACCAGGATCTGGCGATTGACAAATACGACCAGATCGACGTGTGGACCGTCACCAGATATTGGTTCTTTCCATTCCTCAAGGCCCGGATCACGCTGTACAAACGGTTCACCTTCGACGAGGAACCCGCACTGCTCAGCGGCACCAGCGCCTGAGCCGCTCTTCGAAATGATCCATCTCGTCGGGTAGACCGACCGTCACGCGGATGCCGTTCGGGATGCCGAAGGCCGGAAGCCGCCGCACGATCACCCCGTCTTCCAGCAGGAACTGCGCGCAGTCCAGGGCATCCGCCTCCGATGGCATCACCATCATCACCGAATTGGCCCAGGAGCGCACATACGGAACACGCAGGTCGTCGAAAATCGAATACAGGCGCTCACGACCATCCGCGACCATCCGTTTGGTGCGATCCAGGAATTCGGTATCGGCCAAGGCGGCCAGGCCCGCCGCCTGTGCCGGCGCAGACGGCTCGAAAGGAAGCTTCACCTTCATCAGATTGCCGACCAGGGCCTCATGTGCGAATCCGTATCCGATCCGGAAGCCGGCCAAACCATAGGCCTTGGAGAAGGTCCGCAGGGTGATGACGTTGTCCAACCGGTATCGCATGGAGTCCGGAAAATCAGGCGCATCGCCGGCGAACTCCACGTAGGCCTCATCCAGAATCACAAGCACCCGCTCCGGAACCCGCCCCATGAAGCGCTCGAACTCGGCCGCGGTGAAGGTGGTGCCGGTCGGGTTGTTCGGATTGGCCAGGTAGATGATCTTCGTCTCTTCGCGGATGGCATCGGCGATGGCGTCCAGATCGAATCGGTAATCGGGCGTCAACGGGATCTGCCGCAGACGGACGCCCCGGCTGTTGGCCAGAACGATGAAGCCGATGAAGGTGGCGGAAGCCGTCAACGCCTCCTCATGATCCAAAAAGAATGTGCGGGTGATCAAGGACATGATGCCTTCCGACCCGCTACCGGCGATCACGTTACCAAGCTCGACTTCGTACAAACGCGCCAGTTCCTTCCGCAAGGCCAGGGCCGCCGGATCCGGATAATTCATCATGACCGGAAAGGTGGCCTGCGCGGCTTGCAGGGCCTTCTCGCTGCACCCTAGACGGTTTTCATTGGAGGCGAGTTTGGAGATGCGCGCCGGGCGGTACACGGCGACCACCTCGGAGATGGTTTTTCCAGCCACATAAGGCTGCAGGTCCTGGATGTGTCGTGGTACGAGCATGCGTCCGGCGGTCAGCCCGCATCCGTCATGAGACCGCTCACGCGGCAAAGGAGGCGATAGCCTGATCCATGGTCTGGTAGCTGCTGATCATGCCTTTCACTTGGGTGACCGTCAGCAGCCGGTGTATCTTCTCCGTCAAATGAGTCAATCGGATATCGCCACCGGCCTGCCGAACCTTGGTCACCGCACCGATCAGCAAGCCCAGGCCCGACGAGTTCATGAATTTGACCGTCCTCAGATCCATCACGATCTTGTTCCTGCCGGAATCGATCAGCTCGAACAGGGTCTTGAACAGGGCCAGCGCGAGCGGGCTTTCCGAGACCTCCGCTTCCGAAAACACCTCCCGCAGACTGATATGCCCCCCGATGACATGTGTGGTGAATTCGATGATGACAATATCCCCGCGTTCTTTCACTACGTAAGCCATATAACCCTCCGGCGATTCGGATTGGACCTGATTTCTGATTGGAACGAACCTCGGCTTCGCCGGATGATACTCAGCGAAACACCGAGGTGCAATAGCTTGAACACCACCATTTGGCCAGGGTTCCCTTTTCTGAGCCATTAACTGCGGAAAGATGCATACATTTTTACCAGAAAAGCGCTTCCATTCATCCAAAGATTTGTCCATTGGCTCCCCGTCCAACCCAGGATGACGTCATCCTCTCGATCCCTTCCTACCTGCGGCAGTTTGTTGTGCGGCAAGAATACGACACCTACACCGAGCAAGATCATGCCGTGTGGCGCTATGTGATGCGCCGAAATCTGGACGTCCTTCGAAACACAGCCCACCCCGCCTATCTTCAGGGTCTTCAGGCGACCGGCATTGGCGTTGACCGCATCCCCCATATCGACGATATGAACGAGGCCTTGGGCAAGATCGGCTGGCGCGCGGTCGTTGTGGACGGCTTCGTGCCTCCGGCCGCCTTCATGGAGTTCCAGGCGCACCGGATACTCGTCATCTCGGCCGATATACGCCATGTGAACCATATCCAGTACACACCGGCTCCCGACATCATCCATGAGGCCGCAGGGCATGCGCCCATCCTGGCGGAACCGATGTATGCCGAATTCCTTCGGCGATTCGGCGAGTATGGCTCCAAAGCCGTCTTCTCCAAAGCCGATTACGAGATCTACGAAGCCATCCGGTACCTGAGCATCCTGAAAGAATTTCCCGGTACCCCCGATTCCGAAATGAAGGCCGCCGAAGACGACCTGGCCGCGAAAACCGCGGCAGTCCACGATCCATCGGAATCAGCCCTCCTGTCGCGTCTGCATTGGTGGACGGTCGAGTACGGACTCATGGGCACCCCCACCGATTTCCGCATCTTCGGCGCCGGCATCCTCTCGTCCGTCGGCGAGAGCAAGGCCTGCTTGGATCCGGCGGTCACCAAACTTCCGCTCACGGTGGAATGCGTATCCGTGAATTACGACATCACGACCATGCAACCGCAACTCTTCGTGGCGCGTGATTTCGACCATCTGATTTCCACACTCGAAACGTTCGCAGACCGCATGTGCTTCCGCAGGGGCGGATGGGAGTCGGCCCGGGCACTGTCCGCCTCCGGGCAGGTCGGCACCATCGTGCTCGATTCCGGATTGCAGGTCTCCGGACTTTTCACCCTCGCACAGGATGGCTTCATACGGACCCATGGGCCCACCGCGCTCGCCTACCAGAACATCCAACTGATCGGTCACGGAATCCGTCAACACGCCGACGGGTTCAGCTCCCCCTTGGGTCGCCTGACCGACATGGACATGCCCCTGCATCTTGCGGACGACGGCGACCTCCTGCGCATGCGAATCGTCGTGGGCCATTCCTGCCGGCTGGACTTCCGTTCCGGACATTCGCTGGCGGGCACCCTGTCCCACATCGTTCGCAAGGACGGCCGCAATCTCGTGTTCACGTTCCGGCAATGCACCGTCCGCGATGCAAGGGGCGGCATCGTGTTCCATCCCGATTGGGGCGTGTACGACCTGGCGGTCGGCGAACACATCGTCTCCGCCTTTTCCGGCAGCGCCGACAAGGAGCAATTCAACGTCTATCCGGAGAAATCCAGCCGGAACGCCATACCCGTCATCCATACCGGAACCGAACAAGCCTTGTTCACGAGATACCGACAGATCCGGTCCATGCGCGAGACCGGATCCTGTGATCCGGTGGCGCTCAACGAGATCTCCGGCTGGTTGGACCGCCACGCGCCGGAGGCCTGGCTGGCCCGATTCGAGCTTCTTGAAATCTCCCGGAAATGCGATGGCTCCCAAGCGCTGTCTCAGCATCTGGAAGACCAACTGGCCGGCTTCGGGTCCCGGAGCGAAGAGCTCGACGACCTCATCACGGCCGGGTACCGCTTTATCGCGTAACTTGCCACCCATGGGCCAATACCTTGTGACCGGAGCCAGCCGTGGCATCGGATATCAGACCGCACGCCACCTGGCATCCGCCGGTCATCGGGTTGTCGCGACATCCCGCAACACCACCAATCTCGTCCTATTGCGTGATTCCGACCCGGACCATATCCGCATCCACGCCACCGACCTGTCCATGGCGATGAAGATTCCGGACCTCATCGAGGCCTGCGGCACCTTGGATGGCATCGTGCATGCGGCGGGGGCACTTGTGAACAAGCCCTTCACCGCCATCAACGACGCCGATTGGATGCGGATGTGGGAGGTGAATGTGATGTCGACCGTGCGCCTGGTCCGTGCCGCTCTTCCCATTCTGAACCCTGGCGCCCATATCGTGCTGCTTTCCAGCATGGGCGGCTTCCAGGGAAGCGCCAAATACCCCGGATTGTCGGCCTACAGCGCATCCAAAGGCGCCTTGAGCGTGTTGGCCGAATGTCTGGCCGTGGAATTGGCCCCCCAACGGGTCTCCGTGAACGCTTTGGCCCTCGGCGCCGTGCATACCGACATGCTTGCCCAAGCCTTTCCCGGCTACAAGGCCCCCGTCAGCGCGGACGAGATGGGCGCCTATGTCGCCGCTTTCATCACCTCATCCGGCGGCGTCATGAACGGCCGTGTTTTGCCAGTGGCACGATTCGATCCATGATGGCTATATTCCCACGCATGAAACGCATTGCCGCCACCCTGCTCCTGATCCTCACCGCAACGGCCGGAACCCAGGCCCAAGGACTTCAAACTCTGGCCGGCAGCACCCTGGTCGGGTCCGCCAACGGCGCACTGCTTGGCATCGGCACGATGGCCCTGGCCAACACCACCGATCTGGCCGCCATTCGCGTAGGGATCGGTTCCGGCACACTGTACGGTTTGGGAATCGGCGCCTACGATATCACCGCTCGTCAGATCGGCTCCGGATACCGTGTGGAAGGGATGTTCAATTCCGCCAACTATTCCGCCATGATCGTGCTGCTCGACACCTTCTACGGAGGGCTGACCGGGTCTATCGTCGGTACGGCTCTGCAACTCACGGCCGACAAACCCCTCATCGAGGGCATCCAGTACGGAAGCGGCATCGGCCTATGGGGCGGCTTCGTTTTCGGCCTGGCCGATATGTTCCTGTTCAGCGATCCGGTTCCCGCCTTCGGCGCCGTTCCAACGCAAGGCCAACCCAACACACGCGTGACCGTTCTCGTGATGCAACCGACCCTGCTCACCGCACCATCCCTTCAGAAAGGACATGCCGGGTGGCGTTTGGAACCCGCGCTGGATGTGGCTCGGATCACGATCCGGTTCTGATACCGGCTTTCATGGCCTGGAGCAGATGTTTGACCGTCTGCACGTGACCCGGAACGGAGTGGTTCAACCCATCCACACCCAGATGCCACTCACCGACGGGAGCGCCCATGCGTCGACCGTATGGATCCACAATGATGCCGGTTTTTCCGGAGATCACCTCACGCACATGACGAAGGTCGGCTTCATGCACCGTTCCTTCGAACACGCCGATTTCATCCATGCGGGTTGCGATCACAGGAGCCGGTGTGACCCAGAGTACCGGATGGCGCGTGATTTCGGCCGTCATGCTTTCCATGGCACTCACATTCTCCCAGTAATCGGCCAATGAGACGAGGCACCGGGTGGGTGCGCCATGCAGGCGCATGGCATCCATCGTGCCGAGAGCCAGAATCACCCAATCCGGTTTCGTAGAGATCACATCCCGTTCAAAGGTCCGCAGCGCGTCCAACGAGGTGTTTCCCCACACCGCGCCGTTCACAAAGCGGTAATCGCCCTCCGTACCGATTTCAAGCACATGCCGAAGGATCTCGAACCAACCTTGCGCGTCTTCGGTGATGGAATCACCCACCGCGGCGATGGTGGCCCGATCGCCGAACGGTGCGCCGTGCAGGAGGTCGATCACATCCGAATCCTGCAGAATCTCAAGGGCGGCTTGTCTGGCCGCCTGGTCATACCGGATCCGAGCATCCATCAACTCATCGGCGCCGATTCCGATGAAGGCGGCCTCCGCTTCGATGCGCCGGGCACCCGGCAACAACGGATGCCGTTTCCTCAAATTCAAGTACGGCAACCAGTAGGTCGTCAGGACGACCGCTTCGCGCTGTTCACGCTCCGTTGACATGCGACGTTGCGTATGAGTCGATGCGGATGGCATCCTGCCAAGCGCTGTTGTGTCGATATCCTTCAACCACATCGGTTTGGGCATGCATACGGTAGACGCCCAACAAATGCCGGATGTCGCTTTCCAGAATCTGGATGCAGTTTTCAATCAGATCCTGGCGGAACCCACGGTCGCCCAAACGGATCACCATGTCCAAAGAGACGATACGACCGAGGGCCTGGCCCAATTGCACCAATTTGCGTTGTGCGAGTTTCACATCGATCGTGAAATCCAGACTCGCACGCAAGCGGTCGGCAGCCCGTGATGTGAGTTCATACCCTGTGAGATAATCCTTCAGATTGGTTATCTCCATTTTCCGCATCGCCTTCAAGACCGATTCACTGACCTGCTGGTACAAAATGTCGTTGGAACCCTCGAAAATCTGGAACGGACGCGAATCCACAACGGCACGTCCGGCGATGTGATCCAGCCGATACCCTTTGGCACCCACCAGCTGGAGCAACGATTGCGCGGCATCCTGCATGAAATCGGTGAGTACGGTCTTGATGGAATTCGCCTCGACGTCCATTCGGGAGACATCCTTGTCGATCGGGGCGTTCTCAGTGGTGAACGCGCACATGGCGGAACAGACCGTGAATTGGGCCTGCAGTCGCGCCAAGCGGTTGCGGACCTGGTCGTACGACAACAAGGCGGCTCCTCCGACGAGCCGGTCCTTGCAATGAGCCAATCCTTCATCCACCATCCGCTTCAGGAAGCCCATGCCCATGCCGGGAAATTGAAGCCGGCTGCGGTGCAGAATGTCCAACATCATGGTTACACCCGTGCTTTTGGGTTCGAGCCGCTGGGTGATCGGTATGTGGGCGTCGATGCGATTGCGGCCGTAGGGAAGCATGTACAAACCGAGGTTCTGGTAGACCTCCTCCACCTCAACACCACGCAACGATGCGTCATGGATGAAAAAGTCGATATCGCGCGACAGATCGCCATTGTCGTTACGGCGGCGGGCCGTCAACAGCCAGAAATCCGCCCAACCGGTCAACCCGGCCCAATGTTTGATGCCGGTCAGATGTGCGCTGTCTCCGGACAGTGAATACCCGGTCTGCATTTTCAGGGCGTCCGAGCCATAGTCGGGTTCCGTGATCATCAGGCCACCCATGTTCTTGTGACGGAGGAACCGTTCGAAGATGGGACGTTTGACCGATTCATGCGCATAGATGGATACCGGCTGAAGGAAGAGGGCGCCATTGATGCCGACCAGGAGGCTTAATGGGAGGGATTCGTAGGATGTGGCTTCCAGAACGGAAAGGCACTCCTTGACACTGCCGCCTCGCCCGCCGTATGAGGACGGAATGAACACCGACAGGGGGGCGCATTCCATGAACTCGCGCATCACAAACGGCGGGAGGCCACGGTGTAGGCTCAATTCCTCGATATTGGATCGTTCGTTGAAGAGGGATTGAAGCGTGTTTCGATAGTGTGCGATGAAATCGGAGAACGACATCATGGCGATTTGGGGTGAATCGAACGGATATGGGCGGATGGAATTCAATGGGTCGGAATTGGTGGGTCAGCGTTTGAAAAACGAAGGTACAAAAAAGCCCCGGAGGCACATACCTTCGGGGCCAATTCGAGCGCACGGGATCGATCGCGGCGTGTGTGGGGATAAAAAAAAAGGAGGCGGCGCCCTACTCTACCGCGAGTTGCAGTACCATCGGCGCAGGGGAGCTTAACGGCCGTGTTCGGAATGGGAACGGGTGTGGCCTCCCCGC
>Ga0169931_10005960_pt1 | contig 18487 bp, 19 predicted proteins | sample Kivu_15m_20L_FD_129675 | JGI IMG/M metagenome (GOLD analysis project Ga0169931, IMG submission 129675) | Freshwater microbial communities from Lake Kivu, Western Province, Rwanda to study Microbial Dark Matter (Phase II) - Kivu_15m_20L... | ecosystem: Environmental > Aquatic > Freshwater > Lake... | reverse complement strand
GAACTCGCCCATCGAGGGGTCACTGACCTGCGCATCGTCGCCGACATGTCGGTGCGCAAGCAGCAGATGGTCGAGGTCTCCGACGCGTTCATCGCGCTCCCAGGCGGCTTCGGCACGCTCGATGAACTCTTCGAGGTGCTGACCTTGCGGCAGACGCGCTACCACGCCAAGCCCGTGCGGCTTCTCGATCCGGATGGTTACTACGACCGGCTGATCGCCATGTGTGAAGGCTTCGTGGAAGCCGGGTTTGTCTCGGCCGCCCATCTTGGCCTGATTCGCCGCGAACGCGCGATCGACACGCTGCTGGACGGGCTTTTTACTGCGCAGGTCTGAGCGCGATCGGGCCGCGCGTCTCAGCCTGGATCGATTCGAGCGGCGCCTTCGAAGCCGTTTTGCCGCCAGGCCTCGTAGACGGTGATGGCGACCGCGTTGGACAGATTGAGGCTGCGGTTGTCCGGCCGCATCGGCAGCCGGATGCGCCGGTCGGGCGAGAACTGCCGAAAGACCTCCGCAGGCAAACCCGCCGTTTCGGACCCGAACACCAGGTAATCACCCGCGCGAAACTGCACCGAGCAGTGATCGCAGGTCCCGCGAGTCGTGAGCGCGTAGAGCGAGGCGGGAGACTCGCTTGCGATGAAGGCATCCCAATTGTCGTGCACCGCCACCGAGGCGAACTCATGGTAGTCAAGTCCCGCCCGCCGCATCTTGGCGTGATCGATCGGAAAACCGAGCGGCCTGACCAGATGCAGCTGCACGCCGGTATTGGCGCACAGACGGATGACATTGCCGGTATTGGGCGGGATCTCAGGCTGAACGAGAACGACGTTGAACATGATCGGCGGGATGATCCATCGGCGTGCGGGCAATCACGAGGTTGGTGACCGAGCGGGCGCCCGCTTGCTTCAGTGCGAGCGCTACAGCTTGGAGCGTAGCACTGGTCGTGATCACGTCGTCGACCACCCAGACGGCGCGGCCTGCGACCCGTGAGGGCATCGCTTCGAAGGCCCCCGCGATGTTGGAGAGCCTCGAGCCCGGCCCGAGCTGCGCCTGTGGGAGACCCGAGCGGGTCCTGCAGATTGCTGCCGCGTCGGTTTGAAGCCCTCGAGCCCGCCCGAACGAACGGGCGATCTCGAGCGCCTGGTTGAAACCCCGCTCGCGCAGGCGCGCGGGCGCGAGCGGCACGGCGGTGAGAATCGGGTTTTCGCTGGCAAGCGGCTCAAAGGCCTCGAGCGCTTCCAAGTGTTTGGCGAGAAGGGTCCCAAGGCTTCGTGCGATGGAGAGTTCGGCGCGGTATTTGAGCGCGTGAATCGTTCGATCGAGCGGCGCTCGGTAGTCGGCCAGCACGATCGTCCGATCAAAGGAAGGGGGTGCGGCGCGACATCTCGCGCACCGACTGCTCGCACTTTCGTGGGCGCAGACGGCGCACCGGGCCCTAGGCCGGCGAAGGCTCGCGAGGCAGCCTGCGCAGAGCGCCACGCCCGCGAGCGGCAGGTGCGCGCAGCGCATCGTGCAGGCGATGCAGGTGGCCGGCAGCAAAAGGTCGAACAGCGAGCCGATGAGCGAGCGGGTCATGCCTGGATCCTCGATCGGAAACGAAACGGACATGATTACCGCAGCGCATGCCTATACTTCCCAGCCATGGATCATCCTCCCCGACTAGACCTCGCGGCCGCATGCCGGCAATTTGACCGTCGTGCGCGGCGGGGCCTCGCCGAGCCCTTCCTTGCCACGGAGATCGATCAGGCGATGCTTGCCCGGCTGGAGCCGGTCAGACTTCAGCCGCAGCGCGTGCTCGATGCGGGTTGCGGCGTGGGCGCAGCGCTTCCCGGGTTGGCGCGGCGCTTCCCTGGGGCGGAACTGGTGGGCATCGATTGGGCCGGCAGCGCGCTGGATCGCGCGCGGCATAGGCTGGCGCCGCCGCGGATCGCCTGGCTCGCGCGATGGCTGAGCCGCGCCGCCCGTGACGATCCGCAGGCGCGAGCGCTTTTGTACCAAGCCGACCCTCGGGCTCTGCCGCTCGCGGGCAACTCGGTCGATCTGATCTGGTCGCGTCTGATGCTGCATTGGCACAGCCCGCCTGCACCCCTCCTGGCAGAGTGGTATCGCGTGATCCGCCCGGGCGGAGTGCTCGCCTTCAGCTGTTTGGGCGTCGACACCTTGACCGAGGTGCGCGAACTGGGCGCGGCGATCATGCCCTTTCCCGACATGCATGATGTGGGTGATGCGTTGGTGGCCGCTGGCTTTGCCGAGCCCGTACTCGATACCGAGCGCCTGACCGTGACCTGGCGCGACCCGGAGGCGTGTGTGGCCGACCTTCGCACCCTCGGTGGCAATGCACTGCCCGAGCGACGTCGCGGCCTTGCCACGCCGCGCTCGCGCTCGCGGTGGCTGGAGGCCGTGAGCCGATCGCTGCGACGCGAAGACGGGCTGATTTCGATCAGTTTCGAGCTCATTTATGGCCAGGCCTGGTGCCCGGCCGTGAAGCGCCTCCCTGACGGGCTGTCGCCCGTGCGCATCGTCTCGCGCAGAGAGCGCTGAGCGGTCAACTCTTCCCAAGGTGTTCAGTCTTTGAGTTTTCAGCTTGAGCCAGGGCATTCCGATTTGCCCCCGCCTTCGGGCAAGCCTATAATCCCCGGTTGTTTTAAAGCGCGCAATCGGGAAAAGACGCTTGTTTTAAGCTTTCGTTGGCACACGATGCAGTACCAGTGGCACTACAACTCGGCGAGCGAGCGTCACCAGTGGACGCTCAAGCGCAATTGCACCCTGACGCCGCGCCAGTTGGCGAGCTGGTTCCTGTCCCTGTCAGCCTTGTCTTTGGCAATTGCCTTGTTTTTCGCGTGGCGGGGTGCGTGGCTCGTGCTCCCGTTCGCGATGATCGAGGTCTCCGTACTGGGCATCGCGTTTCTGCTCCATGCTCGCCACGCAGGTGACTATGAGCGGATCGTGTCGGAGCCCGGGCGGCTGCGGGTTGAGGCGAGCCTCGGCCAGGAGTTGAGGGTCGCCGAATACGCACCCTCCTGGGTGAGGGTGGAGTACAGCGGCGGCAGGCGCGCGCCGATCCGGTTGGTGGCCGGTCGGCAGAGCGTCGAGGTGGGGCGCTTCGTGCCGGATCATCGCAAGCCGGTGCTGGCGAGAGAGTTGCGTGAGGCCTTGTCAGCAATTGGCTGACCGGGCGGCGAACTGGATCACAGATTTCGAAAACGACGAAGGACTCAAATGATCAAGAAGAGCGCAATCAACGCGCTGACGGCAGCCCTTCTGGGAGGATGGGTCGGTGCAGCGCTGGCGGTTCAGGACATGCCGGGAGGGCCCAAGGTCAACCAGCTGAACCTCTCCGAGCCGGCCAACGCGATCGCACGCGGGCAGATCTGGCTTCACGACATGCTGCTCTGGGTCTGCCTGGTGATTTTCGTAGGCGTGTTTGCGGTGATGTTCTATTCGATGTGGGCGCACCGCAAATCTCGCGGGGCCAAGCCTGCCGATTTCCACGAAAGCACCTCAGTGGAGATCGCCTGGACCGTGATCCCTTTCCTGATCGTCGTGGGCCTGGGCATTGCTGCTACGGGCGAGGTCATCGCCCAGAAAGACACCTCCAACCCCGACATGACGGTCAAGGTCACCGGGTACCAGTGGAAATGGGGCTATGACTATTTGAAGGGTGAGGGCGAGGGCATCGGCTTCCTGTCGACGCTGTCGACCCCGCGCGAGCAGATTGAGGACCGTAGGTTCCTCGGTGCGAAGGCCCAGCGAGAGGCCAATCCGACTTACCTGATGGAGGTCGACAATCCGCTCGTCGTCCCTGCAGACAAGAAGATCCGCCTGGTGATCACAGCCAACGACGTGATCCATTCCTGGTACGTCCCGCGCCTGGGCGTCAAGCAGGATGCCATTCCCGGATTTGTCCGTGACAGCTGGTTTCGGGCCGACAAGCCTGGTATCTACCGGGGGGCCTGCGCCGAGCTGTGCGGCAAAGAGCACGCCTTCATGCCGATCGTGGTTGAGGTCAAGAGCGCTGAGGATTACAGCAAGTGGGTGGCCGAGCAGCAAAAATTGATGCTCGCGCGGGCAGATGACCCGAACAAGGAGTGGACGCTGGCTGATCTGAACGCCCGTGGCGAGCGCGTTTACGCGGCCAACTGCGTGGCTTGCCACCAGGCGACCGGCAAGGGCCTTCCGCCTGCCTTCCCGGCCCTCGAAGGGTCCAAGCTCGTGCTGGGTGATGTGTCGGAGAATATCGCGCTGATGCTCAACGGCCGCGCGGGCACCGCGATGGCCTCATTCAAGCAGCTGTCGGATGTGGAGTTGGCGGCCGTCATCAACTACACCCGCAATGCCTGGGGCAACAAGCCCGAAAAGAATCTGATTCAGCCCGCCGAGGTCAAGGCAGCCCGCAAGTAAGCGGCCCGACTGGCGAGCCTCACCCCACCAAACCTATCGCGCGACAGAGCAGGAGCCTGAAATGAGTGCAGTGATCGGTCAACATGATGACCACGCCCATGACCATGCACATGATCACCCGACCGGCTGGCGTCGTTGGGTCTATGCGACCAACCACAAGGACATCGGGACGCTGTACCTCTGGTTTTCGTTTGCCATGCTGATCGTGGGCGGGCTCAATGCGCTGCTGCTGCGCACCGAGCTCTTCCAGCCTGGTCTGCAGATTGTCAATCCTGAGTTCTTCAACCAGCTGACCACCATGCATGGCCTCATCATGGTGTTCGGCGCGATCATGCCGGCCTTTGTGGGTTTTGCGAACTGGCAGATCCCCTTGATGATCGGTGCATCCGACATGGCGTTCGCCCGGATGAACAACTTCAGCTTCTGGCTGTTGCCGCCCGCAGCGCTGCTCTTGGTTGCATCGTATTTCGTGCCGGGCGGTGCCACTGCAGCGGGCTGGACGATCTACGCGCCGCTCTCGGTTCAGATGGGTCCCGGGATGGATCTGGCCATCTTTGCGCTCCACATCCTGGGCGCGAGCTCGATCATGGGATCGATCAACATCGTCACGACGATCCTGAACATGCGTGCCCCCGGCATGACGCTCATGAAGATGCCGCTTTTCGTCTGGACCTGGCTGATCACCGCCTATTTGCTGATCGCGGTGATGCCTGTGCTCGCGGGCGCGATCACGATGCTGCTGACCGACCGCCATTTCGGCACTTCGTTCTTCAATGCCGCCGGGGGCGGTGACCCGGTGATGTTCCAGCACATCTTCTGGTTCTTCGGGCACCCCGAGGTCTACATCATGATCCTGCCGGCCTTCGGCATCGTGTCGGAAATCATCCCGACCTTTGCCCGCAAGCGCCTCTTCGGGTACAGCTCGATGGTGTATGCCACGGCGTCGATTGCGATCCTGTCCTTCATTGTCTGGGCCCACCACATGTTCACCACCGGCATGCCGGTGACGGGCCAGCTCTTCTTCATGTACGCCACCATGCTGATCGCAGTGCCCACGGGTGTGAAGATCTTCAACTGGGTGGCCACGATGTGGCGGGGGTCGATGACCTTCGAGACGCCGATGCTCTTTGCGGTCGGCTTCATCTTCGTGTTCACGATGGGCGGGCTCACCGGCATCATCCTCTCTGTGGCGCCGCTCGACATCGCGCTCCACGATACCTATTACGTGGTGGCCCACTTCCACTACGTGCTGGTCGCGGGCTCGCTCTACGCGCTCTTTGCCGGGGTCTACTACTGGATTCCGAAGTGGACGGGCTACATGTATGACGAGCGGCTGGGCAAGTGGCACTTCTGGATGTCGCTGATCTCGTTCAATGTCACCTTTTTCCCGATGCACTTCCTGGGTCTCGCCGGCATGCCGCGCCGCTATGCTGACTATCCGATGCAGTTTGCCGATTTCAACGCGATCATCACCCTCGGCTCCTTCTGGTTTGGTCTGTCGCAACTGATCTTCCTGTGGGTGGTCATCAAGTGCATCCGTGGCCAAGGTGAGAAGGCCTCGGACAACCCCTGGGAGGCTCGCGAGGGCCTGGAGTGGACGATCCCCTCACCCGCTCCCTTCCATACCTTTGAGACGCCCCCGGTCCTCAAGTGAGCGCTGATCAGCAACCCAGCCGGCGCGGCCGCAATCTCCGAACCGCGCTGGTACTCTTTTCGATCGCGATGGTCTTCTTCGCCGGCGTGATTGCCAAGTACTGGTTGTTCGGAAACGGTCAATAGGAAAGGTCTGAAGGATGTCGCAGCACCCGCCACGCCCAGGCGCGCCTTCGTTGAATCTGCGCCTGCTTGGCAAGCTTCTGGTGATCACCGGGCTCATGTTTGGTTTTGGTTATGCCCTGGTCCCGATCTATCAGAAGATCTGCGAGGTCACCGGCATCAACGACCTCACCAAGCGCGACAAGGGTGCGGCCGAGTTTGCCCGCAACACCCAGGTCGACCGCAGCCGCACCGTCACGGTCGAGTTTGATGCAAACGGTCGCGGCGCCTGGCTCTTCAGGCCTGAGACCAATGCGATGACCGTCCACCCCGGCGAATTGATCACCGTCGTATACGATCTGGTCAATACGCGTCCGATCGCCACCTCGGGACAGGCCATACCCAGCTATGCGCCGCTGCAGTCCGGGGCCTACTTCCGAAAGCTCGAGTGCTTCTGCTTCAACCAGCAGGTGTTGGAGGGAAATGAGACCCGGAAATTCCCGGTGGTCTTCGTGGTCGACCCGCAGCTTCCGCGTGATGTCAACACGATCACGCTCTCTTACACCTTCTTTGAGGTGGGCGGTGTTGCAGGCAAGATCAGCGGTGGTTGAGCCACGCCATGGCAGTGATTCCGGCTCCCAGGCTACTGGTTCGGGCAAGGCCGGGGCTTTGGAGACGGTCAAGGCTGTGCTCTGGTCGTTTTTCGGGGTGAGGGGCCGCGCGGGTCACGAGCACGACATGGAGCGGCTCAATCCGGTCTATGTGATCCTGACCGGAATCGTGCTGGCTCTGCTGTTCGTGCTGGGCCTGATCGCACTGGTGCGTTGGGTCGTTGCTTGAGAGTATCGGCTTGGCGATCCGGAAATCGTCAATTGAAATGACACAGGACAAAACAGGGGGATTCCAAATGGCAGCCGGAGCACACTCGCACGCGCCCTATTACTTCGTTCCGGGGCCATCACATTGGCCCATCGTGGGATCGATCGCACTCGGCTTCTTCGGCTTCGGCATGTCGGGCTGGGTAAACGGTGCGAGCTATGGTCTGGTCTTGTTTGCGATCTTTCTCGCGATCCTGCTTTACATGATGGTGGGCTGGTTCGGTACCGTCGCACGTGAGTCCGAGGGGGGCCTGTACAACCAGCGTGTCGACTCTTCGTTCCGCTGGTCGATGGGCTGGTTCATCTTTTCCGAAGTGATGTTCTTCGGGGCTTTCTTCGGCGCCTTGTTCTACGCGCGCTCGATCTCCATGCCCTGGCTGGGTGATCTGGATCACAAGTCGGTCCTGTGGCCAGGATTTCAGGCGGTCTGGCCCAACCTCGGACCGGCTGGCGTGGTCGATGCATTTCAGACGATCGGACCCTGGCCGATCCCCACGATCAATACCGCGCTGCTCTTGCTCTCGGGCGTGACGCTTACGATCGCGCACCATGCACTCAAGGAAAACCGGCGCGGCTCGGTGATATTGTGGATGTTTGCCACCATCGTGCTAGGCGCAATCTTCCTGGGTTTCCAGGCGTACGAGTACCTGCACGCCTACCGAGATCTCAACCTCAAGCTCACCTCAGGCATCTTCGGATCCACCTTTTTCATGCTGACAGGTTTCCACGGATTCCATGTCACCGTTGGCGCGATCATGCTCGCGGTGATCCTGTTCCGGATCATCAAGGGGCACTTCACGCCGGATCAGCATTTCGGTTTCGAGGCCGCCGCCTGGTATTGGCACTTCGTCGATGTGGTTTGGCTGGGCCTGTACGTGGTGGTGTACTGGCTCTGAGAGAAAAGCAGGGCGGCCCGGGCGCCTCAGGCGCTGCGGGTTTGTGATTGCACTGCCTTCCGTCGTTCCCCGGTCAGCGGACGCCGACCGGGACACCTGTACTCTGAATCCAGCCGAAGTAGTGCGCGACAAGGATCAGCAGGAAGAGCGCGATCGAAAAGCCGACCCGCAGCGCCAGTGCGCGCACGGTGTTGCGGGTGCGTCCCCGGTCCCGAATCATGAAGACCAGCGCTGAGGCAAGACTCCCGATGATCAGCACGAAGGCGATCACGATCACGATCTTCAAGACTTTTCTCCCTTTAGGCCCCGCGATTGTAGGCTGCTCGGCCCCACCTTGCGCGATCCGGTCTCAATGACCGTGCCGAGCCTGTTCAAGTGGGCCCATGGGGTGCCTGCGCTCGCTGCGATCCTGGTCATCGCGACAACCGTTTCGCTCGGCAATTGGCAGATGCGTCGCGCTGCGGAGAAGGTTCAGCTTCAGGCCGTCATCGATGCGGCGCTTGCGGCCGAACCGATCGCAATCGGCGAGGGACGTGCGCTCGGACCCGAGCAGATCGGCGGCCGGGTGGTGCTGCGCGGTCGGTGGCTGGATCAACATGCGGTGTACATCGATAACCGTACCTGGCGTGGGCGAGCCGGGTTTCATCTGATCACGCCCGTTAGAATAGAGGGAACGGATCAAGTCGCCTTGGTGCTGCGAGGCTGGCTTCCGGGTGACCCTGCCAACCGATCCAATTTGCCGGCGCTTCCAGTGAATCCGTCTGTCGTATTGATCGAGGCGCGTGTCGAGCCTGATTTGCCCCAGGCCCTCGAGCTCGCGCGCTCCGCGCCCCCGGGTCCGGCTGATCGGCTCTGGCAGAACGCGAGCATTGCGTCGGTGGCAGCCTGGTCCGGACTTGCCCTTGCACCTGTGCTGCTCCGTCAGACCGCTGAGGGCGGGGCTGGACAGGCGACGCATCAGCCCGGAGGCAGCGGTGCCGGAACGCTCGTGCGTGACTGGCCTGCGCCCGGAGCGGGAACCGACAAGCACCGCGCGTACGCCGTGCAGTGGTACGCGTTGGCCGGCCTGACTGCAGTGCTTTGGCTCGGCCTCACCTTGCGACAACTGAGACGCAATCGACCATGATGAACACCGCTGCACACGCCCCAATCGACCCAAGGGTCGCGCGCCGTGCCCGGATCAAGTTGCTCTTGATCGTACTGGCATGCGCTGCGCCAGTCATCGCATCCTATTTCACCTACTATGTGATCCGGCCCGAAGGGCGGATCAATTACGCGGACCTGATCGAGCCTCAGCGCCCGGTCGGCGCTTTCCCCGTCCAAGGGCCCGCAGGTGAAGCAGGCACTTTTGAGCAGTTTCGGGGCAAGTGGTTGCTCGTGACGGCTGCGCCGGCCAATTGTCCGGAGGACTGTCGAGATCGCCTCTATCAGATGCGGCAGGTGAGGCTCATGACCGGGCGCGAGCGCGATCGGGTGCAGCGGGTCTGGCTGGTGACTGACCCCGGGACGCCCCCGCCCTCGGTGCTTGCCGAGCATGATGGGCTGCAGTGGCTGCGCGTCGATCCCGAGGCGCTTGCGAATGCCTTTCCCGCAGGGTCCGATACCGCAGCCACGCGTCACGTGTTCATCGTCGATCCGCTCGGCAACCTGATGATGCGTTTTCCGGTTGCAGCTGATCCGGCCCGGATGAAAAAGGATTTGTCGAAACTGCTGCGCGCGTCGCGAATCGGCTGAGGGCTTGGCGACTGATCTGCCCTGTCTTCGTACGCCCATTTGCAAGCGCTCCAAGAGACCACCATGCTGCCTGATGCCTTCCGTTATCCCGAGGCTGAACCCCACCGGAGCGCGCTCAAGCGTTACGCGCATCTGATTGGCTTTACTGCAGCGCTCACGCTGCTGCTCATCATGATCGGGGCCTGGGTGCGTTTGACCGATGCAGGCCTGGGTTGCCCGGACTGGCCGGGCTGCTACGGCAAGCTCACTCCAAAAGGTGCCAGCAGCCAGATCGCGCAGGCGGTTGCCGAGCAGGGCGGCGAACACGGCCCGGTCTCGATGGGAAAAGCCTGGCGCGAGATGGTGCATCGCTATATCGCGAGCGGGCTTGGGCTCCTGATCATCGCCATTGCCGTGCTCGCCTGGCGTCTGCGTGAGCGCCTCGAGCAGTCCCCGGCGCTGCCGATGGCATTGGTTGGGGTGGTGATTTTCCAGGGCATGCTGGGCATGTGGACGGTCACGATGCTGCTCAAACCCGCAATCGTTACGCTTCACCTCGCGGGGGGGCTCCTGACCTTTGCTCTGCTGGTGTGGCTCTATGCCCGGCAGTTGCGCGAGCCTAGGCTGCGTGATCCCGAGGCCCTCCATGAATTGCGAAAGCCTGCGCTCATCGGACTGGTTTTGCTCTGCCTGCAGATCCTTCTCGGCGGCTGGACCAGTACCAACTACGCCGCACTGGCTTGCATCGATCTGCCGACCTGTCAGGGTCGGTGGTGGCCGCCCATGAATTTCGCCGACGCCTTCCAGGTGTTCCGCGAACTCGGGCGTACGAACGATGGCGAGTTTCTGCCCCGAGAAGCGCTTACTGCAATCCACATGATGCATCGTATTGGTGCGCTGATCGTGGTCGGCTGGCTGGGATGGCTGGGAGTCCGGCTATTGAGAATCGAGGGGGCCGCGCCGCTTGGCCGTGCTTTGCTCCTCCTGGTCATCATCCAGTTCTGTCTGGGCCTGTCCAACGTCTGGTTCAGCCTGCCGATCAATGTCGCGGTTGCCCACACGGGCGGTGCCGCGCTGCTGCTTGCCTTGATGGTGGTGCTAAACTTCCGGGCCTCAAAATCGATGCTTCAGGTCTGATCGTCGTCATGCAGTTGTCAAGCCTGCGCCAGGGTAACTGGCGCCACATTGCCGTCCAGTACTACGAGCTCACCAAGCCGCGCGTGGTCATGCTGGCTGCCTTCTGCGCACTGATCGGCATGTTGCTGGCTGCGCAGGGGCCGATTCCCTGGCCGGTCATGTTGGCCGGGTTGGTCGGCATCTCGTTGCTCGCCGGTGCGGGCTTCGCGTTCAACTGCCTGATCGAGCGCAGCATCGATGCGCGCATGGCCCGCACGCGGGCCCGCCCTTTGCCTCGTGGTGAGGTGAGTGTGAGCGGTACCATCATTTTCGCGGGCGTGATTGGCGGGCTCGGCTCGATGCTGCTCTACTGGTACGTCAACCCGCTGACCATGTGGTTGACGATGGCCACTTTCGTTGGCTACGCGGTTATTTACACGGTGCTGCTCAAACCCGCCACGCCGCAAAACATCGTGATAGGTGGCGCCTCGGGCGCCATGCCCCCGGTTCTCGGTTGGACTGCGATTGCCAACGAGGTCACCGCTCCAGCCATCGTCCTGTTTCTGATCATATTTGTGTGGACGCCGCCCCATTTCTGGGCGCTCGCACTCTATCGGATAGAGGACTACAAGCGCTCTGGGCTGCCAATGCTCCCGATCACCCACGGTCCCGAGTTCACCCGACTCAATGTGCTGCTCTACACGATCCTGCTGGTGGGCGTATCGCTGATGCCCTTCATGATCCGGATGAGCGGGCTCTTCTACCTGGCGAGCGCGCTGGCGCTTGGTCTGGTGTTCCTCTACTACGCGTGGCGACTGTGGCGTCGATACACGGATGCGCTCGCACGCAGGACCTTCAGTTATTCGATCTTCTATCTCGCGGCGCTTTTTGGCGCGCTGCTGATCGACCATTATCTCGGCCAGTGATGTGATGCCGGGCATGCGATCTGGCTGGCCGGGCCTGCAGCGCCGGCGCCTGCTTGGCCTTGCGCCTGGCGCCGCACTTTTGCTTGCTGGCTGTGACAGCCGGTCGCCCGCGTTTCGCAACACCGATGTGACAGGTGCGGATTTCGGCAAAGGGTTCGAGCTCACCGACCACACAGGTCAGGTCCGGCGCCTGGACGACTTTCGCGGCAAGGTGCTCACGATCTTTTTTGGGTTCACGCACTGTCCCGATGTCTGTCCGTCGACACTCGCCGAGATGGCCGAGGTCATGTCGCGCTTGGGCCCGCTCGCCTCGCAGGTCCAGGTCGCTTTCATTACCGTCGATCCCGAGCGCGACACGCAGGACTTGCTCGCACAGTATGTGCCCGCTTTTCATCCGAGCTTTATCGGGCTGAGGGGCGACGAAGAGGCCACTGCCCGCACCGCCAAGGCCTTCCGAGTGTTCTACCAGAAAGTAAAGGGCAAGACCCCTGGCAGCTACACGATCGACCACACCGCCGGCACCTACGTCTTCGACCGGCAAGGGCGGCTACGACTGTTCGTCAAGCACAATGTCGGTCTGGACCCGATCCTGGCTGATCTGCGCCGCTTGCTGGCCGAAACCTGACCCTTGACCCGACTCGGGCGGGTGCGAGCCTATGGCCACCGCGCCGACTCGCGCTCGACGCAGCGGCGCTGTATGTGCAGACCTTCAGCGGGCCCGCGCTGCGAGCAGGCTCGCCAATACGATCAGCGCGCCCCCGAGCAGGACTTGCGCGCTCAGCACTTCGCCCGCGAAGAGCGCTGCAGAGACTGCCGCCACAGGGACCTCGATCAACAGCACAATCGACGTGATCCGTGAGGGCAGGCGTGCGGCACCGTACTGAAGTGTGAGGTTCGCGACCAGCATGACTGCAGCGAAGATCACGAGCGGCAAAAGCCAGCTGAGCGCGGCTGCAGGGGGGGCGTCCAACTGCCCGAGTGCCACCATGGCGGGGGCGATCAGAAGCGGCACGATCAGGCCGCCTGCGGCCATGGCGAGCGCACGGTCGGTCGCCGGCGTGCCGGCCTGTTTTCTGAGGATGACGTTGACCAACGCAAAACCCGCGCCGCCCGCCAGACCCAGCCAATCCCCGGCACTGGCAGGCAGCGGCAGCCCAAGCTCGGGTTTCCAGAGCACTACGGCCGCACCGGTGAGCGCCAGGACCACTCGGCCCAGCACGGCGCGATTGAGCGTCTCGCCCAGCAGCAGCCTCGCAAGCCCGGCCGCCCAGACCGGCATCAGATAGAAGAGCAGCACCACCCGGATCACTTCGCCTATCGTCACGCCCCAGTTGAACGCGGTATTGGTGGTGCCGGAGACCAGAGCGAGCGCCCACATCCAAGGGTTTTTGAGCAAGCCCCGGATGCTGGCCGGACGGCTTGCTGCGATCACGACACAGGCGATTCCGAAAATAGCGGAAGTGGTCCAAAGGCTGTGAAGTCCAATCGACTCAAAATATCGCAAGGGCAACCACGACAGGCCCCAGGTCGTGGCGTTTGCCAACAGGGCCGCGATGGCCCAGGATGCGGCGGATGGCGCGGATGGCGCGCTCGGGGTCATGATCGCGGAAGGAGGCGCCCTGGAGCAGGCTCCAGGGCAAGTGAAAGGGCTGGGCCGCGGGTCGAGCGGGGCTGGGTGTACAAGCGCGGGGGCGAGGTCAGGCGTAGGCCGCGAGCGCGGTCTTCATTTTCTGCAGTGCCTTGGCCTCGATCTGTCGGATCCGTTCGGCCGAGACGCCGTACTCATCAGCAAGCTGGTGCAGCGTCATGGCACCGCCTTCGGAATCGTCTCTGAGCCAGCGGGTCTCGATGATCCGACGACTACGTGGATCCAGCGACTCAAGTGCCTCTCGGAGCCCGTCATTTTGCAGCCGGTCGTATTCCAGTGCCTGCAATCTCTCGAGCGGCTCGGCATTGGGGGCCGCGAGGTAGGCAATTGGCGCGAAACTCTCCTCGCCATCATCGGTCTGGGGTTCGAGGGCCAGATCCTGGCCGCCCATTCGGGTCTCCATCTCGACCACGTCGCGCTCGCGCACATTGAGCTCGCGTGCGATGGCGTCGACCTCGCTCGGGCTGAGGGTGCCTGAGCCGGTCTTGTGCGAACGCAGATTGAAGAAGAGCTTGCGCTGGGCCTTGGTGGTGGCCACCCGGACCAGACGCCAGTTCTTCAGGATGTACTCGTGAATCTCGGCCTTGATCCAGTGCAGGGCGAAGGACACCAACCGCACGCCGCGCTCGGGATCGAAGCGCTTGACCGCTTTCATCAGGCCGATGTTGCCCTCCTGGATCAGATCGGCATGGGGCAGGCCATAACCCAGGTACTGGCGGGCAACCGAGACCACCAGACGCAGGTGTGACATGACAAGCTCACGTGCAGCCTCGAGATCCTGATCATCCCGGAACCGCCGGGCGAGCTCGGACTCGCGTTCCAGCGACAGCATGGGCAGTCGATTGACCGCAGAGATGTAGGCATCGATATTGCCGACCGGAGGCAACGCAATCGCGCCGCCGGCGGCGCTACCGGCAACCAGTGCAGTTGAGTTCCAAGTGGACATGATGAAGTCCTTTTCGAGGTGGTCAACCCGGATGGGCTGAGGTTTCTGACTCGATGGTCAGTTGCTGAGAGAAATATTAGCACTCATCGGTGACGAGTGCCAAGCGCTTGGCCTACAGCGTGCGGGGACGTTCGTGAGCTGATTCACAGCGTGGAGTGGGCGTCGGCCGATCCGCCCCGAATCAAGGCAGCGCCACGCCTTCGGGCCGGGTCAGGCACCCAGCAACGCGCTTGCAAATTCCTGGGCACTGAAGGCCTGGAGATCGTCCAGACCCTCGCCCACGCCGATGAAGTACACCGGGATCGGACGATCCTGCCGCGAGTGGGCGAGCGCCGCGATCGCGCCGCCTTTTGCCGTGCCGTCAAGTTTGGTGATGACCAGCCCGGTCAGTCCCAAGGTATCGTCAAAGGCTTTGACCTGGGCGAGCATGTTCTGTCCAGTGTTGCCGTCGAGCACCAACAGAATCTCGTGCGGCGCGCCCTCGAGGGCCTTACCGGTGACCCGCTTGATCTTGCGCAACTCTTCCATCAGATGAAGCTGGGTGGGCAGCCGACCGGCGGTGTCGATGATCACCACGCCCGTGCCCCGGGCCCGGCCCGCACTCACGGCGTCAAACGCCACCGCTGCAGGATCGCCGCCCTGCTGCGCGATCACCTCGACGCCGTTTCGTTCGCCCCAGCGCGCCAGCTGTTCGCGCGCTGCGGCCCTGAAGGTGTCGCCTGCCGCGAGCAGCACGGTCTTGCCCTCGATCTGGAGGTGTCGGGCCAGCTTGCCGATTGAGGTCGTCTTCCCGGCACCGTTGACGCCGGCAATCATCATCACCAGCGGCTCGGCCCGGTCGATGTCGATCGGGCGCTCGAGCGGCGTGAGCAATTCCGCAATCATGTCGCGAAGCGCGGCACGGAGCGCCTCGCCCGTCTCGATCCGGTCGCTCCGGGCCTTGCGCCGCAGTTGCTCGAGCAGGGCGTCGGTCGTCGCGACACCCGCATCGGCCGCGAGGAGCGCGGTTTCGAGTTCCTCGTAGAGCGCCTCGTCAACCCGGCTGCCGGTAAATATCGCCCCGAGTGCCGTGCGGGTACGCGCAAGTCCCCCTCGCAGTTTCTGAAACCAGGACTGCCTGGGGGCGTCCGACTGAACTGAAGGTGGTGCGCCTGCGGGTGGCGAAGCGTCCGCGACCCGTGCACGGTCAGGCACCAGTTGCCTCGCGTTAGCCGCAGCCGCATTGCCGGCCGGTGCCGGGTCCGGAGACTTGTCCGTCCGCGCGCCCTCGCTGGCAACGCTGGCGGCGACAGCCTGATCAGGCTCAGCGGGAGCAGGTCTTTTGCGGCGAAGAAATCCGAACATGGCTACACTCAAACCATCATTCTAACCCGGCCTCCTCCGGTCTCAAACGATGGATTTCGCCTCATTTCGTCACCTCGCAAGGTCTTGTGTCTGCCCGCTGGCGCCCGTGTCGCATAGGGCGGTCGGCTTGCTCTTTTTGCTCCTGGCGTTCGCGTTGCTGACCTCTGCCCTCGCGGCGCAGACCGTTCACGAGACCCGACTCGAAAACGGTCTGAAGGTCTTGATCAAGCCCGATCGCCGCGCGCCCTCGGTGGTGCAACTGCTCGCCTACCGCGTGGGTTCGGTCGACGAACACGACGGGATCACCGGCATCTCTCACCTGCTTGAGCACATGATGTTCAAGGGCACGCCAACGGTCGCTTCGGGCGAGTTCTCCCGCCGTGTGTCTGCGGCAGGTGGGCGGGACAATGCGTTCACTTCACGCGATTACACCGGCTATTTCCAGATGGTGCCGAGTTCGAAATTGTCCGAAATGATGGCGCTGGAGGCCGATCGGATGAGCCATCTGGTGCTCTCGGAAAAGGAGTTTGCCACCGAGCGTGAGGTGGTGATCGAGGAGCGGCGCCTGCGCACCGAGGACCGTGCCCGCGCCCTGGTGTCTGAGCAGTTGATGGCGACTGCATTCGTCGCATCGCCCTATCGCCACCCGATCGTGGGCTGGATGAGCGACTTGGAAACCATGACCCTTGCCGACCTGGAGACCTGGTATCGCAAGTGGTATTCGCCGGGCAATGCGACCTTGGTGATCGTGGGCGACGTCGATCCGGAAGAGGCGCTCAAATTGGCGCGCCAGCACTACGGGCCGATCGGAGCGCGCCCGATACCCCAGCGCAAGCCCAGAGTCGAGCCCGCGCAGCGGGGGCCGCGCGAAGCCGTCGTCAGGGCGCCGGCGGAAACCCCCTATCTCTTGATGGCGTTCAAAGTGCCTTCGCTTGATCGTATCGACGGCGACATTGATCCCTTTGCGCTCGAGATGCTGGCCGCTGTGCTCTCGGGCGATGACAACGCACGATTCGCTCGCCGGCTCGTGCGGGGCACCCGCGTCGCCGATCAGGCTTTTGCATCCTACGGTATGACGGGTCGAGGACCGGCGCTTTTCATGTTGGGCGGCGCGCCCGCGCGGGGCCAGACGGTTGCCGCCCTGCGGACCGCGTTGATTGCACAGATCCGGGAGATCGCCCAACAGGGGGTGGAGCCCGCCGAGCTTGAGCGACTGCGCATCCAGTACGTCGCATCGCGTGTCTTTCAGCGTGACTCACTGATGGCGCAGGCCATGGAGCTGGCCGGACTCGAGATGGTGGGCCTGGGTTGGCAGGCTGCCGATCGCATGCTCGATCGCATCCGCGGGATCGAGCCCGAGCAGGTGCGCGAGGTGGCTCGACGCCTGTTTGACGAAGATACGCTGACCTTCGTCACGCTCGACCCCCAGCCGATCGCGCCACGCCGCCCGGGTGTCGGATCCGCGGCTGCGCAGCCGAACGCCCGGCATTGACCCATGAATGAAATGCTCGCCACCATGAACCCCCCTCCCTCGCCCTGGATCGGTCGGAGCCCGCGCCGCGCCGCCGATCGCGCGCCTCTGCTCTGGCGCCTCAACGCTCTGCTCCTGATGGTCATGGTGGCTGGAATTCAGCCTGCGCAGGCGGTGTTGCCGATCGAGCAATGGGAGACGAGCCAGGGCGCGCGGGTGCTTTTCGTGCGTGCCGATGCCATCCCGATGCTCGATGTGGGGGTCCATTTCGACGCAGGCGGTCGCCATGCAAGCCCTGACCGGGCGGGGCTGGCTTCGCTCACTGCGGCGCTTCTGGACAGCGGTGCGGGTGCGCTTGACGAGGATGCATTTGCCGATCGGTTTGCCCGCACGGGTGCGCAGCGCTCGGCGAGCGCGGGCGCAGACGGCACGACCGTGACCCTCCGTACGCTCACGACTGAGCGCGAACTCGGCGAGGCGGTGCGCCTCACCGCAAGCATGATCGGGTCCCCGACCTTCCCGCAGGCCGCGCTCGCTCGTGAAAAGGACCGGCTGGTGGCGCGTCTTCGCGAGTCGGCCACGCAGCCGGCTGCGATCGCCCAGCGGCGCTTCGACGAACTGCTCTTCGCAGGCCACCCCTATGGACGCAGCGCGACCGTTGAGACGGTGAGCGCGATCGAAGCCGAGGATCTGCGCGGCTTTCACGCCCGCAACTATGCCGCTTCACGCGCCGTGATCGCGATGATCGGGGCGGTGACCCGCGCGCGCGCCGAAGCAATTGCCGAAGATCTCCTTCGTGACCTCGGTCGCGGGGTGGCTCCACCGCCGCCCGAGGCTTTGCCACCTCCTCCGGCTCCGCAGGCGCTGCGCATTGCCCATCCTGCCTCGCAGAGCCACCTGCTGCTCGGCTTGAGGGGGGTCGCCTATGACGATCCCGACCTCCTGGCCCTGCAATGGGCCAACCACGTGCTTGGCGGCGGGGGCTTCACCTCAAGGCTTTACGCCGAGGTCCGCGAGAAGCGGGGGCTCGCCTACAGCGTCTATTCGTATTTTGCGCCTCGCAGCCAGCCAGGGCCGTTTGTCATCGGTCTTCAGACCCGAAAAGATCAGGCCGAGCGCGCGCTCGAGGTGGTCCGCGAGACACTCGAACGTTTCGTGCGCGAAGGCCCAACCGATGAGGAACTTGCGGCCGCGCGCGCCAATTTGATCGGTGGTTTTCCGTTGAAGCTCGACTCCAATCGCAAGATCCTGTCGCAGTTGACCCTGATTGGTATGCACCGGCTGCCCATCGACTGGCTTGAACGCTGGCCCGAGCGGCTTGCCGCGCTCTCGCGCGAGGACGTCATGCGCGCGCTCGCCCGCCGCCTTGATCCGTCACAGCTCATCACCGTAATCG
>Ga0169931_10005959_pt1 | contig 18488 bp, 16 predicted proteins | sample Kivu_15m_20L_FD_129675 | JGI IMG/M metagenome (GOLD analysis project Ga0169931, IMG submission 129675) | Freshwater microbial communities from Lake Kivu, Western Province, Rwanda to study Microbial Dark Matter (Phase II) - Kivu_15m_20L... | ecosystem: Environmental > Aquatic > Freshwater > Lake... | reverse complement strand
GCCGCCAAGGCCACCTCGTACGCGACCAACGAGCACTTCGAGCCGCTCTCGCCAGGCATCGACTTCAACCCGGTCACCAGGGCGCCCATCGTGGGCGGCCGAACGATCGCGTACCGCAAGTTGAGCAGCCTGCCACGACCGGCCGCGGTGATCTACGCGTACGAGCCCGAAGGCAACGGCACCATCGACCACCTGCACACGCGCCAGATCCTCTCTGTGGAGGCGCTCCAGCGCTCCGTGGCGGTCACGCGCCACGACGGCGCCGCGAACTACCTGTTCGCCGATGGGCACGTCGCCACGTGGGCTTGGTCCGACCTGTCAGCCTCGTTCAGTCCGCCTCGGCAGAACCCGTTCGATCCCGCCACGGCACGCGTTGCGCCGTGATGGGCCTGTCACACGCGTCGGCGCGCACACTCCGACGCGATCACATGAAAGGACTGGACTCCATGTCTCGATTTCCAATGCTCGCCCCCGTGCTGGCCTTCGCGAGTCTCGCCACGCCGGCCTCGGCGCACTACCACCTGACGGTGGACACGCTGAACGGCAAGGTCGTGATTCGGGTTGGCTATTACGGCAACGAGTCGGACTTCTCCATCGGTCCCACCGGACGCCTTCTGGCGGGTGGGCAGATCGCCATCTTCGACGTTCCCGACGAGCTTTCATCGGGCCCTCTCGCTGGATGGAAGGGGGGCTTTGATCTCGTTCTCACAAGCGACTACTTCTTCTCGACCGGCCGCCTTCAGGGTGGCAGTTTCTGGTACGAGATCGCCACGGTCACCCCGCTTGTGGGTGGACCGGGCACGCTCGCGTGGGGCGACTTTGACGAGAACTGGGACTTTCATCCCTCCTGTGTGAGCGACGGCGTGACCCGCGACGATCGCTCGTACCACGTCGGTGTTGGCGGCCACAACCATGACCAGGGATTCGCGTTCAGCGCCGACGGCCTGTACGACGTGTCGATCGTGGCGTGGGACGCCAACGGCGTCTACTCGGACGCCGACCCGGTCACCATCCGTTTCCATGTGGGCAACGCACCGAGTTGCGCCCTCGCCGACATGGATTGCAGCGGAACGGTGGACGCTGGTGACATCGGATCGCTGCTGGTGCTCTTCGGCGACTGCCCCGGCGGCAACCCCGGTTGCGACGGTGACCTCGACAAGAGCGGCACCGTGGACGCCGGTGACATCGGGCTGGTGCTGCTGAGTTTCGGTTGACTTCGTTTCACCTCTATTCCTTCGCCGATCACGTCCGCGTGGACGAATCGGCATCCCTCTGACACTTCCCTTCCTTTCAAGGAGTTCACATGTTTCGTCACACGACCGTTTCCGTTCTCGCTCTTTCCGTGGCCTCGATCGCCTCGGCGCACATCAGCTACTCGGGCCGTAACTTCGGCACGCTGACCACCGCACTGGCTTCGAACACCACCCAGACGGTGGGTGGTGCCTTTGGCTGGGCTGATGCCACCGACGGCGACTGGGGTGACACCCATCGCACGCGCTTCTTCCGCTTCACGGTGGGGGAGGCGAATACGCAGGTTCGCATCACGGTGCAGCGCGCAAATCGGGGTACGGGCGCGTCCGGCTCCTTTCTGCCTGGCTTCAGCCTGTTCTCCGGCCTGTCACACACCTCGAGTCCGCTCGCGCATGACGGCTCTGCGCTGTCCGTGCAGTGGCTTCAGGAGCAGTTCGGAAGCGACAACGGCTTCGGACTTGGCGGCAGTGGCAAGGAGGGCTCGCTGAACGCGCTCGGCAATTGGTCGATCGGCAACAGCGTTTCCGCGACCGTGGTCGATCCGACGGACACGCTTCGATCATTCACGTATGTGGGGCATGCGGCAGATGGCACGGCCGCCAACTTCGGGGCGGCTGCAGGCATCATGGGTGACGGCGTGGCGGATGGCTTCGTCACCGCGGTGTTCACGCTCGCGGCCGGCGACTACTCCCTGTCCGTTGGTGGAGCGGACTACGCAGCGCAGCTTTCGCAGACTGGTCCGACCTATCCCACCTACGGCATTGACGTGACGGTGGGCGTGGTGCCAGCGCCGGGAGCCGCCGTGGTGCTGGGACTGGCGGGCCTCCTGCGGCGTCGTCGGGCCGCCTGATCCATCAGGATGATGACCCGATCCGCCGGAGTCGGCCGCACGGGCGGTCGGCTCCGGCTTTCGTTCGTTCACACGCGAGGCGCCTTGGCCGACTGGTCCGTGGAGGCCTAGCATCGCGACCCCACGGAGGACCGCCATGAAGCTCTTCGAACCGCTGCGCCTCGGCCCGCTCACGCTTGCCAACCGCGTGGTCATGGCACCGCTCACGCGATGCCGCGCCGCCCAGCCGGGCAACGTGCCCACGGAACTGAACGCGCGGTACTACGCCCAGCGTTCCGGCGCGGGCCTGATCGTGGGCGAGGCCACGCAGATCGGTCCCGAGGCGCAGGGCTACCTGTGGACGCCGGGCATGCACACCGCCGAGCAGGGCGCGGGTTGGCGGCTGGTGACCGACGCGGTGCACGCGGCGGGTGGGCGCATCCATGCGCAGCTGTGGCATGTGGGTCGCATCTCGCACCGCAGTCTGCAGCCGGGTCATGCGGCGCCGGTCAGCTGCAGCACCCGGCGCTCCGCCGGCACGTGCTTTGCGCTGGACGAGCGGGGACAGCCCGGTCGGGTGCCCTGTGACGCGCCGCAGCCGCTGGAAAGCGTGGAGATTCCCGGCGTGATCGCCCAGTACGGCCACGCGGCGCGGATCGCGCGCGACGCGGGCTTTGACGGTGTGCAGGTACATGGCGCCAACGGCTACCTCCCGGACCAGTTCATGAGTTCCGTGCTCAACGACCGAACCGACGCCTGGGGAGGCGGCCTGGAGGCGCGGGCACGATTCCTGATCGAGGCGGTCCGGGCGGCCGTGGCCGTCTGGGGCGCCGACCGCGTGGGCGTGCGGCTCTCGCCGCACAGCGGCGACGACGGCGAGCTGAAGGACACGGCGTGGCGCGAGCAGCATCTGGAGGCGGCACGGCAGCTGCAGCGGGAGGGGGTGGCCTACGTGGACCTGATCAACTACGAGTGGGCCTACGGCAAGGAGGGTTTCGACGAGACCTTCATCCGCGACTGGCGGTCGCTCTTCCGTGGTGTGCTCATGTTCTCCGGCGGGCTCACGTGCGACCACGCCGAGCGGCTGCTGCAGCAGGGCCTGTGCGACGCCTGCGTTTTCGGCCGGCCCTTCATCGCCAACCCCGACCTGCCCGATCGCTTCCGGCGCGGCCTGCCCCTGGCCGAGGGCGACAACGCCACCTGGTACGGCGGCGCCGAGCGTGGCTACACCGACTGGCCCCGGGCGGACGGGTCCGCCACCTGACTCACTCGAACCGAAGGTGCTTCACGCTCTCGCCGCGGTCGCGCAGGTCGCGCAGGGCGTCGATGCCGATGTCCAGGTGCCTGGCCACGAACCGTTCCGTCACGTCGCGGTCGCTCGCGGTGGTCTTGACCCCCTCGGGCGTCATGGGGTTGTCGCTCACCAGCAGCAGGGCCCCCTTGGGGATGCCGTTGGCGAAGCCCACCAGGAAGATGGTGGCCGTCTCCATGTCGATGCCGATGGCGCGGATCTGCCGCAGGTAGTCCTTGAAGCGCTCGTCGTGCTCCCACACCCGACGGTTGGTGGTGTAGACGGTGCCCGTGAAGTAGTCGCACGCGTGCTTCACGATGCTCTCGCTGACCGCGCGCTGCAGGCGAAAGCTGGGAAGGGCGGGCACCTCGGGCGGCATCCACTCGTTGCTGGTGCCCTCGCCGCGGATGGCCGCGATCGGCAGCACGAAGTCGCCCAGCTTGGTCTTCTTCAGGCCGCCGCACTTGCCCAGGAAGAGCACGGCCTTGGGCTCCACCGCGCCGAGCAGGTCCATGACCGTGGCCGCCATGGCGCTGCCCATGCCGAAGCTGATGATGGTGATGTCCTCCGCGGTGGCGGAGAGCATGGGGTGATCGCGGCCCTGCACCGGCACGCCATAGCGGGCCGCGAACGCCTCGACGTAGCTGCTGAAGTTGGTCAGCAGCACGTACTGCCCGAAGTCCCCGAGCGCACGGCCCGTGTAGCGGGGCAGCCAGTCACGGACGATGGTCGCCTTGTCGCGCATGGGATCGTGTCTCGGAGTCGGCACATCCCGGGCCGCCCCGAGCGTCCGGCCATCCTACCCCTGACGACAGTAGATTGCGTCCATGCGTGCCGCTTCGATCATCGCACACGCCATGCTGGCCGTGCTCACGGTGGCATGCGCCGCGCCGTGCCCGGACACGCGGCGAGCGGGTCTGCAGCACGTGGTGCTGGTGGAACTGAAGGATCCGGCAGAGGCAGCTGAGATGATGCTCGACATGGCGCAGGCGTTCGCCGCAATTCCCGAGCTCCGCGGCTGGGACGCCGGCCCTCATGTCGACACCGGCCGCCCGGCCGTGCAGCGGTGGTACACGGTGGGCATCGTGACCGACTTCGCCAGCGTGGCCGACTATCGCGCGTATCTCGTGCATCCGCGGCATGTTGCCCTGGTGGAGAAGTGGAAGTCGCGGTGGAAGCGGAGCGAGATGTTCGACTTTGGCGAGCCTGCAGAGTGAGCGGCAGCCGGGGCTAGACTCGCGGACTCCACGGAGATCCGACCATGAGCCAGCATGCCGCCAAGGCCGCCACCCGCACCGAGACCGACGCCATGGGCCCCATCGAGGTGCCCGCCGACCACTACTGGGGGGCCCAGACCGAGCGGTCGCTGCATCACTTTCCGTTCGGCGATCGCATGCCTCTGGCCATCGTGCGCGCGTTCGGCCTGCTCAAGGCCGCCTGTGCGGAGGTCAATGCGGAGATGGGCCAACTTCCCAGGGAGTTGCGCGACCTGATCGTGGCCGCCGCGCAGGAGGTGAGCTCCGGGAAGCTGGATGCCGAGTTCCCCCTCAGCGTGTGGCAGACCGGCAGCGGCACGCAGAGCAACATGAACGTGAACGAGGTCGTCAGCAACCGCGCCATCGAGATGGCGGGGGGGCAGCGCGGCTCGAAGAAGCCCGTGCATCCCAACGACCACGTGAACATGTCCCAGAGCAGCAACGACACCTTCCCCACGGCCATGCATGTGGCCGCGGCGATCGAGATCGAGCGATCGCTGCTGCCTGCCGTGCAGAAGCTGCGCGATGCGCTGCACGCCAAGGCTCAGGCCTTCGCCAAGGTGGTGAAGATCGGCCGCACCCACCTGCAGGACGCCGTGCCGCTCACGCTGGGCCAGGAGTTCAGCGGCTACGTGGCCCAGCTGGACCTGGCCCTGAAGGCCCTGCGTGAGAGCCTTCCGGGCGTGCGCGACCTGGCGATCGGCGGCACCGCGGTCGGCACGGGCCTGAACGCCCCCAAGGGCTTCGGCGAGGCGGTGGCCAGCCGGCTGGCCGATGCGACCGGCATCCCCTTCACCAGCGCGGCCAACAAGTTCGCGGCGCTGGCCGGCCACGAGGCCATGGTGCAGGCGCATGGCGCCATGGGCGTGCTGGCCACGGCGCTCATGAAGATCGCCAACGACGTCCGCTGGCTGAGCAGCGGCCCGCGCTGCGGCATCGGCGAGATCACGATCCCGGAGAACGAGCCCGGCAGCAGCATCATGCCCGGCAAGGTGAACCCCACCCAGAGCGAGAGCATGACCATGGTGTGCGCTCAGGTGTTCGGCAACAACGCCGCGGTGCAGTTCGCGGCCAGCCAGGGCAACTTCCAGCTGAACGTGTTCAAGCCCGTGATCGCGTTCAACGTGCTGCACAGCTGCGAACTGCTCGCAGGCACCTGCGCCGCCTTCCGCGAGTTCTGCGTGGAGGGCATCACGGCCAACGAGCGCCGCATCGCCCACCTGCTGCACGAGAGCCTGATGCTGGTCACCTCGCTTGCACCGATCGTGGGGTACGACAAGGCCACGGCCATCGCCAAGCACGCCCACAAGAGGCACATCACGCTGAAGGCCGCGGCCCTGGAACTTGGTCACGTGGACGAGGCCACGTTCGACCGGGTGGTGCGGGCCGAACTCATGGTCTGAGTGACCGCTCGCCATCGGCCGGGCCGGGGTCCGCACGGAACCCCGACCCGGCACACGCACGGGTGACCGGATCAGCCCTGCCGGCGTCGGACCACCACGCCCGCCAAGGCCACCAAGGCCACGGCGCCGGGACTTGGCGCCAGAACCTGGCTGAACTCCTGCCGGATGAAGGACGCGGTGGCGAAGCCCTGTCCGGTGGCGGCGAGGAACTTGATGTCCTTGTTCACCTCGAAGGCGCTGGAGGTGAACGAATCGAAGTGGAAGATCTTGTCGTCGATGATCACGGTCCGGTCGCTGCCCGTGGCCAACAGCGCGCCCAGGTTCACGGAGTCGCCGTTGCCCAGCACGATCGCCGCGTGGGCGGAGGTGGCCGCCAGCGCGGAGGCGATCATCGGGGCGAGCATGAGAGCGGGAAGTCGCATGCGTTTGTCTCCTGAGGGTCCCGGACTCACCGGCCTGCCATCCCTCCACACCGTGTGGTGAGCGGCCGCCGCTTCCGGGACGGAATCTCAACATGGCCGCGATCCGGCCGGGTGGCGGGATCCGTCGACAAACCGCCTCCTTTCCTCGCGGTCCGCGAAAGATCGCCGCGGTGTCGGCTGGCACGATCGCCGTCCCCAAACGACAAGGGCGGGCCGCCGGATGATCCGACGACCCGCCCGAACGGTCGCTGCAGTCCACTCAGGCGCGACGACGTCGTGCCACGAGTCCCGCGGCCCCCAGCAGCGCCACCGCGCCCGGTGCCGGGATCTGACTGAACTCCTGCCGGATGAACGAGGCCGTGGCGAAGTCGTTCGCCGTGGCGGCGAAGAACTTCATGTCCTTGTTCACCTCGAAGGCGCGGTAGCCATCGGTCCCGAAGATCTCGCAGAAGTCCAGGCCGGTGCTGTACAGCGTCTGGCGCGGCGGCCCGAAGATGTCATACACCGCCATGTTGCCCAGGAACTGGTTCGCGTCCAGGTCAAAGATGGTCTCGTCCACCCGGGTGAAGGATCCGTCCGCGCCGGCCGAGCCGTTGAAGGTGAGCCGTGCGTCGCAGAGTCGCACGCCGCGGGCGTAGAACTCAGGCAGCACGGACACCTCGTACTGCAGGTTCAGGTCATGCACGACACCGTCACCAGGTGAGCCGTCGCCAAAGGGTCCGATCAGGTCAAAGCCCACGTTGAACTGACCGAACTGGTTCGGATTCAGCGAGACGAAGCCGACCACGTTGTACAGCGAGGCGTCGGACTGTGAAGAACTGAACGACTCGAAGCGGAACAGCTTGTCGTTCACGATGAACGAGCGATCGTTGCTGGCCATGAGCTGGGCCAGGTTGATCGAGTCGCCGTTGCCAAGCACCAGCGTGGCATGGGCAGGGGCGGCGAGCAGCACCCCCAGAAGGGGCAGGCAGCGAACGGTCTGGGTGAGCGGGGGCATGAACGTGTCTCCTTGGCTGGTTCCCCTCCGGTCCACGGGCCCGTCCACTCCATGTGGTCGCGGCCGCGTCCGGTTGGGGCTGCATGGATGCCTCGTTCCGGAGGAACCTCAAGAAATTCGCCTGCAACTCCCGGTGCTCCTCGCGATCACCACAGGTGCGATGGGGCTGTCCTTGCGTCCGGGCGCAATCCGCCGTGGTATCGCCCGGATCCATGGAACCTGCCCACGCCGCTACGATTCGGGCCTCGAAAGGCCTGCACCATGCTCCAGACCCCGCCTCGCCTCCTCGCCACGCTGCTTCTTGCACTCCTGCTCACCGGCTGCTCGTCGCAGCCCGCTTGGGTGGAGGCCGAGCGGAGGGCCCAGACCGATCCGGCCTCGTTGCGGACGGGCACCTGGGTCTGCGTGAGCATGGCGGGCCAGGGCGCCGACCCCGACCAGCCGCTCACGCTGGAGTTCGCACCGGATGGGGGCGTGAGCGGACACTCCGGCGTGAATCGCTTCGCGGGATCGTGCTCCGCGGGCACCGGCCGGCTGGAGTTCGGGGCGCTTGCGTCCACGAAGATGGGCGCCTCCCCCGAGCGGATGGACCGCGAGCGGCGTTATCTGGAGGCGCTCGCCTCCGTCCGAGGCTTCAGCGTGCAGGGGGGACTGCTGCGACTGAACGACGGCGGCGGCAGGACCGTGCTCGAGTTCTCGCACTGATCGACCACCCCGCGGCGATCACTGGGGCGGGGCGATCGGTGAGCGAAGGTGCAACGCGTGCATCTGCGCCAGATACGGCGCGATGTGCGGATCCTGACTGCGGGCGAAGGCCTCGAACGATCCGTCGAACAGCACGCGGCCCGCGTGCAGCATGATCACGCGCGGCTGGAGTCGCCGGAGCAGCTCCGTGTCGTGCGTGACCACCATCGAGGTCCGCACCACGCCCGCTCGCGTGGCGGCCAGGGCCGGCTGCGTCCGGTGTGTGGCCTGGATCAGGTCGTGGATCTGCACGCACAGTTCGGGATCCAGACCCGCCGTGGGCTCGTCGTAGAGCACCAGCACCGGGTCCATCACCAGCGCTCGGGCGATGGCCACCCGCTTGGCCATGCCGCCGGAGAGCATGTCGCGGTCCCGGTCCATCACCAGGTCCGGGTCCAGCCCCACGTCGCGCAGGGCCCGGATCGCCAGCGGGCGGATCTGGTCGTCGGTCAGCCCCCGATTCTCGCGCGGCAGCATGGAGAGGTTGTCGAACACCGTGCCGGTGAGCAACGCGTTGCGCTGGAAGACCACCGCCCAATGGTTGCGCAACTCGTCCATCCTTCGCTCGCTGGCCGAGGTGATGTCCAGCAGCGGCGCCACACCGTCCATGCCGGGATCCACGTCGTGATCCGCCACCAGCACACGGCCCTTGTCCGGATGCAGATGCCCGGTGATGTGCTTCAGCAGCACGGTCTTGCCACAGCCGGAGCCCCCAACGATGGCCACCATCTCGCCGCGGCCGATGCGCAGGTTCACGCCCGTCAGCACCGGCTTGTCGTCAAAGGCCTTGTGCAGGTCCTCCACCAGGACCTCGGGTGTCGATCCATCGCCGGACATGCCGTGAATCTAGGCCCCGGCCGGTCCATGTGCCGGGGCTCCCGCCGGCCGGTCGTGCCGCATGATCGCCAGGCGTCGCTCCGACCAGCTGGCGCACCAGTCCACGAGGCGGTCCATGCCCATGGGTTCGGCGATGGCGAACCCCTGGCCCATGTCACAGCCCAGGTCGCGCAGGACCGCGACGTGTTCCAGATGCTCCACGCCTTCGGCGATGGACTGGCGACCGAACACGTGGGCCAGCTCGATCACGCCCTTCACGATGGCGAAGTCGTTGTTGCGCGGTTCCAGCATGTGCCTCACGAACGAGGCGTCGATCTTGAGGGCCGCCACCGGCAGGCGCCGCAGGTAGGCCAGCGAGGAATAGCCGGTCCCGAAGTCGTCGAGGGCGAACCGCACACCCAGGCCGGCGCAGGTCTCCATGACCCGCGAGGTGAGCGAGAGATCTCCCAGCGCCGCCGTCTCCACCACCTCCAGCCGGAGCATCGCGGCCGGGACCCGCGGATGGCGGCTCAGCAGGTCGCCCAAGCGCGCCATGAAGCTCCCGTCGCGCAGGTCCATGGCCGACACGTTCACGCTCACGCCGGCCGGCACGCCGGCGTCCCGCCATCGTTCGCAGTCGGCCATGGCCCGGTCCATCACGAACGCGCTCAGTCGGGTGATGACCTCGTCGTCCTCGATCGACGGGAGGAAGTCCTTGGGGAACAGCAGCCCACGATCGGGTCGCTCCCAGCGGACCAGCGCCTCCATCCAGCGCACGTCGCCGGTGTCCAGGTCCACCACCGGCTGGTAGTGCACGCGCAGTTCGCCCGCCTCCAAGGCTCGGGCCAGCCGCGCGATGTGGTCGCGTCGCAGCACCACGCGGCGGTCGCTCTCGGGGTCGAAGTAGTGGCAGCGGTCCCGACCCTCCTGCTTGGCCGCGTACATGGCCTGGTCGGCCTGGCGCAGCAGGGTGTCGGGATCCGTGGCGGCGTCCTCGCGGCGCACCATGCGCACGCCGACGCTCGAGGAGAGTGACACCATGACGTCTCGGGCCACCGCATACGGCTCGCGGACGGCCTTCAGCACCCGATCCAGCGCCCGGTCGCTCTCCTCGGTGGAGCCGAGCCCCTGCAGCAGCAGCACGAACTCGTCGCCACCCAGGCGGGCCACCGTGTCGCCGGCCCGCAAGGCCCCGTTGAGGCGGTGAGACATCTCCACCAGCAGGCGATCGCCGGCGTCATGCCCATGCCGGTCGTTGACCGGCTTGAAATGGTCCAGGTCCAGGTAGCAGACCGCCATCATCTCCCCGGTGCGGCGCACCTGGGCCAGGGCCTGCTTCATGCGATCGCCCAGCAGCGCGCGGTTGGGCAACTTGGTGAGTGGATCGCAGTAGGCCATCTCCTCCAGCCGCTCCTCCTGCTCCTTCAGCCGCGTGATGTCCTGGAACACGCCCACGTAGTTCTCCACCTTGCCGTGCGCGTTGTGGACCGTGGAGATGGTCAGGGTCTCCAGGTAGAGCTCGCCGTTGGAACGGCGATTCCAGAGCTCGCCGCGCCAGTGGCCCACCGTGTGGAGGGCGTTCCACATGGCGTCGTAGAAGTCCGGGCCGTGGCGGCCGCTGGAAAGCATGTTGGGCGTGCGGCCCAGGGCCTGCTCGCGGGTGTAGCCGGTGATGGTGGTGAAGCTGGGGTTCACCTCCAGGATCCGCTGCTGGCTGTCGGTGACGAAGATGCCCTCCATGGCGTGGCTGAAGACGTTGGAGGACAGCTGCAGCCGCTCGTCCACCCGGGCCCGCTCGAACGCCTGGGCGAACATGCTCACCACAAGCCGCAGGACGCCGACCTCCAGATCGCTCCAGATGCGGTGGCTTCGCACGTGGTCGAATCCGGCGAACCCGATCAGGCGCCCGTTCCAGATCATCGGCAGGGCCAGCAGGGCCTGGATGCGCTGCGGCTCCAGGATGGCGCGCGAGCCGTGCGCTTCGGGGGGCAGGTCGTCCAGCGATCGAAGGTTGATCACGCCGCCCTCGCGGAGCCGGCCCATCCACCACGGGCAGATGGTCGTGGGCACGTCCTGCAGGTTGCCGATCTCCGGGGAGATGCCCCGGGCGCACCACTCGTGGGTGTTGGACATGACGCGGTCGTCGTCACGGATCTCGAACAGGTAGGCCCGGTCCACGTTGAACAGCTCGCCCACCTCGCGCAGCGTGCGGTCGATGGTGGCCGGGATCTCCGCGGCGGGAAGCGCGATGAAGTCGCTCGCGGCGTGGGCCAGCACGTTCAGCAGCCGTTGCAGCGCTTCCGGCGGGGCGTTGGACGCGTCGCCGGCATGTGGGAAGGCCGCACCCATGGCCAGTTCAATGTACCGACCGGCTCACGAACTTCATCATGCCTCGAAGGGATCCCGGCTTCCGCCGCGCCGGGCCAAAACCCACCGCCGAGCGCCCTTCTCCAGTTCCACCAGCACCAGCACGCCTGCCCCGGCCGCGGTCGCCATCATCCAGCTCGCGGCGTCCAGAGGCACCATGTGGAAGAGACCCTGCATCCAAGGCAGTTCCATCATGGCCCACTGCACGCCCAGCATGGCCAGAATGCCCGCCCACAGCCATCGGTTGGCGAACAGCGGCACGCTCCACGCCGGCTGCAGCAGGGCGCGGGTCGGGAACAGGTAGAAGATCTCGGCGATCACGATGGTGCACACCACGGTGGTCTGTGCGGTGGCCACGTCCGACCCGCGTCCCAGCTGCCAGTCGAACAGCAGCATCGAGGCCGTCCCGAAGAGCAGCGACACGAATCCGACCCGCATGAACAGCTCCACGGTGAGCAGCGGACGGCGCGGGTCGCGCGGGGGCTGGTGCATGATGCCCGCCTCGCGTGGCTCGAAGATCAGCGGCATGCCCAGAAGCACCGCCGTGACCATGTTGATGTACAGCGCCTGGACCGGCTGGAACGGGAGCGGCCATCCCATCAGGATGGCTGTCAGCAGCAGCACGGCCTCGCCCGCATTGGTGGGCAGCGTCCAGCCGATGAACTTGGTCAGGTTGGAGAAGACGCTTCGGCCCTCCTCCACGGCCGCCTCGATGCTGGCGAAGTTGTCGTCGGCCAGCACCATGTCCGCCGCGTCCTTGGCCACCTCGGTGCCCGTCCGGCCCATGGCCACCCCGATGTCCGCCTGCCGCAGCGCCGGGGCGTCGTTCACGCCGTCGCCCGTCATGGCCACCACGTGATGGCGCGACTGCAGGGCGCGCACCAGCCGCAGCTTCTGCTCGGGGGTCATGCGCGCAAACACATCCGTGGTCTCGGCGGCCTCCGGCAACGCGTCGTCGGTCATGGTGGCCATGGAGGCGCCGGTCAGCACGTGCGGAAGGCGGTCCGCACTGCCGGCGATGCCCATCAACTGGGCGATCCGGGCTGCCGTGTGAGCGTGGTCACCGGTGATCATCTTCACGCGCATGCCGGCCGTGCGGCAGGCCGCCACCGAGGCCACGGCCTCGGGCCTTGGCGGATCGAGCATGCCCGCCAGACCCAGAAAAACCAGACCCTGCGGCACGGCGTCGGGCTCCAGGGTGACGGGCGCTTCGGATCGTTCGGTCCACGCCATCGCCAGCACCCGGAGTCCTTCGGATGCCATGGCCTCCGCGGCGCGGAGGATGGCAGACGCTTCCATCTCGAGCGGCGTGCCATCGGAGCCCATGCACCGGACGCGCCCGGTTCCGCACAGGTCCAGCACGCGCTCCACGGAGCCCTTCAGCAGGATCACGAAGCCGCCGCCAGCCGGCACGGGACGCTCGTGCAGCGTGGCCATCCACTGGCGATCGGGCTCGAAGGGGATCGCGTCGCGGCGAGGCCACGCGGCGATCGGGCCCAGCAACCCGCCCTTGGCCGCCGCCACCAGCAGGGCGCCCTCGGTGGGATCGCCCTCGATGGACGGACCTTCGGGCTCCGTCACCAGTCTGGCGTCGTTGCAGCCCGCCGCGCAGAGCAGGGTGGCACGCAGAGCTGCAGGAGGCTCGGTGATCGCCACCCCATCCGGTCCCACGATGCCGCCGACGGCCGCGTAGCCCACGCCCTCGAAACGGAAGAGGCTGCCTCCGGCCATCACCTGCTGCACCGTCATCTGGTTGCGCGTGAGCGTGCCGGTCTTGTCCGAGCAGATCACGGTGGTGCTGCCAAGTGCCTCCACCGCGGGCAACTTGCGGATGATCGCCTGGCGTGCGGCCATGCGGGACACGCCCACGGCCAGCATGATCGTGACTGCGGCGGGCAGGCCCTCGGGAATCGCACCCACGGCCAGCGCCACGGCGGCCTTGAAGGTTTCGGCCGCGGGCTGGCCTCGCAGCACGCCCACCCCAAAGGCGAGCGCCGCGACCGCCAGGATCACCCACAGCAGCAGTCCGCTGAAGGCCGCAAGCTTGCGGGTGAGCGGCGTGGCGATCTCCGTGGCCTAGGCCAGCATCTCGCTGATGCGTCCGAGTTCGGTGCTGTCCGCCGCCACCACCACCATGCCCTGGCCCTGTCCCCTCGTGACCAGGGACCCGGCATGGGCCATGTTCCGCCTGTCCGCAAGCACCGTGTCCGCCGGCAGCACGCACGGATCCTTGACCACCGGCAAGGACTCGCCCGTGAGCGCGGACTCGTCTGCCTGAAGGTCACGAACCTCGGTCAGGCGCAGATCCGCCGGAACCCGGTCGCCGGCCTCCAAGGCCACCAGGTCGCCGCGCACCAGGTCCTCCGCGTCCACGCGCATGCGGACGCCGTCGCGGATCACCCAGGACTCCACGTGCAGCACGCGGCTCAGTCCGTCGATGGCCTTCACGGCGCGGGCCTCCTGCAGGAAGCCGATCGCCGCGTTCACCACCACCACGCCCCAGATCACCGCGGCATCCACCGTGTCGCCCAGCGCCATCATGACCGAACCCGCCACAAGCAGGATGTAGACCAGTGGCGCGTGGAACTGGAGCAGGGCGAGCGCCCACAGGGGCCGCCCACGGCGAGCCGTGATCCGGTTGGGTCCGTCCCGGCCCAGCCGCGCCGCGGCCTCGACCGAACTCAGACCACGGGTGGTGTCGCCATGCAGCGATGAGCCCAGTTCCGCGACGGCGATCGCGTGCCAAGACGTGCGCATGAGCTGCGGCAGCATAGGAGCCGACTCGCCACTCGCGGCGTCACGCCCGAAGCAGCGCCGCGGCCGCACGCTCCGAGGCGTCGAGGAACGGCTGCAGCACCAGGTCCGCACCCGAACGTCGCAACCGCTCGGCATGGTCGTGGTTGTGGCTGGTCACCGCCACGCGGCCAGCAAAGCCGTGCTCCCGAAGCGCCTTGAGCAGCGTGAGGTTGGCGTGCAGCTCCGGCGCGGCACAGATCACCCAGCGGGCTTCGGCCAACGGAACGGACTCGGCAAGGTCCGGGTCGGTGGCGTCGGCGTAGACCGCGGGCAGCCCCAGTCGGGCTGCGTGGGCCACCACCTGCGGATCAAAGTCCACGCCCAGCACGCGCGCGCCCTGCACGCGCAAGGCCTCCGCGATCCGGCTGCCGTATCGACCCAGACCGAAGATGACCAGTTCGGGATGGGACAGGGCCGTGTCCGTCTCGTCGCGCTCACGGTGCGGCACGCGCCGCTCGAAGACGCCAAGGAACGCACCGATGCGATCGTAGATGGGATGGGAGTAGATGATCAGGTAGGTGGACAAGGCGATGGTGACCAGACCGACCAGTGTGATCAGCCCCAGCGTCTCGCGGTCGATGTGTCCAAGCGACACGCCCAGCGCGCCCAGGATCAGCGAGAACTCGCTGATCTGCGCCACGGTGAGACCGGCCAGGAATCCCGTGCGCTTGCGATAGCCCATCAGGCCCATGATCACCATCACGATCAGCGGATTCCCCACCAGCACGAACCCCGACAGCACGCCAGCCGCGATGGACTGGGCCCCCAGAGCGCGCAGTTCCAGCGACGCGCCCAGATTGATGAAGAAGAAGAGCAGCAGGAAGTCACGAAGGCTGGCCAGTCGACCGCTCAGGGTCTCCCGGTACGGCGTGGACGCCAGGGACACGCCCGCCAGGAAGGCGCCCACCTCGCGGCTGAATCCCAGCGCGTGCGCCGCCGCGGCCAGGGCCACGGCCCATGCCACCGCGAACAGGAGCAGCAGTTCCCGGTTTCGCGCCAGCCGCTCCACCACCCCGGGCAGCACAAAGCGAGCCAGCATCGCCACACAGAGCATGAAGAGCAGGATCTTGCCCAGCAGGATCGTCACCTGGCTGGCGACCGAGGCACCCTCCGCCGTCTCCGTACCGGCGCCCAGGGCCGACAGCACCACCATGGCCACCACCACCACCAGATCCTGCACGATCAGGAATCCCACGGCGATGCGTCCGTGCAGCGAGTCGATCTCGCGCTTGTCGGACAGCAGCTTCACGATGATGATCGTGCTCGAGAAGGTGAGCGCCACCGCCACGTACAGCGACGCGATCCACGGCATGCCCAGCGCCAGGCAGATGCCGAATCCCACCACCGAGGTGAACACCACCTGTCCCAGGCCGGTGGCGGTCGACACCAGACCCATGGTGCGGATGATGTTCAGGTCCAGCTTCAGGCCCACCACGAAAAGCAGCACGCTGATGCCCGTGGTGGCCAGCAGGTCCAGTTCCCGGTTCATGCTCAGCAGCCCAAGGCCCACCGGCCCCACCAGGATCCCGGCCCCGATGAAGGACACGATCAGCGGCTGCCGAAGCAGGGTGCCGACCGCACCGATGCCGGCCGCGATGGCCAGCACCATCGCCAGTTCCACGAAGGGCTCCAGACCGCCCATGGGATCAGGTGCCAGCGCGTGGCGGCTTCACCGCCAGCACCGAGCAGGGCGACTCCGCCAGCACCCGCTCCGCCGTGCTGCCCAGCAGCAGGTCCCGCAGGTTGGTGCGTCCGCGCGTTCCCACGCAGATCAGGTCGGCTCCCACCTTCTCGGCCCAGCTCACCAGGCCGGTCCGGTGTCCCGCGTGATCCAGAACCTGCACGGCGTGCCGTGCCAAGCGGTGTCGCTCCAGGACCGGCTTGGCGAAACCCTCCAGACGCCGCTGCAACGTGTCCCGGTACTGCCGTTGAAAGGCCGGGGTGGCCTCGGTGGTGAACGACTTGTAGTGAAGCTTGTGCCAGGGTCCCTCGAACACGTGCAGCACGTGCAACTCCGCCCCATCGCACGCGGCCACCTGGGCCGCACGCTCCAGGGCCGCCTGCGAGGTGGGGGAGAAGTCCACACCCACCACCACCGTTCGGAAAGGGAGGGATCCGCCGCCCGGACGGGTGTCCCGCACCAGCATCACGTCCATGCCTGCCTCACGCACGCATGCGGTGGCCACCGTGCCGCCGCCCACCTCCGGCATGCGCGAGCCGTAGGCACCCATCACCACCAGTTCCGCCTGGTCCGCGCGAGCCCGCTCCAGGATGCCGTGGATGCGATCATCCACCACCACCTCCAGCGGCAGGTTCTCGGCTCCCGGAATGCCCTCGCGCCACGGCCGCCAGGCGTCCTCCACATCACGCTGCACGCGGCCGCGCACATCCACCTGTCCGGTGGCCTCGGCCAGTTCCTCCACCACCAGGGCGTCCACCACATGCACCGCATGGACACGGGTGGCGGCGGGCCCGGGCCAGGCCGCCATGCGCATCGCCTGCCGAAGCGCCACGGTGGAGCACTCCGAAAAGTCCGCACCGACCACGATGCTCCGGAACATGCCCATGCGTCGCAGCATAGCGATCCACTCAGCACACGTCCTTCAAGAGTCGCGAGATGCGGACCACGCGTCCAGCCGGCTTGCGGTCATGCGGCGGCTCCGCGGGCACAGCGGGCGAGCATTGCGCGTGCCATCGAGCAGCGCGACCAGCACGAGCGAGCCCCCACTGGGCGCGGCCGATGCCCGATCCGCCCGAGCCGAGCATCTTCTTGATCCGATCAGGTGGTGCAGGAGCCGCTGGCGCAGGATCCCGGCTTGCCGTGCACCCTGTTCCACGGCATCCACCCGATCACGGCGGCCAGACCACAGGTGCCGGTCAGGCCCGCAAAGCACAGGCCAGCGCCGAAGAACGCCGGAACGGCCACGAATCCAGGGTCCACGAACCAGGCCAGCGCCGAGCCGGCCAGCACGCACGCCCCGATCGTGAGCTGCACCTGACGCATCACGCTCATGCCGCTCACGCGCGTGTCCAGCTTCACCGGCAGTCCCGCCTGCTTCCAGGCCTCGATGCCCCCGCGCAGGCTGTGCACATGCACGCCCGCGGACGAGAGGGTCCCCAGCATGCGCGCGGCATCCGCCGATCGCCGTCCGCTGCGGCAGTGGAGCACCACCCGGTCGCCGGGCGCGGCGCGCACGGCGCCGGGCTGGAACCGGGAGAGCGGGTGGAGTCCGGCTCCCTCGATGCGCTCGCGGGCATGCTCGTCCGGCTCGCGCACGTCGATCAGCGTGCAGGAGCCCTGGGCGAGCCAGCCCTGCAGCGTGGCGGGATCGATTTCGGTGAAGGTGGAGGCGGGGGTGGTCATGGTGGTCATGTGCATGCTCCTCGTGGTTCGTGGACTGGATTCAGGTTCCGGCGATCGGCTCTCGAGCGGCTCGCCACGCGGCAAATCCGCCGGCCATGTCGGTCACGGTTCGGCCATGTCGCCGCAGCAGCGAGGCCGCCTTGGCGCTCCGGCCGCCCAACTGGCAGTGCACCAGGATGGGTCGATCCACGGGCACCTCCTGGATGCGGGCCAGCAGGCGGGTGTGAGCGATGTTGACGGCGCCGGCGATGTGCCCCGCGGCGAACTCCGTGGCCCGGCGCACGTCCAGCACCAGGGGCCGCTGGGTCTCGAGCATCACCCGGGCCTCCTCCACGCCCACCTGGGGCACGGTGGCCATGGTGGCACCGGCCTTGGCGACGGCTTCCATGCGATCCGACGCGATCCATCCACCAAGGCGATCCAGTCCCACGCGAATCAGTTCCCGCACCGTCTCGTCCACATGCGAGGGTTCCACCACCAGGTGGATGGTCTCGCCATCGGTCACCATGGATCCGGCATCCTGGCTGAAGCTGCGACCCAGCGGCAGCGAAAGCGATCCGGCCACATGTCCCTGCCGGAACGCCTTCCACGGTCGTGTGTCCACGATCGCCGTCACCCGTCCATCCAGCCCGGCGAACGCCTCCGGCGTCATCTCCCGCGGTGCCGGCACGCCCCCAAGCACGCGCGGACCCACCTTGTTGTCCCGCTTCATGTTGGCGAAGTACAGCGGAGGTTCGGGCTGGTCCGCCAGGATGAAGTCCACGAAGCCCTCCTCGGTGCGGGCGGCCTGGAGCGCGGGATTGAATCGACGCTCGTAGCCCACCGTGGTCTGCGGCACCGCGCCCAGGGCCTTGCCGCAGGCGCTGCCCGCGCCGTGCGCCGGCCACACCTGCATGAAGTCCGGCCACGACATGAGACGTTTCACCGAGTGCCAGAGCCGATGGGCGGAAGG
>Ga0169931_10005958_pt1 | contig 18490 bp, 18 predicted proteins | sample Kivu_15m_20L_FD_129675 | JGI IMG/M metagenome (GOLD analysis project Ga0169931, IMG submission 129675) | Freshwater microbial communities from Lake Kivu, Western Province, Rwanda to study Microbial Dark Matter (Phase II) - Kivu_15m_20L... | ecosystem: Environmental > Aquatic > Freshwater > Lake... | reverse complement strand
TAGGGAAGGTCCGCAAAACCGTCATTGCGGCGTGCAGTGATCGGTACACTGACGGGCGAGCGAAGAGCATGCGGAGTTGAACGTTGGGAAAGCAGTTGACGCTGGCGACGAGTGACTTCGAGCAGTATCGCAAGCCCACGCGGCGCGAGAGGTTCCTGGCCGAGATGAACACGGTGGTGCCGTGGGCGCAGTTGGCCGCGGTGATCGAGCCGCACTATCCGAGGGCGACACTCAAGGGCGGACGGCCTGCGGTGGGGCTCGAGCGGATGCTGCGGATTCACTGCCTGCAGTTGTGGTTCGATCTGTCGGACCCTGCGGTCGAAGAGGCGCTGTACGACTCGCGCGCGATGCGCGCCTTCGTGGGCATCGACCTGGGGCGTGAGCCGGTGCCGGACGAGACGACGGTGATGCGGTTTCGGCATCTGCTGGAGCAGCACGAGCTGGGAGCGCGCCTGTTCGAGGAAGTCGGCCGGGTGCTGCAAAGCCGCGGGCTGCGCATGTCCAAGGGCACGATAGTGGATGCCACCATCATCGCAGCGCCCAGCTCCACGAAGAACGAGGACAAGGCGCGCGACCCCGAGATGCATCAGACGAAGAAGGGCAACGAGTGGCACTTCGGGATGAAGGCACTACAGGGACTTCCCGCGATGGCAATGGTCGTCGCACGTTGAGTCTCTTGCTGGCCTTCTCCTGTCAACAGACGCGACCTGTGCTGCTCTGCTCGCCGCAGAAATGCTGCCAAGACGCGTTCTCGACCCAGCGATCGATGACCTCTTCGTCGCTCAGCGCATCCGTGTGCTTCAGGTACAGCAGACCCGCCACCAGCCGCGTCGGCAGCGCCGGGCAATCGGTCGTCGACACGAACTGCGCGCCGAACTCACGGTCGAACACCGACCAGTCGATCAGTTCGGCCAGCCGCACCAGCTCGTGTCGCATGTTGATGATGTTGACCAGTTCCTGACGGAACAGGTCCTGAACCACGACCGGGGCTGGCGGCTTCGCGCGCATCGATTCGCCTCCCGCAATTCGCAGGCTTTCGACGACATTACAGCGCAATCCTGCAGTTCTCACCACCCCTTACCGACTCGGAATCCGCGCCCTAGGCCGGTCTTCGGGTTGTTCAGGGTGAACTAGCCGAGGTCGATCCACGCGGTGCACGGCCTGACCCCGGTGTCCTGCATCAGGATCGTCGCCTGCTCGATCTGACCTTCGACGGGGAGGGTTCTCGATCCGCGTCATGGGCGAGGGACGCATCGCGTCCAAAGCGCGGGTGCGTGCATCCCCGGATGCACCGGCACCAACCGTGCGTGGCCGACCGGCAGCGGCCAAGGCAGCGACAACTGAATCGGACGAACCGAGCGCTCCGGCCTCATGGACAGGCGCCGACATGGCTGAGGCATCGATCATGCAGCGAGTGTCGGCCAGCGTTTCAGCAGTCTGCTAACGTCTGAAGGGGTTTCGGCTTCGGTAAGCCCGCGACGTCTGCGGCGGCGTGACCGGCAGCGCGGCCGTGGCAAGGTCCCTGCGCTGGGCGATGAGCGGGTCTCCATCGATACCGCGGGCCAGTTCGTCGATGTCGCGGGCACTCACCCCGACCTGCAGGAAGTGAGTCCGCCATCCGTCGACGACCTGCGAGACCTCGCGGGCCAGCGTGGCGGCCTCCTGGCGGTCGAGTCCGAACGCCTCGCACTGCGACAGCGCGTTTTCGAGTGTGGAGTCGGCCCCGTCGTCGCCGCAGACGAACTCCTGGCAACCCTGGCCGGAGCCCGTGGGCAGCACGTCGTAGGCCGGCGCGAGGCGGATGCCGGATGCCGATGCGGGCTCGACCGCCAGCAGTGCATGGTTCTTCTCGTGATCGTCGGTGTTGTCGATGAGGATATTGAAGACCATCCGACGGAAGAGTTCCCTCGCATCCCGCACGCCCTGGCCGTCCCGGGCGATGCCGCGACGCCGCAGGATGCGGGCGAGCTCGGGGTAGCCCGGCTGAGGCTCGGAGCCGGATGCGGTCGCCGCGCGGATGGCCGTGCCGGCAGACAGGCCGTGCATCCGCAGGCCTGCCTGGCGATCGAACCGGCGAACGGCCACGGCGTGGGCGCCCCGCAGCCGGATGGGCCGGGTCTGGGCGACGTGGATGCCAGCCCTGTGCGCCAGCGTCATCGCCGCGTGCTCGACGAGCGGCGTGTCGACCGGCTCGCCGTTGAAGAACTTGATCAGCCACTGCTCGCCGGCGATCTCGATCAGCGCCTTCGGCTTGGCGCCGCCCAGCGATCCGCCCCCGGCGACGATCCTCGCTTCCAGTGCCGAGATCGGCTCGCCTGCCTCGATCTTCGAGACCACGTCGCTCAACTGCTGGACGTGCTCGAGCCGGGGCAGCGGGCCGCCCGGCCTTGGCAGGTACTCGCGGGCCGAGGTGGACACCCCGAGCGCACCGAACCGGTCGTCGCCCGCGCAGTAGAGGTACTCCATCAGCGAGAGGCGCTGCGGGCGATCGACGAACCGGATCACCCGCTCGCCCCAGCGGTCGGGTCGCGCGTCATCGACGGCTCCAGCCGCGCGCGGTCCGTCGGTACCGAACCGGCCCGCGGGGGCGTGTTCGAGGTCCATGAGCGGCATGTCCTCGCTCAGCGCGAAGCCGTCCTCGAGCCAGCCCCGGGCGTAGCGAAGCGACACGCCCTTGCCGGCGGCAACGAGCGCGAGCGACCCGACGAGGCGCGGCTGCGCCGGCGCTCCCAGGTACCAGAGATGGAGTTCGTCGTGCCGCATGCCTTCCTCAGGCGCGCGCCTTCTCGGCGGCCCGCAACCGCGCCTTCTCCGACGCAGCTGCCCGCGCGCGCCCCAGCTCGACCGCCTGCCGCACGTCCCGCTCGATCGCACCCAGGTCGTGCTCGGGCGAGGCGAGGTTCCCCAGCTCGCCGTCCCGGCGGATCAGCCAGAGTGCGCTCGCCACGATCCCGATCCCGACGGATGGGTCACCGGCTTCGAGCCGCTGCAGCGTCGACACCGTGGTGCCCAGCCGCTGGGCCCAGGAGCGCAGGGACTCCCGCCGCCGCATCCGGGCGACCGCCAGGTCGGCCCCGAGCTTCTCGATCGCTCGAAGGGTCGAGGGCGGTAGCTGCAGCAGCGCTCTGGATGTCTTTGGCATGCCGATAGAATATCACATTAAGTCATCTTCTGTATGTTTCTACCGGTATCTGTCTCGGCGGGTACCCGACGAGCAGGGGCGTCAAGCCCAAGGGCTCCTTGACCGCACACCCCGTCGCCGGTCTTGATCCACGCCCCGCGGGCTTGTCAGGGCGGTTGAGCTTGCCGTAGCGCGTTACGGAGCGTTCGATCCGCAACGCTCTGGTCAGGGCTACACCTCGCAGACCGCGGCCCCCTGCGGTTCGCTGAAGCACGGATTCCGACGAACCGTCACGGCTTGCACAACCGGACGTGCTGCGGCCACCCACGCCGCCTCGCAGCCGGCGCGAAGTGCCGCCGCATCCACTTCGCAACGGTCTTCGCACCGGACTCCAAGACGGGGTTCCGGATCCGGGGGCGGACCACAAGGGCGCCGCTATCCGCTCGACAAGGCCCGGGACGGTCCCACAACATGAGGCTTAGGGATGGTCGCAGTTGTTCGCGCCGCGCCCTCAACCGGACACGCGACTGCCCGAACGCGAGGACCATGCGCTCCAAGTGGCTCGACGGCAAGCGGCTCGCGCCTGCGCCGCTGGGCCCTTGGCGAAGCAGCACCAGGTCGTCCTTGGTCCGCGCCCCGCTTGATCGCCGCAGGCGCCCCCCGAATGGCACCATGTCGACACCGCTGCCGCCGATCCCTGCATCGCATCAACAGGCGCGGGCTGTTGCGCGCAGATGACGCCTGCTGTCAGGACCGTCCGTCGCATCGAGAGGGAGACATTCCCCGCTACTCCTTCGCGGATTGTGCCTTCATCGATCGCCTGCGCGACCGAGGCCCGGGGCGGGGATCGGCAGCGGCGGCAGCCGGCTCTTCGTCGCCTGACCGGAACAATCGCGGACCGGCTCACTCGAGTTTCGTGCCGGAGGCCTTGATCACGGGTCCCCAGCGGTAGATGTCAGCGCGAATCATTGCGGCGAGCTGCTCAGCCGGTCCGGGAATGAGCTCGAAGCCTGCAGCTGTGGCTCGCTCGCGAAACTCAGCGGTGGCCGCGCCGCGCACCATGGCAGAGTTCAGTTGCTGGATGACTTCGGGGCGCGTGCCGGCGGGGACCATCAAGCCGAACCACACGACCGCCTCGTAGTCTGAAACGCCGGATTCCAGCATAGTGGGTACGTTCGGCAGCGCGGCGGCGCGTTTCGTCCCGGTGGTGGCCAAGGGCCGGATCATGCCGGCTTTGATCTGCTGAGCGGCCAACGGGACGCTGCTGATCATGGTCTGCACCTGGCCTCCCACCAGGTCATTGAGTGCCGGCGCGCCACCCTTGTATGGAACGTGCAGCAGATCGGTGCCGGTCCTCATCTTGAACATTTCGCCGGCGAGGTGATTGATGGTCCCGCTGCCGGCCGAGGCCATCGTGAGTCGCCCAGGTGAAGCCTTCGCCAGCGCGATCAGTTCCTGCACGGAGTTTGCCTTGACGGACGGGTGCGTGACCAGCACGAGTTGCGTGGACAGCAGAGGTCCTACCGGGACGAGATCGCGGTTCGGATCGAACGACATCTTGGCGTAGAGCAGCGGGTTCATCGCATGGATGTTGTTCGTCGACATGAACATGGTGTGTCCATCCGGCGCGGCGCGTGCCGCGGCTTCTCCGCCGATGTTCCCGCCTGCGCCGCCCCTGTTCTCGACGACGACTGTCTGACCCAGCAGCTTGCCGAGTTCGAGTGCGATGGCTCGCGCACCGATGTCCGTTGCGGCACCCGCCGGGAACGGAACGATCAGGGTGAGGGGCCGCGCTGGGAAGGTTTGCGCAAGTCCAACGCTTGGCATCGCGGCTGCTGCGGCGGCGGCCAGCAGCAGGGATCGCCGTTGAATCAAGTGCTGGCTGGCGCGGGGCGAGTCGTTCAGAGATTGGATAGGCATCGGAAACCTCATTCAGGGTGGGGGGTTACGGGACAAGGAACTCGGAGGTGCGCGGAGGATCCAGGGAAAGGTTGGATGGCGATCGGCCAATAGCGGATGCCTCAACTGGGAGATCGACCTGCATTGCACGGGCAACATGGTGCTGATCGATGACGAGTTGCGGGCGATCGTAGAATCTCTGCTAGCGGTCCACCCTCGCAGCTCAAGGGCAGCCGAGCGTGGGCGGACGACCGCGATGCACTCACCGTCCTGGCGTTCGTACACAAGCGTTTGATACACCCGGTTCTGCGACCGGCAACAAGCGATGCCGCTGTCCGAGGTGCAGGCCCGACAAGGGCTAGGTGGCTAAGGGATACAACGATCCGCGAGGCTGCCGTGCCTGCGCGGTACGGAGCATCAGGGGTCCAATCGCGCGGCTTGACATCGAGGCCATGCAGAGCCAGCGGCGCCCCCGCTGAGTCGCCGGACGCTGGTTCACATGGCGCGCGCAGCGCCGACGCCTGGGCGTTCGCAATGGCCAACTTGCCGACGTCCACCGCCGTCTCCTTACTTTGTTGTTCGCTCTGATCCGCGGGAAGCGACTCAGCGCGTTTTGAAACCCATTCTAAAACCCGATCGTTTGTTGGGTCGCCAGAGGCTCGCCGATCCCGCGAGGAACAAGTAACGCCGTGACCGCCGATCCAGCTTCTTCTGGGGAGTCGCGCATGGAGATGAGCGGCGCGATCCGGCCAGTGCCCTGCATCTGTTCGAGTTCGCGAGCGTCATGGTCCGGCCGGGTCGGCTCAAACTTGGTGAACTCATCCCAGAAACCGCTGACGATGAGCCTCTTCAGTAGAGCCGCGTCGTGCCGGATGGGCGGCAACTCACCACGGGTGCAACCGATGACCGGCATGCCTGCGCGCCGACCCCACGTACGGACGGCGGAGTCACCGAACTTTTCTCCTACCGGACCGCAAACCCCGTCAGATCCGCATCCCTCACAGAGTGTCTGGCGGTATCGGCACTGGTACTCCGTAGGATAGTTGACCAACTCGTCGGCTGCTTCGTCGCGGTACACCGCCAGCTTGGCCGCGTTCGATGTGGCGGCCATGATGCGTGGGCCGAGTGATCGGCCGATTTCGATCGCGGCGGTACCGGTTGCGCCGGCGGCTACCGGTGTCAGGACGGTTTCGCCGGCGCGGCGTTGGCTCCGTTCCACGAGCGCGTTGAGGTAGTTGTCGTCCGTCATGAGTGGAGACCCGCCCCGCTCGAACGGCGTGCCGGACGGCATGGGGGTCACGAGGGCGGCGGGACCAGTTACTTCCTGCGCAAACCCGCCCGACCCATTGAATTCGAGCACGGCTTCACCGACGAGGGCCCCGGTGATGCCCGCGATCGCACCGCCGCGCGCCAAGAGCAGGGCAGGCATGAAGGGGGGCGGGTGCTGGAGGAGCGAGGCGCCCGCGATGGGGCGTCCATTCGGCATGACGGGGATACGGACCTCGCCGGGGCCGGGTGCGGGCAGCGGAACGTCCTCCGCGATCGGCGCCCGCGGGCCTCTGTGCGAGTGGCACCGGACGGTCTTCATCCGGCGCCTTCCTTGCGAAAACTGCGGCGCACGACCGACTCGGCCACGCAGGCGGGTTTGTCCGACCCCTGGATCTCGAATGCGACGGCAAACGTGAGTTGCAGGCCTCCGGGTACGTCGTCGACCTTGGACAGACGCAGGCGGCCCCGAACCATACTGCCCGCGACCACGGGCTGCGTGAACCGCACTCGGTTCAATCCGTAGTTGATGCCCGTGTCGCAGAACGGAAGGGCAGTGCTCAGGTAGTCCTCATAGAACTTGCCCAGCAGCGAAAGCGTCAGAAATCCGTGGGCAATCGTACCGCCAAAGGGTGAGGCCAATCGGGCGCGATCGACGTCGACGTGGATCCACTGGTAGTCCCCCGTCGCCTCCGCGAACTTGTCGATGCGCTCCTGGGAGACCGCGACCCAGTCGGTGACGCAGACCTCCCGGCCGGTCGCCGCATGCACCGCTGCGGGGGATTCGAAATGAAGGTTGTCGCCCATGTGAGGGTCAGGCCGGCTGTCGGGGTGTATGATGGTTGACCAATCGAATGGCCTGACCATAATATCCAAATGAGCTCCGCAATACCAGAGGCTGTTCGCCGCAAGGCAATCGCTGTCGATCAGATCAACGTCCCGAAAGCGGCGACCATGCTGGCTACCGTGCTTCGCGAGAAGATCCTCAAGGGGGACCTGCTGGAAGGGATCGAGTTGCCATCAGAGAGGGACCTCGGCGAACAAGCGGGGGTTTCCCGCGCCACGGTTCGCGAGGCTCTGCGCATCCTCGAGAGCGAGGGGCTGATCGAGATCCGGCTCGGCCGGCGAGGTGGCTCATCGGTGCGCCGACCCAGCAGCGCGGCCATCGAGCGGTCAGTGGGCATCTTCATCCGCGGCAAGCGGATCCGCCTTCAGTCCGTCCTCGAGGCCCGCGGCGCGATCGAGCCTGCCGCAGCCCGGTACGCAGCGTTACACCGGACCGAAGAGGACCTGCGTGAACTCGAGGCCTGCCAGTCCGAGGTGGAAGAGGCCGCGCGTGGCAACGATGTCGCCGCCTACGTCCAGGCCAACCTCGACTGGCATCTGCAGGTCGTGCGCGCCAGCAAGAACGAGCTTCTGATCGCCTTCGTTTCCGCGGTCGCGAAGTCCATGTACATCGACACCGAGATCAAGGGGTTCAACTCCCCGGAAGTGCGGAACGCGGTCGTGCATGCCCACCGGCGGGTGATGGATGCGATACGCAACGGGGACGGCGAGGCGGCGGCGCGGCGCATGGCCCGCCATGTCGACGCCTACGTGGATGGAGTGCGGGCGGCGACCGCGAAGGGTCGGGCGGGCACGACGGTGCCTCTCCGCCGTCCTGCCACGAAGAGCCAGCGCAATGGGTCGATGCCTGATTCGAAGTTGGTGAGCCCATGATCGCCGCCGAACGGATGAACGGCTTCCCCAGCCCGCTGCAGAGTCTGCTCCCGGGCGTTCGGTACGGTATTGCGGGCGCGGAACAGCCTGGGTAGTGGGGCGTACCTGTCGAAACGGTGATTGAGTCGGTCTTGGGATTCGGCGAGGTGACTGTGGATGAACTGGGCGAGGGCAGCTGGTCGGTGCAGCACGAAGAAGGCCCGGCACCAGCCGTCCCAGTAGGACGGGCACTCGATTCCTCGCCTTGGCGCGTCTCCTGACCCGATGCGCACTTTCTCCAGCCCAACCATCTCATTGCCCGAGCCGGCTGATGTCGCGTGCGGGTCGAGACCAGAAATGCATGCTGCGCGGGCCTCACCGGCCGATCACGCACAGGAGACGAGCGGGATGCAGGGCATAGTGGGAATCGATGTCGGCGGCACCTTCACAGACCTGTACTTTTCTGGGGATGGGCGGCGCCACCACCAGATTCTGAAGGTCCCGACGACGCCAAAGGATCCGTCGGTAGGCCTGCTGGATGCCCTGCAAGGAGCCGGGCTCGCTGCAGACGAACTGGGCGCGCTGCTTCACGGCACGACGATCGCGACCAACGCGGTGATCGAGCGCCGCGGCGCTCGCTGTGCTCTGTTGGCTACCCGCGGATTCCGAGATTTGCTCGAACTCGGGCGCCGAGACCGTCCCAGCATGTACGGTCTAGAAGGAACACATGAGCCTCTGGTTCCGCGTGACCTGCGCTTCGAGGTCGATGAGCGCATGGACCATGAAGGCCATGTCCTGCGTCCGCTGGACGAGGCGGGCGTGCGTGAGCTCGGCGAGCATCTCTGCACCCTGGGCGTCGAGTCGGTCGTGATCGCCTACCTGCACGCCTACGCCAACACCGAGCACGAGGATCGGACGCGGGCGATCCTGGCGTCCGTCAATCCGCAATGGGAACTGGTGACGGCGACGTCGGTCGTCCGCGAGTACTACGAATTCGAGCGTACGAGCACGGCCGTCGTGCAGGGCTTCCTGCAGCCACTGGTCGCGCGATATGCGCGCAACCTGGCGGGCAAGCTCAAGGAGTGGGGGTTAGGCCAGGATGTTGCCGTCATGCAATCCAACGGTGGCGTCGCGCCGCTGCGCCAACTCGGCCAGCGAGCCGCGCACATCGTCCGATCCGGACCTGCGGCTGGCGTGACCGCCGCCGCGCGAATCGCCTCAGAGGCGGGGTTCCGGCACGTGATCACGGGCGACATGGGAGGCACCAGCTTCGATGTGGCGGTGATCATCGACGGCGTGCCCAAGGTCGCCGAGCTGACCCATCTCGATTTCCGGATTCCGCTGCGGCTGCCGATGATCGACGTGCAGACGATCGGAGCCGGCGGCGGGAGCATCGCCTCCCTTGACCGCGGCGGCATGCTGCAGGTCGGTCCGCGCAGCGCCGGTGCGGTGCCGGGCCCCGTCGCGTTCGGCCGCGGGGGCGCCGAGCCGACCGTCACCGATGCGAACGTGGCGCTCGGTCGCATCAATCCCGCGAGCCGGATGAACGGCAGGGACACAACGCTCGACGTCGACGGGGCGAGTCGCGCGGTTGCCGCGCTGGGCGCCAAGCTGGGGCTGGGCATGGAGGAAACTGCCGAGGCGATCCTCGCGGTGGTCAACCAGCGCATGGCAGGGCGCATCCGGCTGATGTCGATCGAGCGCGGACTGGATCCGCGCGAGTTCGCCTTCGTCGCCTTCGGTGGGGCGGGTCCGATGCACGGCGGCGCATTGATCCGTGAAGTGGGCGTCTCCACTATGCTGGTGCCGCTGTACCCAGGCGTGCTGTGTGCACTCGGCTGTGCTTACGCAGACCTTCGTTACGACCTCTCGCAGACCTTGGAAAGGCGCCTTACGCAGCTGAACCCGGGTGACCTCGTCGCCATTCTGGATCGTCAGCGGCAGGAAGGCGTGTCGCAGCTCGAACAGAGTCGGGTGCCGATCGACTCCCGGACGATCACGCACCTCGCCGACATGGCTTACGCCGGACAGATCCACTCCCTGCGGGTACCCATCGAACCGCAGTGGGGTCGCCAGCGACTGGAGGAGGCGTTTGTTCAGGCGTATCGGGACAAGTTCGGCAATGCCCTGGCCGACATGCCGGTCGTCATCGTCAACGTGCGCACCGTCGTGATCGGAGCCCGCGCCACGACAGCTCTGCCACAGGGCGCGGCGGTCTCGGATGCAACACTGCAGCCCACGGGCGTACGCCGGGTCCATTTCGGTGGCGCCTGGCACCTTACCCCCGTGTACTTGCGCGAGTCCCTCCTTCCCGGCATGACGCTGGACGGTCCGGCCATCGTCGAGCAGTCGGACACGACAACGGTGATCGAACCGGACATGACCCTGTCCGTGGACCGTCACGCGAACCTGCTCATCAAGGTGAAGTAGGCATGGCGATCGATCCCGTCACCCTGGCGGTCGTCCGCGGACGCCTCGAGCAGATCGCCGACGAGATGGACCTGCACCTGATCCATGCGGCGATCTCGCCGATCATTTCGGAAACCAACGACTGTGCCAACGGCATCTTCCATCCGACCACCGGTGAGACCATCTCGCAGGGTCGCTACGGCCTGCCCGTGTTCCTGGCCTACATGCAGTTCACGGTGCAGAAGGTGATCGAGCTGGCGAATGCCGAGGGCGGCTTCCAGCCCGGCGATATGTGGATCATGAACGACACGTACCTGGGCGGCAGCCACCTGCAGGACGTGCAACTCGTTGCACCGGTGTTCGCCGACGGCGAACTCTTCGCGGTCATGGCCACAACGGGGCACTGGATGGACATCGGCGGCAATGTGGCCGGTGGTTGGGGGCCGAAGGCCTCCGAGATCCACCAGGAGGGCATTGTCATCCCCCCGGTCAAGCTGTACGAGCAGGGCCGGCTGAACAGCGCGCTGGTCCAGATGTTTCGCGCCAATGTCCGCCTTCCGGTGGAAATCGGCGGTGACCTCGCAGCGATGAGCAATGTGTTTTCGGTCGGGGCGAAGGGAATCGAGGCGCTCGTCCAGCGCTATGGGCGAGCGCAGCTCACCGATTGCCTGAACGAGATGATCGCGAATTCAGAGCGGCAGATGCGCTCCTACATCCGGGACATTCCGGACGGCACGTATGCGTACGAGGACTTCCTGGACGGGGACGGGATCGTCGACCAGCCGATCCCGATCCGGCTCACCATGACGGTGGTGGGCGATGAGATGAGTCTGGACTTCACCGGAAGTGGTCCGCGGTCGAAGGGCCCGATGAACATGTCACGCAACACCACGGTGTCGTCGTGTTTTGTGGCCATCAAGCACATCTTTCCGGACGTGCCGGTCAATGGGGGAACCTTCCGCCCGATCCGTGTCCATGTGCCCGGTGCCACCTTGCTGTCGGCGCAGTATCCCTCCCCGTGCGGCGGCTATCTCGAACCGATGGGCCGGGTCATCGATGTGGTATTCGGGGCCATGAGCAAGGCGCTGCCCGCCAAGGCACCCGCGGCCTTCTTCGGGACCATCGGCGTCGTGGCGATCAGCGGCACCCATCCGCGCAGCGGCCACTATTACGTCGGCGTCTTTCCGTACCCCGGTGGCTATGGGGCCAGTCGGGTCAGCGATGGCCTGATCAACGGCACGCCGCCGCAATCGATGGCCAACTTCATGTCGCTCGAGATGTCCGAGCACCGTTTCCCGATCCGCTTCGATCACTTCCGGATCCGTAGCGATTCCGGGGGTGCGGGTTGGCACCGGGGTGGGTGCGGTACCGAATACGGCTTCACGGCTCTCGCGGAGACGACCTTGTCGGTGCTCGGGGACCGGGCCGACCACCGACCTTTCGGTGTGTGCGGTGGCGGCTCCGCCCTGCCCAATCGGGTGGAGCTGGTCACACAGGGCGCAGCCTGGACGCCCCCTTTGCGGGCGAAGCTGGACAAGCAAACCCTCGGACCCGGCGATTCGATCAGGGCGGCTTCCCCTGGCGGCGGCGGCTGGGGCAACCCGCTGGAGCGTGACCTGGCCGCCGTCGAACGGGACCTCAATCGGGGCTACATCAGCCAGCGCACGGCCGAAGAACGGTACGGGGTGGTGGTGGGGGAGGTCGTCGAGGTGGCGGTGGGGCACCGCCGCTACTGCCTCGATCCCGCCGCAAGCGAAGCACGCCGCAACAGGCTCCAGACATCCACACACTGACACGCAAGGAAGTTCGACATGAGCATGGAACTCGACAGGACGGGAGCCTGGGAACTCCCGCACGAATATCGAATGCTGCAGGAGACGATTCGCCGGTTCATGAGGGAGGAGGTCAAGCCGGTCGAGGACAAGCTGCCGCACGACGCCTACACGCCGCCGGACGACCAGCTTCGGGATCTGCAGCGCAAGGCGCGCGACGCCAGTCTGTGGTTGTTCGAGACGCCTGCGGAGCACGGGGGGGCCGGACTGAACCTGCTGGGGCAGTGCATCGCCGCGGAGGAGGCGGCCAAGTGCAGGATGGGCATCTACATCGCCGGATGCGGCGCGTTCGGCTTCGATCCGCCCGTGGTCATCTGGAAGGGAACGACCGATCAGCAGCGCTTTGCCAGGGAAGACGTCGAGCAGGGGACCAAAGCCTTCGTCGCGATCAGCGAACCGAGCGGAGGTTCCGACCCCGGGCGATCGATCCGCACACGGGCGGTGCTCAAGGGCGACCGCTACGTCATCAATGGAACCAAGGTCTGGATCTCCGGCGCGGGCATGGCCAAGTGGGGCATTGTGTTCGCCCGCGTGGGGGACAACCTGGGGCGCGAAGGAATCACCAGCTTCGTCGTCGACAAGAGCCGGCCCGGCATCAGCCTGTCCCGCATTCCGGTGATCCGATCGTATTCGCCCTACGAGGTGCATTTCACCGACTACGAGGTGCCGGTGGAAGACCGGCTCGGCGAGGAGGGAAGGGGTTTCGCCTTCGCCGAGGAATGGCTGATCCACGCGCGGCCGCCCTATGCGGCGGCGAGCATCGGCGTCGCCCAGGCGGCGCTCGAACTGGCCAAGGATTGGGCGCGCGGTCGCAAGACGTTCGGCAGCACGCTCGCCGAGAAGCAGGCCATCCAGTGGATGATCGCCGACAGCGAGGTGGAGCTCCGTGCGGCCCGCCTGCTGATTTACCAGGCCGCCTGGAGTGCCGATCTGGGACGCGACATCAAGGTCGAGGCCTCGATGTGCAAGGTGTACGGAACCGAGGTCGCCGGCCGGGTCATCGACCGCTGCATCCAGATCTTCGGAGGCCTGGGAGTCGCACAGGAGATGCCGCTGGAGCGCTGGTACCGCGAGATGCGGATCCGGCGGATCGGCGAAGGTCCGTCGGAAGTTCACCGCATGGTCATCGCGCGCGACCTGCTGGGCGGCCGCCGCACGCCAGACGCTTGAGGGAATCGACATGGCCATCGACTTCGAGGTATCCGAGGAGGGCATCGCCCTCATCACGATCAACCGTCCAGAGCGGCTCAACGCCATGGACGCCGAGCACTACCGGCTCCTGTCGCAGGCCTGGTGCCGTGTGCGCGACGAGGCCGCCATCCGCTGCGCGATCATCACGGGCGCGGGGGATCGGTCCTTCACGACCGGGGCCGACATCAAGAGCTTCCTGACCGCGCCGCCTGACCTCTCGGACATGTGGTTGACCCAGCGCGATCAGTTGCTCAACCGTGGCCTGGAGGTCTGGAAGCCGGTGATCTGCGCGGTCAATGGCTATGCGCTGGGGGGCGGGGTGACGCTGATGCTGGCCACCGACATCCGCATCGCCTCACCCAACGCCACGTTCAACCTGGCCGAGGTCAAGCGCGGCATCATTCCGGGCAACGGAGGGACCCAGCGCATCATGCAGCAGCTTCCCTACGCGATTGCGATGGAGATGCTGCTCACCGGCGATTCGGTAGACGCGGAAACCGCGGCGAAGTGGGGCCTCATCAACAAGGTCGTCCCCCGTGAGCAGTTGCTCGAGACGGCTTACGTCTACGCGCGGAAGATCGCGGCCAACGCGCCGCTGGCTGTCCAGGCGGCCAAGGAACTGGCACTGCGCAGCCGGGACATGGACTTGCAAACAGGCCTGCGGATTGAAGCCGTCATCAACCGCATGCTGATGCAGACCGAAGACGCCCGCGAAGGTCCCGCGGCCTTCGCAGCCAAGCGTCCTCCCCAGTTCAAGGGGCGCTGAATGCGCGACTATCCGCTCAAGGGCGTCACGGTGGTGGACCTGGGCCAGATCTACAACGGCCCTTATTGCACCTTCATGATGGCGATGGCCGGCGCGCGGGTGATCAAGATCGAGACCCGGGGCGGCGAGAACCTGCGCCGGCGCTCGGTGGTCGGCGGCGCGGCGCTGTCCTTCGCGATGCTCAATTCGAACAAGACCTTCGCCACACTCAACCTCAAGACGGCGCGTGGCCGGGAACTGCTCAAGGACATGGTCGGCCGTGCCGACGTCCTGGTCGAGAACTTCTCGCCTGGGGCGATGGATCGACTCGGCGTGGGGTACGCAGTACTGCGCCAGGTCAACCCGCGGATCATCTACGGTTCGGGCTCCGGCTACGGGCTGTCCGGCCCCAACCGCGACTATCCCGCCATGGACCTGACCGTGCAGGCGATGACCGGCGTGATGCACGTCACCGGCTTCGCCGACCGGCCACCGGTGAAGGCCGGTCCGGCGATGGGAGACTTCTTCGGTGGCGTCCATCTCTACGCCGCGGTCATGACAGCCCTGTACGAGCGCGAGAAGACAGGGGTCGGCCGGCAGGTGGAAGTCGCGATGCAGGAGGCGGTCTACCCTTCGCTGGCCTCCAACCTCGGGCTGCACTACAGCCGCCGCGACGACGTACCGCCACGAACCGGGAACCGACATGGCGGCTTGGCGGAATCGCCCTACAACGTCTATCCGACCTCCGACGGATACATCGCGCTGATCTGCGTCAATGAGACCCATTGGCAGTCGCTGCTGGCGGCCATGGAGCGCGAAGACCTGCGCGAAGACCCGCGCTACCGGGATCTCCGCAGCCGGGTGGAGCGGATGGACGAGATCGACGACCTGGTGTGCGAGTTCACCGCCAGGCACGAGAAGCAGGGCCTCTTCGAGCTGCTGATGCGTCACCGGGTGCCTTGCGCGCCGGTACGCGACCTCGAAGAAGTCGTCGGCGACGTCCACATGCACAGTCGGCGTGCGCTCGAATGGGTCGAACACCCTCTGTACGGGCGGGTTTGCCTGCCGAATTCGGCCTTGCGCTTCGAAGGAGTGGAGCCGATACCGCTGGTACCGAGCGGCGTGCTCGGTCGAGACAACCAGGCCGTCTACGGTGGCTGGCTGGGACTGTCGGACGCGCAGATCGCGCAGCTGGAAGCCGAGGAGGTCATCTGATGGCGTCGCTGAGCGGAAAGTTCGTGATCGCGGGTATCGGTCAGACGCCGTTCGGCAAGCTGCCCGGCAGAAGCACCGTCTCCCTGAACCTCGAGGCCATCCGGGCGGCGCTGGCGGACGCTGGGGTCGAGAAGGACCAGGTGGACGGGCTGTTCGTGAAGGCACCGACCTCCCGGTTCGAGATGATGTACGCCCAGAAGCTGGCCGAGGCCATGGCGCTGGTTCCGCGCGTGGGGGGGGTCTGGGACCACGGCGGTGCCAGCACCAACAGCATGATCGGCCATGCCGCGATAGCGATCGAGGCCGGGCAGTGCGACATTGCGCTCGTGTGCCTGGCAGACAACCCGGCCACCGGATCACGCCAGGCCTACGAGAAGGCCTGGGGCGACGATGCGGTGTTCGGCTGGTTCGGTACGCCTGCAGGCTACGCGATGATCGCGCAGCGCCACATGCAGCAGTACGGAACCCCGAACGACGGCCTCGGTGCGATCGCGGTGGCCTGCCGCCGTCACGGCGCCGCCAATCCCAACGCGCAATTGCGCAAGCCGCTGACGCTGGAGCAGTACCGGCTGTCACGGCTGATCGTGGAGCCGCTGCGGCGCGACGACTGCTGCCTGGTGTCAGACGGCGCGGCCGCCGTGGTCGTGATGAGCGCGGAACGCGCCCGGGAGATGAACGTGTCCAAACCCGTGCCGATCCTGGGCTTCGGCCAGGGGCAGACGTCGGCTGAAGTGGCGCTGCGCCCCGACCTGACCACGACCGCCGCCAAGCTGGCGGCGCAGACCGCGTTCGGCATGGCTGGACTCACGCCAAGGGACATCGACGTCGCGCAGCTCTATGACTGCTTCACCATCGTTCCCCTGATGACGCTCGAAGACTATGGGTTCTGTGCCAAGGGAGAGGGCGGGCACTGGGTGCAGGGCGGGCGCATCGAACTGGGGGGTGAGCTGCCCATCAACACCTCCGGAGGGCTCTTGTCCGAAACCGGCATGCCGGGGCTGCAGATGGTGCTGGAAGGCGTGCGTCAGATGCGTGGTGAATCGGTCAACCAGGTCCCGAACGCGCGCAAGTGCATCGTCAGCGGTCAAGGCGGGGTGATGCACAGCCACTCGACCCTGATCCTTGGTCAATAGGAACGCGTTCCATGAGCGATGTCCAAGCAGCAGCGTTTCCCGAGCCCGACTGGAGTGAGTTGGGCCGCCCCTTCTGGGACGCCCTGAAGGAGGGGCAGCTGACTTTTCAGCGTTGCAGCGGCTGCGGCAATGCCTGGCTGCCGGCGCGCAGCGAATGCCCCCGGTGCCTGCGGTCCACCTGGCGGCGCGAGCCCGCCGAGGGCGGTGCGACGCTCGTGAGCTGGGTCGTCTATCACCACTGCTACGACGCGGCCTTCGCCGATCGCCTGCCCTACACGGTGGCCGTGGTGCAGCTCGACGAAGGGCCGCGGATGATCACCAACATCGTCGGCGCATCGCCCGGGCAACTGCGCATCGACCAGCGCCTTCGCCTGCGGATCGAACCGCAGGGTGATCTCGCCGTTCCGCGCTTCAGTCCGGCCTGAAGCAGGCATCCGATGCACGCCCCCTCTTTCCCCAGAGGCGCCTCGCCGGCAATGCAGTCGGCGGGCGCCGGTTCGAGTGCGAAGACGGCCGGCGCGTTTTGCGACGGAGCCGGCGCCACGCGGGGTCGGGTGAGCGACGCTGGCTTCAGTGCGGCTGCAGCACCGCCGCCGGCCTTGCCGCAGATGCCGGCCTCACGGATGGTGGATTCGACGGGCGGGGGGACGGCCGCGCGCGCCTCGGTGGACTCACAACCTGCCGCTGCCGAGCGGTCCGCTTGACGGGCCGCCTTCAGGAACCACGGAGTAGACAGACGATGAATCGATCGATGATCCGCAGGCGTTCGGCTGAAACCATCGACCGGAAAGGCACGGTTCCGCGCGTCGAGCCGGGTCCGATCATGGATGCGGGCGACAGTGGGTCGCAGCCATGAGCTTTCGAGTGGCCTGCCTGGACGTCTGGTCCGAAGGGGTGCGCGCGGAGGTGCGCAGGGTCGCCCCGGCGGAGTGCGAGTGCGTGTTCGCGGCGTCCTACGAGGCGCAGCACCAGCGCGACCTTGCAGCCGAAGCCGACTTCGTGGTGCCGGGTTTCGCAGCCGTGGACCGGGCACTGGTGGACGCCGCACCTCGGTTGCGCATGGTGCAGAAGTGGGGCATCGGCATCGATGCGATCGACCAGCAGGCGCTTCGAGAGCGCGGCATCGCTCTGGCGATCGCAAGCGGCTGCAATGCCGCGCCGGTGGCCGAGTTGGCGGTGGCGCTCATGCTGTCGGTCTTGCGACGTCTGTCCTACGCGCAGCGGACCCTGCGTGCCGGCGAATGGGTCACGCCGCAGATGCGCGAGAGCTGCCTGCAGATCGCTGGGAAGACGGTCGGTCTCGTCGGATTCGGTCACATCGGGCGCATGTTGGCCCGGCGGTTGTCCGGCTTCGACGCTCGCGTCGTCTATTTCGATCCGCAGCGCTCGGAGCCGGCCACGGAGGCGGCATTGAATGTCAGCTACCTGCCGCTCGACGATCTGCTGACCGCCAGTGACATCGTCAGCCTGCACCTGCCCCTGAACGCCCGCACCGTCAGGACCGTCGATGCGGCTTTCATCGGACGCATGAAGGACGGGGCTGTGCTGATCAACACGGCACGCGGTGGGATCGTCGACGAACCGGCACTGGTGGATGCGCTGCGCAGCGGCAAGCTGCGCGGGGCGGGCCTGGACGCCTTCGAGCAGGAGCCGCCTCCGACCGGCCATCCTCTGCTCGCTCTGGAGCAGGTGGTTGCGACGCCGCACATGGGCGGTGGCGTGTTCGACAATGTCGCCCCGGTCGCCCTGCACGTCTTCGGAAACATCCTGCGCTTCGCGCGGGGCGAGCCGCTGCCGCCCGGGGACCTGATTCTTGCCGGCCCCGGTCCGGAAGGAGCCGGTACATGACCACGGCAGTCCTGTTGCGAAACCCGCTGGCCGAGAGCCTCTCGGCGGGCCGGCTCGGCCTGGCGCTGATCGTCCAGAAGTCCGCTACCGTCGACATCGCCGTGGCCGGCCGATCCTGCGGCTTCGATGCCTT
>Ga0169931_10005957_pt1 | contig 18491 bp, 15 predicted proteins | sample Kivu_15m_20L_FD_129675 | JGI IMG/M metagenome (GOLD analysis project Ga0169931, IMG submission 129675) | Freshwater microbial communities from Lake Kivu, Western Province, Rwanda to study Microbial Dark Matter (Phase II) - Kivu_15m_20L... | ecosystem: Environmental > Aquatic > Freshwater > Lake... | reverse complement strand
ATCGGTACATTTATTTGATTGGGATGAAATCAATTTTGCTGAAGCCGCAAGAGAAATGCTGCTCACCGGTGAGTATCTGAGAGTACATATAGACTATCAACCATTCTGGGAAAAACCACCACTATTTTTGTGGATGCAAGCCCTTTCAATGAAAATATTTGGTATCAATGAATGTGCTGCGAGATTGCCGAATGCTATATGTGGGGCAATCACTTTGCCACTTTTGTTCATGATTGGAACAACATTGCATCATCGTATGATGGGTCTCTTGTGGACATTGATGTATGTCGGTTCCTTTCTTCCGCATTTTTATTTCAAAACCGGAATCATCGATCCTTGGTTTAATCTCTTTATCATATTGGGAATCATAGTTCCTATGCTTCCGATTTGTAAAGAAAGAACCATACTTTCGGCTTTAACCAGTGGTGTGTTTATAGGTCTTGCAGTATTGACCAAAGGACCGGTCGCATATCTGCTGGCAATGATGTCATTTGGAATAGTGCTCGTTTTGGATGTATGGTACAAAAGAGAAAATCAAATAGGGAAGCGTATTTTTTGGCTTTTATATATGTCCATATTCACCGCTTTGACTTCTTTCTTATGGTTTGGAATTGAGATATTACAAAATGGCACATGGTTCATTGAAGAATTCATCCGATATCAAATTAGATTGTTTTCAACAGGAGATGCGGGTCATTCCGGACCATTCTATTACCATGCAATCGTCTTATTGATCGGTTGTTTTCCTGCTTCTATATTTGCTTTGAAAGCACTCTTTGATACCAGTGAAAAACCGATGCATGATCGTTTGATGCAGATAGTATTTTGGGTAACATTGTTTCTATTTTCAATTGTCAAAACCAAGATTATCCATTATTCTTCACTGTGTTATCTTCCTTTGACATATCTATCCGCTGTGTCAATCAGAGAAGTCATGCGCAAGCAAACACTATCCTCATTACTAGTATTTTCACTCGGCGGTGGAATAGTTCTTTGGACTATCTTATTATTGATTGTTCCAATCATTGGACTTAATCTCGAAGCTATTCTTCCTTATATCAGAGATGAATTTGCACGACTGAATTTGGGTGCGCCGGTTATTTGGAATGGATTTGAAATGATGATTGGAATAGTCTATGCGATTATTGCCGGATTTGCTTTCTATCAAATTGTAATACAGAATCGAATCCAACATGGACTGATTATTCTAAGCTCTTCAACAGTCATTGCACTGATGACATTTCTACCTATCATTGCACCTAAAATTGAAGGGTATACGCAGGCATCTCCGATTGCATTCTATGAATCATTGCAATCGCAAGACGTATTGATTTATCCAACCGCATATAAGAGTTATGCTCATCTTTTCTATGCAGGAAAATTACCACCAAGAGATTTTCCGAATTATGAAAAGGCATCAGATGAAGATTTGATGAATGGCGCATCGGAAAAGCCCGTATTTTTCATGGCAAAAGTACAAAGAGCAAGAGATTTACAGAAAGACACAAGGCTTGAATTCATCAAAGATTTACATGGATTCAGCGTATTTCGAGTGAAGTCAACTATCAAGAGTTCCAAGCAATGAAAGCATCAACTATTTCAATGTGTCGCGTGGCGGTTATATCGCATGAAGTGAAAGTGGCAAATGTCACTTTTAATCTTGAGAGTCATAAGCGAGCCATTTCAGAGGCATTGGAACATGGTGCTCAATTCATAGTCTTCCCGGAATTATCACTCACCGGATATACCTGCTCTGATTTATTCTATCAAAGTCAACTCCTTGAAATAGCAAAGTCTGCCCTCTGCGATCTTGCTGAACAAATACCATCGGGAATTATCGTCATAGTTGGTGTGCCTATTCAATATGAAGGCAAGTTGCACAATTGTGCTGCAGTGCTAGAAGGTGGGAATGTCCATGCTTTTGTGCCGAAGACAATTATTCCAAATCATCATGAGTTCTATGAAGCACGTTGGTTTGTATCTGGAGATATCGCACCAAGCGGATCTATGATCACCATACAGTGCAAAGATGGCAGGGTCATGGAATGTCCATTGCAATCACGACTCATTTTCAAAAGTGGCATGCTGAGTTTTGGAATTGAATTATGCGAAGATTTATGGAGCATGATTCCACCAAGTTCACATCTTGCGGAACAAGGCGCATTATTGATCGCTAATCTATCAGCCAGCAATGCGCTTATTGGAAAAGAAGAATATCGTCGCTCTTTGATTACGATGCAGTCTGCAACAACAATCAGTGCTTATTGCTATGTATCAGCAGGAGCATCTGAATCCACGATGGATACTGTGTTTTCAGGTCATTCCATGATAGCTGAAAATGGAGTGGTATTAGCTGAAGATGTTTCATTGACATTCAATACCAAAATTGTGTATGCAGATATAGATCTTGAAGCATTGATCTATGAACGCAGAACACTTTCTCGAACGCAATCAGCTCTGAATGAGACATATGATGTTTATGAATTACCACCTCTTCATGATCGTGAAGTAAGTGATGTAATGCGGTCGATTGATCCTATGCCATTTGTCCCTTCGAATAGTGACACTCATTCAAAACGATGTCAGGAAATTCTCACTATTCAAGCAATGGGATTGGCAGGAAGAATTCGCAGAACCGGAATGCAATCCATGATTATTGGATTATCCGGTGGACTCGATTCCACGCTTGCTTTGATTGTATGTGTAGAAACATGTGCAATATTGGACTTAGATCCATCAAACATCATAGCAATCACAATGCCCGGTCCGGGAACAACAGATTTAACATTTTCAAATACAAAGAAATTAGCAATTGAATGTGGCATTACATTCCGAGAAATTCCCATTCATGAAGCAGTGTCATTGCACTTGAAAGACATCGGTCATCCTGAACATGATCATTCAGTGATTTATGAGAATGCACAAGCCAGAGAGCGTACACAAATTCTCATGGATTGTGCACATCAATATGCAGGACTAGTCATCGGAACCGGTGATATGTCTGAATTGGCTTTGGGTTGGTGCACGTATAATGGTGATCACATGTCTATGTATGGAGTCAATGCAGGTATTCCAAAAACACTTGTGAAATCACTCGTTGCATATTATGCAGGTATCTCTCAAGAACCATTGAAGGATATACTCACTTCCATTCTTGAAACACCGGTCTCTCCTGAATTATTGCCTCCCAAAGAGGGAGTCATTGCTCAAAAAACAGAGGATATTCTTGGTCCTTATGTCTTACATGATTTCTTTTTATATCATATGATGAGGCATGGTTCAGGACCTAGAAAAATCTTGTTTTATGCGCATCATGCATGGAAACATGAATACTCTATTCGAGAAATAGCGCATCATTTACGTACTTTTTATTCGAGATTTTTTTCGCAACAATTCAAACGTTCGGCTATGCCGGACTCCGTGAAGATTGGCTCGATTGCACTCTCTCCAAGAGCTGATTGGCGCATGCCAAGCGACGCTTATGCAGATATTTGGATTGCCGAGATAGATGCATTGTTAGAAGAATACTGATGTCAGGTACTCCATTAGAATGTCGAATGGGTTGCGGCGCATGTTGCATAGTCATATCAATTGTTGGTCCTATTCCCGGCATGCCAAATGGTAAACCAGCAGGGTTACGATGCATAAACCTGACAAATGACAATCTCTGTACATTGTTTGATTTGCCTCAAAGGCCTGCTGTTTGTTCTTCATTGAAACCAATGAAGGATATGTGTGGTGATAGCAATGAAGAAGCATTTACACTTTTATCGGTCATGGAAATCTTGACCAATCCACAAAACTCATAGAGGAAACAAATGGGTACTATCATTCAGCCCGAACAAATTGAAGAAATATGGAAATCAATGATTATGCTCGATGAGGAAGAATCAGTGAGTATTGTTGATACTTTAGAACAAGAACAGCCTGCTTTATTGGAGTATTTAATGACTCCTCCCGAGGAGTTTACTGAGCCGGAAGCGGAAAATCTGATGTATGCAGGAATTGTGGTTTGGAGAACATTCGACAAATTCGGTCCTGAACTTCGCTTGATTACCGAAGAAGAGATATTTGAAATTGAAGATGCCAATATTGAGGTAATGGAAAAACTTGAAGGTGAATCTGCAGGAGATGGCATAGCGATGATTGAACGCATGCTCGATAGCTATCCACAACCACATGTGTTAGCTTCAATTGCAGAAATACTTCTAGTCGAAGATGATGAAGTTGAACCTGATGAAGATATTTCGGATCAAGCACGCGGAACGATGATGCTGATTTTGAAAACGTTCTTAGATGCGATGATCAATGCTGAAAAAAAATAATCAGTTTTTCTTTTTGGCCAATATTTCCATTGTACCTTTCACCTGGAAGAGTGATCGTGCAATGGAAGATTGTTCAGAAACCATCTTCTCATATCGTTTGCTTTCTTCGGTAATTTCTGCCAAATAGCGATTGCGATCTGGTGGGATGATTGATTTCTTTTGGGTGATCGTTACACGTTCACCTATCTGAAATGCTTGTTGCGTTTTTTCGAGGTTATTAAATCGTTGCATAAATGCTGCATAGAGTGCATTCACACCGGCATCATTAAACTGGGAGGCAATTGTTCCATGTACAGGCATTGACTCAAGTTGGACATCCCATAATTGACGAGATCTTTGATATTGTTTCCGCACATCGCGCAAGGCATCGAGTGAACCTCTCTTATCGAATTTATTGATAGCAATCAGGTCTGCATAATCAATCATGTCTATCTTCTCCAATTGAGAAGCAGCTCCGAATTCTGGTGTCATGACATATAATGCGACATCTGAAACTGATGTGATTTCAGAATCGCTTTGTCCGATTCCTGCCGTTTCAACAATGATTAAATCAAATCCTGCTAGTCTCATCAATTCAATGGCTGTTTTGACATTTGGATTGAGCGCAATATTTGCTTGTCTTGTGGCAAATGAACGCATGTACACTCGTGGATTGCTGACTGCATTCATGCGAATTCTATCACCCAATAATGCACCACCTGTCTTTCGCTTGGAAGGATCAACTGATAAGACAGCAAGATGATGTTGTGGATTGTCCTCTAAGAATCTCAGAATCAGCTCATCGGTCAATGATGATTTACCTGCACCACCGGTTCCTGTAATTCCAAGCACAGGCATATGTTTTGTCAACTGTGCATTTTTTTCAGTGATTTGATCATTTGTAATTTCCCCTCTTTCAATCATAGTGATGGCTTGAGCCAATGCTCTTGGGTGTTTAAGAGCAATTTCATTCCACAGAGTGTCACTTTCATATGTATGGGGTGTTGAGATATCGGATTTCTCCAATAAATCATTGATCATACCTTGCAGACCGAGTGAGCGACCATCATCAGGAGAATAGATGCGATCTATGCCATATTCATGTAATTCCTGAATCTCTGTAGGAAGAATTGTTCCGCCACCGCCTCCGAAAATTTTGATATGACCTGCATTTTTCTCACGAAGGAGATCATACATATACTTAAAATACTCTACATGTCCACCTTGATAACTCGTCATCGCAATGGCTTGAGCATCTTCTTGAATGGCACAGTCAACAACTTCCATGGCTCCTCGATTATGTCCCAAATGAATGACTTCTGCCCCGGAACCTTGAATGATTCTGCGCATGATATTGATTGCAGCATCATGGCCATCAAACAAAGAAGCAGCAGTAACAATGCGTAATGTATTGTTTGACTGATAAGGAGTATGAGGAAGTGACATATATATCTCTAAAAAAGTTCGGACAAAATTACGAATTCCATGCAAGAATCAGGTGCGCATGCGGATGATATTCAAAACTGCAATGATGGAAAAGAGAATATTCGGAAACCAACCAACCAATATCGGATCAATATCCATCGAAAAACCGATATTCTGTCCAATTTTAGTAAAAGCCAGATAGAGAAATGATACAACCATTGCCGTTGCAATTTCCAATGCTAGTCCGCTCTTTTTTCTGATTGCGGAAAAGGGAATTGCAAAGAGAATGACAATGATATTGGCAAATGGGAAAGCATATTGTCCATAATACTCAATCAATTGCCTGCGAATATTTTTGCCTCCCCTTTCTAGGATAGCTATATATGCCTTTTGCTCATCGAAATTCAATTCTTCCGGCTTTTGTTGTAATCGTATGATATCATCATGTCTGGTCGCCAATGAGATTGGAAGTGAATCATGAGAGAGAAATTTCAAGGTAAATGAGGAATCTTCTGCGAGTATTCGTTCATGGGCATTTTTTGCGATCCATTGATTGCCAATACTATCCCATGTAATGGTCTCAGCATCTATCCGCCTTTTGATACGAGGATGTGTTTCATTGCCAAAATCTTCAATGATTATTCCTGCACCAGTTTGTAATTGTCCATCATAATTGCTCATGATCACATTCTTTGTATTAGCATCTCTCAAGTAGATATTATACAATGTCGAAGTGATATCTTCCTTTTTCAATTGATTCCGTTCTACTTCCAATTTCTTGGCATTTGAAGCAGGAACAATCCAACCATTGAAATAGAGATGACCTCCTGTTATCAATACACTCACAATGAATAGGGGAAACATTAATCTGTATAAACTCATCCCACCGGACTTCATGGCTGTGATTTCATTGAGATTGGACATCTTTCCAATGGAAAATAATGCTGCCATGAGCATGGCAATCGGAGTAAGTAATTTGACGATTTCCGGGAGAAAATTCAGATAATAGATTGCGATTGTTTCAATTGAAATATTCTGATCTATGAATTTATCAAGGGTTTCCATCAGATTAACAATGAGGAAGATAATACAGAGCGCAAGCATGCTGAAGAAGAATGTTCCAAGGAACTGTCTGATGATATATCTATCTAGCAAGGTCATCATATCACATGATCCTTTGGTGCATGATCAAGATATTCGCTTGTATTCAATAAGAAACCTTCTCGGCATGCCAACATAGTTGTAAGCATGACTAGCGTTGGATTGACATTCCTCCGTATATGTTCGATTGATTGTTCAATCATGTGAAGTATCGCATGATAATCAGCTGATGGAAAACCTTGTGCAAACTTTTGGATAGATTCAAGTTGATCTTTATTGATGATCCCTGAGAGATCATTGGGAACTTGTACGGCATAATGACAATCTCTAATCCAAAGAGCCAGCATTCTAAGGAGCATTTCAAGCATGGTTCGGTCTTTGTCAGAAGTAATCACATCCAATTGCTTGAGAAAATCAAGTCTGTACTGCTTCCTTTTCAATGCGCTACGTAGAAGATCCACGATGTCTGATCTCATTGATTGCATATCCTCATTCAAATAAGAAAGTGCTCTTCCATAGCTTCCTTGTGCGAATGCTTCAATGAGTTGGGCTTCAGACAAATCCATGTGATGTCTGGTTTGCAAAGCATGTATTAGGTCTTGTGCCGAAATAATATCACAATACACTTGCTGACATCTGGATATAACTGTTTGAGGCAGTGCATCTTTTTTTGAGGTCGTCAATATGAAGGTAATATTATCATGTGGTTCTTCGAGTGTTTTCAGAAATGCATTTGCAGATTCCATATTCATTTTTTCTGCTTGAGAAATGATGAATACTCTTCTGCCTTCCTGCATTGCGCTCATTCGAACATGTTTTTTAATTTCTTTTATGGATGCCAAGCGAATGGTTTGTGCATTGGGAAGCTGAATGACATGATAGGGATCTTCGGATTTTGATCGCATCTCAGCTGTATAGATGGCCAACATATCATCGGATAATTGCAAGAGGGGAGAGTCATCATGTTTTGCATTTGCCTTACCCGAAGGTAAGGCTGTGATGAACATGATATTGGGATGTTCCAAGCGTGAAGCATCTTTACAATTCTTGCATTCATTACATGCATCTTTGATGTCACTGGTACTTTGTTGCGGATTCGAACAATTGAGGAGTTTTGCAAAGCCCAAGGCGAGGGCATCTTTTCCGATTCCTTCTTGTCCATAAAAACAATAGGCATGTGCAATCGCTTGTTCTTTGAAAGCACGTGATAATACTGTTTTGACTCTATTCTGTGCTATGACTGAAGAAAAGGACATGAATATCACTCATAAAGAAACATGCCCTATCCACGAAAAGAATAGGGCATGCAAAATTCGGCAATTCAGATGAAAACTCTGTCAAGAAGTTGTAGTTTCATCAGTATTTCCAGCAGTATCAAGAGAAGTATTTGTCTCTCTTTGACCTTCATCTACCTTCGATATATCCTGAGTTCTTGGTAAATCTTTGGCAAATTTTTCCAATTTAGATATAATGGTGAGCGGAGGTAATTCTTCTCCACGAATAATTAAATCCAATTCCTCGCCATCAATGGTCTCACGTTCAAGAAGAACTTTTGATACTCTATGTAATAATTCGATATTCTCGCGAAGCAATTGTTCTGCTTTCTCACTTGAGCGCATAAGAATTGCTTTGACTTCTTCATCTACCAATTGGGCGGTTTGTTCACTGACATTGCTTTTTTGTGCAATTTCTCTTCCGAGGAACACTTCATCTTGTTTACTGGCAACCATTACCGGTCCAACTGCATCGCTCATGCCCCATTCGCAGACCATTTTACGTGCTAAACCTGTTGCTCTTTCCAAGTCATTTCCGGCACCGGTTGTCAATTGATTGAATACGACTTTTTCAGCGGCTCTACCAGCAAGCAAGGTAATGATTCTGGTTTCCAAGTAGTCACGTGAATATGAATGCATTTCTTCTGAAGGTAGATAGGAAGTCACACCCAATGCTCTGCCTCTTGGGATGATGGTGACTTTATGTACTGGATCACTCAATTGTAATAGTTTTCCTGCGAGTGCATGACCGACTTCATGATATGCTGTCACTTCTTTTTCTTTATCTGAAATCACCATGCTTTTACGCTCAACTCCCATAATGATCTTGTCTTTTGCACTTTCGAAATCCTCCATCGTTACGGATGACTTATTTTTTCTTGCTGCAAATAGCGCTGCTTCATTGACGAGATTCGCCAGATCAGCTCCTGACATTCCGGGTGTTCCTTTCGCTATGATTTCAGGATTCACATCACTGTGGGTTGGAACTTTCTTCATGTGAATTTTGAGTATTTCTTCTCTTCCTTTCACATCGGGTCTATCAACAACCACTTGTCTATCAAAACGTCCGGGTCTAAGGAGTGCTGCATCCAAAACATCTGGTCTATTAGTTGCAGCTATGATGATAATACCACTATTCTGTTCGAATCCATCCATTTCAACAAGCAATTGATTGAGTGTTTGCTCACGTTCATCATGTCCGCCACCAAGTCCGGCACCACGCTGTCTTCCAACTGCATCTATCTCATCGATAAATACAAGGCAAGGTGCACTTTTCTTTGCTTGATCAAACAGATCTCTGACGCGACTTGCCCCAACTCCAACAAACATCTCAACGAAGTCTGCTCCTGAAATGGAGAAAAAAGGAACATTTGCTTCGCCTGAGACAGCTCTTGCAAGTAATGTTTTACCGGTACCCGGAGGTCCGAGAAGAAGAACGCCTCTTGGAATTTTGCCTCCGAGTTTTTGAAACTTACTTGGATCTCGCAAAAATTCCACGACTTCTTGCAATTCATATTTGGCTTCATCACAACCAGCAACATCGGTGAACATCACCCGATTTGCTTGATTTTCATTCAGCATTTTGACTCTTGCTTTGCCAAAAGAGAAGATTCCTTTGGGACCACCTCCACCTTGCATACGTCGCATCACGAACATATACACAATAATCAATGCAAGCCATGGCAAGAAGGATATTAACATTCCCCACCAAGGACTATCACCTTCTTTATATACCCAATAGATTCCTCGATCAGACCATTCTTTTTCCATGGCGCTATCGAGAAAACCAAGTTCTGTCTTGAAATGTTGGATATATACAATTTTGCCAGCTTCACCGGTAATGGAAACTTGTTCTTTCAATGTGCCACGAAAAACATAGCGATTGAATTGAGATTTTTCGATTGTTGCTGAAGCAATTTTATTATTGGTGAGATATGTTCTATACTGGGTATATGCAATGTCCCATTCTTTCTTTTGATTTGCATGCATGAGCATATAGACAATCATTATGCCTGCAAACATTGCTCCCCAAATAAGGATTGAACGCATGATTTTACCGGTGGGTGACTCTCCGGGGCCTTGGCCTCCACGCATATCATTGTTTCCATTACGGAAATTGGGTTTCGGACCTGAACTTTTTTGTTCTTTTTTGGGAAAACCTTTTGTTTTCTTATCTGTATTGCTATCGTCAGAAGATTGTTGCATTAGATTCATTATGATTTCGGCTCCGATGGCTTTCAGCATCGCCTTGAAAATTTCTGAGAAAAAGAATGTGTTGGGTGACGATTATCATCACCACTTCATTGCTTTTATTGAAAAAAAAGACAAATATGGTGTTTTTTAGGATGTACGCCCAAAGCGTCTGTCGAATTCACGCAATTGCATTTCAAGTATGATAGGTCTGCCATGAGGGCAAACTCCCGGCATATCGCAAGCAAAGAGATCATGGATTAGTGATTTCATTTCATTATCAGAAAGGATATGTCCGGCTTTGATGGCAGCTTTACATCCCATCGAAGCTGCAATATTGTCCCTGCTACCATGCGCTCTGACTTCCTCATATTCTCTATACTGTGATATGATCTCTTGTAATGCCAGATGTTCTGTTCCAGCCATTATGTCAAATGGTACAGAAGTAACGCTGATACCATTTCCATTTTCTGAAAATCTGAAACCCAGTTTCTCAAATTCTTCCCGTAATTGATTGAAAATCAGTAGATCTTCAGGTAAGAGTTCAATAGGTATGGGGAATAGTAGAGTCTGACCTTGCACAGCTTGTTGATTCAGAGCTTTCAGTGACTTTTCATAGATGATTCTCTCATGAGCGGCATGTTGATCAACAATCATCACTCCATCTATATTTTGGATGAAAATATACTTGGCGTGTAATTGCCACATCGAGCCGAATTCTTTTTGCACTGCGGGAACTGTATGCTCGGTAGGTATCAATAATTCTTGTTCAGCACCAAAGAGATGCTCGAATGCCGTTCTATGTTGATTGGTAATGGGAAGCGCTTCTTGTCTATTCTCACTTGCATGTATGATTTCACCGGTCATGCGATTGACATAAGAGGTATTACCATTTGATCCATCTCTATGAGTGCTAATACTCAATCGTTCAAAGGGTTGACTTGCAATGTGTTCTCTGAATTGCATTTCCGGTATGATATGAGCTTTCGATAATGCTGAAGTGACTGCTTGATGAATGGCATTATATATGCCTCTTTCATATTCAAATTTTACTTCATGTTTTTGTGGATGCACATTCACGTCTACTTTGTTTGGATCAATCGTGAGATTCACAATAAAGAATGGATGAGCATTTTTTTCTATCAGATGTTCAAACGGTTGAAAAACTGCATGTGCTAGTGAACGACTGATAATAGGCCTTTGATTCATGAAAAAATGCTGTCCTGCTCTGGACTGTTTGGCCAAATGAGGTAGTCCGACAAATCCGGTAATCAGAACTTCTGAAGATTCATTATGAATTGGCAGTAAACCTTCCGAAACCTCTTTGCCATAGAGATGTTTTATGCGATCATGAAGTGATGAAACAGGAACATCAAAGACAAGAGTATCGCCATCATAAAATGTAAATCTACATTTGGGATGTCCAAGAGCGGACCGATACATTGTTTCAGATATATGTCTGAATTCAACCATATCTGATTTCAAGAATTTTTTTCTCGCAGGAACATTGAAGAACATGTTCTTTACGATTACTTGCGTTCCAATTTCTGTCATGCAAGGTTCTAATGAAAGTTCTTGTAATGGCTCTGCCGTCAAAGACCAACCATGTTCAGCATCTTTTCTTTTTGTCTTGATTTCAAGATGAGCAATGGCCGCAATTGATGCGAGTGCTTCACCTCTGAAACCTAGTGTTGAAATTTTTTCCAAGTCTTGCGATGTCTTGATTTTGCTTGTTGCATGCCTCTGAATACTGAGAAGGACATCTTCTTTGCTCATTCCGGATCCATTGTCAATCACATGTATCGCTTGTTTTCCGGCTTTATGAGCGATGACAAGAATGGAATCAGCTCCAGCATCGAGTGCATTTTCAACTAATTCCTTTATGATTGATTCTGGTCTTTGCACAACTTCTCCCGCCGCAATTTGATTTGCGATATAGTCGGGAAGCAGGGCTATGGTTTGAGAAGAAAGCATGGAATTAATCACCAAAACTTATACCAATATCTCTTGCAGTTTGAATGATTTCACTGTCAATCGGAACGCGTTTCATTCTGCGAGTGACTTCGCTGAGAGGAACTGTATTAACAAATGGGGGATCGAGTGCAACCATGACATCAGAATATCCATCGGCTATGGCCCTTACTGCTGAAGCACCAAAACGTAATGCAAGTAAGCGATCATTCGCAGTGGGCATTCCACCTCTTTGTAAATGTCCAAGCACTACGAGTCTGGTTTCTTTTTGTATATGATGCTCGATTTCTTTCACGAGTTTTTCACCGGCACCACCCAATCTCACTGCTTGACCAATAGATTGTCCGATTACAGAAAATGAACCGTCTTTTGGGAGTGCGCCTTCAGCGATAACGATGATAGAAAAATGAGAACCGGATTGCTCTCTCTCTTGAATCTTCTGTATGACTTCATTGATGTCATATGGTATTTCGGGTAACAATATGCAATCTGCTGTCCCTGCAATTCCTGAATGCAATGCTATCCAACCGGCATATCGACCCATGACTTCGACAATCATCACTCTTTCATGTGCTTCAGCAGTTGAATGTAATCTGTCGATGCAATTTGTGGCAAATTCTACTGCAGTTTCAAAACCAAAAGTTGCGATTGTTTTTTCCAAATCATTGTCAATGGTTTTCGGTACACCAACCACTTGCAGACCTTTTTGAGCAAGGACATGTGCTATTTCCATCGAACCATCTCCACCAATGGAAATGAGTGCATCTATTCCCATGGATGAGAAGGTTGAAATAATCTCATCGGTTCGATCTATTTCACTGATTGTGCCATCGGAATGGACAATCGGAAAGTGCAAAGGATTTCCTTTATTGGTTGTTCCAAGAATGGTTCCGCCAAGATGTGTGATTCCTCTTACAGTATCAGGGGTAAGTTTTAGTGTTCCACCGCCATGTCTTGCGAATTCACTCGGGGAAAGAATGCCATTGAATCCATTTCTGATGCCAATGCATTTCCATTGTCTTTGATGAGCCGAAAGAACTACCGAGCGGATGACTGCATTGAGTCCGGGTGCATCTCCACCGCCTGTGCTAATTGCTATTGTTTTTGACATATATGAAGTATTATTCTTGTTGTTCTTCTCTTGGTTTTCTGAGATTCAATCGATCCCAAACAAATCCGCCAATTTCTTTTCCGATTCTATTACCTTCATCACATGCTCTACGGAAATGAATGCCTCCATAAATTCTACTAATGGAAGCTTCCATAGCGGCAGCATGGAAATTTGGAAAATTCCGTACCGGTAGACCAAATCGTATCTCGGTAGAATCTGCATAAGGAAATTCGCCAAAGAGTCTTGTGAGAACTTCCGCACTAGCTGATGAAATTGTGCTATGACCACTAGTATGTTCAGGAAAAGGTGGTGTCTGCAAATATGGTTCCCAGGTTGAGTCAATAAACTTATTGATGAATGTTACCGGGCGAATATAATGTGAAGTATATTTTTCATTCCAACATGCAGTAAATGCATCAAATAATGTTGTCCCTACAAGAGTATACGCTTCAATTGCTTGCATCATATCTGCATTGATTCTATTGCATCCGACTTTTACTAAAGCCATCCAATGACCACCAGGGGATATTTGTCTTGTATTAAAGACAAAATGCCCTTGATGCCAAGCTTTAATCGGATTGCAGTCCCAAAATCCTGCTATCTCTTTTTGTTCAGGTGTTAAATTTTTAGAGGTGATATATACCTGCATCACTTGATCATAGAAAGGAGAATTTGGAGTTTCATCATAGGTAACCGGAGGCAATGGTCGAATCTGTGTAACTGAGTCCAATACCAATGTTCTCATAGTCTTGAACCAAGGATCTAAAGGGTCTGCAAATTCGGGTGGAGTTGGTTCCCATTTTCCTTTTCCTTTAGGGAAATTATAACGTGGTCTCCCTTGATTTTTCGTATATCCATCCTCTTTGAACCAAGCAATGACATATTTACCTACCTTTTCTCCATGTTGAATTGATCGCTCAATAATATCATCGCCATTCTCAATGTGTTCATACTCATCCTCAATTGAATTGACTTGTGCCTTATACATACTGTCTGAATATTGAGAACGGTAGAGTATCTTTTTGACCAATGTTCTATATGCAGAAATAGCACAAAGTCTCCAATCGTATTCGAGAGTTGCATCAGGCATTGGTGGATTCACAAAGCCTTTTATTTGTCCGGTAAGTGGTCTATATTTCTTTACAAAACCCGGTTGAGCTGCAGTATAAGCAGCAATATTTGCATAAGCATAATGTTTTGAAATCACGGCAGGAGAAAAACCATCTTCCATGATGATATCAGTAATCATAGAATTCCAATCATGAATGAATGATGAAGTTGCATACCTAATGGAATCCGGTGATAATGACTTTTGTGCATGAAGTGTCATGGTGATTGACACAAACAATAAAACCATTGAAATCATGTGCTTTTTCATTTTTGTAGGTTAGAATGTGATGTGAGAATTTTCGAAAACAGAAATTTCGGTTGTTGTGTATCAGAAAAATCATTGCCGATGATGGAAAATCCATTATTGACATTTAAGGAATACATGATTGTATTGGTAATCAGACATTTGGTTCTGATGATGCTAAACTGATGTTGTTTGCACCATGAATGTTGGATGTCCATGAGAGATTGTGCAATACCTTGTTTTCTATAATCGGGATGGACTCCTCCAAACCAACTATAAAAGACATCATCAGAATATTCATATCCAATTTTACAGGCAATCAATGTATTGTCAGCAGATCTTGCCAGAATCAATAACGGTGATTTCTTGTGTGATAATCTCTTGAAGTAATGAGTATCTGAAGTTCTTTCAAAAAGAGATGCTGAAAGGGAAGCCAGCTCAAGTATGAGTTCATCACTTGGAGAAGAGTCCAAACAATCGAAGTGAACTTTATTGATATTGCTATTCAAGATGCTTTGAGACATGAACTAAGATACAAAAATGCTAACTTGCTCAATATGACTTTTCTCTTTTATATTCATACCAATTATCATGCATTCACTACAATCTTCCATTGAATCTCTTAAAGGTTCTACGCAAGAAATACTATCTTCAGAAGAAAATCTTACTATCCTAAGCACATTCATTGATGCATTGAACGCAGGCACAATTCGAGCTGCAACTAAGGATGAATCAGGTCATTGGACGGTTCATCAATGGGTAAAAGAGGGTATTCTCATGCTGTTCAAAATTGGCTCTTTGCAAGATATGTCGATTGGGAGCATGCCTTTTTTTGACAAACATTCCATTCCTTTAAAGTCACTGACAGTGAATGACAATATCAGAGTGGTTCCGGGTGGTTCTTCTATTAGAACCGGAGCATATATCGCACCTGGTGTTATTTGCATGCCTCCTATGTATATCAATATTGGTGCATTTGTTGATGCAGGAACAATGGTTGATTCACATGCATTGGTTGGAACTTGTGCTCAGATTGGAAAAAATGTCCATATCAGTGCGGCATCACAGATTGGCGGGGTTTTGGAACCAGCCGGTGCAAGACCGGTGATCATCGAGGATAATGTCATGATTGGCGGTAATTGCGGTGTTTATGAAGGTGTTTTGATTAGAAATAGAGCAGTATTGGGGACAGGTGTCATTCTGAATGCTTCAACGCATGTATATGATTTGGTGAATGGTGAGATAATCAAGCCGGCATCCGGACAGCCATTGGAGATCCCAGCTAATGCGGTAGTTGTCCCTGGGACAAGAGCGATACAGTCTGCATTTGGTAGAGAAAATGGACTTTCGATTTCAACACCTCTGATCATCAAGTATCGTGATGAAAAAACTGATGCGAAGACAGCATTGGAAGAAGCATTGAGATAAAAAAAGCCGTCATTTGACGGCTTTATCGAGTTTCTCTGTGGATTGTGTGTCTTCTGAGGAATGGATTGTACTTTTTGATTTCCAATCGTTCCGGATGATTCTGTTTATTCTTGGTAGTAGTGTAGCGAGAAGCAGGTCTGCCTTCCTTCTTAGCTTCTGTGCACTCAAGCGTGATAATGACGCGGGCTCCTTTCTTAGCCATGGTCTTGTCCTGAAATTATACTTTAATATTGAATTTCATGAGAATGAACGACAAAAATAGGGAATTCGCTGAGATAATTCAGTATTTTTTTTGGGATAATCATCCTTCATGACAAAGAAGAATAAAAATGGCCGAAATATTTTTGAAATATCTTCTTGTTGAATTCCTAAAAATCTGTAACTTTGTAGTCTCTGCAATTAAGGGCAGGTACCAGAGCGGTCAAATGGAGCAGACTGTAAATCTGCCGGCTTCGCCTTCGGAGGTTCGAATCCTTCCCTGCCCACACAATTGCGAGCATTTGAAATGCGGGAGTAACTCAGTTGGTAGAGTCACAGCCTTCCAAGCTGTTGGTCGCGAGTTCGAGTCTCGTCTCCCGCTCAACCGAATCAATGCAGAGCCGTTGTACTGCATGAATTGCTGATGTAGCTCAGTTGGTAGAGCACTTCCTTGGTAAGGAAGAGGTCGACGGTTCAATCCCGTTCATCAGCTCTGCACATGTGTAAATAGACGATTACGGGTGTAGCTCAATCGGTAGAGCAACGGTCTCCAAAACCGTAGGTTGTGGGTTCGAGTCCTACCGCCCGTGCTACGGCCAAAACAGTCACAGGATTGATATGATTTCGAAAATCAAACAATATTCAGGCGAAGTCTCCAAAGAGATGAAGAAGGTTTCTTGGCCTACTAGACAGCAATTGAAGGAATCTACAATTGTGGTAATCGTCACATGTTTATTGATTTCCACTTTTGTTTGGATTATAGATTTCTTGATGACATCGTTTATACAGACGATATTCTAAGTCGGGATGCCTGTGTTTGATTCAGTATTGTGAAATGCTGAATCTTTTTGTCTTAGCCGCAAATTTCCGCATGGAATGAATATGGAAGAATTTAATAATACGCCGATTCGTCATGATTTAAAGTGGTATGCACTGCGTACTTTCACAAGTCATGAGGCTCGTGTCAAGACAAGTATTGAGCAGGAGCTCATTCGTTTAGGCATAGAGGAGAAGGTACGTACCATTATCATTCCGCAGGAAACTGTGTATGAAGTACGCAATGGGAAGAGAAGAACGCGTATTAAGAATACATTGCCCGGATATTTGCTTATTGAGGCAAATCTTGATAAGAAGTTGAAAGAGATTATTTGTTCATTGCCATCAGTTGTCAGTTTTGCAGGCACAAAGACAGAGCCAACTCCTATACAAAGGGATGAGGTTGACCGCATTTTGGGCAGGATGGAAGAGCGTAAGAATATTGCAACCATTGAAACTTCATTTGCCGTTGGTGATCCTGTAAAGGTGATCGAGGGGCCATTTGCTACGTTTAGCGGAACAGTCAAGGCTGTAAACATAGAAAAGCAAAAATTGAAGGTAGAGGTTGGTATTCTTGGAAGAAAAACACCTGTAGAACTTGACTTCAGTCAAGTTGAAATGGAAAATCATTGATAAATCATTGTATCATATACCGTATCGTCTAAAGTTATGGCAAAAAAAGTAATGGGTTCATTTAAGCTACAGCTTAAAGCGGGCCAAGCAACCATGTCACCACCGGTTGGCCCTGCATTTGGTCAGCGTGGCTTGAATGGTATGCAATTCGTTAAGGAATTCAATGCGAAGACTTCAAAGGATGGCGATATGATCATCCCTGCATTGATCACCTTTTTCTCCGACAAATCTTTTTCATTTGTACTGAAATCACCACCGGCAGCAGTATTGCTTGCGAAAGCAGCTGGGCTTCCCGGAGGTAGTTCCACACCAAATAAAGTTAAAGTTGGCAAAGTGACTGTGCAGCAAGTACAAGACATTGCAAAAATAAAAATGCAGGACCTAAACTGCGATTCCATGGAAAGTGCTGTTAGCATGATTAGCGGTACAGCGCGCTCTATGGGAATTGTTGTTGAAGGTTAATTTTTCTTTTCTAATAGAACGATAATATCATGAAATCACATGGCAAGCGTTTCAAAAACGCTATGAAAAACGTTGATCTCGCGAAGGAATATGCACTTCGTGATGCGGTAGAGCTGGTTAAAAAAAATGCAACCGCTAAGTTCGACGAATCGTTCGATGTGGCGATCCGCCTTGGTGTGGATCCCAGAAAAGCCGACCAGCTCGTTCGCGGCACAGTGTCGCTT
>Ga0169931_10005956_pt1 | contig 18491 bp, 12 predicted proteins | sample Kivu_15m_20L_FD_129675 | JGI IMG/M metagenome (GOLD analysis project Ga0169931, IMG submission 129675) | Freshwater microbial communities from Lake Kivu, Western Province, Rwanda to study Microbial Dark Matter (Phase II) - Kivu_15m_20L... | ecosystem: Environmental > Aquatic > Freshwater > Lake... | reverse complement strand
CACGTTCGCTGCGAGTGACGTCAACGTTGAAGTCGACCCCAGGGCCAGTGGGCGTAGAGAAAACGAGACGCCAGGGAGCGTTGCCGTTCCAGTTTTCGGCAGCTCGGGCATCGGAATCGCTCAGGTTGCCAGCACCACTCGCGCTGCGCCGCGGTTTGCAACTCGAAACGCTCAACGCGATCGCTAATCCGACGACGCAATGTAGACGGACGGATCGCCCGACATGGCTGCGAATGGGTGCCATAGATTCCTCGCTGATGATTGATAGGAGGAATCATACACGATCAGGTCTGAGGAATTCACCTGAATGACTGGCTCATGTTCCGGATATTGACGCCGCGCGGACACAGTCCATCCACACTGGATCGATCCGTCCCCAGCCTGAGCCAAAAGTCCCACGGGCTTCCGCCCGCCGGAAGACCCGAGACCTCAAAATACAGACCGAGACGTGGGGTCTTGAGCTTCCACTCGTCGATCCCCCAGCCCATGTCCTTGTTGAAACTTGCGACGTCCGGGACGAACTGCGGAAAGAATCCCTTGCTGACAAGGTCCTTCGAAAGCTCAAACTCCATGGCGAGCTCGCGCGAGGGGCCGCCGTGATTCATTGTCGCGACAAAACGATACCGACACCACGACGCTCGGCAGTGAACGACTCCTGTGCGCGCAATGTGTTCGACGCCCTTGGCAACATCCGCGGGCACCAATGTCGGCATGCGTGCCTGCGAAGACTCGAAGGTCACGTCTGGAGCAAGACGCCAGCTGTAGAGAATCCCACTTCCGGGATTGAGGTGACGAGGTGCTTCGATTGGCAAATGCACCATCATCGGAATGTGGCCAGAATTTGCGTAGAACGTCACATCCGTCGTCAAGCTCATCCTTATTTTGAAGAACAGCACTCGAAGAAAAAACGAAACCCGCGCGAGAGTCCCAATAGGGCCCGGTCGAGTCTTCTCAAGATATGACTCGATATCGCCAGAATCAAAACGAAGCGTGAAGAATTTCTTCACGTCAGACTTGATCAAGAGGTCCGAGTCAGCAGCGATCAGTTTCGTCGCGCCGCCCGGCATATTCAGGTGAATAGACTTGAAAAGCATATTGTTGCGGAGATTGAACTCGTATCGATACTGCTTGGTTTCGAGAACACTCGCATCGCGGAGATAGGCAACAGCGTCCGCCTTTGATCTACGTGCTGGCGCGAGGGACTTGTCAGGGCAGCTTGTCAGATAGGCGTATCGACCGGGTGCTTGTTTGTCCTCGAGCTGATAGACGACCGCGCCGCGACAGGGCAGCTGTTCGCCTTTGCCACGAGGTGCACCAAACGATTCGGTGGCAATCGTCATTCGATCGAACTTCTCGATGGGATTTTCCTGCCAGGACTCGTCCTTGAAGAACAGAAATCGGCCATCTTCGCTGACGGGATCGAGCTGAACGACCTGCGAACGCCATACACCGGGCGACCCCGCATCCTTGACGAAAACTCGCAAAGAATCCCGGTCGCCGGTGAGCTGCGGATCGAGCTCGACGTTGAAAATGGTCGCCGGACAGGCCAGAACTCGCGTCGAACACGCCAGAAAGGCTGTCAAAAGTGCGGTGATTGCAGACATGAATCGGTACCGCGGTCGCGCCGGGTGTTGAACTCGATTGCGTCGGGATTGCAGGACATCGAGGGAATCTGTAGAAACCTTGACCCGCACGGCATCAGGTAGGAAGCGGGTTGCGCATGATCTTATCGAAGGGGTCACAACCTTGCAGCTTTCAGATTTCGACTTTGATTTTCCGGAAGAATTGGTTGCCCAAGAACCCACCACTTCCCGGGATGCCGCCAAACTTCTGATCCGCCTTGCCAACGGAAGCATCCATCACTCGACGATCGGAGATTTGCCTGACGCGATTCCTGCGGAATCTTTGGTCATTGTAAACGACTCCAGAGTGATTGCCAGTCGTATCCACGGACAACTGGCGACCGGTGGACACATTGAGGTGTTTCTCCTTGAACCGGTCGAGATTCCATCGGCGGAGAACGTCGAATCGGGCTCACAGGCAAGCAATGAGCGCGTGCGATGGCGAGCGATCGGAAGACCCATGCGAAAGCTCGCGCCCGGCACTGACGTATGGTTTCACGATCGCGTTGTCGGAACCGTCCAGAAAATTGATGACGCCGGAACGACGACTCCTACGTTTGAGATGACGTTTGCCGGAGTTCCAGGCAGCGGGGCTGGCAGTGCCGACGAAGACTTCATGACGTGGGTGGATCGTGCCGGCTCGATGCCGCTGCCGCCCTACATCGATCGAAAGAAGGAAAATCCCAAGATCGAATCGATGGACCGCGAAAGATACCAAACGGTTTACTCGTCAAACCCCGGATCTGTGGCGGCGCCAACTGCCGGGTTGCACTACACAGGCGGTGTTTTGCAGCGGCTGCGGGACAAAAAGGTCGCCGTTGAAAAGGTTACGCTTCACGTTGGTGCGGGAACGTTCCTTCCCGTGAAGGTGGAAGACGTGACGAAGCATCGAATGCATGAAGAACGCTTCATCGTGCCGGGGCGTACGGTGAGTGCGATTCGAATGGCTCTTGATACGGGAAGGAAGATTGTTGCGGTGGGTACAACATCGCTGCGCTGCATTGAGTCACTTCACCAGCAGGCAAGGGCTCGCGGAGTAGCCGAGGAAGAACTTGCGGATCGGTGGATGAGAACCGATTTGTTCGTTCATCCGAAGTCTACGGATGATCGCTACCAACCGTGGGCGATTGACGCCCTGCAGACGAATTTCCATCAGCCGAAATCAACACTCTTCATGTTGATCTGTGGGCTCATCGGAGTTGCAGAAGCAAGAGAGGTTTACGAAGTGGCAATAGGCAAGCGCTATCGATTATTCAGCTACGGGGATAGCAGCCTGCTGTGGCTCCGCTAGAAGACCGACGAATAATCAGGGTTTACGCTTTTCCATGAGCTGAACCAGCAGCTGTAGATCCTCGATCTGCTGACGAGCCTGAGCGAGCTCCGTTTCTTTGTTGCGCAACGAGGCGTTCAGGCCATCAACACGCGCCTGAAACTGATCGGCAATTCGACGCTCAGCATCATCGAGACGGCGAACGGCTTGTTGAACGAAGGCAAGTGCAGATCTCGTCTCCGACATCATGCCCGGTAACTGCTCAACCAAGTTTCGCACCGGCCCGATCAACGCAGCCGTATCACCCGAGTCATTCCAACCCGAGGCGCCGCGACGAATCGCCGTTGCATTGGTTGACTCAGACTCCATCTGAGGCTGCGCAATCGGCGCGACTGAACTGAATCCATATCCAACACTCACGCCGCCGGTCTGCAATGTGCGCTGAGCGTGTGGATGATTTTTGACAACAAAACTCGGTTCTGACGAACGTTCCGGATTCCCTTCCCCACGCGCAGATGCGGATGGAGTTGGAAGCTCGGCCATCATTCCCTGCCGAGACTGATTTGTTGCAGGTTGTTCCGCACGCGTTACATCAGCCGGACGTCGAATGGCGGTCGTCGTCGGATCCACCGCGACAGGAATAAAATATTTCCCCTCCTGAAGAACCGCATGCAACCGACCGGTCTTGATGCGACGTCGCACTGTCATGTCTGAAACAGCGAACGTGCGAGCGTACTCAACGATCGACAGCCATTGCTCGGCCATAATCTGCCACTCCTCAGGCGCAAAAAAGTCACTTTGCTTGGAAAGTCAGGGGCGATGCAGAACGTGCACCAATTAAGAAGATACACGACCAGGCAGCATGCTCACAGCCTGTCAACGCACTGACTGTCATGGGTTTGAGGTCGGCACAAATGACCGACCGCCAAATCAATGACGGGCGCAAGGCACGTGTCGCTCGATTTCCGAGTGGCGGTACTTGGCGGATCAGAAAATCTCGTGACCTTCAGGAACGTTCGCGGGCAGAGGCTGCAGAAGCGGAACTACGCTTTGATTCTCATGAACATGCAAATACGAATCCATATTGCGAAGAACAGACTTCACATATCGTCGGGTCTCGCGGAACGGGATGAACTCCGTAAATTCATCGAGCTCGCATCCCCGACAAGAGTCGATCCATTTGTTCACCATAACGGGTCCCGCATTGTAGGCAGCAATGGTGGGCACGAGACTGTCGCCGTAGTAGTTTTGGAGCCAGCGCAGATACCACGCGCCATAACCAACGCTCTGCTCCGGATCCTTCAACGAGGCGATCTCAAAACTGTCGTCTCCCAACAGAAGTGCGATGCGAGCAGCGGTATACGGCATGATCTGCATCAAACCGAGCGCCCCGACCGGTGATTTGGCGTCGACATTGTAGTGACTCTCCGCGCGCATGATCGACCAGACGAAGTAAGGACTGACTTCAGCCGCACTCGACATTTTCGTCACGACGTCGTCGAAGGCACGCGGGAAGTATCGTTGCCATTCAGCGCGATGTGAATTCTTGTGCTCCACGATCGACTCGAGGTTTCTCGGACGAGATCGCAATGCCGATCCTGGCCGCCACGCGGTACGCATCAACGGAAGGTAATCGTTGACCTGCAATGCAAGCTCCCCCAGAACCTCTTGCGTGCCTTGGTCTGGGTAACGTTGCCACGACAAGGAACGCATCTGCATTCGAGCTGCTTCGAACATCTTCACTCGTCGCAGGTCGTCAACCAGCTGGATCTCATCGGGTAGATCTCGGGCAGAAACCGTGATCGGTCGCTCAATCAAACGGGCCGACATCGCTCGCGCCCGAAAGAACTCGCTCTCCTCTGACTTCGCGGATTTCTCCGTCTCAGCGAACGTTTCTTCTACCGACGTTGAATCCGCATTGGCAACGGTCTCAGGCTCGTCTTCACCGACGATTGGATCAGACGACGCAAGGCTTTCCTCTTCCGAAGCTGAGAACTCAGATCCCACTCGGGCCAACGCCATGACTCCATAGAAGCTGCTCGCGTCGACCTGAAGCACCTTTCGATAATGCGCGTCAGCTGCGTCTCTCTCTCCCATTCGATCCAGAACCCGCGCGCGCCAGTAGGTCAATCCGGACTTGTCGGTCCGATCACGAGGCGGTACGTAACCTGGACGATTGAGCAGTTCCATGGCCGAATCCATGTCGCCTGAACGCCAGACGTTCCAAAAGTGGTGCCAGCGCACAGTGTCATCTGCATTGGGGTGTGACGCCACGATCGCATACAACGCCGCCGACTCTCGATAAAGCCCAAGACGCGAGAGTGAATCTGCCATCAGTTCTCGTGCCCGAAAGACTTCTCGCATCAACGGATACTCTTCGAGGAAGGTCGCGTAGTGACGAATTGCCGTCTCGTGCTGACCCCGGGCAGCGTACGCCCGACCAAGCAGAAGAAAGCCCCTTGCCCTGTCCAAATGCTCTTCTTGATTCGACGGAGGCCTTTCCGTGATCTCGAGGGCCGCGGGAATGGCCTCGTCGTAGAGGCGGGCCCGCAACAGGAAGTCGACCCGCTCAACCGGGGTTGAACGTCGAGTGCTTCCGTCTTCATGAACAATTGGCATTTCCAGTTGGCCTAAGACAAACTCCTTAACGCCAGATTCGAGCACAGTGTTTCGAGCAATCCTGAAAAGAAGCTCGCGGCTGAAAAAATACCTTCGAGCGAATGGTCGCAGTGCGCATGAACGATCGATGAGGGCTCGGAAGGCCCATCGCGCGTTGTCACCCATTGGCCACGTCGTGACCAATTCTTCCAGTGCCGAAACCACGGCCGCGTCATTGCCCTTTTCACCAAGTGCAACTGCAGCTACACGAACGATGTCCTGTTGCCTGCGACCTGGTGGAAACTTCGCGCTGTATTTTACGTACTCGGCGAGCAAATCAGGATTGCGGCGCTGCGCTGCGAGGGCGTCGAGGAGAACCTCCCATGTCAACCGAGCCCAGGCTGCAGGCGGTTCATTGTCAAGTACGCGACGGGCTACCTGCTCGGACTGATCAAACGAGCCAACACTTAGTAGCGCGCGTGCCCGATGGTAACCGGTAACTGTTGACAGCGCCGTGTTGCCCGCGGCGAGAGTGTCAGCCTGCGTGAAGTATTGCAGAGCAGCACGAGGACTCGTTGCAATCAGACGATCGCCAAGGGCAAGGGCTACAATCCTTCGGTCTTTCGGATCAGATGCATCCGTGTACTGATTCAGAAGATCCCCAAGCACGGATTCGTCGGCCGCGGTCCGCAATGATCTCAGCTCATTTATTGCGCCGACCAGGGCGCGCTCACGGTCGCTCGCGAAGACTTCCCGAAAGGGAATCGCGAGAGCAAGTAACGTGAAGGCCACGCCAACGCATGGCAACGCACACGAAATCAAATTGTGAAATCGTAGTGACAAGCTAAAGAGCCCTTGGCGTTAGGAACCTCGACCACGACAATCGTCTGTATCGGCAGACTCTCGAAAGCTCGTAAATCACGAGATTGCGTCCGCACGCGAATAGCCGAAGAAGATTGCCTTTAGTGGCCGATATTGGAAAAGCACCACAACTTGGATCGACCAATCGGCACTACACAAGGTATGATGGCTGCATGTTTACCTACAGCCGAAGCCACTTCCGCGTCGCCTACCCGGTCGGAGATCGACCAAAGATACGTATTGCCGGTGTCATCGGTGAAGTCATCGATTTGTCTGAAAAGGGCGTGAGCTTTTCCGTCGCTGCCCCGCAGAAGATGTCGGAAGCGGATCTGTCCGGTGTTTTACTCCGCGCCAAAATCGTCTTCCTGGACGGCAGCGAGGAAGGTATCGAAGGACGCGTCGTGCGGCACACTGACCCGGTCATCGCGTTGACAATCGAAAACACGATCCCACTGGCTCGAATGATGGCTGAGCATCGGGCCATTATTCAGCGCTACCCGACCGGTCCCTAGCCGGCTTCTGAAAAATGGTATTCGCTCGCGGTGTTGGCGTCGTCGCTCCGGCCTTCATTTACCGGAAGTAAACTCCAGTCCTCGCTCCTCGCCGCCTTGCGATCGACCCCTTTTTCAGAAGCCTGCCCGTATTCGCTCGCGGCGTTGGCTTCGTCGCTAGCGCGCAATCACTATGGCGCCGTCGCGGACCGTGACTCGCAAAGAGGTTCCGCTGACCAAACCGGAAGTTCCGACGATCAAACTCGCGATCTCGTTTTCGACCAATTGCTCGAGCTTTCGTTTGAGTGGGCGCGCACCATAGTCGAGACCTTCGAGATCGCGCAGAATTAAATCCTTTGCGTCTGCGGCGAAATCCAGTTTGAAGCCGAGCTTGCCTACACGCCCCTGCAAGCCAGCAATCTGCAGATCAAGAATTCGCTCGATCGCCGGACGATCCAGACGATTGAAGACAATGATTTCGTCGAGCCGGTTGATGAACTCCGGGCGCAGGAAACGCTTTACTTCCTTGAGCACAGCACGACGATCTTCTTCAGCGTTCTTGTCCCATCCGCCCGCGCCAAGACCAATCGGTCGCTGTTGTTCAACGAGATGCTCTGAACCGAGGTTCGACGTGCCAATCACCACAGTGTTGCGAAAGCTTACCCGATTGCCTTCCGAATCAGTCAGCCAACCTTCGTCCAGCACCTGCAGCAAGATGTTGTAGACATCCGGATGCGCCTTCTCGAACTCGTCGAACAGGACAACCGAATACGGATGCTGACGAATTTTTTCCGTCAGCTGTCCGCCTTCCCCATAGCCAATATAGCCCGGCGGCGATCCAATCAGTCTAGCAACGGCATGCTTTTCCATGTACTCGGACATGTCGATGCGAACGATGCGCGCTTCATCATCCATCAACTGTCCCGCGATTGCCTTGGCGAGCTCAGTCTTGCCAACTCCCGTTGGACCGAGAAAAAGAAACGATGCAATCGGAGCATTGGCCCTTCGCAGTCCTGCCCGATTCCGTCGAATCGCGTTTGCAACAGACTTGACTGCGGCCGACTGCCCGATCACCCGCTGCTCGAGGGTGGCCTCCAGTGCACTCAACTTCTCCGCCTCGGCAGCGATGAGCTTCATGACCGGAATTCCCGTCATGCGATGAACGATCGCTGCGATGTCTTCGTAAGTCACCCGCCGATCGGCCTGACTTGAGCCCTCGGCAAGCCGCTGACGGGTCGTCTGCATCTCGGTTTCGATCCGAGAGAGTTCCATCTGGAATTTTGCCATTCGTTCGAAGTCTTGTTCCGCAAATGCCTGCGCCTTCTTTTGCAGAAGTTCATGGCGTTGACTTTCGAGCGTGCGAATCTCAGGTGGCGTATAAATGACCTTCAGGCGCTTGCTGGCGCCGGCTTCATCAATCAGATCAATTGCCTTGTCCGGGAGAAAACGTTCGGCAATGTAGCGATCGGAAAGTTCGGCTGCACCCCGAATGGCTTCATCGTCGTACTCGATCTGGTGATGACTCTCGTACTTGGGCTTGAGGCCGCGAAGAATGTCCAGCGTCTGCGCAACCGTTGGCTGTTCGACGCGTACCGGTTGAAATCGTCGTTCCAGAGCTTTGTCTGCTTCAATGTACTGCTTGTATTCGCGCAAGGTTGTCGCACCGATACAACGCAGGTGTCCCTTGGCGAGAGCTGGTTTGAGCATGTTCGAAGCGTCGAGTCCGCCGCCTGATCGACCAGCACCAACAACGGTATGCAACTCATCGATGAACAGAATGATGTCGCCAGCGGAATCGATGACCTCGTCAATAATCGTCTTGAGTCGCTCTTCAAACTCGCCCTGCATCCGCGCACCAGCGATGAGAGTTCCGATCTCAAGGGACAAAACGCGTTTGTTCAGAAGGTACTCCGGCACATCAGCCGCCACGATTTTCTGCGCCAAACCTTCCGCGATCACTGTCTTCCCAACACCGGGTTCGCCGATCAAGACGGGATTGTTCTTCTTGCGCCGGGAAAGTATCTCGATCGTGCGTTTGACTTCCGACTCACGCCCGATCACAGGATCGAGGACTCCGCGTCGCGCCAGAGCCGTGATGTCAGTCGTATATTTGTCGAGGAGCGACTGCCGCGACTCATCATCCTTTTGTTCAATCTTGTTTGACCCGCGAATTGCGTGAAGAGCTGCAGAGCAAGCTTCCGCGTCCAATCCGAGGTCGATGAGCAGGGCTCTTGCGCCGGGAACTTTGGCATCAAAACAGGCGAGAAACATCGCACCAGTCGATATCCACGAATCGCCAAAACGTCGGCGAACGCCGTCGGCAGCCTCGAAGAGATTCTGGAGCTCCTGAGAAATCTGCAAGCTGGCGGGTTTACCAGGGACGAGGTTCGGGAGTTGTTGCCCGTGCGCGATGACTCGGTCGGAGATCTCTCGCCGAAGTGCCCCGGTATCTTTCTTCTGTTCATCAAAGATCCGAAGAACGATCGAGTCCTTCTGCTCGACGAGCGCCATGAGCATGAACTCGGCCGTAACGACGGCCTTCTGCATGTTGGCAAGTTCCATGAGCGCGGCCTGCAGGGCCGCGCCGACTTTGTTGGTGCTGTTTCTCAGGAAGGTCTGTGCCATGGGGACTCCGCGTCAATCACGGATGAACAAGCCGGGCCAGTATCCTCGCAGACTCTTTGTTCAGGCAGCCTTGGCCGCCCTGCGTCGGCGAATCACATCGAGAACCAACATGTCCACGAGAAGAAGAAACACTCCGACGCTGATTGCTGCATCGGCAATATTGAAGTTCGGAAAGTAGTAACGCCATCCTGCCAGATTCCAATGGACGTCGATCCAATCGATCACAAACCCGAGACGAACTCGATCGATGAAGTTTCCGATCGCACCAGAAAAGATCAGGGCAAGTCCGTACCGCGCCGACGTATGCCACGGTGGGGTCGTGCGGAAGTAGAAGAACAGAATGATGCAGGCAAGAATCGTTACGGCATAGAAGAACGGAATTCGGATCTTGTCGTTCATGTTCGCAAGCATCCCCCACGCAGCACCTTCGTTGCGGACGTAGTTGATGTTGAGGGAAATGAACTGACCGCCTGCCTGCTCATCACCGATCGATGTGATCGGATAGCGCATCCCGCGGTAGAGCGCAGGATCTGTTTCGTGGGACCAAACCATAAGGGTATTCTGCGCATGAACCTTGGTCACTTGATCGAGACCAATGCTGCCAATGATCATGAGTAGCAACGCCAGGATTGCGAAACGGTTGGAACGGGCCTCTGCGGGGTTCAACTCAAAATGCTGCTGCATGAGAAGGTTCCGGTTCCGTTGGAGTAGTGACTTGATGATTGTGCGAACGACCCAGTAAGAATGTAATCTACCAGATGGATAACTTGTTGGCACGAGGTTGAAACGTGAATCGCCCTGCTGGAGTACTGTTCGATTTTGATGGTGTGATCGTGGACAGCCTGGCAGTCCACCTCCGCGCCTGGGAAAATGCCTCGCAGCGCATCTATGGCACTGCAGTCGCGGAGCCGCGACGACTCGCCGGTCGATCGACCGAGGCCATTGCAAAGATCATTGCCGCGGAGAATCGAGAGCCCGGATCAGCGTCCACTCTTGCCGAAGCAAAGCGCGATGAGCTTCGCTCTCTTGCGACGGGAATGCCTTCTCTACCGGGTGTCCCAGAGGTATTCGATTATCTGCGTAGCGAGGGAATTCCATTCGGGATTGCGAGCAACGCGCCACGCGCGTTTGTTTCAAGAACGCTCGAACAACTCCATCTCGATGTGCAGATTAGAATTGGAATAGAGGATGTTCGACACGGGAAGCCATCACCTGAGCCGTTTCTTACCTGCGCCAAACAACTTGGTATCGCTGTGATGGATCACCCGCGCGTTCTCGTGTTTGAAGATTCAACCCATGGACTTCGGGCCGCAGTCGGCGCAGGCATGATTGCGATTGGTGTCACGACGCAGCACGAATCCTCAGACCTCATCGCCGCCGGGGCAAGAGCAACCTGTGCGCATCTCAGGGACGCGCTCGATCGCGGCTGGTTTGGGAGTCTCAAATACTTCGCTTGAGCGCGTCCTTCGCGCGTTTGCGACGCAGGGCAAGATCAACAAGTTCGTCGAGAAGAGTTGCCGCGGGAACGCCGCTTTCCTTCCACAGCAGGGGATACTGGGAAATCTCCGTCATTCCGGGCAGCGTGTTCACTTCATTGAACCAGAACTGGCCGTTGCCGCGCTCAAGAAACAGATCCACGCGGGCCATCCCGTACAGTTCCAGACCCATGAAGACTTTGCGACTCATTTCCTGTGCGGTTCGCGTCTGTTCGGCGGTCAGATCGGCGGGAATTCCCATCCCCGCCCCGTCCGCGTCCAGATACTTCTTCTCGTAGGTATAGAAATCTCCGCGCGGGATCACCTCTCCCGGCACTGAAACCCGCGGTTCATAATCGCCGAGCACGGCACACTCAATCTCGCGCACTTCGAGGCCCTTCTCGATGAGAATCTTGTCATCGAATTCGAACGCTGAGTCACACGCACGGGCCAACTCACCGGCGCTCTTTACTTTGGACACACCAACGGAGCTGCCGAGGCGCGCGGGTTTGACGAAAATCGGCAGTCCAAGCTCGCGCAGTGCACGCGAGGTAATCGCTGCAGAATCCTTGCGCCATTGGTTCAGGCGCGCGTCCACCCAGGGGACAACAGGAACTCCTGCGGCTGCGGCAAGACGCTTGGCCACAACCTTGTCCATGCCGATCGCCGAACCGAGAGTATCTGGTCCGACAAACGCTGCGCCGACCAACTCCAGCATGCCCTGAAGCGTGCCATCTTCACCGAATGATCCGTGCAAGACTGGAAAGACGACCAGCTCGGACGAAGATTCTGCAGATGACCCTGCTGTCGATGCTGCAGATCCCGATGCACCGACCGCCGCAAGCAAGTTTCGCGCGGGATCGTAGTCACCCGCAGACGTCGGCAACGCCGGTCGATCCCGCAATGGCGTTCCCGGAAGAATTGGGACTGTCTTATCAAGTTGGGCCAAGAGCCTTGGCGTGTCCTGCGGCAGCCATCGCCCGGACTTATCGATCGCGATCGCTCTGACGTCATATTTCGCAGGGTCAAGGTTGCGGAGAACAAAGGCAGCGCTGCGGCATGACACTTCATGCTCCGTTGATCGCCCACCGTAGAGTACGAGAACGCGAGTCTTGTTCAGAGCCACAGCTGCCTCCTGAAGCGGGACCATTTTCTCAATCGCAAAGAGTTGCCCACAACGCTCAGAGACGAGAAGGCCATCGCACCGGCTGCAATCATTGGCGACAGAAGTCCGACCGCCGCCACCGGTATCGCAATCACATTGTACAGGAATGCCCAGAAAAGGTTCTGTCGTATCGTGCGCGTCGTGAGTCGCGAGATCTCGATGGCATCGCTGATCCGAGAAATATCCCCGCCCGGAAGAACCAGAGCCGCAGATCCCATCGCGACGTCCGTACCCGTGCCCTGCGCAATCCCGATGTCTGCTGCGGCAAGGGCCGGAGCATCGTTGATCCCGTCGCCGACCATGGCAACCAGCTCACCTGAAGACATCGCTCGACGCTCAGCCGCAACAATGGCCACCTTGTCGCCGGGTTTGAGCCCACTGTGCAGCGCATCGACCGTGACGCCTTCGAGACTCGCAAGAGTTGCACGAGCCGCGCGTTCTGAGTCCCCCGTGGCAAGGACCACGCGAACTCCGCTTCCCCGAAGTGTTGCGATCAGCTCACGAGCAGACGGTCGCACCTTGTCGACGAGAGACGCGCGAGCCACAACGACTCTATCGACAACGAGCCAAACGAGCGTTGCCTCGCGCCCCGGATCCTGTTGCGCGCCCACACCTTCCTCGTCGTTGATCGAGGCACCCGCTTCCTGACACAGGGCGGAATTTCCGAGGACGACCGAGCGCAAACTACCCTGCCACATCAGACTCCCACGAAGCCCCTTGCCGGCAATCTCTGCAAACTCTCGAAGCTTCGGCAGTGATGGCACGCGCGTCGAAACATAGTCGGTCAACGCCAACGAAACAGGGTGACGAGACTGCGAGGTCAAGGCCCCGACAAGTGCGTGCGCCATGAGAAAGTCTCCCGGAGAAGCCGGGCGAAACTCGATAACTTCAGGTCGACCATTCGTCAGCGTTCCCGTCTTGTCCATGACAACTGAACGAATCTTTCGCGCATGCTCCATGGCGTCAGCAGACCGCACCAGGATGCCGCGAGATGCCGCACGCCCCGTACCAACAAGCAATGCTGTGGGTGTCGCCAAACCGAGCGCACATGGACACGCGATGACCAACACCGCAACGGCCGGCATCAACGCCTGCGCCCAATCACCTCCGGTCGCGAGATACCATCCAGCAAAGGTAACGACGGCGATGACCATGACGACCGGAACAAAGATCGAGGCAACTTGATCAACCGCTTTCTGAATCGCCGGCTTTGTCGCCTGCGCGTCCGCGACCAGAGCCATGATCCGCGCGAGCATCGTGTCGCGCCCTACGGCAGTGTTGCGCACACGAATGACACCCGGACCGACATTGATGCTGCCCCCGACAACGCGATCACCCTTGCGGCGTGCAACTGGCGTCGATTCGCCAGTGACGAGAGCTTCGTCAACTGATGTTTCACCGTCCATGATGAGCCCATCGCCGGGAATGACCGAACCCACTCGAACGATGAACAAATCGCCAACTGCGAGCGCACCGATTGATTTTCTTCCCTCGGTGCCATCAGGCAAGAGACATTCGATCGTGTCTGGCAGCAATCGACCGAGTTTTGCAATGGCATCCAGCGCCGTGTTTTTCGCGCGTTCCTCGAGCCAGCGACCGAGCAGAACGAGCGTCGCAATCACGGCGGCGGCCTCGAAATAGAGGTGAATCTTCTCCGGACCTGCCTCTGAAGATTGCGCTGAGACTCCGACACCAAGAAGCAGAAGAATCGAGTATCCCCAGGCTGCGATGACACCGAGCGCGACCAGTGTATCCATATTGACGGCACGAAAACGCAACAGGCGAACCGACCGCACGAAAAAACCACGGCCGGGCCAGGCAATCACCACCGATGTAAGGAGAAACTGAACGAAGTCTGATCCGGGAAACGTGATCCCGAACATGCTGATCACAAACACGGGGAGCGTGAGCACCAGAGCTGCGACAAGTTCTACAAACTGCTGACTCGCATTTGATGCGAAAACGTCGGAAACAGATCCGTTTGACTTCTTCTCAGCTGACGCATCGGCGCTCGATTCATTCGAACTCCCCGCAAGTACCGCTGCGTAGCCAGCGCCTGTAACCGCATCCGTGACCTGCGACGTGCTGACCTCTCCGACGACCTTGCCCCGTTTCGTCGCAAAATTAACGGCAACCTCGGTCACGCCAGGAATGCGTTCGAGGGCCGACGTCACACGCGCGGCACATGACCCGCAAGTCATCCCGCGAATTTCAAAATCAAAGGTATTCATGGTTGCTGAACTTGCCAGGAGCTACACCTAACGACGATAGAGATCTGTCAAAGCCGTCATTAGTGTAGGGAACTTGAACTCGAAACCCTCTGCTGCCAATCGTTTGGATACGACATAGCGGCCGTACAGGGCAAGTTCTGGATCGGTTCGAAGAACCAGCGGTGCACCGATGCGAACCATCCACTCAAATGCCGGCAGACCGATCGGCATCTTGATGACTCTTCGCAGGGTGGACATGAATTCCACCTGAGAGACCGGATACGGCGCCGATACAATGTACATACCTGATCGCGCATTGTTCGTAATCGCGTCGGCGAATAACGCATTGATGTCATCTTCGTGAATCCACGACATCCCCTGGGTGCCGCTTCCGACTCTTCCACCGAGGCCAAGGCGCGCGATCAAGCCAAGGGTTCCAAGTGCTCCGCCACCGGCGCCGCGATTCCGACCAATGACAAAGCTCGTTCGCATCAGGACGCCACGCTGTGAGGACAGCTTGCTTTGGTGGAATGCAGCTTCCCAAGCCCGGCCAATTGTCGGCGCAAAACCCATTCCCACGACGCTATCTTCGTCACAGACGGCTGACGGTGGATCACCGTAAATGTGCGCCGTGCTCATTTGCACCCAGACCGGCGGCGGCGATTTGACCGCACGCATCGCCTGACCGAGGACCAGGGTCGACTCCACCCGCGAGCGCAGGATTTCATCCTGGTGATCCGGCGTCTTCACGCAATTCACGGTTCTGCCGGCCAGATTTACAACGGCGTCCGCTCCATCGAGTGACTCTGCCCACTTGCCGAGCGTTCGACCGTCCCAGGTCGTGTGAGCCCAACGCCCACTTCCCTTCGGTCTGGAGCGCGAAAGAATCGTGACCTTGCCACCTGCGTCGGCAAAGTGATCTGCCATCGAGAGGCCAAGGAACCCGCTGCCGCCCGCGATAACGATCTTCTTGCCGTCAAGCTTTCCCATGATTCGTGGAACCTCGATGGAATGTGACCAAGAACAGGTACATTACCACGGCAATCGCACGCGTGTTTCATGAGACATCGAGTTATACGGATTTCAGGAAGTCGGAGACGAAGAACTCAGCGACAAGCCGGGTCTTCGGCGTCGATCAGACCGTCGTGGTCATTGTCGATCCCGTCGATGCACGAGTTGATCGAGCCCCAACTCTCGGCGCGAGGGTCACGCACAGCGCCCCCGTTTCGCGATCTGTCGGTCGACGTTGGTTCAAGAGATTCCCAGAGAGACTCGAGGTAACCGCCGAGCTCTGAGGCGAGGCGCTGATTGCCGCGCACAATCAACGTGTTTTCGTCGTTCGCCTCGTTCCCTGCCACAGACCAATTGAGAGAGCCAAGGATCACATCGCGACCATCAGCGACGGCTGCTTTCATGTGCATCTTGCCGCCCCAATTCTCAACGCGCACGTCGATTCCGTTTTCACGCAGGAAGCGATGATGAGTGTGTGGGTGAGCCGCAGCGAGCGCGTCATAGATCAAGCGCACGCGCACGCCACGATTGACCGCGTCAATCAACTCTTCGGCAATGACATCATGAGTCAGGAAGAACATCCCGATGTCGAGGGTGCGTGTCGCACGTCGAATAAACGGAACGACTCCGCTATTGATCGCATCGTCCTGCGGGGAAAAGAAAACCTCAACGCGCGTTCCGTCTGAGTACTTGAGCGGCGCGCGATCGACTCGCTCCCACTTGTTTCGGCTGAATCTCCGGTCGACAAACATCTGGGAGAACTCATCAGCAAAGATGCCGGCAAGTGTCTTTGAATGGACGATGATCGCCGCGTTGGCGTTGTACTCACTGCCCACTTCCGTGCTGGTCACGTTTGCCGTTCCCATCCAGACCGACTTGCGGTCAGCGACGACAAACTTGTTATGCATGATCGACGCGCGTCGCGCCGTACCGTCACGATTGAGGTCCGGCAGGATGTTCTCGTGGTCCAGCATGCGGGCGAGCTTGACTGTATCGGGATACGTGAAGTTCCCAGGACTCCAGTCCCCCAGATCGCCCGCCACCTGGTCGACAACCGCACGCACTTCGACACGGTGCTCGTTGCGACCGCGTTCCAGTGAGGTCAGAAACCACGGCTGGCGTTGTACGCCGTAGAGCGCCATATCGAGGCTTTCGCGTGCGCTACGAACAAGGGCGTCGAGACCCTTGGCCATCGCACCTTTGCCGTCCGGAATCAGTCCTGCGCGCGTTCCATCGGCCCACTCCAGCACGTTTGCCGTGTAGAGTTCGAATTTGAAGGGTTCGTTGACCGCTCGTGGCCGCACCTGCTCAGCAGCTTGCGATGGTGTCGCCAGCTCTTTTGCCGTTACAGCAGTCGCAGTGACCGCCGTCAGCGTCAGCAACCCGATGGCGCTGACGCAACGAGCTGCGGTAGATAGTTTGGTGCCCTTGCGGATGCTCGAGCTCGTGTGGGGCATGTTGCCTCTCCGGCGTCGGGATTCGAGTTTTCGGCACAACTGACGACTGTTTGTTGATTCACTGAAATCTTATCGAAGCTCCCGTGTTTATGCCACCAAATATGGTGTAAAGACGTCGTAAAGAAGGCCATCAGACGCTATTTGTAGTTTTTCCAAGTTCTTTGCACAAAATGATCACAGGTTTTTCCACAACTGCAAATAGTCGCTCAATCCGCACAGTGTGGGCATTTGCAAGTCTTTTCGTCCTGCACCGCTTGAGCTGCTGGCCTTGGCTCGAATCGCCGACTGGAAACACCACAGCAGCAAGCCTTCAGGCGTTTCTGATCGGATTCATGAGTGACCTTTGGATCGCGGCACTCGCTGGAGTCCTTGCGCTGCTGCTTTCTGCAGCCGATCGACGGGCGCCGCTGCTTCTCATCGGAACATTCGGTGCTCTAATGGCCGGGCATCAGGCCTATGTGGAATTCTTCCGTCACCAGATCATGCCGTTCCACATGCGCTATCTCGTGGATCCGCAATTTCTCCTCGCCAACGGTTCGGCATCGCTGAACCTGCGCTCATTGATGATGATTCTCGCCACTGCGCTGTCGATCAGGTGGGTGGCGCGCGCTCCTGCACGCCCTTCGCGTGGGCCCATTCTCACGTGGGTCGCGATGCTTGCGATCGCAACCGGACTGCACGCGATCAACATTCGGTTCCGCGTGAACTGGTTCATTCCAGAGAAGCTCCAGCTGAATTTCGTCGAGAAATTCTTCCTCGATTTGCGCGTCGCGCGAGTGCCACCACTTCTCACGCGAGGGCAGGCCGTCGAACTCAGTCGTGCTCTCGGAAGACCTGCCCTTGATGAAACGATGACCCAAGACTCCCTCGAGGCAGCCCTCCTCTACCGCACCGGAGAGGATCTCAGCGCGAACCAGAAAATTCTTCGCGACACGTTCATGGAACGCGTGAAGCGTGGCGCCCGACCAGTGATCCTCGTCGTGCTGCTTGAAACCATGCGGGCAAGTGAAACGGGATTTCTCAATCCGACGAGCGCCCTGCCCTCACTGACACCAAACCTCGACGCTCTTGCCTATGCAGGGATTTCGTTTCGCAACGCCTACTCAACAGGAACCGTGACCCGCAGTGCGCAGGAAGCGAGCTGGTGTGGCTACATCAGCGGGCCCGAGAATTCAGTGATGCGCGGTCGCCAGGATGTCGATCTGGATTGTCTGTCGCGACTTGCTGCCCGTGGATTTGGCTCCGACATGCAACCACATACGTTTTGGCTCCACGGCGGCGACGGACGCTTCGATGGTCAGCGTGAGTTCTGGGCGCAGCAGGGTGTTTCTGACATCGTCACGCTGACCGACTTCGGCGCAGAAGTCCCGCGCACCGGTTGGGGGGTCGGAGATCTGGCGTTTATGCGCGACAGCGCCTCACGATTGGAGAGCATGCGACGCAACAAGAGTACGTCGTGGTCTCTCGGCATGGTGCTCAGCGTCACGAATCACACACCGTGGCACCTGCCAGCCGACGCTTCGGAATCCGTGAAAGACTTTGCCCGAGATGCCGAGCATCCTGCCTTCGCGACAACAATGTACGCCGACGCCGCGCTCCAGGAATTTGTCACAGCAATCTCAGCTGCCGGGCTCTGGAATGACGTCCTCCTGATCATCACGGGTGATCACGGGAATCTCGAGAGGCGCTACCAGAAGACCGACGAT
>Ga0169931_10005955_pt1 | contig 18499 bp, 11 predicted proteins | sample Kivu_15m_20L_FD_129675 | JGI IMG/M metagenome (GOLD analysis project Ga0169931, IMG submission 129675) | Freshwater microbial communities from Lake Kivu, Western Province, Rwanda to study Microbial Dark Matter (Phase II) - Kivu_15m_20L... | ecosystem: Environmental > Aquatic > Freshwater > Lake... | reverse complement strand
ATTAAGTCATAATATTCATATATGATATATAACATGATAACAATATGAACATTATTATCGTTATAATTGTAATATTATATTTAAAAGCAATATATAATGTTATCCTAATTACTCTTAGACTAATTCTGTAAAAACCATCCGTCAATAATAGCAAAATATTACGCATCATAACAGCCATAATTAAAATACTGCAAAAACTGTGCCCTTAATATTGCTTTATGCGGTAAAAAGATATAAAAATAATTGACAAAATAATAAACATAACGTAAAATAATATTAAAATCGATAGTAGATAATATGAAACAAAATAATAATGATCTTAATACTAATGAACTATATCTGTAGCAAATAATATCGATATTATAATTATATTCTTAACCTATCAAATAAAAAATATCATAATTATAGAAATCAATTTCATTATTGACTCAAAAGAAGCATGAAATTTAAAAATTATATGAAATCGATATTAAAAATAGGATAAAAAGTTAAATAATAAAATTAAATTCTACGAAAATCAATATAAATTCATTAAATAAATAATTAGCATATATTTAGAGCAATTTTAGTAACTTGATATAATTAGATGATAGATCATCTTTTTAAGAGATAAGTAATAAATGGAATTAAATTATTGATGATATTAAGAAGGAGCAGATTAGTTAAGATAATTTTAACTAGAAATTAAAAAGTATTAAAGAAGGGGTTAGTAATATATAGAATCTGTTTTTTTAAGTCAATCAGATACAGATAGTTCATCTAAGGATAGATCGTAATCAAGATTGGATGAATATTATAAAAAAACAAGAGGAATATATAGAATATATATAAGAAGATTCGTAGGTATTACTTAGTTAGTTGAGATTGAATCTGTAAAATAATTAAAATATGAAAAATAAACAAAATATCAAAGCTTAATTATAAAAGACTGAAAGAATCTGTAAAAAAACATGTAAAAATAGTAATCATAAGCATAGAAATAAATAGAATAGTCAATAGATTCCACTATCAATGAGGAAAAATCAACAAAATAGGATTCATTTATGATTTTTAGTAATAATATTTATGATTTTTATACAACTATATAATGAAGTTCAAAAAAGAAATTAAAATCATTAATGATCAATTTATAAATGGATACATATTTGATCAAAATTATACTAATTCTGCCAAAATTTATTCAATATTTCGATTTTTTGATTTAATAATTTGAATTTTATACAAAGTTATGACTAAGAGTATTTTAATTTTCCATAATTTTTGATATTTCTAAATCACTTCCAACAGAATTTTAATTATCTGAACAATAATTATTTAAGCTATTAACATCAACATTAGATTTGAATTATTTTTCTTTCATTTTTTGTATTAATTGATTTTAATATTATTTTTTAGTCTTGATGATTCTACCTTTTAATGGATGATTTTCTATAATTAAATTTTTATTATCAATTTTATTAGTGAGATAAAATCCTGCTGAAAAACCAAATAATTTTCTTTTTAATTACTATGACATATTCATTTTTGATAATTATGTTATTCTTTTTTATTTCAAACGGAGATAATGATTATTAATTTTTGAATGTTCGTTTGCGTATTAGATTTCATATGACTCTTTATATGATTATTTATGATTATTTAGCTTCCATTGTGATATAGAATTATCTTTAGGGGTTTTTATATTTTAGTTTAACATTTAACATAATATAATACATAGGATCAATAATAAGGTAAAAATAATTTGGAATTAAATTTATATGTATGAAAATAAAATCGTTTATAATGTATCATTTTCCAAAATCGAATCTTTTTAAAAAGGATTGGTCTATACCTCCTCTCATCATCAAAATTACAGTGAAATACTGGTCTGAAGGGATTGACACAGATACTTGTGTCTTATATGGTAATTTAGGATTTTTATTAAGATAAAACTCTATGTTAAAAGGAATTAATTAAACTGCAGCCCTTAGACCACTAATTGATCTATTGATTCTGATCTCTCCATTATATCTTTAATTATTGATATTTTATATCAAAAGACCAATTTCTTAATGTATATAGCTATAACTACATGCAAATAGATTGATTTGATGTAATTTACCCATTCTTTGAGCTAAGTCAGTACATCCCTTCTCTATTAATCTTTACTTGTCATCATATTATTTACGAATTAATGATGATTGGGCAATAGAATTTACTAAAATTGACAGTTAATAACAATGTGAAGATTTCCATTATGGCAGAACTATTATATAATACTAACCTACTTCTAAGTTTTTCAAAATGTTTATAGATTTTAAATTAGAAAATTTACCATCAATCCATCTACAATCACCGTTAAGTTATTTTTAAAACACAAATACCCTCACCCACATGTAATTATAATTTAATGTACTTTTTTGATAAAATCTTTTTTATTTTTGTCTAATACTTATAGAAACTAGGCCTTTTTTTGATATTTTTAACAATCTAACTGATATATCAAATCTAGGTGTTTCAACAGTATTCTTTTTAATATTCATGCCGATAGTTGAGACATTTGTATTGTTATAAATATTACAATTAAAGACATAGATCTTATCGATTTGTTCAAATATATTATTAATATCTAATTATATTTATTGTCCATCAATAACTATATATGGTCTTTTTTTTGCATTTTTTAAAATTGTTAAATATGTATTTTCAGATTATCTATATCCTAAAAAAAAGATGTTTTCTTATTGAAAATAAGTAATTAGTCTTTTATTATTTGCAAATAATTTTTTAGTGTTGAGAGTATATTGAAACATTTAGCCTGACATTCCTGTTATCTATTATAAAAAATCTAGGGCGTTTCCTTGATGCAAAGATTAATAGTTTGCGTAATAATTTGCATATGATTTTTATAGCAAGAATGGCCAAATTTATAGTTAAGGTCGATCATAAATTTGTTAGATTGATGTAAAAGCTGGGATTATAACACCATGTTAATTTGTTATTGTCGGAATATAATCATCAATAATAACATATTTCCATACATTTTCTTCAAATATTTTAGTTAAATACACTCCAAATTAATTTTATTTTTTATTTTAAAAGATTTTTTACAAAAGAAATTTACAATTTCTAATACAATTGAATGCTATAGATACGAATGATGTTTCAGTTTGAGTATTATTAGATATTATTTCGATATTCGATGCATGTTAACTTACTACTACGATTTTCTTATGTTTGAATAGATCACTTAATCTGACCCATTTTATTGTTTCATTTTGTTATTGATTCTTTGCTGTTATACCTCGATATACTGATGATTGAATTTGTGGAAAAAGCTAATCTTTATATTTTTAATCAGTTTTTAAATTAAGATTTTTCTTAATTTTTAGATTATACTTGCCATTGAATCTCTATAAAATAGTTTGATATCTCTTTTCAACAACTTAATTTGTTTTAGCAGCTCTGCCTTCTTTGTCCTAAAATAGTACTTTGAATTCATTGTTTAATTAATTTTATTATAGTATGCTACCTCTCATATTTTTCTATCTTATTAAATTAGTACTTGAATTAAATTATAGCTATTTTGTCTCATTAATTTGCTTCTTTTTAAAATTGAAGGTGTTTTGGATTATCTTGAATTTGTACGTCTGTGCATAGCATTTCTTTTAATTATATTTTATCTAAATCTAACACCTTTTTTCTACATATAAGTCATTGAAGGTAGTTATTAAAATTATGTTAGATGTGATACAACTACTGATGTTTCATTTGACATTTGATCAAAATATTCTCTTGAATTGTTGAATATTTTACTATCTTTTTCTTATGATTTCGATTTTATTTTATAAGGTGATAAAGAAACTACATTTTATCTTGTATCAAATAAATTTATTTATTTACTTTTATATGACTATTCATTCTTCAAAGAGTTTGATTTTCGAATTGTGCTTGCTATAGATGGTGGAAATAGCAAATCATCTATAAAATTAGCTAATGATGATTGTTTTTATGGGTTATTATTTCTCCCTTCATAATCTCTTCTCATTTTATTTATGTTAATAAATATCAGCTATAAAAAAATATATCAATTATGTCAATTACATTTAATCAGTAAATATAAGCATGAGCAAAAAATATTTTCATTTTCATTTTTTATCTTTGTCAAATAATTATAAAAAATTATTATTATGAGTAAAATTTAAAAGAAAAGATAAAAGAATTTACTTTCAAGCCAAAGAAGTCTAAATAGTTCTATATATAGTCAAGATGACGAGATTGGTAATTTTTTGCACTTTAATTTTCGAAACTTTTCTAAGAGTTAAGGTTAGGAATACTCATGTAGATAGATGATAAATTTTGTAAATCATTTTGTTTTGAATGATTAATAGGACAATATTTATAAAAAGTAATTTTAATTTGCCTTAAGTGGAATAAGAGATAATAGTACATATTTCAAAAAGGAACATTTTGACGCACTTTTTTAAAATAAAGGATCAAATATTAACCATTTATAAGATAGTTAATTAAGAGTAATATTATAAGATGGAATCAAAAATAATTTAAAAAATTAAAGTCCATTAAAAAATAAACAAAAAAATTAACTATAAAATTAAAAAAAATAGTTTTTGCTTGATCTAAAAGGACAATAACTTAATTCAATTAAATATAAAAAATGAAGATTTTATGATATTTTGATTGATATATTTAATTATTCTCAAATATAAATGAAAAATCAATCATGAATACACTCTTTGGTTCACAGATTGTTATGATGATATGATTATTTGTTATTGAAGTCAAAGGAAAAGAAGCTAAAATCCTCGATCTTACAAGATATTTTCCTGATAAACGTGTTGTTTAGGCACCCTGTACATCCACATTCAGATGAACATTTGTTGTTCTATCTTTTACAACTACAATAATTGTTGTTGCATTAATTTTTAGTGCATTTACATCTCTGAACTCCATTCTTTTTGGCTATTTTCTTTCTCTTTCTTAAGTCTTTTGATGTTTGGCATTATTTTGAGAAATTTTATTAGTCATTGCTCATCATTGATATCATTGACGACTGATGATTTTACATTATTATCATGGACTACAAAAAATCATCATTTCGATTAAAGATATTTTTATCATTGAACTCATCGGTACTGAAGCTTCTTGATAAAGAGACCCAACTCATAGAGATTTAAGGTTCTTTGAAAAAGTTTTAGTACTATTTAGATGATTAATGATCAGACTACATCACTACTCAAAAATTGAAATGATTATGAAAGATGAAATGGATGGACTGGAATTAAAGCTGGATGAAAATGGGAATGAACAATTATTCAAAATACAGGATTTTTTAATCCTCATATTGATCTCTTAAATCTATATTTATATATAAAATGATAAATAAAATTTGAATTAAAAAGAGTCACAAAATAGATCCAATTTTGCTATAAGTTATATACAACTAAATAATTTGACTTGAAATATTAGTTAATTGTCTAATTGTTATAATCTGATCATATTATTTGAACTTTTAAGGCTTCAAATTAATCATATCTATATTTTATTTAATTAATAATTTTAACGAAATATTTAATCTCATGCATTTTTTCGCCTTTGATTAAATAAAAATAAAAAAATTATTGATAATTAACTATTTTTATAATAAAATAAGATTATTGTAATTCTATATATAACAATTTTTTGAGAGCAAGAATATCTTCATCTTGGTGGTGGCTTTATAATAATTGGAGTAAAGACGTACTATCTTTATTTCTATACTACATCATGCTTAGTCACAATATTTATCAAGCCACTAAAACTAGTTGCCTTGTCTTTAAACTATTGAATCCAATTATTCAGCAATGAATATGTTAATCGAATTTTATTTCGCTTTATAAGATAACAATTATTGATAACTAATGTGTTGAAAGAACTCCATTCTGGTACAAATGAAGGAAGGTTGTATTTATTTCTTAGTTAAAATTCTTTGTCACTAATCTTTTATTTTATAGACTATAGTAAATCTAAAAGTTCAGATGATTATCCTTAAAATTGATTTAATGAATTAATTATCTTGGTCAGGTAAAATTTATATTATATTTTAGAACTAAGCTACTTTGTTTTAGATTTTTTACCATTTGAATCATCTTAATTTTACTTATGCTATGCTTCCTACAGTTTTAAATCGTTATGAAACGGGATTGTCTAAAATTATTATTCACTTGGCTGTAATCCTTACGAAAAGATATTAAGTAAATAAATAAGTGCGCTTGGATAATTAAAAAGTCTATCATCAGGAAGTTTATTATCTGAAACTTCATTAGCTTTTTTACTGACCATTTTTTTAAATTATTTGACATCATTAACGGGAATATTAAACAATTCTCTTATCAAAAGAAGATGAAAGAGTTTCTTTTTGATTTTTGAATTCATTAATATTTTATTTGACATGCTAGAGATTAAAACTAACAAGTTGATTCCTTCGCTAAACCATGACTGACTCATTAATTTATGAATCTCAGCCAAAGAGACAACGTTTTTTCCTTAAAAACTTTCCCGTGTTCCTACGCACTCCTAGTATTATTTCTGCAATCCTCTTTCATGTAAATGTTCGATCATCGGTATAAAGATATTTTTCGGGTAATTTTTCTAGAAAGCCAGATGCGGATTGTTCTATATGTTTGGCAGAGGTGACTATCGTTCGAAGAACTGTTTAGGAATACTAAATTATTCTTCTTTTTAATATTAAGATAAGATGCATTCTTTTCCTAAATGCATGTGGTAACCTAGGATTAAATTAAAATAGCTTAAAATAATATTGAACGAAGTAGTTTATAAACTTTTCTTCGCTACCTTTTAAAAAATATCAAAATATATAACTTTCTATGCTATGTACTTATTGGACATCCAATGAACTTAATCTATCACAAAGAAAAGACGATTATATTTTAATATTAAATTAAAATAATATTTAAAATTTAATATACTATACTCGTATATTCTTATTGATTTATTAAGAAGTACATTTGATTGTTCATTAGCTTTCAATTATATAATTACATTTAATCAGATTAAATTATACATATTTTATCATCAATATATAAAAGAATCATTAATTTATAAATATCTTGTCTTCATCCACCATCAAAGAATTATGCAAGATCAACATAATTCAATAATTTATAGAAATAAGTTCCCATTTGTAATTTGAAACCACGAGTATATGAAGCTGTCTTAATCGATTGTTTCAATTTTTCTATTTAACCAAAGTATACATAATCTCCGTACTATTACCAGTATTCATGATTCTTTAATAAAATATAGAGAAAATAACAGTTTTATTAAAAAGAATAATAGTTTTCATGCAGATTAGCAGCTCCAGGTAGCTTTAAAAAGTATTTTACTAAATATGGCATCCATCTTTTATTTTTTTACTTAGGGAGCAAATGTGATCTATCAATTTTAGTCTATTTAGAAGGTAATTCTTATTGAGGTTCTACTTATCCCAACGTTTAATAATCTTAAGGAGACATTGACTATCTTTAAAAAAGTTTAGTTAACTGTAAGATATCTTTTGGGTGAGCTCTTGATAAGAAATGTTCTAGTATATATGATATGGATTGAAATTAAAGTAAGGGCAAAAACATTAATATATCTTATATGTCAGTTAAGCTGCATTATTTAGATCTAACATCTTTGATTTTTTCTAAAACTAAGCTTTTTATATCAATTTTCATAGATGATAGCATATCTCTACACTCTATTATTTTTAATAGCTAATTAACAGTATATTTCATTTTAGATTGGCACAATCTGACAATTAGCCAATTCATTAGACGACTATCAATAGCTCTTCTTGCTTATTTCTTATCATTTTCTATATTTTACTCTTGTTGAAAAGATCTTTTTATAACAATCAAAATATTTATTATTGATTAGCTATTAAGTTCTGTAGGGTTGACAAATATAGTTTTGTATGATTTTTACATCTCTTTTAATTATACTTATTATTAATTTCTTATTAATTTTAAATGTTCATTGATTTATTATTTTTTATCAATATTTTCATTTTGCTTTTTATCCATTTATAAAAATTTAATAAAAAGATCAGAGCCTCTTTCTATGGAGTATATTATTAAATTTTATAGAAATTTGATGCATCGAGATGAAACATATCCATGTTATGATAATATGAATGCTATTTATGATAGTTATTAAAGAATAGAGCGAGGTCTAATTAGTCCATCATCATAAAGTATTTTTTAAATAGATGATTCAGATACTATAAAATATTCTTAAAATTATTTTTGTTATAATTGTTCCTTTATGTAAATATTGAACCAATCATAAACAGATTTCCAAAAATATTTTTAATTTATTTTAGCGTGATGTAGACTTCTAAATAATATTCTGCATTCTTTCAAGTTATAAATGTTGTATTTGACATATTGTCTTACTGTTTATAAAGAATTTCTATAGATTATTGGAATGTTAAAGATTACTTTATTTTTTTGAAGTTAAAAATAATCACTAAATTATTATGTATTAAGCTTATATTTATATAAACCTGAGTACATACCAAAGAGTTAATCATATTATTCATCATACTTTTTGACAAAAAGTGAATCCATAATATATACCCATAATAATTAATTATATTAGCCTAGATCAACTAATGCATTCATAAAAGTACCAATACATATATAATCTTAAGGATCTTGGATTCCTATCATTATTTTTTGAGTTAATTTCTTAAATTATTAATACATTCCTTTATCCTTTTTTAAAACATTGCAAATATGATTCATTTGTGCTAATAGTACTATATTTTCATTCAAATTAAGATTATATTTTTATTAACGATTTACAAGACTGCACATGTATTACATATTAGTCAATTTATGAATATTATAACGATCTCTATTGTATTTTCGTTTTAAATATGATATATCGTGATTGAATTTTGCAGAACGAGCTAATACCCAATTTGAATATTATGTACCTTTTTGATCATCTATTGGTTAAGATTGATCTTCATTTGACTTTTAGTCAGAAAACATATAATTTATGATTTTATTAATACTTTTCTCTTTTTCTTTTATTAAATGAGTTTTAAATATCCTTTTGACTTGAACAGGAATATAAATCATAATTATAATACTATATTTTCTAAAAATGATGAAAAAAATATATAAAAACTAATATACAAAAATGATAAATTCATAAAAGATCATTAGATTGGTTTAAAATAAGACTAGGATCTATAAGGGCTAAAGTAGCAGGATTTACATTAACAATTAATTTATTAGATGTGTTAATTCCTTTGAAATATTTAGTCACATGCCTTTACTTGATTCCAATTTAAGCTGTAAATAGACTTATAGGTTATTTAGAAAAGTTGAACAAAATTGAAAAACTAAAAGATGAGTTTTAAATATATTAAGCTTTGATTTGAACTACCGATTAATCACCACTTATGATTTTTACACTAAGGATATCATTACATTTATTGCTACAGTCAGTTGCAGAAGACATCAAAGCTTATGGAAGATAGTTTATTCTAACAGTCAAAGTTATTTTTCCCCATTAATGAGATTGACCACTCGAAGAAAATATTATATTTGTAGGAATTCTATTAGAACAACGATCTCTAGTGGTAGGAGATCCTCCTGCACAAAAATAGCCTGGTTAAACTTGACAAGTTCTGCTACAACCATCACCACTAATTGTATTTCCATCATCACAAGGTAAATTAAATCTTCTTCCATCACCACAATTTTATTCACAAAATTGAGTAAGTTGATTCAAAGAAAATCCAGAAGAACAATTTTGACAAGAATAACAATCAATACATTTTATGCAGCCTTCAGAACATGGTAAACATCTTAGTTGTTGTTGATCCCAATAAGTTCCCATAGGACAAGAAGGAGCATTTTAAGGAATAATACATTGTTTGTTACGAGCATCCCAAACTAGACCAGATTGGCATACCATGCATGTTACACCATTGAAAAAAGATCCTACTGGGCACTATTTATGACATTTTCCATCAAAAGGAATATTATATCCAAGACATTGACCACATGGTCCACCTATGAAATAAAAATAACTATATGATAAATAAAAATAATTTGAATTAGTCGCAAACGTAAGATTTCCATTGGTTAATGATCCTGAAAATGATAGTTATCTTCCTTAGTTTTTGATAATAAAACCTGTAAATCCATGAAAAGCTAAATTATTGTTTGTGATTCCAATAGGTGGTGTAAAAGTCAAAAGGTTTGATGGAAAATATTGATTATATATATAATTTCCTGCAACCATGTTAAGTATATTGGGATTGTATACTATATAGGATACAAAAATTGAATGTATTTGTGTTGCAGAGGTTGATGTTATAAGAACTTCAACTGATTGATATTGTACTTTTGATATGACTATTTGTATTTCAAAAGGTGTATTATATCCATTATGAGGAACTGAACTAATTTAGAATCCGTTCAAGAAAACTAAGGCATGTGTCAACAATTTATTATTACTTATATATGGTACAAAAGCTGATATGACTTTTCCTAAAGAACAGCCTGATAATGAGCCAGAATCTATTTGATAGTATCCCGCTTGAAGTTGATCAGATGCTTCAGCAATAAATGAAAAGCTAATTTTAGTCCATCTTGTATACATCCATTGAGTTCTTATTACAAATGGTATTATTCCAAAATTTTCAGATGGAAAAGTTTTGATCGAAAAAAACAAATTATTACTGTTTTCATTTTGTAAATCATTTACAGCTAAATAAATAGATAATTACCTATGGCAACGTTTGAATTGCATTTAAAAGGAATTTTTAAAGTATAATTATAGCAATTTATATCGTTATTTCTAACTAAACCTACATTTCCATATTGAGATATAGTCAATGTGTCTACATTATTGAATATTTACCTGCTGTCCACTGACAACCGTCATGTAAAGGACAAGTGAAAGGTTGTTGACCATTTAAAGTATGAAGAAGAAGGAAAACAGAAAAGAATATCAAGATTTTTTTCATTTTAATTATAAACAATCTATGAATCAAAAACATATATATGCTACAAAATTAAAATTAAACGATATTACACTGGTTTTTACGATAAATATATAAAAAAGTATACTATTTGATTATTTATAATTTATATATAAAAAAAAGAAGCGATGAAAATATTCAATTCATGATGTAAAATTAGATATAAATAGATTAATAATGATAAATTGATTGATTTAATTGTTTAATATGATATGTAAAAATTAAATCATGATATTGTTTAATAAATTAAATTGATTTGAGAAGTTATTAAACTACAATTAATATTCCCACTGCCTTAAATTTTATGCTTTATTATCCAACTATTAAGAAGTTCATTATTCATTTCATCAGATCCCTAAAATCTATAACCAATTCTCAATTTAAAATTTATATCTTCATGTTAATTTTTAATAAAGCCTGTCTTTACTTTTTAATTTAAATTTAATAAAAATTATTTTATTAATATTTACTTCAAAAGTATATCTTATTATTCTTTTGTAATTTCTTATTACATATTATCGTTATTCATTGAAAGGTTTTGATTATGAATAGTATTTACTTATATGATATTGTTATTAATGTCATAAAATAATACTTGAAGATGATTTATTTAAGCAATATGCTATTTAATTTTTATGAAGAAAGTGTCAAGGTATTACTTTAAAGGTGGTGAAGATACAGAATATATTGAAATACCTAAAATTTACTTCTAAGAAAATGCTTCTTAAGGATATATATGTTTATGATAAAGTAAACAATGTAACCAGGTTTGCAATAAATTCATCAAATCTGCATGATTTTACTTTATTCTTTCTTCAATCTTATAATAACTATCGATTTTACTTTTATTCTTCTTTTTTAAAAACTATTTTATGTCCTTTTTGTTCATTTTAATTATAATTTTGCTAAATTCTAATAAATTGTACCAAATATTATAAGTATAAATTTAGATTAAATATAAATGTAATTAAAATATCACTTAATCTTTTTCATTATTTATTATGATCTGTAATAAAAGATTATTTTAAAGCTTTATCAGCTTATAAACGCTCTTATGGCTACCACTTTAAGAATTTACTTATAAAATCTTTGGCTTTGTCACTTATTGTATTAGGAAATTTTAATTATTCATGGTTTTACTAAATATAATATAATGTACGTTTATAATCTTTTTCATGGTTTATTTTCTATTTATATGATAAAATGGAGCTTTTCCAATCATTAATTCGAATACCATGACTCCCAAACACCAAAGATCTATTGTCTTACTATATTATTTTCCTTATATAACTTAAGGAGCAGAATAATCTAAGGTGCCACACATAGTTGTTCTTCGATCATCTTTACATAAAGCTGACCATCCAAAATCACATAATTTACATATTCCCTAAATTAATTAAAAAATACATTTGAGATAACTATATTTTAAGGTTTTATGTCTCGATGAGCTATATCATTTTCATGGAGATAGCTAACACCTTTTAGAACATCAAACATTATTTTACTGGTTTAATCCTCTGTCAAAACTCCACTTTTTTTGAATTTACTATATAACGTTCCTTATTCCATGTATTAAAGTAACAAATAGATATAAGTTTAATCATCAAACATAGCATATAATTTCAAGATATTTGGATGATTGAAGAAAAGTTGTAATTTTATTTACATCATCATTTGATCTTCCATCATATATGTCTTAATTGCTGATTTTTTAATTCTTTTCAATGCATAAAGGCTAAATGTTTATTTATGAATAGCTCTAAAAACTTCACCAAATTTACCCTATCCAAGTTTTTTAGTCATCCAAAAATCACTAACTGTCAATTTGCCTTTTTGTGATTTAGGTCTAGACTATTCCACTTTTGATGAAACTCTCGATAGCAAATTTTCTTTTTTGAAGCTATCTAGCGTTGTTCTTGTAGAAAAAGTTTTTAACTACTGATTTTTTTATGTAACATCTAGAGTTTGCCTTAAATTATTTTTTAGAAACGTTTAATTGTTTTTATCATCAAAAGCTCTTTAAATAATTGGAGATTTTGGAGATTTATTCATATAAGGAGAATACTATTCCTTTATTGGAGATTTTGTATATGGTCTCTATGTCATAGATGCTGTTTTATACATATTCAAGTTAGAATTATCAAAAGGTCCTTTTGGTAGTTATAAAAAATTAGATGATTTTTTTACAATTGATGGAGAATCTGCTATTGATTAATATTCATTTCCTCCAAATTTTTTAGCAATGTCTTAATATTTTTATCTTGATTTATTTTTTTTCAAGATTAAATCACAAAGATCCATTTTTAACTCTTAATAAGTTTTGCCTTCATTTTTATCCTTCTATTTGTTTGAGGTATATTTGCCTTGAGTTGTATATTCTATATAAGTATTTTTAGATGCACGATTGCTTCGAGGCAATTATAAGTCTTTTATAATAGAGTTTAATTGACCATAACCACTATTTTAAGGACAGTTAGTTATAACGACTGGTTTTTTTTAATAAACTGAACTTTTTCTGAAAATTGTATTAGGGATATTAGTTTCATTAGTGATGTTTGAATAATTAGAAATGCTATTAACGCGTTTTCTTGTCTAAAAGACTGGCTAGTTTATTTTTGAATTATTACTATCTATATAACGATTATATGAGTTATTTTAAATAGATGTTTAAGTCATCTTCATTAGTAATTAAATTATTATCCCATTAAAAATGAATCTAAATATTAAAATCAACAATAAATTTACTGGAAAAATAATTTTAAAGCAATTATATTATGAACATCATATTTATAAATTCAAAATTAAATAGTTTATCAACAACATGATAAAAAGAATTTATTTATTTATAATAAAAATATTTTGCTAAAAATATTTTATTCAATCAAGTTTTATAATTAATATTTTTATTTATTCTTTATTTTTTAAAGATAAATATTATTAGTGATTTTAATCATATTCAATAGTAATGACCTAATTAAGCTGTTTTGATGAAATCTATCCAATTTCCTTGACATAACGTATACATATAGAATAAATTTTTTCGTTGAATTTCATCTGCTGCCCAATAAGAAGTCAAAATATTATGTCTGGCCGCTTTTACAAACTCTTCAGGTGTTAAATTTGGAACTTTATGTTCATATTCTTTATTAATAACAAATTACATTCAGGAAGCATGATTTTTTTAATATCAAAATGATGTTTATATAAATTCCCAATACTACTAGCTACAACTTTTATTCCTTTTTTTATTTTATGACCATCTAAATTCATAAAATATCTTATGTGGGCAATATGATAAGGAGGAATAGATCCAAATAAATGACTATCATTATAATATTTATAATTTCTGTATGCAGTTTTTCTATACAGCCAAGAATAATCATCAACTATTTAAGCTATTAAATGATCACTTTCATATATTTGATGCAATAATTATGCAATGGCGCATGTTGAGTAAGCAGGATTTTTTATTCCAGCTTACAAAATTTATAATACATTAGTTGGATTTGGTAATTTATCTGTTAATCTCCACTTAGGTCTAGTATCAATATCCATCTATATTCTTTATTAGAATCTTTTATTTATATCATTGAAATAGGTTTGTCTATCTTAATAATATATATTAGGGACTGGTTAATATTAATCTTCATGTTTTCCAGTGAGATCCATTTTTCCATACAATTATTTGTTTACTTTCATTTATTTTAATATACTTTCATTGATAGTCTTGAATTCATCTAACCATTATAATGCATGTTATTATATGACAAATAGTCCATTAAACATCTTTACTGGTGTAACTTATTTATCATGAGTCCATTTCATTATATTTGGTGTATGAATGAGAATCCATTTATTTTTGACAGCATACATAGCTACATATGCTAAAATCATTGATCTTCCAGTTCCACCAAGACCTCCTAAGAAAACACTCTTGAAAGAAGGAGTTTTGTAGTTATAACTTGTAAATTATGGAACGTTTTTAAATATTTTGATAGGTGGATTAGTAGGCAATTATTTGAATCTTTTTGTAAAATCATTAGCTGATGGTTATATATCAATATTCATGATATACTAAATCGATTGATCAGCCATATTAAAAACATCATTAATGTTATCTAGATTTTGTAATATAGAGTTAACTAAAGTATCACTAATGATTGAATTTCCCCATATTCTCATAAATTTTTATTGTCCTTTAAATAGTTTAACTTTAGAATATATATAATTAGATAATTCTTGAAATAAAATAGGATATCTCTGTTCATCATTTATATATTCCAATCTTTATTAAGGACTAAGTTGATATATTTGATTCCAATCAACAGCTTCTGCTTTTTGTATAGTTTTCATGACATTTGTTATTCCAATTGATTATTTTCTGATCATTATTGAAAATTTAGAAGTGTATTAATGTTCTTTATCAAATATTCCATAAGATTTATTTTTAAATACAGTTTTAAAATCTTCATTACTAAAAATTATATATGAGCCTACATCATAATAAGTATGATCATTAATATTTTTTAGTATGGTAGGATCTGTAAATGTTATGATTTCTTAAGGTTTTGTTCTAGGTAATTATTTATAACTTTTTATTTAATCTTACTAATAAAATCGCAATCTATATAATCTTCTTAAATATGAATTTATTAATTATTTTCGTATTAATGGGCTTTAAATCTTACTTATATTTTTCTTAAGCAATTATATTTAAACAGATTATTATATTTTAGGTAATATATTCGTCATGTATTTCTTAAAAGAATCAACTGGTTAATATTTCTTTTGTGCTGATGATAAAGGAAGTGACTTTCCTGCTAAACGATTTTTTACAACTAGCTCAACAAAACCAGATCTCATCTTGTTTAAACTTAATTATGTATTAATATTAATATTATTAAAAGATTAATTTATATAAAATATAAAGAATTTATCATATCAAAATAGTTTCAATTATGTTATATCTTTTTAATCATATTAATTTTTTTGTTAGTTATTATTTTAAGGTGGTGGTGGAGGCGGTGATTTCTTGAGGAATTATACATTTAAGAGGTTTTCAATATGATATATCAAGTTTGGAGAATGAAGTTTCAATATATCATTTATTTATTGTAAAAAGCTCAGAACATTGCTAAATGGAAGACCTTCATTAGCTGTAGCTTATTAATCGTTCATTTCAGCTAAATGACATAGCTTTTTATATGTTTAATTTTAAGTCTCATCTAACTTGAATTGAACTTAAGGTTAAAATTTCTCAATTGGGATTTAACTAACACAAAATGGTATTTATTAATTGGGAGCCCTTTCCTTTTATTTGGTTAAAAGGACTACCATGATTTTTGAAATTTCTAGTTATTTTTGGATAAGTCTTTGAATAGGTTCAGCATTAAGACAAGTAAAGTATGTATCATATATATGGAATTTAGGATTTGACTTAAAGAATATTTATTTTTATTCTAAAGTTAAAGCTAAACTTTCAAAAGTAGAAAATAAGGATTCAATAACATAATTACGTTCTTCGATTTTGCCTTTTAAGAAATCTCTTTCATATCTAAACAAATCTTTTGCATAGTATATCTCATGCTCTTATATTTTGTCATTATAGATCCAAATACCATGTTTTAAAAAAGATAATTTAGGTACAGTTCCTTAAAATCTAATACTAAACCATATATTCTTTTAGCTATTGAGTTTGAATACTAATTTGAATAGAGATCCAGCCTTAAGAAGTTGATTACTTATTTTATTTTATATTGTTGTTAATATTCTAAAAAATTAATTCATGTTGATGTTAGGATATCTAAAGATGTTCTTTATAGCATATACGATTGTTGATTATAGTTTTATTAACGGCTCTATTGTGACTTTATTAATTTATTTAAAAGCTTTACCATAAATATGTCCGAAGTATTCAGCTTAGAATTTTTAAATAAATTTAGAAGGCGTTCCTTGGAGATAAGTCTTTCTAATTGTACAATTTTCATCAAGTCTAAAACCTTTTAATCCAACATTTTTATGTAATAATTTTTTAGCCTCTTTACTTTTAATGATATTTCTTTCAACTAAGCTTGTTATTACTAAAGTTTTCTGTTCTCTCCATGTTGTTTGCATACCAAGAAGAATGTTCATATCAAAAAGTTGCATTGATGCCATTTAATTATGAATATTATTATTTTTATGAGAACATGGTGTTTTTAACTTGGTATTAAGATGATCAATCAAAAGTTGGTTAGATTTGATGCAGAAACTAATTTAACTTTCAAAGCTTATTTTTAATTTTTTGCATATTTTTTCCATTTTTCTTTAATATTCAAATGAATCATAATTATGAAACTAATCACCTGAGCTTAATTTAGAAAACATAACATATAACCTTACAATATATTCATCTTTTTTCTAAATAATACTGACTGATTATTCTTCCTTTAGAATATTACTATTTATACTAAAATTACGATATAAACTATTATCTTCTATTTTTTAACTTTTTCTTCCCACCAACTTTTTCTGTTTGTTAATATTTGCTAAGTTTTATAAAATTTAGTTATTTGATTTTGTTTAAAATATTTAACGTTTCACTATAGAATCAAGCTTTAGGACTTATAAATTATTTGCTATTGTATCAAATAATTCAAGTTAATCATACTTCTTTTTTATTTTTGCAGATGCTTATATTTACATATTTTATTATCGTTTTTTTTATTAATATTGAAAACTTACTGTTAAAAAAGCTGAAAGAACTATACCTTTGAGCAGAGTTGCTAAAATTAAGACTATTATAAGATGGAAACAGGCAAAAATTGCTAAGACTAAAGCAAATATATGACCAAGTCTTTCAGCAAGATCATAAGCAACTACTGACCATCCAGCTTCAGTTAAAACTTGTACAAAATAAAATTGTGTATCGATGAATTTTTTGAAATTGGAATATTTATCATATATGTTTAAAGGTGATGCTTCCATCCTTGATGCTTAATAAAAAACTTACATTCCAAAAACTCCTAATGCATAGTATATTAGTAGGAACAATGGCATAAATCTCATGATAATAGGAGTTATAACAGTGATTCTAAGAAACAAATTTCTTAAACTCATATAAAAAGGAATTTAGAATTTCCAAAATCGATTATCAGCAATGCATTCTAAAAGGAATCCAGCTTTATAAATTCTAAAAAGTCTTAATAAAGCATCTTGTCTATTTAAAGACCCTGCAAACTGTAAAAGAAATCCTCCAACTACAAGACAAAAATCTAAGAAAGAGAACTGTTAACTGAAGTAATTTTAAGGACCTATTGCAATGAAATTTATTAAGAGTTCAATAAAGAAATAATTCAAGAATATTGTATCTATAATATAGCTAACTTAATGATGACCAAATAGAACAATTATAGAATTTGTTACTCCGCCTATAATCAACAATGAATTTATTAATTTATAAGGATTGGATATCAT
>Ga0169931_10005954_pt1 | contig 18499 bp, 18 predicted proteins | sample Kivu_15m_20L_FD_129675 | JGI IMG/M metagenome (GOLD analysis project Ga0169931, IMG submission 129675) | Freshwater microbial communities from Lake Kivu, Western Province, Rwanda to study Microbial Dark Matter (Phase II) - Kivu_15m_20L... | ecosystem: Environmental > Aquatic > Freshwater > Lake... | reverse complement strand
TGATGTGCTGATGTGCTGATTAATTAATGTGCTGATGTGCTGATTCGATACACCAATTTGTTTTGTCCGTCCGCCGAAGGTGGAATGATTACAGGAAATTTGAAGATGAATTGATTTGAAAATGAAATGATTAAATAAACCACTTGGTTTTGTCCGTCCGCCGAAGGTGGAATGTTGATGAACTAGTGAATTACCGGCGCATGTAGCGGTCGCGGGCTTTGAATCCTTATGAAAGATCTGCTACGGGATACCATTCCAGGAAATGGAGATGTACCTGATCTTTATTTTACCCGCCTTTTAGAACTACTTTAGGCTTCTGAGTTTTTTTCGTTGAAAAAATGCTTCTGGTAAATCAGAAAAATGCCCGCTCCCAAAGTGATGGATGCGTCGGCAAGGTTAAAAACAGGCGAAAAGAAAATAAAATGCTCTCCGCCCCAAAAAGGCAGCCAATCGGGAAAGCTTGATTCAATGATGGGGAAATAAAACATATCCACAACGTGCCCGTGCAGGAAGCTCTCATATCCGCCGCCCGGCGGGAAAAGCGTAGCAACCTGTCCGAAACTATCGTTGAAAATAAGCCCGTAAAAAGCCGAATCGATAATGTTGCCAATGGCTCCGGCCACAATAAACGAAAACGAGGTTACCAGTCCGGGATGCAAACTTGACTTGCTGGCCGACTTAAACAGAAACCAAGTCATGGCGCCCACAACCACAATTCGGAAAAGACTTAAAAAGAGCTTCCCGAATTCACCACCAAATTCAATACCGAAGGCCATTCCGTTGTTTTCAACGAAAGAAAGATAAAACCAGTTGCCTGCAACAGGAATGGATTCGCCCAGCATAAAGCTGGTCTTGACCCAGAATTTCAGGACCTGATCAGCCAGCAAGACGAGCAAAATGATAATAAGCGGTTGACGAACCTTTTTGAGAGTGTTCAAAGCTGCTTATTGCTGGTTTTTTGCTTCAATACTCAAGGTAGCATGCGGCACAACGCGCAGGCGCTCTTTGGGAATGAGCTTGCCGGTAACGCGACAAATTCCGTATGTTTTGTTCTGAATACGTACCAGAGCGGCCTCAAGATTTTCTATAAACTTTTTCTGGCGGGCAGCCAACTGACCGGTTTCTTCTTTCGATAAAACATCCGAGCCTTCTTCAAGAAGTTTAAACGTTGGAGATGTGTCGTCGGTGCCGTGGTCGTCCTTGTTTGAAAAGGCCGATTTTAGCAAATCGTAATCGCGGCGTGCATCATCGAGTTTTTTCTCAATAATCACACGGAACTCTTCAAGTTCCTCAACGCTGTATCTTGTTTTTTCCTGTTCACTCATAATTAGTTCAATTTTAAAATAGCAACCACGGTAGATATGTCCTCCGTGAGTTCAACACTTGTGCCCTGATCAATGATTTCTGCATCAACCACTTTCAGGGATTCGCCCAGCGTTTCGGCGCAAATATAATTCTTATTGTTCTCGATTGCTGCGGTTATGAGTGGATGGTTTTGCACAATGATTTCAATACGATCGGTCACCTCTAAACCACTGGTTTTACGAAGGTTCTGTATTTTATTCACAAGTTCACGGGCCAAACCTTCCTCTATCAGGCTCTCGCTCAGGTTCACATCCAAGGCAACTGTATGAGCTCCTTCGCTAGCTACCAGCCAACCTGGTATGTCATCGGTGAAAATTTCAACATCGTCGCTGCTTATCTCAAGCGTTTCGCCTTCAATTTGAAGACTAAACCGGCCATCGCGCTGCAAAGCGCTGATGTCTGTCGAAGACATTTGGGCGATGCCTGCGGCAATGCTTTTCATCATTTTACCGAATTTAGGACCGAGCGCTTTAAAATCGGCTTTGATTCGTTTGCGAATTACTCCACTTTCCTCGCCAACGTATTCCATTTGTTTTACGTTGGTTTCGGCCAGTATGAGGGCTTTTACATCTTCAAGTTGCTCACGAACGCGTGTATCAATAACAGGTACAAGCACCCTTGCAAGTGGCTGCCGCACACGAATATTCACCTTTTTACGCAAGCCAAGAACCATAGAAGTATAACGCTGTGCGAGCTCCATTCGTTCTTCAAGGTCAATATTGATCAAGTTTTCATCGGCCGAAGGCCATTTGCTTAAATGAACCGAATTATTGCCGGCCCGGGTTGACAGCAAGTTGCGATAAAGCCACTCAGCAAAGAAGGGTGAAAAGGGGCTCATTAACTTCGATACTGTTTCGAGGCAGGTATGCAAGGTTGCATAGGCGGCGAGCTTATCGGAATCGCTTTCGCTTTTCCAGAAACGACGGCGCCCTAGGCGCACATACCAATTGCTGAGTTGCTCCGAAACAAAATCTTCGATGAGACGAAGTACCGGTGTGGGATCGTAATCGTCCATTCGGGCGGTACAATCTTTCACAAGTGAGTTTAGTCTCGATAAAATCCAGCGGTCAAGCTCTGCCCTTCCGGCTACCGCCGGGATGCCCTGCTGCGCAGGATCAAACTTGTCAATGTTTGCATAAAGTGCAAAAAACGCATACGTGTTGTAAAGTGTTCCAAAGAAACGTCTTTGCACCTCACGAATTCCTTCCTCACTGAATTTCAGATTGTCCCAGGGTTGGGCATTCGAAATCATGTACCAACGCGTGGCGTCGGGACCAAAATTGTTCAGTGTTTCAAACGGATCAACGGCATTGCCTAATCGCTTCGACATTTTGTTGCCAAACTTGTCGAGTACCAGTCCGTTCGAAACCACATTTTTAAAGGCAACCGAATCAAAACACATGGTTGAAATGGCGTGCAGGGTAAAAAACCAGCCTCGGGTTTGATCAACTCCTTCGGCAATAAAATCGGCCGGAAAGGCCTGACGCTGATCTATTAGTTCGCGGTTTTCGAATGGATAATGCAATTGTGCGTAAGGCATCGCACCTGAATCAAACCAAACATCAATTAAGTCTGCCTCGCGGCGCATAGGCTTTCCGCTTTCCGAAACCAGCACGAAATCGTCCACAAAAGGTCGGTGCAAATCGAAACGGGTATAGTTTTCTGAAGAATAATCGCCAGGCACCACTGATTCAAGCGGATTCTTTGTCATGAAACCTGCTTTTACGGATTTTTCGAGCTCTTCGCGCAGTTGCGCAACCGAACCAATGCAAATGCGTTCGGAACCGTCATCGGTGCTCCAGATAGGAATTGGAATTCCCCAGTAACGGCTTCTGCTCAGGTTCCAATCCTGCAAGTTTTCGAGCCAATTGCCAAAGCGACCGGTACCTGTGCTTTCAGGTTTCCAGTGAATGCTTTTGTTTAACTCTATAAGTCGATCTTTAACCGCTGTAGTGCGAATAAACCAACTATCGAGCGGATAATACAGAATGGGTTTATCGGTTCTCCAGCAATGTGGGTAGGTGTGATCGTACTTCTCTATTTTAAAGGCCTTGTTATCGAGCTTTAGCTTCAGGCCAATGCGTTCGTCAACACTTAGGTATTTATCCAGCTTAGGAATCACATTTCGCAGACGCTCTTTTTGCAGCGCAAGTTGCTCGTCCTTTTCATCATCGCTCAGGTATTGTTCTTTCACGTATTCGCCCGAAAATCCAAACAAGGTATCTTCTACTTCCGGCAAAAAACGCCCGCGTGTGTCAACCAGAGTAAGTGAACCGATGCCATGCTGGCGGGCCACCTTAAAGTCATCGGCACCGAAGCTGGGCGCCGTGTGCACGATTCCGGTTCCGTCTTCGGTGGTTACAAAGTCACCTGTAATTACTTTAAAGGCTTCGCCATCGCTTGGTTGCACGTAGGCCAGCAATTGCTCGTATCGAATACCTTCAAGTTCCGTTCCTTTAAAGGTAGCAGATACTTCGTATGGAATTAATTTATCGCCCGGTTTGTAATCATTGAGCGACAATCCGGCCGCCGCGGCCGGGAAATGCTTGTGTAACAGCGCTTCAGCCAAAACAACAGTTACAGGTTCATGTGAATACATGTTGAATGTTCTCACCGCTGCATAAGTGATATTTGGCCCTACCGAAAGTGCGGTATTGGATGGTAGTGTCCAGGGTGTGGTTGTCCAGGCCAGCAGGCGTAAATCATCTTCCAGCAGAGTTCCAAAGATTGAGCTTGCTTTTTCGTCCTTAATGACTGTAAACTGAGCTACGATGGTGCTGTCTTTAACGTCTTTGTATGTTCCGGGCATGTTCAGCTCATGCGAGCTGAGGCCTGTTCCCGCCGCAGGCGAATAGGGTTGTATGGTAAAACCCTTGTAAATTAAGTTTTTGTTAAATAGTTCATTCAGCAGGTACCAGACACTTTCGATGTATGCATTGTCATAGGTGATGTAGGGGTTTTTCATGTCCACCCAATAACCCATGCGCTTGGTGAGGTCATTCCAGATGTCCGTAAACTTCATGACCTCTTCGCGACACTCGAGATTGTATTGTTCGATGCTGATTGACTTGCCGATGTCTTCCTTGGTAATTCCGAGGCGCTTTTCAACTCCGAGCTCAACAGGAAGTCCGTGCGTATCCCAACCGGCCTTGCGTTTTACCTGAAAACCCTGCAAGGTTTTGTAGCGGCAAAACATGTCTTTGATGGTACGCGCCATAACATGGTGAATACCCGGTAAACCGTTGGCAGAAGGCGGTCCTTCGTAAAAAGTATATGGTTTTTCGGCCGGCCGTTCATCAACAGATCGTTGAAAAATGTTCTCTTGTTCCCACCATTCAAGTATCTGGTCCGCTATCGCGGGAAGGTTGAGCTGCTTGTATTCAGGATATTGCATGTATTGATTGCCTTTTTTCTAAAGGGTTGCAAAGATATGAAAACGTGTGGCTCAACGACCTGTTGAAGCTATGCCTGCAGAAACACCTTTTAATCAAGAACAAAATGCATGTATTACTTACAGTAAAAGCCATTAAAATTCGATTAAAACCCTTGCTGTTATTAACAATTCTATGCATATACGAGGCTTTGCACCGTGTATTGTTTTGTAAGGTTCTTGCGTTTTTAGGATTCATAACGAAAATGAAGCCTGTACCTTTGTTTCCTGAATTATATCTAAAACTCTAATCAATCAATTATGAAACGTCTGCTTATATTAGCAATTGTTGCACTTTCGTTTATCGGATGCCAAAGTAATGAGCCCAATCCGGAGCTGGAAGCACTTAAACTTGAAAAAGAGCGCGTTGAGCGCGAAGCTGCAAGTAAAGATTCAACCATTAATTCATTCATCGAATCGCTCAATGAAATTGAAGATAATCTTGCCCAGGTTAAACAAAAACAAGGTGTTATTAAATCTTCTGCTGCCGAAGGAACCGAACTTCAAGGTTCAGCCAAAGACAGAATTAATGAAGACATTAATTTTATTAATGACCTGCTCGAAGAAAATAAATCCAAGCTTTCTTCGCTTCAGTCGAAACTGAAGAAATCAAACCTGAAAGTTTCTGAACTTGAAAAAATGATTGAGCGCATGACAGCTCAATTGCAGGAAAAAGATGTGGAAATTGCTTCTCTGAAAGAGCAACTTGCTTCCATGAATATTCAAATTACTGAATTGAATACTGCAGTATCAGGACTACAAAGCGAGAGCAAAGCAAAAACAGAAGTTATTCAGCAAAAAACAGAAGCCTTAAACACGGCTTATTATGCCATTGGAACATTTAAGGAGCTTCGCGACAACAAAGTAGTTAGTAAAGAAGGCGGTTTTTTGGGTCTGGGTCGTAAAAAAGGCCTGGCTGGCGATTTCAACGAAGATTATTTTACCAAAGTAGATGTATCTCAGCTTAAATCAATTCCGGTAAATGGAAAAGACGCTCGGATCGTTACCAACCACCCAAGCAGCTCATACAAGTTTGAGATGGAAGGCAAGAAAATGGCAAAAAGTTTAACCATTACCAACCCACAAAGTTTCTGGAGATCTTCAAAATACCTTGTAATTATCATTGATAAATAATTGCATTTATCCAATTTGAAAAACCCCGCCCTCAAAGCGGGGTTTTTTTGTTTTATTTAATGTGATTAAAGTCACCCTGCCCTTTTACTTTTTAAGCGAACTTGCGCTTTAAATTGAATTCAGATGAGTGAAAAAAGAAGAGATTTTCTAAAAAAACTTGGAGTTTTAAGTGTGGGTGCTTCGGTTGGTAATGCGCTGAGTGCGGATAATTCAATTTCTAAGTCCGGATTAGATTATGGTAGTGAACCAGTTAAGGGTAAACAAGTTGTAAATATTCTGCAAACTACAGATGTACATTGCCAGATTCATCCGCATGATGAGTTATTTTGGGAAAACAACAAAACTATTTTCAGAAAAACAGGAGGATATGCTGAGCTGGCCACTTGGATTAAACAGGAAAGAAAAAAGCATGCAAACACCTTTCTGATTGATACAGGCGACATGTTTCAGGGCAGTGAACTTTCTGTAAAAACCACCGGCGAAGCAATCGTTCCTATATTGAATTCCATTGAATACGATTTGTACATTCCCGGGAACTGGGAAGTTATTTATTACAAAGCCGCAATGCAAAAACTTTTGGGATCGCTTAATGCACCAAAAATTTGCACCAATATGTACCATGATTTGGGCGATGGTAAGAAAGGGGAGCTTATTTTCCAACCTTATCACATTTGGCATGTGGCAGGAATTAAGATTGGCTTTGTCGCCTATACCGATCCGCTTGTCCCAATCAGGCAATCGCCCAATTACAGCAAGGGTATCATTTACACCCATCCTGAAGAAAATCTGGCACACTACATTGATGTGCTTCGCAATCAGGAACAATGTTCTTTGGTGATCTTATTGTCACATTTGGGCCTTTCGCAGCAAATTCATCTTTCAAATCAGGAATTTTGCAAGGGCGTTGATTATATTTTCGGAGGCGATACCCACGAACGGGTGCGAAAGCCCATTTTGGGAAAATACTCAAAAGTAGTGGAGCCGGGTGCATTCGGATCTTTTGTTGGCAAGCTTGAGCTGGACGTGGAAGACGGAAAAATCCTGGCCGAGCGCTACAGCCTCGAAGAAATTAAATCAAACGAGCTTCAACCGGATGAAGATGTTAAAGCTTTGATTAAAAAGTACGAAGGCCCTTTTAGTAAAGACATCAACAATGTGGTGGGTTACAGTACGGTGCCTTTGTACAGATATTTCGTCATCGAAAACACCATTGATACCATGATTTTGAATGGTTTGAAATGGAGAGTGCCTGAAGTGGATGTGGTTCTATCAAATGGCTTCAGGTTTTGCCCTCCGCGTGTAACGCGGGATGAAACCGGTCAAATTCCAATCACTGAAGGCTATATTTTTGATATGCTTCCGGTAGATAGTCAAATAAGACGTGGGGAGGTTACAGGGTCGCAAATCATGCAATGGCTCGAGAAAGAATTAAACAATGCATTCGCGGTTAACGCCTCTGAACGCTTTGGGGGTTGGGTGATTAAATTTCAGGGTATGAAAGTTAAGTTCAAAGCCTTTGCGGAAAAGGGCCAGCGGGTGCAGGAAGTGCATATCGGAGGAGTTCCTCTGGTTCTTGAAAAGGTATATTCAATTTGCGCCTGCGAGCGCGATGGTGATCCGGATGATATGCTTTGCAGGATCAAGAATGTAAAAAATGCAAGAAATACCGATTATACCTTGCATGATATGATGCGCGCCTATTTAAAAAACAATTCACCGGTAAGTCCGGAACCTCAAAAAAACGCACAGGCTCTTGATGCTCCCGAAACTCTTCTAACACAAGTTTGGGGGGTCGATTATGAATTTCGTTGAAAGAAGTAATTACCCCTTGATTAAAACCAATTGTTAAATTTTAAAGGCCGGGTATTATAAACTACCGGATTTGAATCAATGTCGAATGGCTGCAACCCCCGGTAGTTCAATCCCTTCAAGATATTCCAGCATAGCCCCTCCACCGGTGCTCACATAGGAAACCTTGTCGCTTAAACCGAATTGATTTACAGCGGCTACAGAATCGCCTCCACCTACCAGACTGAAGGAGCCCGATGCTGTTGCTTTTGCGATAGCGTCGCCCAATGCGCGCGTTCCGTGTTCAAACTTGCTCATCTCAAAAACGCCTGCCGGGCCATTCCATAAAATCGTCTTCGACGATTGGATAATTTCTGCAAATCGTTTTTCCGTTTCGGGTCCAATGTCCAATCCCATCCATCCATCGGGTATTTGATTAACAGCACTTAGTTTTGTTTGCGCCTCATTGCTAAAGGCATCGGCAATAACTGCATCCACCGGAAGGTGTACCTGCACGCCGGCATTTTTTGCTTTTTCAAGCAGCTCGAGCGCCAGTTCAAGTTTGTCTTCCTCAACCAGGGAATTCCCGATGGAACCTCCCATAGCCTTAATAAAAGTAAAGGTCATTCCACCTCCAAGAATCAAGTGGTCTACTTTTCCGAGCACCTGCTCGATGATACCAATTTTACTGCTCACCTTGGCTCCTCCCATAATTGCCAGCAAAGGACGATCGGGGTGGTGCAAAACTTTATCAATGGCTTTAATTTCTGCCTGCATTACGTAGCCGAATAATTTTTTTTCGGGGAAAAACTTAGCTATCACAGCCGTTGAGGCATGCGCCCGGTGTGCCGTTCCAAAAGCATCGTTCATGTAAATATCGCCCAGGTGGGAAAGTTTTTCTGCAAAACTTGAGTCCCCGCTTTCCTCTTCCTTGTAAAACCGAAGGTTTTCAAGCAGAATAACATCGCCCGGCGAAGCCGAGGCAGACATACTTAATGCCTGCTCACCAACGCAATCGCCTCCGAACTTAACCGACTTACCCAACAAAGCTTCAAGTGCAGGAAGAACGTGACGCATTGAAAATTTATCCTCAGGACCGCCCTTGGGTCGGCCCAGATGCGACATTAAAATAACAATGCCTCCATCGGAAATTATTTTTTGAATGGTTGGCACAGCTGCTCTAATTCTGGTATCGTCGGTAACCTGAAACGACTCACTTAAAGGAACATTAAAATCAACCCTCACAAGCACTTTCTTGCCTGAAAAATTAGTTGTATCGATGGATAACATTGGCTATAAATTTAAATGCGAAGATGACAAAAATAGCTCGATACTAATTCCGTTGAAATTGAAAAATCAATAGAATCGATGTTTAAGCACTTATATTTGTCGCATGAGGTTTGAAGAAATTCCCGGTTTTCAATCGATTAAGCAATTACTGGTGCACAGCGTGCATAATAATCATATTTCGCATGCTCAGATTTTCTCAGGAGCCGAAGGTTCTGCAGCCCTTGCTTTGGCTATTGCCTACGCCCGGTTTATTATGTGTGAAAACAAACAACTGAACGATAGTTGTGAGCGCTGCAAGTCATGTATTAAGTTCAGAAAACACATTCATCCTGACATGCACTTTTCTTTTCCGGCAAATAAAGATGGATTAAAAGGTGAGGAAATAAAATCAGCCATGTATCTGCCCCAATGGAGAGAAGCATTGCTTGCAAATCCGTACCTGAATATGGAAGAATGGTCCACTTATATGGACTTAGGTACTAAAACGCCCTTAATTTCAGCTGCCGAATCGCTTGAAATTATAAAAAGTCTGCAACTGGTTTCAGTAGAAAACAAGTACAAACTCATGCTTATTTGGTTACCGGAGAAAATGAACATTCAGGCTGCCAATAAATTACTTAAAACACTTGAAGAGCCGCCACCAAACACCATTCTTTTATTGGTAACGGCCGATTATGAAAATCTACTGGAAACCATTCGTTCGCGAGCGGTTTCACATCGAATTCAAAATTTCAGGACCGAAGACGCAGCAAAATTATTGGTGGAGAAATTTGATGCCAGTCCGGAATCTGCAATGAAATTTTCTGAAATAGCCGAAGGTAATATTGCAGACGCCCTGTGGATGTTGCGCGAAGGTGAAGCGGTAGCCGATCAGCTTGAACTATTTAGAAGCTGGATGCAATTCTGCTTCGGGTTTAAAATTGACGAACTGCTCAACCTCAGCGAAAAACTTGCAAAAAATCACAAGCGAGACTGGTTTAAGAGCTACCTCAATTATTCAATATTCATGATTCGGCAAAGTATGCTCATGAATAATTCACCTGAATTGAACCGGCTAAGCAATGAAGAAGCTGAATTTGTAAATAAATTCAGGCAGTTTTTTCACCCCGGAAACTATGCTCAAATAGCCGATTACATTGAAGATGCCATTGCGCATATTCAGAGAAATGCTTCATCAAAAATTGTATTTTTTGACCTCTCGCTATTGATTGCCGACCTCTTTAGAAAGGAAAAATCAATACGGCAGCCTGCGTCACACTGAAAATTCAATTTTTTTTGCCAGTTTTGCCTTTGAATTAATGTCCACCAATAAGTTAGCATTTGGAGGGAGACGGGATAAAAAGTGAAGTATGGCTTGTTCAAGTTGTTCTTCCGGCCGTGGCGGCTTGCCAGCCGGATGTAAAAATAATGGTGCCTGCGGCGTTGATGGCTGCGCTAAACTGCCGGTTTTCGACTGGTTAGCAAACATGGCATTGCCTGCCGGTGCAGAACCCTTTGATATTGTTGAAGTTCGTTTTAAAAATAGCCGTAAAGAGTTTTTTCGCATTGGCGATGTAAAAGGATTGGTAGTAGGAGATGCCGTTGCTGTTGATGCCAGTCCGGGTCACGATTTGGGAATGGTTTCGATGACAGGTGAATTGGTTCGTTTGCAACTCAAAAAACTTGGCCTCAAAGCCGATACTTCTTTCAAAAATGTATATCGCAAGGCCCGTGAGGCCGATATTCAGAAATGGGAGGAAGCCATTGCGCGTGAAACCACAACCATGATGCGTGCCAGAGCAATTGCACTGGAGTTGAAACTTAGCATGAAGATTAGTGATGTTGAGTATCAGGGCGACGGAAACAAGGCTATTTTTTATTACACCGCCGAAGATCGTGTCGATTTCAGGGAACTCATCAGGCACCTTGCCGAGGAGTTTAAGGTGAGGATAGAAATGAAACAAATTGGCGTGCGGCAAGAAAGTGCCAGATTGGGAGGCATTGGAAGTTGCGGTCGTGAACTTTGTTGTTCCACCTGGCTTAGAGATTTCAGATCAGTAAATACAGGCGCTGCAAGATATCAGCAGCTTTCACTCAATCCTCTTAAGTTGGCGGGACAGTGCGGGAAACTTAAGTGTTGCTTAAACTACGAGCTGGATGCCTATGTGGATGCCTTGAAAGAGTTTCCCGAAAGTACACCGAAACTGGAAACACGCAAGGGAATTGCCTTTCATCAAAAGTCGGATATTTTTAAGGGTCTTATGTTTTACAGCTATGCCGACGATCCTGGAAATTTTATTGCGGTAAGCACTGATCGGGTCAAATACATCATGAATTTAAACCTGAAAGGAGAAAAACCGGAAGCTTTGGTGAGTGAAAAAGAAGTGGTCAAAGTTGACAAACAGCCTGATTATGAAAATGTTGTGGGTCAGGATTCGCTTACCCGATTCGACAATCTGAAAAGGAAAAAGAAAAAGAAAAAACATCCCGGCTCTGCCGGTGAAGTAATTAAACAAGTGGCTTCGGAACCCGGCAAAAGCGATACTCAGGCATTCAATCGCGGACCACGCCCACAGGGAAGAAGACCGAAACCAAGAAACAAGCCTGGCAATCAGCCCTCCTGACTAAATGAATAAACTGATTTTTCCCTTTTTGCTGCTACTGCTCGCTTCGTGCAACGACAAAGTTTTGTTCGATGAGAATAGAGAGATTGAGGAAATGAGCTGGTCGTTGACCAATTTAAAATCGTTTACATACCAGGTCGAGGACACGCTTACTCCTTGCAACTTTTACTTAAACATAAGGCATTCTGAAGATTACGCATTTAGTAATTTGTACTTATTCATGCGTACAGATTTTCCAAACGGTGAGGCTGCTCGCGACACGATGGAGTTTGTTCTTCAGGATAATGATGGAAAGTGGAAAGGTAGTGGTGCCGGAACCATTCGCGACAACAGCATCTTATTTAAGAAGAACCTGCGTTTCCCTTTAAAAGGTGAATATAAGTTTACTTTGGAACAAGCCATGCGTGAAACGGACTTAAAAGGGATTTCAGAAATTGGTTTGCGCATTGAAAAGTATCAGGCACCCTGATGAACAATTTGAATACACTTGATTGGATTCTTATTGCCATGCTAATCATTGGATTTATTAACGGATTCAAGAAAGGACTAGTGATGGAGTTAACAACTTTGCTTGGTCTTATCGGGGGCGTTTGGCTAGCCGTGAAGGGACACATGGTCATGCAGGAATGGATTAAAAACAACACCTCATTGGAAGGGCCCTTTTTGCCTTATCTGGCTTTTTTTGCAGTTTTTGTATTGGTATACCTAGGCTGTTATATTGCAGGCAAGGCTTTGTCAAAAACGCTCAGGCTTCTCATGTTGGGTATTTTTGACCGGATTGGCGGAGGCCTTTTTGGGGCCTTTAAAGTGTTCGCGTTTAGCGGTTTATTTATGATACTCGTCAATCACTTCGGCCTTTCGGCCGGAAGCCGCGAGTTACAAGGCCATTCAAAACTGGCTGAGTTTTCACAGGCTTCGGTTTCATGGGCCAGTCCGGCAATAAATTCAGTTCTTAACGATGAAAGACCATTCAAAATAAATGATCTGCTTGAACCCTGAACAGATCAGTCTCCGGTCTGTTTATCCATTAATCAATTTATACAATGATTACAAAAGAAAAAGTACTAGAAGCTCTAAGCAACGTAATCGAACCAGATTTAAAGAAAGATCTTGTTACCCTAAACATGATCGAAGACGTTCAAATTGAAGGTAAAAAAGTCAGTTTCACTGTTGTTTTAACAACACCTGCCTGTCCATTAAAAGACCTCATTCACAATGCTTGTGTAAATGCTATTCACCATTTGCTTGATAAAGAGGCTGAAGTGGTGGTAAACATGACCGCGCGGGTCACATCAAAAAGACAGGAAAACCAGGCCCTTTTACCTAAGGTAAGAAACATTATTGCGGTTGCTTCCGGAAAAGGCGGTGTTGGAAAGTCAACAATTGCTGCAAATCTGGCCGTTTCTCTTGCCGATTTGGGGGCTCGGGTTGGCCTTATTGATGCTGATATTTACGGACCATCCATTCCCATTATGTTTGATGTAACCGGCGAGAAACCCAGAATTGCCATGGTGGATGGAGTGCAAAAAATGATTCCTGTTGAAAGTTATGGAATCAAGCTCATGTCTATTGGATTTTTTGCCGACAATTCTCAAGCAATTGTTTGGCGTGGCCCCATGGCTTCTAAGGCATTAACGCAACTTTTTACCGATGCCGATTGGGGCGAGCTGGATTATTTATTGATCGATCTTCCGCCCGGTACGGGCGATATTCACTTAACCCTGGTGGGCAGTATTCCTTTAACGGGTGCTGTTGTAGTTACCACCCCGCAACAGGTGGCTTTGGCCGATGCAGAAAAAGGCGTTTCTATGTTTCGCTTGCCAAACATAAACGTACCCGTTTTAGGCATTGTTGAAAACATGGCTTGGTTTACCCCCGAAGAGTTGCCCGACAATAAATACTACCTGTTCGGCAAAGATGGTGGAAAACAACTGGCCGAAAAGCTGGAAGTGCCTTTGTTGGGACAAATACCACTTGTTCAAAGTATTCGGGAGGCAGGTGATTCCGGCCGGCCGGCCGGATTGCAGGAAAAAACAATGGTGTCTGATTTATTTCTGGAGCTTGCCAAACATGTAGCTCAGCAGGTAGCTATAAAAAATGCGGCGGCAGCCACAGTAAACGCCTAGGCTGTAATTAGCCAAGCTAATAGCGTTAAAGGCAGATTAGTGTATATTTGTTCAAACAGATTCATGCAAAACGAACAGAAAACAGAATTAATCAGGAAGGTTGAACTTGCGATAGATTCTATCAGACCCTATCTTGAAGCCGATGGCGGAAACATTACCGTTGACGAAATTACCGATGATTTGGTGGCCCGCGTGAAGCTGCACGGGGCTTGTAGTTCCTGTTCCATGAGCACAATGACCTTGAGGGCCGGTGTAGCCGAAGCCATTAAGCACGCCGTTCCTGAAATCAGGGACGTTGTGGCCGTGAATCTTCCTGAAAATGCAATTTAACCGATTCAATATGAAACACTGTTTATCTGTTTTTTTACTCCTATTTGGATTCAATAACCTGTTTGGGCAATACAATTGCGAAAGCAATCGCTTTCTCGAAGAGGTTTTTAATACCGTTGATAAAAGTGCCAACCAAGCTTATGGGCAAGCTGTTAATACAACCGGAGCAAATCAAACACTCTTATTGGATGTTTACGAACCGGTAGGAGATACCATGCAAGCGCGTCCGCTGATTATTTGGGCTCATGGGGGATCGTTTGTTTTCGGTGATAAAGAAAGTAGCGACATTGTTACGCTTTGCAACAAGTACAGTAAGATGGGATACGTAACAGCGTCCATTAATTACCGTTTGGGGTTTTCAGGCTTGTTTCCAACGGCAAATAGCGCTACACAAACGGTTTACCGCGCCACTACCGATATGAGGGCTGCGGTTCGCTACTTTTACAAGGATGCACTCACCACCAATCAATTTAAAATTGATACCAACAATATTTTTGTTGGAGGGGTATCGGCAGGTGCTTTTATAGCGCTACATCTGGCCTATCTGAACGATGAAAATGAAATTCCTGAAGCCGTCGATCCACTTGAGTTTGGAGGAATTGAGGGAAATTCTGGCAATCCCGGCTACTCATCAAAAGTGAAAGCCATTGTAAACCTGTGTGGCGCCATTGGTGATACTTCCTGGATTGGTGACAATGATATTCCCTGCTTGTCGATGCATGGCACAAACGATAATGTTGTACCTTATGCTTCTGATGTAATCAATGTTCTTGGTATTCCTTTATTTGAGGTTGACGGAAGTGCTTCAGTAGCCAGAAGACAGAACAATACAGGCACTGAAAATATTTTTGTAACCTGGCTCGATGCTATTCACACACCGTTTATTTCTACAAACGCTTACATGGATTCTGTTTTTATGGCAGTAACTCCTTTTCTTGCCAATCGCCTAGGCTGCAATGTGCCGCTGGCCAACAATGAGATTGAGCAAACGGAGCCTTTAGTTATATACCCCAATCCGGCATCAAATGCAGTTTGGTTTGAAACAAATGGCAAAACTGTCAAATTGCGTTTGTTGGATGCTTCTGGCAGATTAATTTTCGAGGGTATTTCCAATGGACAATTTGATGTATCCCTTTATGAAAAAGGAATTTACATCGTACAAATAGAAGAATTAAATTCTCTGAAAACTGCGCGCTTAATAATCCGATAAACTACTTCACAGGCTTGCGGGCTGTTTGAGCCTGCTCATTTCTGAACTCAAAAATTTGCTTTGATTTAATTAGCTTTAGAGGATCAGTTGTTAAGATTTCCTGGTATTCAATCTGGTTCCCGAAATCATCAAAAAGCCATGATTTTGTGCTGGAAAGTTGACCCGACTTATCATAAATACGCTCGCGGATTTTCTCACCGTAGGTATTAAAAATCAGTTCACGCTTTCCTGAAGGCTCTAATTTCGCTTCAGGACAATTACACATTTTACTTTCAACAGAAATGATTGAACTGTCAGTGTAAGCGAGCTCGTTTCTGTAAATTTCCTTTTGCTCTTCGTCAAAGCCGGTTTGCTTAATGACTTTGTAATCATTGTCAAGCTGGTATTTGTAGTAAACCCAGGATAACATTTTCCGCTTTTCCTTATTGTTGTATACCGTTTCCTGAAGAATGAGCCCATCGGGATCGTATTCCGTGATCGCCATTTCGGCATTCTGAGGAATTCGCTTGCCTTGAGCGTCCATTTTGTAGTGACACTTCTGGTTTCGTCTTCCGGCTTGATTCCAGGTGTCGTCATACATTAATTTTTCCTTTAGCTCGTTTCCAACAAATGTTTGAACTTCTAGCAAATGGCCAGACTGATCATAAACAAGTTTATCTGTGCTGAGAGCTGAATCGGTTTTATTAAAATGATCCGTTTTCTCAATAAGTCCGGCAGCGTTGTAATAACTAATCTCTTTGTGATCTGCTTTTAAATGCTTATAAATATGAGAAACCAAAACACCGGCCTCGTTGTAATTGTAGCGGATATCGCCCGATTTATTTCCGTCTTCAGAAAAAAGGCCGGATGACTTAATTTTTCCGTCCTGATCAAACATGTCCTGACGCATCAGGTATTCTCGCCCCGAGCTATCACCAACTCCAAAAATGTATTTTGTTTTCAGTTTAGGCGCTTCACGGCGATCCTGCTTTTTGAAAAGTTTACCTGGATTCTCAAGAACAAAACGCTTCTCTTCCTGTCCAAACCCTTGAAGGGTGCAGAAAAAACCGAGAAGAAACAGTAGTAGAAAGGAATGCTTTTTCATAGGCAATTCACTGATTTTGTGCCGCTAAGCTATTGCTTGTTTTTAATATACACAAGTAATTAACAAAGTTTTCAACACTCACTACGTAAAACTTTCGCTAAAAGTTACTTCTTTACTCAAGAAGCGACTTATTTTTGTGAGGCGGTAGTTATGATTAAAGACATTATCCAACCGGAAGTTACAGACATTGCAATGGCTGTAATTCATGAGAATACGGAAAACAACAGCGGTTGGTTCGTTTACCTTCTGAACCTGAAAGAAACCCCAATCACGGGGGTTCTGGTGAGTTCTAAAGGATACGGCGAAGTGCAGGGCGAGATTATGAAAACCAGTGTACTTAGACATTTCTTCGATGAGATACCGGCTCAATCTTTTCAAAAGGTAGAAGCTATCATGGAAGACGTTTTTAAGTTATCCAATGAATATTGGGTAAGCTTTTACATTGGCGAACTGATTCATGATAAAAAGTTCATTTTTCTCCCTGAAAGCATTTCTGAAGAAAATTTCACGTCAGTTCCCTTTCTGGGTTCGAAAGGCGTGATGATCCGCTGATTTTCAAACCTTAATCATTAGACATTATGGAAACAATAAGTTCTCCGTACGGCATAGTATTTATCGATATTGAAACCGTTCCAGCTTACAGCGGGATTGAAAAGTTGCCCCTTGAAGAAAAAAAGCATTGGTTAAAAAAGGAGAAACAGCTCCCGGGGAACCCGGGCGATACACCCGGTCAACTCTACGAAAGAGCCGGTATTTATGCAGAATTCGGTAAAATTATCTGTATTTGCGCAGGCCAACTTCAGGAAGATGATGGTGTGGTATATCTTCGATTAAAAACATTTTGCCACAAAAAGGAGGAAGATCTGTTACAGGCATTTTCGGTTTGGATGAGTACGCAAACAGATCAAAACACTAGGCTTTGCGCACATAATGGCAAGGAGTTCGATTTCCCTTATTTATGCAGGCGTTTGCTTATTCATGGTTTCCCGCTTCCGGAACTTCTCAATCTGGCCGGTAAAAAGCCTTGGGAGGTCAAGCACATCGATACACTGGAACTGTGGAAATTTGGAGATTACAAGCATTACACATCGTTGGACCTGCTTGCTCACACGTTTGGTTTACAATCGCCTAAAGAAAACATGGATGGTTCTATGGTTTTTGACACTTATTACAGAAAAAAGGATATTCAAAGCATCAGAAAATATTGCGAAGACGATATTTGGACATTGGTGGCGGTGTATTTAAACATGTCGTTTAAAAAACAATTTATGCCTAAACACATGGAAGTCGAACGCTTGTCATAAACACTCAAGACTGTGTCATAACAAGCGCCTTCAACACTATTGGCTTTAAATGAAGCACGATAGATGGAAGCGGAAATCGAATTCAATATGAAGCCATTTTAGAGAAATGGAATGATCATCAGCCAGAAAAACACAATTCGCCTGCTTTGTGCTAAATTGCACCAGTTTTTGACTATGAAATTAATAGCCATCCGGTCTGTATATTTCTCACTGTTTTTGCTTTTCGCCTGCGGCGGAAAGCTCCAGATGCACGGTGAGCTGTTTTCACAATTAATGATTACAGAAAAAGGTCTTTTCAGAGGTGTTCAACTTGGAGAGGCAAGATCAAAGATTTTACTGGCCGAACAGGAAGCTCCTGTTGAAGAGGATGAGCTTTTTTTGAAATACTCTGGTAATCTTGGAGAAACAGGCATCTGGAATATCAGATATGGCTTCGAAGAAGATCAACTCTATGATATTTTGGTGGATGCAGAATTTGCAGACACTTCTGAAGGTCTTCAATTACTGAGAGGCTTTCGCTCTTATTTTAACGACCGTTATGGTTTGTATATCAAAGAAGGTGGCTACCTAGTATGGAAAGGAAACCCAGATGACAATGCAGACTCAGTAATCGAAATGATTGACGAGAGTGAATTGGTCGATTTTGGTCAGTTCTCATTGAGTTTTTACCCACAACAAAACAAATTACCCTAGCTAAATTGAATGAGCCGGCATTGATTGTTCGTGACTTGTCCGTTTCCTACAAAGAAACTGATCAGGAGTTCAGCGCTGTTAGAAACATCAGTTTTGATGTCCTGTCTGGCGAAACACTTGCAATTGTGGGTGAATCCGGCTC